>Ga0081540_1000210_pt1 | contig 61367 bp, 67 predicted proteins | sample TabmetS2T1R1_FD_71024 | JGI IMG/M metagenome (GOLD analysis project Ga0081540, IMG submission 71024) | Tabebuia heterophylla rhizosphere microbial communities from the University of Puerto Rico - S2T1R1 | ecosystem: Host-associated > Plants > Roots > Rhizosphere ...
GCGTCCTCGAGGGCCTCGAGCAGCTGCCGCGCGACGCCCCGCCGACGTGCCGTGGGCACGACGTACATCCGCTTGATCTCCGCGGCTTCGTCGTCGAGGCGCTTGATGCCACCCGAGCACACCGGCTCGCCCTCGGCGAAGCCGACGAGGAAGACGCCGCCGGGCGGCGCGAAGTCCGCGGGCGTGGCGCTCGGCATGCCCGGGAACTCGATGTCGCCGTACAGCTCGTTCATCTCCGCGACCATCGCCGCGATCAGGTCGCTGGCGGGCGGGCGCTCCGGATCGGCTGCCTGAAAATCGACGCGCATCAACGGCTATCGTCGCGCACCGACGATGCCCCGCGACTGGACGGATGTCTTCATCACCGGCGACGGCGCGCGCGTCGCCGCCCCCGCCGCCGACGACCCCGAGCGCCGTCGCGGGTTCTTCCGCCGCCTGCGCGAGAACCTCAGCAAGACGCGCCAGGCACTCGGCGCCGAGATCCAGGCCACCCTCTTCGAGGGCGAGCTCGACAGCGCGACCTGGGAGCGCCTCGAGGAGGCGCTGATCATGGCCGATGTCGGCGCGCGCACCACGGCCGACGTCGTCGGCAGGCTCGAGGTCGAGGCCGAGAGCGGCGGCCTCGAGGGCGGCGAGGAGCTCTCCCGCCGGCTGACCGAGATGCTCGCCGACCTCGCCCGTCCGGGCGAGGGGCGAATCGACCTCACCCACGAGCCGACGGTGATCATGGTCGCGGGCGTCAATGGGACCGGGAAGACGACGACGATCGGCAAGCTCGCCTGGCACCTGCAGCGCGAGCTGGGCAAGTCGGTCGTCCTCGGCGCCGCCGACACCTTCCGCGCCGCCGCGGTGGAGCAGCTGACCGAGTGGGCGGCGCGGGCCGGGTGCGAGATCGTCACCGGCCCGGAGGGCTCGGATCCCGGCGCGGTCGCCTTCGAAGCGGTCAAGGAGGGCCGTGAGCGCGGCGCCGACGTCGTGATCGTCGACACCGCCGGTCGCCTGCACACCCAGGACCACCTCATGGCCGAGCTCACGAAGGTGCGGCGTGTGATCGGCAAGCAGCTGGAGGGCGCGCCGCACGAGACGCTGCTCGTCGTCGACGCGACCACCGGCCAGAACGGCCTGCGCCAGGCGCAGCTCTTCTCGCAGGCGGTGCCGGTCGACGGGATCGTGCTCACGAAGCTCGACGGCACCGCCAAGGGCGGCATCGCGCTGGCCATCGCAGGCGAGCTGGGGATCCCGGTCAAGCTGATCGGGATCGGCGAGGCGCTCGAGGACCTGCGCCCCTTCGACGCCGACGACTTCGCCCGCGCGCTCGTCCAGACGCCGGACTAGCCTCGCGCGCCGCCGGGCGCTCTAACCTCCCTGGAAATGGACGCCTGGGTGATCTGGCTCATCGTGGCCGTCGTCTTCGCGGTCGCCGAGGTGATCAACCTCAGCTTCTACCTGTTCCCGTTCGCGATCGGGGCCCTGGGGGCAGCGGTCGTCGATCTGGCCGGAGGCGGCGCCGCGATCACGTGGGCGACCTTCGTGGTCCTGACCGCCGTCAGCTTCACCGTCGTCCGCCCGATCGCCCGGCGCCACATCAACATGCCGCCGCAGCTGCGGACCGGCACGGCGGCGCTGGTCGGGCGCACGGCGATCGTGCTCGAGCGCATCGACAACGACCAGGGCGTCGGCCAGGTGCGCCTCGACGGCGAGGTGTGGAGCGCGCGCTGCTATGACGAGGACTGCGTGATCGAGCCGGGCAGGCGCGTGCACGTGATGGAGATCAAGGGCGCCACGGCGCTCGTCAGCGAGTGAGGAGGCAGGGATGGTCGGCTTGATCGTGGCGGTGGTGCTGGTCCTCTTCGCGCTCTTCGTCGCCGCGAAGACCATCCGGATCATCCCGCAGGCGCGGGCCGGGGTGGTGGAGCGCCTGGGCCGCTACAGCCGCACGCTGACGCCGGGCATGACGATCGTCGTGCCGTTCATCGATCGCGTCCGGCCGCTGCTGGACCTGCGCGAGCAGGTCGTGACCTTCCCGCCGCAGCCCGTCATCACCGCCGACAACGTCTCGGTGCAGATCGACACCGTCCTGTACTTCACGATCACCGAGGCCAAGTCGGCGACCTACGAGGTCGCCAACCCGCTGCAGGCGATCGAGCAGCTCACGGTCACCACGCTTCGCAACATCGTCGGCTCGCTGACGCTGGAGCAGGCCCTGACGAGCCGCGACGAGGTCAACGACCGGCTGCGCATCGTGCTCGACGAGCGCACCGGCAAGTGGGGGATCCGCATCAACGGGGTGGAGCTGAAGTCGATCGATCCGCCGGCGACGATCCAGGAGGCGATGGAGAAGCAGATGCGCGCCGAGCGCGACCGCCGCGCGGCGATCCTCAACGCCGAGGGCGTCAAGCAGTCGCAGATCCTCACCGCGGAGGGCGAGAAGCAGGCCGCGGTCCTCAAGGCCGAAGGCGGCAAGCAGGCGGCGATCCTGCGCGCCGAGGGCGAGGCGAAGGCGATCGACACCGTCTTCGCGGCGATCCACGAGGGCAACCCCGATCCCCAGCTGCTCAGCTACCAGTACCTGCAGATGCTGCCCCAGCTCGCACGGGGTGAGGCGAACAAGATCTGGGTGATCCCCAGCGAGTTCACCCAGGCGCTGTCGAACCTCGGCGGGCTCGTGCCGCGCGCGGACAACAGCCCGGAGGCGTCGAAGCCGGCGGCGCCGAAGGAGCCGCCGTCGATCCCGCCCGGCCCGCCGACGAGCCAGTAGGGCGGGCGGACCTGGTCGGCGGCGGCCGGAGCTAGTAGGCCGCGGAGGCCTCGAGGCCGATCCGCGCGATCGCCTTGTGCAGCGCGCCGCCCGCGAGCAGCGCGTTGGTGGCCTCGGCCATGAGTCGTCCGATGATGCCCTTGTTCGGCCGCACGGCGACCGACGCGCGCACCTCGCTGCCCTCGGGCGCGGGTGCGAGGTCGTAGCGGACGTCGAATCCGACGGGCCCGTCGGCACTCAAATACAGGCGGCCGTCGACGGCTTCGTGGACCTCGACCTCGAAGCCGACCTCGCGGCCGGCGAGGCGGCCGGTGACGTAGGCGCGGCTGCCTGCCTTCAGGCGCCCGCGCACGCCGTCGACCTCGAAGTCGATCGGCGCCCAGCGGCGCGCGGCCTCGGGGTCCAGCAGGACGTCGAGCACCGCTTCGGGCTTCGCCTGAACGATGGTGATCGCCGTCCACTCCTTCATGGCGAGACGATCCCAGGACCGGCGGTCGGTGTCGTCACTCTGCAGGATGAATCCGCCGTCGGCCGCGGGGAGGAGGCTCCGGCGTCCGGGGTACAGTCCGCGGCGGGGGCAACCAGTGACCGTCCGCATCCTCATCGCCGACGACCAGGCGCTCGTTCGCGCCGGTTTCAGGATGATCCTCGACGCCGAGGAGGGCATCGACGTGGTCGGCGAGGCGTCCGACGGCGGCGAGGCGGTCACGCTCGCCGGCCAGATGGAGCCCGACGTCGTCCTCATGGACATCCGCATGCCCGATGTCGACGGCATCGAGGCGACGCGGCGGATCATCGCCGCAGCGGGCGAGCGCACGGTCCGCGTGCTGATGCTGACCACCTTCGACGCCAACGAGTACGTCTACGAGGCGCTGCGCGCGGGCGCGAGCGGCTTTCTGCTCAAGGACGTCCCGCCCGAGCAGCTCGTCGCCGGCGTGCGGATCGTCGCCGAGGGCGAGGCGCTGCTGGCGCCGTCGATCACCCGCCGGCTCATCCAGGAGTTCGCCAGCGCCGCGCCCGCTCCGACCGAGTCCCCGGCCGGCCTCGACGAGCTCACCGCGCGCGAGCTCGAGGTCTTCAAGCTCGTCGCGCGCGGGCTGTCGAACGCGGAGATCGCCGGCGAGCTCGTCGTCTCCGAGACGACGGTGAAGACCCACGTCGCGCGCGTGCTGATGAAGCTGCGGCTGCGCGATCGCGTGCAGGCAGTCGTCCTCGCCTACGAGTCCGGCGTCGCGGTCCCCGGGCGCGGCGGGTGAGACCATGCGGGCATGAGCCCGCTGTCCACCTCCACGATCGACGCCTACGTCGACGCGCACACGACGCCGCTCGAGCCCCTGCTGCAGGAGCTCCACGCGGCGACGTACGCGGAGATGTCCTCGCCGCAGATGATCGCGGGGCCCACGGCAGGTCAGTTCCTGCGCTTCCTCGTGCGCCTCGTCGCGCCGCGGCTGGTGGTCGAGATCGGGACGTTCACGGGCTACTCGGCGCTCGCGATGGCCGGCGGGCTGGTCGAGGGCGGGCGGATCGTCACCTGCGAGGTCTCACCCGAGCGCGCGCGCTTTGCCCAGTCGTGGTTCGACCGCTCGCCGCTCGGCGAGCGGATCGACGTGCGCGTCGGGCCCGCGCTCGAGACGCTCGCCGGGCTCGACGCCCCGTACGACTTCGTCTTCATCGACGCCGACAAGGAGGGCTACACCGGCTACTACGAGGCGGTGGTTCCGAAGCTCTCGCCCGCCGGCCTGATCGTGGTCGACAACACGCTGCGCGACGGCGACGTCGCCGAGCCCCTCGACGAGGGCGACCGCTCCATGGCCGCGTTCAACGATCACGTGCAGGACGACCCGCGCACCGAGAACGTGGTGCTCACGGTGCGCGACGGCATCACCGTCATCCGGCTGCGCTAGGCCCCGCGTCGTGATGGCCGCCGCGCCCTAGACTGGATCGCTCGTGTTCGACGCCCTTTCAGAGAAGCTCCAAGCGACGCTGTCCGACGTCCGCAGCCACGGCACGCTGACCGAGGCCGACATCGACAAGGCCATGCGCGAGATCCGCCTCGCGCTGCTCGAGGCCGACGTCAACTTCAAGGTCGTCAAGTCGTTCACCGCGACGGTGAAGGAGCGCTGCCTCGGCGCTGACGTCATCGGCACGCTCAACCCCGGCCAGCAGGTCGTCAAGATCGTCAACGAGGAGCTCGCCTCGCTCATGGGCGGCGCCTCGATCGGCGTGAGCTTCTCGCCGCGCCCGCCGACCGTGATCGTCATGGCGGGCCTCCAGGGCTCGGGCAAGACGACCGCGGCCGCCAAGCTCGCCCGGTACCTGCAGACCGAGCACGGCTCGTCGGTCGCGCTCGCTGCCTGCGACGTCTACCGGCCTGCCGCCGTCGACCAGCTCGTCAAGCTCGGCTCGCAGGTCGGCGCCGACGTGTACGAGCAGGGGACCGACCGCGATCCGGTCGACATCGCTCGATGGGCTCTCGATCGCGCCAAGACCGAGGGCAAGGACGTCCTCATCGTCGACACCTCCGGCCGGCTGCACGTCGATCAGGAGCTGATGGACGAGCTCGTGCGCATCCGCGGGGCGGTCAAGCCTCACACGATCCTGCTCGTGGTCGACGCGATGACCGGCCAGGACGCCGTCAACGTCGCCGAGCAGTTCGCCGCCGCCGTCCAGTTCGACGGCGTGCTCATGAGCAAGCTGGACGGCGACGCCCGCGGCGGCGCCGCTCTGAGCGTCAAGGCGGTCACCGGCAAGCCGATCCTGTTCGCGTCGGTGGGGGAGAAGCTCGACCAGTTCGAGCGCTTCCACCCCGACCGCATGGCGCAGCGGATCCTCGGCATGGGCGACGTGATGTCGCTCATCGAGAAGGCCGAGGCCCAGTACGAGGAGGACGAGGCGAAGGAGCTCGAGCGCAAGCTGCGCAAGAACGAGTTCACCTTGGAGGACTTCCTCAAACAGCTGAAGATGGTGCGCAAGATGGGTCCGCTGCAATCGATCATGGGGATGATCCCTGGGCTCGCGGGCCATCAGCTGGCCAACACGAAGGTCGACGAGCGCGAGCTCGATCGCGTCGAGGCGATCATCCTGTCGATGACGCCGGAGGAGCGGCGGCGGCCCGAGCTCATCAAGGGCTCGCGCCGGCTGCGCATCGCCAAGGGATCGGGCACCAACGTGCAGTCGGTCAACCAGCTCGTCAAGCAGTTCGACCAGATGCGCAAGCTCATGCGCCAGATCGGCCGCGGCCGGATGCCCGACATCGGCGCGCTCATGCGCCAGGGGCGCTAGCCGTCGCGCGCGGCGCGCCCGCCCGCCGCCCGCTACCCTCTCCCGTCGGCTTTACCAAGGAACTTCGAGAGGAACCCCGTTGGCAGTACGACTGAGGCTCACCCGCGTGGGCGGCAAGAAGGACCCGATCTGGCGGGTCGTGGTCGCCGACCAGCGCTCCCCGCGGGACGGCCGCTTCATCGAGACCGTCGGCCAGTACAACCCGCAGACCCAGCCCTCGACGATCAAGATCGACGAGGAGCGAGTCCGCGTCTGGCTGGCCAAGGGCGCCCAGCCGACCGACACGGTCCGCAAGCTGCTGAAGACCCAGGGCATCGACCCCGCCGCCCGGTAGGCGCGCAGCCGTGCGCGACCTCCTCGAATCGCTGGCCCGCAAGCTGGTCGACGACCCCGACCGCGTCAGCGTGGAGCAGTTCGAGGAGGACGACGGCACGATCGTCCTCGAGCTCGCGGTCGCAGAGGACGACTACGGCAAGATCATCGGGCGCGGCGGCCGGACGGCCAACGCGCTGCGCACCGTCGTGAAGGCCGCCGCGGTGAAGGAGAACCGCCGCGTGCTCGTCGACATCGTCGACTAGATGGTCGGAGAGCGGGTGCAGTGGCTCGCCGCCGGCCGCGTCGGCAGGCCGCACGGGCTCGATGGCTCGTTCCACGTGACGCGGCCGCGGGCGGCGCTGCTGCCGGTCGGCACGCGCGTGCGCGTGGGAGACGTCGACGCCGAGATCGTCCGCCGCGCGGGCACCGACGAGCGCCCGATCCTGCGGCTGGCGGGGCACGAGAGCCGCGAGGCCGCCGAGGCGCTGCGCGGCACCGACCTGCTCGTGCACCGCGAGGACGCCCCGGCGCTCGGCGACGACGAGTGGTACGCCGAGGACCTCGAGGGCTGTCGCGTCGTCGACGGCGAGGTGGCGGTCGGGAGCGTGCGGCGACTGCTCGCGCTGCCGTCATGCGAGGTGCTCGAGGTCGAGCGCGATGGCGCCGACGACCTGCTCGTGCCGCTGGTCCGCGATGCCGTGCGCTCGGTCGACGTCGCCGCGGGCGTCGTCGACGTGGACCTCGTGTTCCTCGACGAGGCCTAGATGCAGCTCGACGTCGTCACGCTGTTCCCGGAGTGGTTCGACTGGTTCCGCGGGCAGCGCCACGTCGGCAACGCGCTGATGCGCGGCCACGAGCTGCGGACGCTCAACCCGCGCGAGCACACGCCGCTCAGCGGCGGGCAGGTGGACGACACGCCGTTCGGCGGCGGTGCGGGGATGGTCCTGCGCGTCGACGTCATGGATGCCGCGCTGCGCGGCTTCTACGGCGTCGATCCCGTCGACCTGCGCCACCAGCGCCGGGTGCTGGCGCTGACCCCGGGCGGGCGGATCCTCGACGACGCCTTCGTCGAGGAGCTCGCCGAAGAGCCTGCGATCACCCTGCTGTGCGGGCGCTACGAGGGCTTCGACGAGCGCATCGTCCAGCACTTCGCCTCCGATGCGGTGTCGGTGGGGCGCTACGTGCTGTCGGGCGGCGAGCTCGCCGCGATGGTCGTCATGGACGCCGTGCTGCGCAAGCTGCCCGGCTCGCTGGGTCACGCGAGCTCGGCGGTCGAGGAGTCCTTCAGCGCTGCGCTCGGCGGCGATCCGGAGTACCCGCACTACACGCGCCCGGCCGAGTACCGCGGGTGGAAGGTCCCCGATGTCCTGCTGTCGGGCCATCACGAGGAGATCCGCCAGTGGCGACGCGCCCGCAGCCGCGAGCGTGGGGCGGCGGGCGGCGCGTCTCCGCTACGATGATCGCTCCGCGCGGGACCGCTCTTTCGTCCTCCCGCGCCTTCTCTTTGCCATGAGCACCGTGATCGACAGCCTCGAGCGCGCGCAGCTGCGCCGCGTACCCCAGTTCCAGGCGGGCGACCGCGTGCGGGTCCACTTCCAGGTCATCGAGGGCACGCGCCGGCGCACCCAGGTCTTCGAGGGTGTCGTGATCAAGCGCCAGGGCCACGGCCTGCGGGAGACCTTCACCGTGCGCAAGCAGTCCTTCGGCGTCGGCGTGGAGCGGACGTTCCCGCTGCACTCGCCCAAGATCGAGAAGATCGACGTTGCCGCCCGCGGCGACGTCCGGCGCGCGAAGCTCTACTACCTGCGCGAGCGCGTCGGAAAGCGCGCCCGCGTGCGCGAGCGCCGCTACACGGGCCCCGAGGAGGCGGTCACGCCCGGCCTGCTCCACGACCCGGTCGCCGCCCTGGAGGCCGAGGCCGCCGCGGCCGGCGAGGCGGTCGACGCGGAGGGCGCGACGGCCGAGGAGGTCGTCGACGCCGGCGGCGCCGCCGATACGGCCGCGGACGTCGAGGGCGTCGCGGAGGCGCCCGAGGCGGAGGCTGCGCCTGCGGAGGCCGCCGAGCCCCCCGAGGCGGCGCCTGCGGAGGCCGCCGAGCCCTCCGAGGCCACTGAGGCTGCGGCCGCCGAGGCCGCCGAGCCCGCCGAGGCCACTGAGGCTGCGGCCGCGGAGACCGACGAGCCAGCCGAGGCCACTGAGGCTGCGGCCGAGGAGCCCGCCGAGGCTTCGGCCGACGACGAAGCACCGGCCGCCGAGGCCGAGGCCGACGCCAACGGCGCACAGCCGGAGGCCGACGCCGAGCCGGCTGAAGACAAGGCGTAAGTGGGCACAAAGCGGAAGTCGGCGGGCGCGTCGCTCATCGAGCTGGCGGTCATCGTCGCCGTCGCGCTGGGCCTGGCGCTCGGCATCCAGGCCTTCCTCGTCAAGCCGTATCGCATCCCGAGCGAGTCGATGGTCCCGACCCTGACGGTCGGCCAGCGCGTGCTCGTCGACCGTATCGGCAACCGGCTCGGCGATCCCGAGGTCGGCGACGTCGTCGTCTTCCACCCGCCGCAGGGATCCGACACCGACACGTGCGGCGAGGGACGCCGCCACCAGGGCCAGGCCTGCGACCGCCCGACGCCGAAGAAGTCGAGCGTCAACTTCATCAAGCGGGTCGTCGCCGGGCCGGGCGACACGATCTACATCCGCGGCGGCCACGTCTACCGCAACGGCAAGCGCGAGAAGGACGGCTACATCAGCAAGTCGTGCGAGGGGGGCGACGGCCGTGGATGCAACTTCACAACCCCGATCACCATCCCCGCGGGCCATTGGTTCATGATGGGCGACAACCGTGGCGAGTCGGACGACAGCCGCTTCTGGGGCCCGGTCCCGCGCAGCTGGATCATCGGGGGCGCGTTCGCCACGTACTGGCCACCGAAGCGCATCGGCCTCCTCTAGCGGACCTTCGCGTGCCGCCCGGCGCGCTGGCAGCTCGTCTGCGTCAGGACCGGCGAAGCACGCCGGATCCGCCGGTGCGCCCGTTACCGTGATGCGCGTCGTGAGGGACCCGTCCGCCGAGCCTGACGTCACCCAAGCCCCTGCGCCGGTTCCGGCTCCGCAGGAGATCGTCCCGCCGCAGGCCGCCGCCACAACCGCGGCCGCGCGCCGCAAGGCCCGGCCGAAGCGCCGCACCGGCCGCAGGCTCTTCCAGTTCGATCGCGGGCTGGGTGTCCGGTGGGTCGCGGGCGCCGACGAGGCCGGGCGCGGTTGCCTGGCCGGGCCGCTGGTAGCGGCCGCCGTGCTGTTCGACGTCGAGGCGCTCGGCGTGCGCGAGGTTCGCGCGCTCACCTCGCTCAACGACTCCAAGCAGCACGATCCCGAGGCGCGCGCCGAGCTGTACCCGATCGTCGTGCGGACGGCCGCGAAGGTCATGGTCGTCTCGCGCAGCGTGCGCCGGATCGACACCCGCGGCCTGCACAAGACGAACCTCGCCGCGCTGCGCGACGCCCTCGCCGGCGTCGCCCGACCGGGCTGCCTGTGCCTGGTCGACGGCTTCGCGGTGCCGGACTTCGGCCACCAGCAGCGCCCGATCGTCGACGGCGACGCGACGAGCGCCGCCATCGCCGCGGCCTCGATCGTGGCGAAGGTGACGCGCGACCGCTTCATGCACCGCGCCGACAAGGTCCACCCGGGCTGGGACTTCCGCTCCCACGTCGGCTACTCGACGCCGGAGCATCGCGACGCCATCCAGCGCATCGGCGTCTCTCCGCTGCACCGGCTGTCGTTCCAGAGCACCGCCTACCAGCAGCTGGCTCTGTAGCTGGCGGGCGAGCCGCCTCAGCTTCGGCGCTTGCCATCAGAACGCCGCCTCGAGGTGGTCCAGGCGGACGAGCAGGCCGTGGCCGTCGATGAGGATCCCGACGGCGTCGAAGCGCATGTCGGCGGTGTAGGGGCGGTCCGGCTCCATCAGGAACTCGACCGCCATGCGGCGCACCTGCCGCTGCTTGCGCTCGTGCAGCGCCTCCCACGGGCTGCGTCCCGAGCTCGTGGCCCGGCGGGTCTTGACCTCGACGAAGACCAGCGTCGTGCCGTCGTAGACGACGAGGTCGATCTCGCCGTGGCGGGTCCGGTGGTTGCGCGCGACGAGGTCGAAGCCGAGGCGCTGGAGGTGCGCGAGCGCGAGGTCTTCGCCGATGCGGCCGAGGTGTCGTCGCGGGTCGGTGGGCACGGCCGACGACGCTAGGGACGCTCGCGTGCCATGTGACACACGCTCTGTGACAAATGCGCGCAAGGCCTCGCACAGGCCGCCGGCATCGCGCCGGGGCTGCGCAGGATCGTTGCGATCTCGCCGTTCAACCGTTGCGCGAACGGGCCTAGCGTCGCCGCCATGCTCGCTCGCGTCAGCACCTTCACGATCGACGGACTCGAACCGCGCCACGTGACGGTTGAGATCGACGTCCGGCTCGGACTGCCGGCCTTCACGATCGTCGGTCTCGCCGATCGCGCCGTCCGCGAGTCGCGCGACCGCGTGCACGCGGCGATCCTCAACTCGGGCTTCGAGTTCCCGCAGAAGCGCGTGACGGTCAACATGGCGCCCGCCTGGCTGCGCAAGACCGGCCCCGGCTTCGATCTGGCGATCGCCTGCGCGATCCTCGCCGTCGGGGGGCACGTCCCGGCCGAGGCGCTCGAGCGCTACGCCGTGTTCGGGGAGCTCGGGCTCGGCGGCGAGATCCGGGCGTGCCGCGGGGCGCTCGCGGTCGCTGAAGGTGCCGCATGCGCGGGCATCGCGGGCCTGATCGTTCCGCGCGAACGCGCGCTGGAGGCTGCGCTCGTCGACGGGCTCGACGTCGTCGGGGCGAGCAGCCTCCGGCAGGTGACGGAGATCCTGCGCGGGGAGGAGGTCGCGCCTGCGCCCGAGCCGCAGGCCGCAGTCGTGCCGGCACCGGCGCGGCAGCCCGACCTCGTCGACGTCCGGGGTCATGCGAACGTCATCGAGACCCTCACCATCGCGGCCGCCGGCGGACACAACCTGCTCATGTCCGGTCCACCCGGTGTGGGCAAGACGATGCTGGCGCGACGGCTGCCATCGATCCTCCCGCCGCTCTCGAAGACCGAGGCGCTCGAGGTCACGCGCATCCACAGCATCGCCGGCGTCCATCGCGGTCTCGGCCTGGTCGGGGAGCGTCCGTTCCGCGCGCCGCACCACCTCATCTCGGCATCCGCGCTCGTCGGCGGAGGCTCGGTCCCGGCGCCGGGCGAGGCGAGCCTCGCCCACCACGGGGTCCTCTTCCTCGACGAGCTCTCGGAGTTCCCCCGCCCGGCGCTCGAGGCGCTGCGTCAGCCCCTCGAGGACGGGCGCGTCGCGATCGTCCGCGGCCAGCGCACGGCGATCTTCCCGACGCGGTTCATGCTCGTCGGGGCGACGAACCCGTGCCCCTGTGGTCACGCGCCGGCGCCGCGGTGCCGCTGCAACGAGAACGACCTGGCTCGGCACGCCCGGCGCCTCAGCGGGCCCCTGCTCGACCGCATCGATCTCGTCGTGCACGTGCAGCGGCCCTCTGCAGAGCACCTGGCACAGCCTCCGGCCACGCGTTCGGAGGCGGTAAGGGAACGAGTGCTCGCCGCGCGCCGGCGCCAGGTGCACCGGTTCGACGGCACTGCGGCGCTGTGCAACGCCCACATGGACGCGCAGCTGCTGCGCCGCCACGTCGACCTCGACGAGGACGCCGACATCCCGCTCGTCGACGTCTACCGCCGTGGCGAGCTGAGCGCCCGCGGTCGCGACCGGACCCTGCGCGTGGCGAGGACGATCGCCGACCTGGCCGGGGAGCAGCGCGTGCTGCGCGAGCACGTGGTCGCCGCCCTCGGCTATCGCCACGAGGCCGCCGACGTCGTCGGCGCGGCGGCGTGACGATGGCCGGCGAGCTCGCACCCGACCCGCCTGCGAAGGACTCGGAGACCGCCTGCGGGGACTGCCTCGCCCGGACCTGGCTCATCGCGCGCCTGGCCGGCTCGATCGAGATCGCGCGCCACCAGCGCCGCCGCCTGCGCGAGATCCTCGCGCTGCCCAACGAGAAGCTCATCGCCGGCCTCGGCGGAGTCCACGCCACCCAAATCTCCGATCAGCTCGAGCGCCTCGACTTCGACGACCTGCGCGAGGCGACCGACCGCGCCGGCCTCGAGGCCATCTGCCGTCACGACGCTGCCTATCCGGCCCGTCTGGCGGACCTCGTCGACGCTCCCGCCGTCCTCTTCGTGGCCGGTGGAGCGCAGCGGCTCGTGGCGATGGCCGGCGGAAGCCTCGAGCACGGGCCTCGGGCCGTTGCGGTCGTCGGTACGCGGCGGGCGTCGCCGGACGGCCTCGAGGTGGCGACCTCGCTCGGGCGCGGCCTTGCCGCGGCCGGGGTGACGGTGGTCAGCGGCATGGCGCTCGGCGTCGACAGCGCCGCCCACGGCGGCGCGGTCGTGGCGGGAGGCCGGACGATCGCGGTCCTGGCCGGCGGCGCCGACGTGCCTTATCCCCCGACGAAGGCGAGGCTCTACCAGCGCATCGTCAGCGACGGCTGCGTCGTCGCGGAGCTGCCTCCCGGCTTCGTCGCCCGCCGCTGGTGCTTCCCCGCGCGCAACCGCATCATCGCCGCCCTCGCGCACACCACGCTGGTCGTCGAGGCCGCGCGGCGATCGGGCTCGCTGATCACCGCCGAGATCGCGAGCGACCTGGGCCGCGACGTCGGCGCGGTCCCGGGCCCGGTGACCGCGTGGCGCTCGGCGGGTACCAACGCGCTCCTGCGCGACGGAGCGACCGTGATCCGGCACGCGAGCGACGCGCTGGACCTCGCGGTCGGCATAGGGTGCCACGAGCCTCTGTCCCAGCACCTCCCTCCACGCTTGCGCGAGCTGCTCGTCGAGGTCTCGGACGGCCGCGACACGCTCGCGGCGCTGACGAGCGCGCCCAGCGAGGTCCACGCGACCCTCGCGGGCCTCACCGAGCTCGAGCTCCTCGGCCACCTGCGCCGCGTCGCCGGCGGCCGCTACGTGGTCATCCCGCCGTGACGGCGCGCGGCGAGGCCGTCCTATCCTTCGCCGCCGTGTCCCACCCCGGTCGCATCCCGGTCTGCCTGTCGATCGCGGGCTCGGACTCCGGCGGCGGCGCCGGGATCCAGGCCGATCTGAAGGCATTCGCCCGTGCTCGCGTGCACGGCACCACGGCGATCACGGCGATCACCGCCCAGAACACGCTGACGGTGAGCGCCGTCGAGGCGGTCTCACCGGCGATGATCGTCGCGCAGGTCCGCGCGGTTGTGGAGGACATCGGCGTCGACGCGGTCAAGGTCGGGATGCTCGGGTCCGTCCAGACCGCGCGGGCGGTGGGGGAGGCGTTCGACCTCCTTCCGGCGGGCACGCCGGTCGTGGTCGACCCGGTGATGGTCGCCGAGTCCGGTGCGCGGCTGCTCGACGAGGACGCCCAGTCCGCGCTCGTCGAGCTCGTCCTCTCGCGCGCGACGGTGGCGACGCCGAACCTGCCCGAGGCGCGTGTGCTCGCGGGCGACGAGACGCTCGAGGGCGAGGCGCTCGCACGAGCGGTCCATGGGCTCGGGCCGCAGGCGGTGGTCGTCACCGGCGGTCACCGGGAGGAGGCGGTCGACGTCGTCTTCGACGGCCGGCGCGCCTACGAGCTCTCCGGGCCGCGCTACCCCGACGGCGCCGCCCACGGCTCTGGCTGCACGCACTCCTCCACGCTGGCCGCGCGGCTGGCATGGGGCGACGAGCTCGAGGCCGCCGCCCGCGAGGCCAAGCGCGTTGCCTCCGAGGCGGTCCGCGACGGCTTGCGCGAGATCGGCGCCGGCCCGGGGCCGGTGGACGCGCTCGGGATTCGACGCGCGGGCGAAGCAGCCGGGTAGAGCGGCCGCCACGCGACCCGCCCGGCGCGCCCGCCGCGCCGCACCCCCCGTTTGCAGGGCCATCGCGCCCAGTCGCGTGAGTTCCCCGTCAGCCCGGCAGCCTTTGTCATAATCGGCGCTTCACCATGAGGTTCCTTCGCATGAAGCCCGGACACGGCGAGGTGCTCATCGCAGAGGGGGACGTCGAGGTGGCCCGGGAGGAGGAGCTGCTCATCGAGGAGTTCCGCCATCAGCTCGATCAGGGCATGTGGGCCGCCGTCCCCGAGCGCACCACCGTCGGGCGCCGCGAGGCCCGCATGATCAAGGCGTTCGAGGACATCCCTCGCGACGCCGACCGGGTCATCTTCTTCCCGCGCGCAGCGGGGGGCGTCTGAGCCGGCGAGCGGGGAGGCCACGGTACGGATGCTGCTCGCCGCAATAGCCATCGGGGTCGTGATCGTGGCGCTGCTGTGGGATCTCGTCCTGCCGTCGGTCAAGGAGGCGGTCGAGCGCTGGAAGGCCCGGCGGGCGATCATCCCCGGCTCCAGCTACGACCCCGGCCGCGAGCGCCGCGCCGAGCAGCGCGCCCGCCAGCTCCTGCGCTCCTGCGTCAACGACGAGGAGTGGGCGATGTACAGCGACCTCGGCTTCATCCGCGTGTGGGGCGGCCTCTCTCGCGCCCCGCGGCGCGGGCGCATCAGCGAGGACCCGCGAGCCGGCGCGCCATACGCCTATCTCGTCTATCCGCACAAGCCGATCGTCGCCTACCTCCCGCAGACCGGCGAGCTGCTCAACGAGTACTGCGTCGAGTTCCCCGACGAGACGCGGCCCTACGGAAGCTCGCGCCTGCCCGACTCCGACGACGTCCTCGCCAAGTGGATGGCGCTGACCGGCGACGAGCGCCGTCTGCTGAGCATGGCCAACATGCACCTCCCCGGCCGCCAGGTCGACCCCAAGCGCGTCCGCCGCGACCTCTGGCACCTGAGCCAGTGGGAGCGCGAGCGGCTGCGCCGCGCCGGGCGCTCGCAGGGCGAAGTCGGCGCGGCCTGAGGGCAGCGATCCCCCGCGGGTGACGCCGGGCACGAGCGAGCCCTGCGCGAAGGGTCCGCTCCAGGGCCCGCGACCCGCCGCCGCTAGGCTCTCGCCGGTGAGCACGAACGGCTTCGACGTCAAGCATCGGTCGCGCCTCCTCATCGAGGGCGACAGCCGCGCGGGCGCGCGGGCGCAGCTGAAGGGCATCGGCTACGACGACGAGGCGCTCTCGAAGCCGATCATCGGCGTCGCCTCGACATGGATCGAGACGATGCCGTGCAACTTCCACCTGCGCGCGCTCGCGGCGAAGGTCAAGGAGGGCATCCGCGAGGCCGGCGGCACCCCGATGGAGCTCAACACCGTCGCGATCTCCGACGGCATCACCATGGGAACCACCGGCATGAAGACCTCGCTGGTCTCCCGCGAGGTCATCGCCGACTCGATCGAGCTCGTCGCTCGCGGCCACTTCTTCGACGCGGTCATCGCCCTGAGCGGCTGCGACAAGACGATCCCCGGCACCGTCATGGCCCTCTGCCGCCTCGACGTTCCCAGCGTCATGCTCTACGGCGGCTCGATCCCGCCCGGCCACTTCCACGGCCACGACGTCACGATCGGCGATGTCTACGAGGCGATCGGCGCCCACGCCACCGGCCGCATGAGCGACGAGGACTTCGCCGAGCTCGAGGCGGTCGCCAGCCCTGGCGCCGGGGCCTGCGGCGGTCAGTTCACGGCCAACACGATGGCCATGGCCTTCGAGGTGCTCGGCATCTCGCCGATGGCCCAGAACCTCGTCCCCGCACAGGACGCCACCAAGGCGCAGGTGGCCTACGAGGCCGGCAGGCTCGTCGTCGACGTCCTGCGACGCGGGCTGAGGCCGAGCGACATCATCACACGCTCCGCGCTCGAGAACGCGATCGCCGGCGTGGCGTGCTCGGGCGGCTCGACCAACGGCGTCCTGCACCTGCTCGCCGTCGCGCGCGAGATGGGCGTCGAGCTCGACATCGACGACTTCGACCGCATCAGCGAGCGCACCCCGATCCTCTGCGACCTCAAGCCCGGCGGCCGGTACGTCGCCGTCGATCTCTACAAGGCCGGCGGCGTCCCGGTCATGCTCCAGCGCCTCCAGGAGGCCGGGCTCATCGACGAGGACCCGATCACCGTCACCGGCCAGACGATCGGCGAGCTCGCCAGCGCGGCGACCGAGACCCCCGGCCAGCAGGTCGTCCGCCCGCTGAGCGACCCGCTCAAGCCGACGGGCGGCCTGGCCATCCTGCGCGGCAACCTCGCGCCCGAGGGTTGCGTCATCAAGCTCGCCGGCCACGAGAAGCGCCACCACCGCGGCCCGGCGAAGGTCTTCGAGGGCGAGGAGGTCGCGTTCGCGGCGGTCACCCACGGCGGCGTCGAGGAGGGCGACGTCGTCGTCATCCGCAACGAGGGTCCCGCCGGCGGCCCCGGCATGCGCGAGATGCTCCAGGTGACGGCGGCGATCAACGGCGCCGGGCTCGAGGAGGTCGCGCTCCTCACCGACGGGCGCTTCTCGGGCGCCACCCACGGATTCATGATCGGCCACGTCGCCCCCGAGGCTGCCCGCGGCGGTCCGATCGCCGCCGTCCGGGACGGCGACATGGTCACCATCGACGTCGACGCGCGCCGCATGGACGTCGAGCTCGACGACGACGAGATCGCCCGCCGGATCGCGGCGTACAGCTCGCCGCCGAACGGCGACCGCAGCGGCGTGCTGGCGAAGTACGCCGCGCTCGTGGGCAGCGCCTCCGAGGGCGCCGTCACGGTGCGCTGAGCGGCGCAGCGACCGCGAAGGGGCGGAGCGACCCGTGCCGGCGCAGCGACCGCGAGGGACCGCATCGACCGCGCCGGGCGGGGCGCCGTCCCGCGGGCGCTAGGCCGCTTCGCCGACCCGCTCGCCCGGCTCCTCGTCCAGGAACGCGGCGAGCAGGCCGTTGAACGCCTCGGGGCGCTCGAGCATCGCCACGTGCCCCGTCTGGGGCCACACGACCTTGCGCGCGTTCGGGATCAGGCGGGCGAACTCGTCGGCGTCGCCGACCGGCACGAGCTTGTCTTCGGTGCCCCACACGATGAGTGTCGGGCAGGCGATCTGCGGCAGCCGATCGCGCAGCGGGTAGCTCGTCAGCGCATCGAGCGCCGGCACGAACCCCGGCTTGCCCGAGCCGCGGACCTGCTCGGCGACCAGCGCCGCCGGCAGCTGCTCGGGCCGGTAGGCGACGAGCCCGAGGATCATCCGCCGCGCCCGCGGCCGCCGTGCCAGGGCCTCCGAGCGTGTGCCGAACCACGCGGCATACGCCGCCAGGCGCTTGTCGAGCGTCTTGAGCAGCGCGAGCACCCGCTCGTCGCGCTGGTGCTCGATCGTCAGCCCCGCCGCGCTCACCAGCACGAGCCGCTCGACGCGTTCGGGGAACGCGATCGCAAGCTCCGCACCGATGAACCCGCCCATGGAGTTGCCGACCGCCGCAGCGCTCGACATCCCCAGCTGCGACATGAGGGCGTCGACGAACCGGGCATACCCCGAGATGGTGATCGTCTCGGACGGCATCTCGGAGGCGCCGAACCCCGGCAGGTCGAACGCGATCACGCGGTGGTCGCGCGCGAACACCGGCAGCTGCTCGAGCCAGTTCTGCCAGGACCCCGACAGGCCGTGGATGAACACGATCGGCGGCCCCGACCCCAGCTCGATGACATTCACCCTGCGCCCACCGACCACCATCCAGCGTTGGTGCGAGCGCCAGTCGACATCGAGCCACGGCGAGCGCCCGGTGGGGCCGTAGCGGCCGGGCTCCACGGGTAGACGCATGGCCTCCTCAGACACGCACGACCAGCATAATCGTGAGGTCGCCGATCGACGCCCCATGCTGATCGCCATCGACATCGACTCGACGCTGCACCATTACTGGGACCAGCTCGCCGAAGCCGCCAAGCGCCGCTTCGGCGTCGAGCTGCTCTACGACGAGCAGCGCACGTGGCGCATCACCCGCCTGCGCGACGAGCAGCTGCGCGCCGCGATCGCCGACACCCACTCCAACGCCTCCATCGCGAACGCCAGGCCCTATCCGCACGCGGTCGAGATCATCAACGGCTGGCACGCCGCCGGCCACCGCATCCACATCACCAGCCACCGCGCCGAGCGCTGCATCCCAGCGACCTCGCGCTGGCTGCAGGAGATCGGCCTCGAGCACGACGAGCTGCACTGCTCCTACGACAAGATCGCCTACTGCCGCGAGGTCGGCGCCGACGTCCTCATCGACGACAGCCCGGTGAACATCGCCCGCGCGCTCGAGGAGGGCATCGTCGCCGCCACGATCGTGCACCCCTGGAACATCGATGTCTGCGAGGAGGAGGACGTGGTCTGCGCCCACACCTGGCGCCTGCTCGCGGCCGGGCTGCAGCTGCGTCTCCCAGGACTGCGCCGGGCCGCATGAGCGCCACACCGCCGGGCACCGACCTGCGCCCGTATCTCCCGGGCGTCGAACCGGAGCGCCAGGTCACCGACTGGGGGCGCTCGGAACGCGTCGAGGGCCTCCTCGACCGCACGCTGGTCGACTTCTTCTACCGGCTGTGGTTCCGCTGCGAGGTCCAGGGCATCGAGAACGTGCCCGACGAGGGCGGCGCCCTGCTGGTCTCCAACCACTCCGGCGCGCTGCCTCCTGACGCGCCGATGATCGCCAAGGCGATCAAGGAGGAGCATCCGCGCCCGCGGCCGGTGCACGTCACCGTCGAGCACTTCTTCAAGGGCTATCCCGGCTTCAGCATGCTGCTGCCGAAGGTCGGCGCCGTGCCCGCGCACCCGGCGAACGTCCATCGCCTGCTCTACGACGAGGGCCAGCTCGTGCTCGTCTTCCCGGAGGGCCGCAAAGGCAGCGAGAAGCTCTACAGGGACCGCTACCGCCTGCGCCGCTTCGGCCGGGGCGGCTTCGTGGAGTCGGCGATGCGTGCCCGCGCGCCGATCGTGCCGGTCGCGGTCGTGGGAGCCGAGGAGGCGGCGCCGATCTTCGCCCACGTCAAGCCGCTGGAGCGCCTGACCGGCCTGCTGTACTTCCCGATCACCCCGACCTTCCCGCACTTCGGCCTGCTCGGGATGCTCGGGTACCTGCCCGCCAAGTTCATCATCCGCTTCCTGCGCCCGGTGCGCACCGACACGATGGGCGACGAGCCGTGGGAGGACAAGGGGCTCGTGCAGACCGTCGCCCAGGACATCCGCGCGACGATCCAGGACGAGCTCATCGAGATGCTCGGCGAGCGGCGCAGCGTTTGGTTCGGATGACCTCCAAGCGCATCCTGCTCACCGGGCTCTCGACGTACTGGGGCGGCCGACTCGCCCAGGCGCTCGAGCGCGACGCGGCGGTCGAGGCGGTCATCGGCGTCGACCGCCGCCCGCCCAAGGTCGAGTTGCACCGCACCGAGTTCGTCCGCGTCCACGACTCGCACTCGCTCATCCGCCGCATCGTCGAGGCCGCCGAGATCGACACGGTGGTCGACACGCGCCTCGTCGTCGACTCGATCGTGACCACGCCGCGCCGGGCCCACGAGAACAACATCATGGGCACGACGAACGTGCTGGCCGCGTGCGGGGGCGCGGGCAACCCGGTCCGCAAGCTCGTCTTCAAGTCCAGCGCCGCCTACTACGGCGCCGAGCAGGACGACCCGGCGTTCTTCACCGAGGACATGGATCGCCCGCACCCGCCGGCGACGCCGATCGAGCGCGACATCGTCGAGGCGGAGTCGGCCGTGCGCGCCTTCGCCGACCGCCACCCGCACGTCACCGTCACGGTGCTGCGCTTCGCCAACGGCCTGGGCCCGGCGCTGCGCACCTCGCTGAGCCATCTCTTCGGCCTCCCGGCGATCCCCTCGATCCTCGGCTTCGACCCGCGCCTGCAGTTCATCCACGAGGACGACATGGCCGGCTGCCTCGAGCACGCGGTCCGCCACGATCTTCCCGGTGTCTACAACGGCGCGGGCGACGGCGTCCTTGTCCTCAGCGAGGTCGCCGGGCTGCTCGCCAGGCCGCTCGTGCCGCTGCTGCCGCCGGTTGCGACCGGGCTGGCGGCGAGCTTGCTGCGCCGCGCCGGCGTGCGCATCTCGCCCGAGACGCTCGGCCTGCTGCGCTACGGTCGCGCGGTCGACAACCGCCGGCTCAAGGCCACCGGCTACCGCTACCGCTACACCTCACGCGAGGCGGTCCTGAAGCTGCGCGAGCACCAGCGGCTGTCGTCGATCGCCGGCGCCGGCCAGGAGGCCTACCGCTACGAGCGCGACGTCGAGGACTTCCTGCGCCGCAGCCCGAGCGTACGGCCGGCCGAGCGGCGACCCCTGACGACGCTCGCCAACCTCGCGCCCGGCGAGCGCCGCGAGCCGCAGAAGGCCGGCGGGTCCGGGGCGTTCGAGGATCTTGGCGCAGACGAACTCATCGCGCTTCTGCCGTCATTGGAGCCCGCCGCCCTTGCCGAGCTCGCCGTCCACGAGCGCGACCATGCCGCTCGTCCCGAGGTCCTGCGCGCGATAGCGAGCTTGCAGGGGTTCGAAGGCGACCGCTGACTGACCTACACTGCAAAGTGCACGGGTGCGAACGAAGAGCTTCATCCTTGCTGCCGCCGGCTTGGCGGTGCTCGTCGTTCTGGGGGGCGCTTTGTACGCCTACGACCACGCGCGCGCGAACGAGATCGCGCAGGGCGTGGAGGTGGGTGGCGTACCCCTCGGCGGCATGACGCCCGAACAGGCGCGGGCGCGGCTGGAGCGCGAGGTCATGCGCCCGCTCGAGCGCCCGGTCGTCGTCCACCACGACAACAAGACGTGGGTCCTCGGCGCGCGCGAGGCCCGCATCCGCGCCGACATCTCGACGATGGTCGACGAAGCGCTGGCCAAGAGCCGGTCCGGCGACATCTTCAGCCGCTCGTGGCGCTCGCTCACCGGCGAGAAGGTCAGCGCCGACCTGCAGCCCAGCGTCCAGTACTCGGACGCGGCGATCATCCGGCTCATCGATCGCGTGCGCAAGTCGGTCGAGCGGTCGGCCACTGACGCGTCGGTGAAGCTGTCCGGCGACGGCCTGCAGTCGACGGCGGGCTCCGACGGCCTTGCGATCCAGGCCAGCGCCCTGCACCGCAGGATCAAGGCGGCGATCGTCTCGCCCACCGCGTCGCGGACCTTCGTCGCGACGACGCACCACACCGTGCCGAAGGTCACGACCGCGGATCTCAAGCGCAGGTACGACACGGTGATCATCGTCAACCGGTCCCAGTTCCGGTTGCGCCTGTTCAAGGGCCTCAAGCTCCACGAGACCTACCCGATCGCGGTCGGGCAGGTCGGCCTCGAGACTCCCGCCGGCCAGTACACGATCGCCAACAAGGCGGTCAATCCCGCGTGGCACGTGCCCAACAGCCCGTGGGCGGGCAAGCTCGCGGGCAAGGTCATCGCGGGCGACGACCCGACCAACCCGATCAAGGCCCGCTGGCTGGGCGTCTACGACGGCGTCGGCATCCATGGCACCTCCGACGACGCCTCGATCGGTTCCAACGCCTCGCACGGCTGCATCCGGATGCACATTCCCGACGTCGAGAAGCTCTACGACGAAGTGCCCGTCGGCTCCGCGATCTACATCGCTTAGGTAGATCGGCGCGCAAACGCTCGCGCGACCGGCGTAGGGTCGGCGGCCGGAGCCATTTGGGGGTTTTCAACGTGCTCAGGAACGCGATTGGGGCCGCGGCGCTCACGGCTGCGCTGTGCGCAGCGGGCGCGCAGGCGGCGACGGTCACCGCACCGGCGACCGAGGACACGTCGGTCGAGCAGCAGAACCCGAACACGAACTTCGGGAGTGGCAACGACATCGTCGGCGGCGTGCGCCGCGGCCTGCTGCGGATCGAGGGGAGCCCGCAGCGGTGGGCGCTGCTGAAGTACCAGGTGCCCGCGCTGCCGGGGCCGGTGACCCAGGTCAGACTGCGGCTCTACAAGCGCTCGGGCTCGCCGTCCGAGCCGTTCCGCGTGCAGAGCGCGCCGTGCACCTGGAGCCAGAGCACGGTCACGTGGAACTCGCGGCCGACGCTCGGCAGTGTGCTCGCGACCCTCTCGGGCTACCCGACCGGCGCGGGGTGGGTGGAGTTCTCGCTGCCGGTGAGCTCTGCGGCCCAGGGGCAGCGCTGCTTCGCGGTCACCAAGCCGTCGTCGAGCGGCGCGTTCATCACCGCCGACGACATCCAGGCGCCGAACCCGAGCAACCTGGCGATCACCTACACGCCGGCGGACACCACCCCGCCGGAGACCACCATCACCGCCGGGCCCAGCGGCTCGACGCCGACGCCTGACGCCACCTTCTCGTTCGCCTCGAGCGAGAGCGGGTCGACCTTCCAGTGCTCGATCGACGGCGCGCCCTTCCAGGCGTGCACGAGCCCTGCGACCTATCAAGCGCTCGCGACCGGCGACCACCAGTTCGCGGTGCGCGCGACCGACGCTGCGGGCAACGTCGATCAGACCCCGGCGACGCGTGCGTGGACCATCACGCCGCCGCCACCGCCCACCGGCTACTGCGCCTCGGACGCGGTGACCAACGCCTGGACCGGGAGCGGTACCACGATCGCCGCCACGCCGTCGACGCTCTCGGCGGCGATCGCGGGCGCCGCCCCCGGCGACACGGTCGAGCTGGCCGACGGCGTCTACAACCGGGCGACCGTGACGCTCAACAAGCCCATCCGGCTCAAGGCGGCCCACCGCTTCGGCGCCGTGTTCGTCGGCGGACCCCTGCCGCGCTTCGCCAACGACACGGGCCAGGGCAGCCACGCCGCCACCGCCGTCGCGGTCCGTGCCAGCGGGGTGGCGATCGAGGGGATCGAGTTCCGCTACTACGACACCGCTATCGACATCAGCGACGTCGCGGACACGCTCGTGCAGGGCAACCGCGTCGTGAGCATGTACAGCTCCGGCGTGCAGGTGTGGGACACGCGCAACACCGAGGTGCGCTGCAACGAGCTCCTGGACCCGTACCTGGCACAGGACACGCCCGCGACGGTGACCTCGCCGCCCGGGATCACCGACGCCCAGAGCGACTACGGGGTCGTCGTCTACGGCTCGCTGCAGCCGCGCGTCGAGCACAACTACCTCTTCGGCGTCTTCAACGAGGCCGTCTCGTTCAAGGAGGGCGACTGGGACGCCTACGCCGGCTACAACACCTTCGAGGGCTCCGCGCTCACCGCGTTGTTCTTCGGGCAGAACCTGCCCCACAACGGGCCCTACACGTTCACCAAGCTGCCGGCGGACAACGAGCGCGGATCGCTCGTGGCCGAGTACAACGTCTTCCGCGAGGTCTACGGCACGCGCAGCGGGGCGAGCGTCGTCTACTACCTGCGCTCGCCGATCCGCGTGTGGCATGTCAACGGCGACACCACGATCCGCGGCAACGTCATCGAGCAGGCGCAGCAGGGCGTGCTGCTGGAATGCCGCGGCGGATCGCAGGCCGGGTGCGACGCCGGGACCACGTTGCTGACGGGCAACACGATCGCCGGCCAGGTCCGCGACCTGTCGGGGACCGTGCGGCAGGTCAACACGACCGCCGGCGTCCTCGTGTTCAGCGGCCTGAAGGCCGCCACGACCATCGACGCCAACGCGTTCGGCATGGTGCCCCGGGCGGTCGGGATCTACACCGACGGGGTCTCCGGGACGCCAACGTACGCGTACACGAACAACACCGAGCTCAGCGCGCCGCCGCCCGGGGCGAACATCGGCCTGCGCGCCGCAGGGGCCGCCGCCACCGACCCAGACCTCTCCTACGGCACGGCGCTCATGGGCTAGGCGCGCGGATCGCCTCGGGCGGGACCTCCTCCCACCCGCGCTCGAGAAGCAGGGCATGGTGGTCGGTGTGTCGAAGCACCAGCGTGCCGATGAAGACGCCACGCTCGCGCTTTCGCAGGACCGCGTACCACATCGTCGACGCGTCGATCGTGCCCTGGATGCGGTGCCAGGGACGCGGCGGGGGGTCGTCCTGGCCGGTGATCCCCGCCTCCACGAGCTGGCGCTGGGTGGCGACCTGACCGGTGCCCGTGTCGATGAAGAACAGCCCCACCGGGCAGCAGGATAGGCCGGACCTCCCGGAGGGCGCCCGGCCCAGCGGCGCCTGGCGCGACGCGCTCTCGCTCTTCGACGCCGACCTGCGCCGCCGCGGCATGGCCGAGAAGACCCGCCGTGCCTACGGCGTCGACCTCGGTCAGTTCGCGCTGTGGAGCACCACGCAGGGCCTCGAGCCCGCCGCGGTCGGCCCGAAGGACCTGCGCCGCTACGCCGCCGTGCTCTCGGGCCGCGACGCGGTCGCCGCCACCGTCGCGCGCAAGCTCGCCGCCCTGCGCGCCTTCTACCGCACGCTGCGCGAGCACGGCCACGTCAGCCAGAACCCGGCCGATCTCATCCCGTCGCCCAAGCGCCCGCGCACGCTGCCCAAGGTGCTGCGCCCCGAGGAGCTCGCCGCCCTCCTTGACCGCATCCCCGCCTCCACGCCGCTCGAGCTGCGCGACCGTGCGCTGTTCGAGGTCGCCTACGCCTGCGGCCTGCGCGCCGAGGAGCTCGTCAACCTCGACGCGACCTCGGTGGACTTCGACGCCGAGCAGCTGCGTGTCGAGGGCAAGGGCTCGAAGACCCGGATCGTGCCCGCCGGCGAGCCCGCGCTGCGGGCCATCGCGCGCTACCTGGAGCGCGCGCGGCCCGCGCTGGCGGCCGGCGACGACGAGCGCGCGCTGTTCCTGTCGAAGTCCGGGCGGCGGCTGTCGACCTCCGACGTGCGCCGGCGCCTGCGGGTGTGGGCGCGCCAGGCCTCGATCCAGGGCGGCATCTCGCCGCACGCCCTGCGCCACTCGTTCGCCACCCATCTGCTCGAAGGCGGCGCCGACCTGCGCGCGATCCAGGAGCTGCTGGGCCATGCGTCCATCTCAACGACGCAGATCTACACTCGAGTAGAGTCAGCCCGCCTGAAGTCCGCCTATGCACGGAGCCATCCGCGCGCGTGACGTGCGGATACCACTGGGATGGAGACCAACGTCAAAGCGATCGAGCTGCGCGAGCTGTGGCGCCGCTTCAAGGCCAGCGGCGACCTTCACGCCCGTGAGCGTCTCGTCGTCGCCTACTCGCCGCTGGTCAAGTACGTGTCGGGCCGGATGGCCAGCGGTCTGCCCGCGCACGTCGAGGAGTCCGACCTCATCTCCTACGGCCTGGTCGGCCTGATCAACGCGATCGAGCGCTTCGAGCCCGAGCGCGAGATCAAGTTCGAGACCTACGCGATCACCCGCATCAAGGGCGCGATCATCGACGAGCTGCGCTCGCTGGACTGGGTGCCGCGCTCGGTCCGCGCGCGGGCGCGGGAGATCGAGAAGGCCAACGCCAAGCTCGAGCACCAGCTGCAGCGCGCGCCGACCGACGAGGAGATGGCCATCGAGCTGGGCGTCTCGACCGAGGAGTTCCAGGACGCGCTGCTGCAGATCTCCAACTCGACGGTGGCGGCGCTGGACGAGCTGTGGACGGTCAGCGACTCGAGCGGCGACCAGGTCTCGCTGCTGGACACGCTGACCGACGAGAGCGCGCCCGATCCGGCGGCGGTCATGGACCAGACCGACCTCAAGGACCGGGTGGCCGACGCGATCGCGCGCCTGCCCGAGCGCGAGAAGCTCGTGGTCGCCCTCTACTACTACGAGAACCTGACCCTCCGAGAGATCGGCGAGGTCCTCGGGGTCACCGAGTCGCGCGTGTCGCAGCTGCACACCAAGGCGGTGCTGCGCCTGCGCTCGCGGCTCACCGAGTGATGGCGCGCCCGCCGCGCAGCGTTCATCTCGACGAGCTCGACGCGATCCCCGGCCCGGGGTCGCTGACCTGGCACCCGGTGCGCGCGCACCTGGGCATCAACGCCTTCGGCTGCAACGCCTACTCGGCCGCGCAGGCCGGCGACGACGTCGTCGAGCCGCACGTCGAGAGCCCGGAGTACAACCACGAGGAGCTCTACTTCGTCGCCCGCGGCCGCGCGACGTTCCACCTCGACGACGAGACGATCGACGCGCCCGCGGGGACCTACGTCTTCGTCCCCGACACCGCCACCCACCGCCACGCGGTGGCGGCCGAGCCGGGCACGACGGTCCTGAGCTTCGGCGGCCCGCCGACCTTCACGCCGTCCGCGTGGGAGTGGTCGTTCCGCGCGGCGCCGCTCGTCGAGTCCGATCCGGCGCGCGCCCGGGAGATCCTCGAGGACGGCCTGCGCGAGCACCCCGACAGCCCCGGCCTGCGCATCCACCTCGCCCGCATCGAGGTCCGCGAGGGCAACGGGGAGCGCGCCCGCGAGCTGCTGCGAGCGGCCTTCGAGCGCCAGCCGGAGTCCGAGGAGCTCGCGCGCCAGGACCCGCAGCTGGCGGCGCTGCTGACATAGTCGCCGCCGTGTTCGACCACGTCATGATCCGCGTCACCGACCGCGGGGAGTCCGAGCGCTTCTACGACACCCTGCTGCAGGCGCTCGGCTTCACTGCGAGCTACAGCGACGACCGCTTCGCCGAATGGGACGACTTCACGCTCACCACCGCCGACGAGGAGACCCCGGCGACCCGCAGGCTGCACGTCGGCTTCGGCGCGACGTCCCGCGAGCAGGTAGACGCGTTCTGGCGTGCCGGAACCGAGGCCGGCTTCCGCGACGACGGCGCGCCCGGGACGCGAACCGAGTACCGCGACGATTACTACGGCGCGTTCCTGCTCGACCCTGACGGCAACAGCGCCGAGGCCGTCCACCACGCCGACATCCGGCCGCCCGGCCACGTCGACCACCTGTGGATCAGGGTCGCCGACCGCGCCGCCTCGCAGCGCTTCTACGAGACGATCGCGCCTCACGCGGGCATCCGGCTGGCAAGCGACGCCGAGCGCACGCGCTTCACCGGTCCGGGCGGATCGTTCACGCTTCTCGAGGACGGTCCGCCGGCCGAGCACGTCCACCTCGCCTTCCCGGCCACCGACAACGCGACGGTCGACGCCTTCCACGCCGCCGCGCTCGCCGCCGGCTACCACGACAACGGCGCCCCGGGCGAGCGCGCCCACTACCACCCCGGCTACTACGCCGCCTACGTCCTGGACCCCGACGCCAACAACATCGAGGTCGTCAACCACAACCGCTAGCGGGTTGGCGGACGCGGTCCGCCGTGCTGGACCTACCGCGCCAACGCTGCCTGCGTGACCGGGCAGTGGTCCGGATGGCCGCAGACGTCCGGCTCGCACAGGCGGCAGATGCGGTTGGCGGCCTCGCGCTCGTCGGTGGCCGCCGCCAGCAGCCGCTCGAGAAGGCGCTCCAGGCTGGCGGTCCGGCGGGCGTCGAGCGGCTCGAGCAGCGCGCGCAGCGCGGCGCGCCGCGCGGCGAGCACGCGGCGGGCGGCGCGATCGCCGTCCGGCGTGAGGTGCAGACGCACCGCGCGGCCGTCGGCGGGGTCGCGCTCGCGGGCGACGAGGCCCTGCGCCTCGAGGCGGTTGACGATCCGCACGCCGCCCGAGTGGCTGAGCCCGAGCACCCGCCGCAGCTGGTCGATCGACGCGCCGTCGGCGAAGGTGCGCAGTGCGGAGAGGACCGCCGCGCTGGACAGCTCCATGCCGGTCGCCAGCCGCATCCGGTCGGCCGCGACGAGCGCGTGAGCGCCGAGGAGGTTGGCCGCGCGGTCGCTCATCCGCCGGACGTGGGCGCCTGCCGGACCTCGGTCACATGCCCCGAGCGGCCGCCGCCGTCGATGATGTCCTGCAGCGCTTTCACGGCCGGTCGCAGGGGGCGCGGCACCGCGCCGGCCACCGCGTAGTAGGTCGTGCCGCGGTAGCGCAGCACGTAGCTGGCGCCGCGCCCGGTCACCGCCGGGTCGCGCGGGGGGCTGGAGGGGAGGCGCTCGAGCGCCTCGCGCAGGCGCCGCATCGCGCTCGCGTCGAGGTGGAAGTCGTCGTAGCGCCGGCCCGCGCCGCCGTGGCGCTTGTCCAGGCGCGTCCAGCCGTCGGCGCGGACGAGGACCGCGTCGAGCGTGGCCGAGAGGGCGCCGCCGTTGCGCTGGCCGGTGACCAGAACCGGGGCGCGCTTGGCCGGCGGATTCGCGGTGGCAACGGGCTTCGAAGGGGCGGCGGTCGACGCCGTGGAGCCACCGCCACCGCAGCCCGAGATCGCGACGATCGCGGCGGCGACGAGGAGATATCGCATGGTGTCATATATCTACCCCGATGCCGCTTGGGCAAACGCGCCGGAGTCCAGAGGGGTGCCGCAGACCGCCACGTGGCGTTCGAGGCGGGCCCCCTTTGTGTGTACTGTCCGCTGTCTCCGTAACACGAGGAGAGGAGACTCGCTATGCACAGGGCGGACCGCATCAGGAACGTCGCCCTCGTCGGCCATCGCGGCAGTGGAAAGACCTCGCTGAACGAGGCGCTGCTGTACCAGGCCGGCGCCGTCAACCGGCTGGGAACGGTGACCGACGGAACCACCGCGTCGGACTCGGACCCCGACGAGCACGCGCGCCAGATGTCGATCAGCGCGTCGCTGAGCTCGTTCGAGTGGGACGACCGCAAGATCAACCTCATCGACACTCCGGGCGAGCCGAGCTTCGTCGCCGACGCGCTCAGCGCCCTGCGCGTCTGCGAGTCCGCGATCTTCGTCGTCAACGCGGTCATGGGCGTCGAGGTCAACACCGCGCGCCTGTGGCAGCGCGCCGAGGAGCTCGACCTCGCGCGCATGGTCTTCGTGAACATGCTCGACCGCGAGCGAGCGGACTTCTTCCGCACGCTCGAGTCGCTGAAGGGCGCCTTCGGTCCGCACGTGGTGGCCACCGAGATCCCGATCGGCTCCGAGCACGAGGTCCGCGGCGTCATCGACCTCGTCGACATGAAGGCCTATGAATACGAGGGCGACGGGCGCGACAACGCGCGCGAGATCCCGATCCCCGACGCCCTGCAGGCGCAGGCCGACGAGTACCGCGAGAAGCTCATGGACGAGGTCGCCGAGGTCTCCGACGCGCTCATGGAGCGCTATCTCGAGGGCGAGGAGATCTCCCACGAGGAGATCGTCACCGCCCTCAAGGACGGCACAAACCACGGCGGCATCTTCCCCGTGGTGTGCGGCGTGGCGACCAAGAACCTCGGCACCAACCGGCTGCTGGACGCGATCGTCGAGGACCTTCCGAGCCCGGTCAAGCACGGGGCGCTGGAGCTGCCGGAGGTCACCCTCGAGCCCGACGCCGACAAGGAGCTCTTCGCCTTCGTCTTCAAGACCAAGGCAGACCAGTTCGCCGGGCGCATCAACTTCTTCCGCGTCTATCAGGGCGCGATGAAGCCGGACAACCAGGTGCTCAACACCCGCGCCCACGCCAAGGAGCGCATCGGCACGCTGATCGTGCCGCAGGGGCGCGAGCAGGGTCACGCCGACGGCTTCGGGCCCGGCGACATCGGCGCGGTGGCCAAGCTCAAGGAGACGCGCGCGGGCGACTGGCTGGCCGAGCGCGACGAGCCCATCGCCATGCCCGCGGTCAAGCTGCCCCAGCCGGTCATGGCCTTCGCCATCGAGCCGAAGGCCAAGGGCGACGAGGACAAGGTCTTCAGCTCGCTGCGCCGGCTGCAGGAGGAGGACCCGACGATCGACCTGCACCGCGATCCGCAGACGGGCGACCAGATCGTCGCCGGCCTGTCGCAGATCCACGTCGAGATCGTCGTCGACCGCCTCAAGGCGCGCTTCGGCGCCGAGGTGACGCTCAAGCCGCCGCGGGTCCCCTACCAGGAGACGATCCGCAGGCCGGCCAAGGCCCACGGCCGCCACAAGAAGCAGACCGGCGGGCGCGGCCAGTTCGGCGACTGCCACATCGAGATCGAGCCCCTTGCCGGCGACGGCACCGGGTTCGAGTTCCAGAACGCGATCAAGGGCGGCGTCATCCCGCAGGGCTTCATCCCGGCGGTCGAGAAGGGCTGCCAGGAGGCCCTCGGCCAGGGCGTCGTCGCCGGCTTCCCGGTCAAGGGCGTGCGGGTCCGCCTGTACGACGGCTCCTACCACTCCGTGGACTCGAGCGAGATGGCCTTCAAGATGGCCGGCTCGATCGCGATGAGAGAGGCGCTGCAGCAGGCCGGCGCGGTCCTGCTCGAGCCGATCATGATGGTCACGCTCAGCGTCCCGGACGAGACGGTCGGCGACGTCATCGGCGACCTCAACTCCCGGCGCGGGCGCCCGCAGGGCATGGAGCCGGCCGGCGGCATGACCGAGGTCAAGGCCGAGGTCCCGATGGCCGAGATGCTCACCTACGCGCCAGACCTGCGCGCGCTCACCGGCGGCCAGGGCGACTACACGATGGACTTCCTGCGCTACGAGGAGGTGCCCGCGCACCTCGCCCAGAAGGTGATCAGCGACGCGCAGGCCGAGCAGGAGGCCGTCAACGCCTGAGCGCGGACGCGATCGTCATCGGTAGCGGGCCGAACGGCCTGGCGGCGGCGATCCGGATCGCCGAGGCCGGGCGGCAGGTCGTCGTCCTGGAGGCCGCCGATCGGCCGGGCGGCGCCGTGCGCACCGAAGAGCTCACCCTGCCCGGCTTCCGGCACGACACGTTCTCGTCGGTCTATCCCGCGGCCGCGGCATCGCCGGTCTTCGCGCGGATGCCGCTTGACGAGCACGGCCTGGAGTGGGTGCATCCGCGCGCGTGCTCGGCCCACCCGCTCGACGACGGACGCGCGGGCGTCCTCTACCGCGACCTCGAGCAGACCACGCGATCGCTCGACGCCCTGTGCCCGGGCGACGGGGAGCGCTGGGCGCAGTTCGCCGGCCCGTTCCTGGAGGCGTCCGACGCCGTCCGCGCGACGATGCTGTCGCGGTTCCCGCCCATCGGAGGGCCACTGAAGCTCCTCGCGAATGCCGGCCCGCTGCGGACCCTGGACTTCGCGCGGCTGCTCGGGCGCTCGACGGTCGGGTTCGCGCACCTGCTGTTCCAGGGCGATGGCTCGCGCGCGTGGCTGTACGGCGCTGCGATGCATGGCGACACGCCGCCGGACCGTCGGGGCGGTGCGATCGCCGCCTTCTACCTCAACCTGCTCGGGCACGCGGTCGGATGGCCGAGCCCGCGCGGCGGCGCCGGCCGCCTGGCCGAGGCGCTCGCCGGCTACCTGACGCGCCTGGGCGGCGAGATCCGCACGTCCGCGCGCGTCGTCGGGATCCTCGCGGCGGGTGGCCGCGCGACGGGCGTCGAGGTCGACGGCGGCGAACGGCTCACGGCGCCGACTGTCGTCGCCGACGTCATGCCGCGCGCGCTGCTCGCGCTGGCCGGCGACGCGTTGGCGGGCTGGTATCGCAGCGTCCTCTCGCGCTTCGCGTACGGCCCGGCGACGATCAAGGTCGACTGGGCTCTCGACGGCCCGATCCCGTGGACCAGCGAGGAGGTGCGCGGCGCCGGCACCGTGCATGTCGGCGGCGGCGAGCGAGACCTCCTGCGCTCCGTCGCCGCTTCGCAGACGCGGCTCCCCGAGCGGCCGTTCCTGGTGCTCGGCCAGCAGAGCGTCGCCGACCCGTCGCGCGCGCCCGCCGGCAAGCACACCGCCTGGGCCTACACGCACGGCCCGCAGCGCGGCGTCGACTGGGTCGGCGAGCAGGGCCGCCACGTCGAGCGCATCGAGGCGCAGGTCGAGCGCTTCGCCCCCGGCTTCCGCGATCGGATCCTCGCGCGCCACGTGATGGGCCCTGCCGACCTCGAGCGGCGCGACGCCAACCTCGTCGGCGGGGACGTCGGCGGGGGGAGCTACACGCTGCGCCAGGTCGTCTTCCGGCCGCTGCCCTCGCTGTCGCCGTACCGCACCCCGTTGCGCGGCCTGTTCCTCGGCAGCGCCGCCGCGTTTCCCGGCGGAGCGGTGCACGGCGTGCCCGGCGATGCTGCAGCACGCCTCGCGCTGCGAGGTCGCTAGGCTGGGGACCCTCGTGAACCGCAAGTCGATCACCACGAGCATCCCCGTCACGTCGTGCGACGTGTGCGGCCGCACGCTCCTGCGCGGCGAGCACGCCGACGTCTTCCTGGCCGGGGGGACGCGGCGCAACGTGTGCGAGCTGTGCACCCAGCGCGCCTCGCACGAGGGCTGGATCCGCGAGGGCCTCGACGACGCGACCGTGCGATCGCGCGGGCACAACGGGCGCTCGCGCTCGCTGCTGGCGCGCCTGCGCCAGCGCCGGGCCGACGCCCAGGCGATGCAGGAGCAGGTCGAGGCCGACCACGGCAACGATCGCAGCCCCGAGCCGCTGGCCCAGGAGCCGCGGTCGGTGCACGCGATCCCGACGAACGCCGACATGAAGATGGGGCGGGCGCTGGACCTCTTCAACGCCAGCGCGCATCCGCGCACGGTGGCCGGCGTCGCCCGCTCGCTGGGCGCGCCGATCGTCGCGGTGCGCCCGTCGGCGACCGAGGGCAGCGTGGTGACCGTCGTCGTCGGCTGGGAGCTGAGCTGGTACCGGTTCGAGATCGACCTCGCCGACGAGGCCGCGGGTCCGCGCATCACCGCCCAGGGCACCGAGCTGGCCGAGCTCGATCCGGCCGACCAGGTGCCCAACGCCGCGGCCGACGATCACGGGCTCCTGCACCTGGTGGTCCAGCACGCATGATCTCCCCGCGGGCGGTCTGCACATGATCTACTCGGTCGTCCCAGAGGAGCTCGCGCCCGAGCTCTACGAGCGCCTGGTCGACTACTACAAGGACGACCCGAACGTGAAGGTCATCATCGACCGGCGCAAGAGCGAGCGGCGCACCCGCGGCGAGACCGAGGGCGGCGAGCATCGCGAGACGCGCGACCGCCGGCGCTCGCGCGTCCCCGGCGAGTTCCCGCCGCTCGACGCGAACGAGTGAAGCTCCTCGTCCACGTCGACGGGGGCGCCCGCGGAAACCCGGGCCCTGCGGCGGCCGCGGCCGTGCTCTCGACGCCCGACGGCGACGTCGTCGGCGAAGTCCACGAGTACCTCGGCGTCGCGACCAACAACGTGGCCGAGTACCGCGGCCTGCTCCTCGGGCTGAGGCGCGCGCGAGAGCTCGGGGCGGACGAGGTCGAGATCGTCAACGACTCCGAGCTCGTGGCCAAGCAGGTCAACGGCGAGTACAAGGTCAAGCACCCCGACATGAAGCCGCTGCACGCCGCCGCTCGCGAGGCGCTCGGCAGCTTCGAGCGCTGGAGCATCCGTTCGGTGCCGCGGGCCGAGAACGCCGCGGCCGACGCGCTCGTCAACCAGGCGCTCGACGCCGCGGGCTAGCCCAGCAGGCCGCCGGCCGGCGGGACGACCCACAGCCGTCGCGCCCACCCGGTCGCCGTCTCGGCGCCGAGGTCGGCCACGGTGGCGGCACCGGCAGACGCCATCGCGTCGGCCAGCTCGCGCCAGGCCTGGGCCACCGACGCGACGCGGGCCGTCGGGCCCCAGCCGACCGCCGAGCGCAGCTCGGCCGCATGCGCGCGGACGTCGCCGAGCGAGAGCTCGCCGAAGGGCTTGTCGGCGCCACCGGCATGGACCGGCCGCAGCAGGACGTCGTCGCTCATGCCCGCGGGCCCCACTTGGGCATCGGCGACAGGGCGCCCGCGCGCAGCGCGCGCTCGGTGTCGCGCGAGCGCTTCGTCGTCGCGTACGGGGGCATCTTCCACGGATGCCATCCGAGCGTGCCGTAGTGGACGCGCAGGTAGGCGGTCAGGTCGCCACGGTGGTCGGGGCAGGCGTAGCGCGTGGGGCCGAACGGCCCGCGGCCGTGCCACACGAGCCAGCGGCCCGGGAGCGCGTCGAGGTACTCGCCGAAGGCGAGCTCTCGCAGCTGGCGCTCGAGGCTTCGCTGGGTCTCGGGGTCCGGCCGCGCGTCGCAGAACTGGCAGCGGAAGATCACGCGGACCGGCACGAGCTCACCAGCGGCTCTCGTACCCCGTCTGCAGCGTGGGCGCTGGACGGCGCCACTCGGGCTCGAGCTCGTAGCGCCGGCGCATCGCCCGATCGCGGAAGTACCGCAGCACCGGGCCGTAGGTGAAGCGCGCGCCGCGCGCGGCCAGCGTCCCGAGGCGGTCGGGCGCCATGAACGGGACGAAGCGATCGGGGAAGCCGGCGCTCGTGCAGCCGATGCAGATCCCGCCGACGTTGGGGCAGCCGCCCAGTCCGTTGACCCAGCCGCGCAAGGGGACGTTGCACTTCACCACCGGGCCCTTGCATCCCAGCTTGACCAGGCAGCGGTCCTCGCCGCCGTACTCGGAGGCAAAGCGTCCGGACTCGGCCGAGCCCGCGCGATTGCAGCTCTCGTGCACCGTTCGTTCGAACAGCCAGGCCGGGCGGCCCTGATCGTCGAGGTCGATCATCGGCGCCATCTGCCCGAGCGCGAGCACGAGCGCCAGCAGGGTCTCGGTGGCGTTGTCGGGCTGGACCGGGCACCCGGGCAGGTTGATGATCGGGATCCCCAGGCGCGAGGTCCAGTCCCAGCCCAGGTAGTCGCGCAGGCCCATCGCGCCGGTCGGGTTGTTGCGCATGGCCGGGACGCCGCCGTAGGCCGCGCAGGTGCCGATCGCCATGACCGCGGCCGCCTTGGGCGCGAGCCGGTCGATCCACTCGCAGGTGGTGATCGGCTGGCCGGTCGCATGATCGACGCCGAAGCCCGCCCAGTGGCCGTCGCCGTTGATCTGCTCGTTGGGCACGGAGCCCTCGAGCACGAGCACGAACGGGTCGAGCCTGCCGGCCTCCGCGTCGTGCCAGGCGCGCATGAAGTCCTCGCCGGTCTCGAAGGCGAGCACCGGGTTGTAGATGGCCACGCCCGGCATGCCGGGGATCGCCCCGGTGAGCAGGTCCTCGAGCGACGGGCTGCGGGCGGCGGTCATCGAGATCGTGTCGCCGTCGCAGCTCAGGCCGCCGGTCATCCAGATGACGTGGACCAGGAGCCGCTCGCTGTGGCGCTGTCCGTGGGTGAACTCCGCCTCGGACATCACGCACCGGGTGAGGCCGCGGGCGCCATCGCCCCGTTGGTCGCGGGCACGCGCCTGGCGTCGCGCTCGATCAGGCACGCGAGGTGGTGGCCCAGCGAGCCGTGCAGGTGCCACTCCTCGCCCTTGCCCGTGACCAGGCCGGCATCGGCCAGGCGGCTGAGCGCGTGGGAGACCGACGGCCGCTCGGCGCCGACGAGCTGGCCGATCATGCGATGCGTCAGCGGCAGCGAGAGCCGGATGCCGCCCGGCTCCACACGCCCCCAGCGCGCTGCGAGGTGCCACAAGAGCAGCGACAGCCGGGCCTCCAGCCGCGGCTGGCAGGCGATCGCGCGCTGGACGTCGAGGTCGCAGGCGCGCTTGCTCGCCCGTCGCAGCAGCGCGACGTAGATCTGCGGCCAGGGCCGGATGCGCTCGGCGAACGCGCCGTCGAGCACGGCGACCTTCGCCGGCAGCAGGACGTGCCAGACGATCACCGACTCCAGGAGATCGTCAGCGCCCGCGGGCCAGGGCTGCAGCAGGTCGCCGGGCCCGGTCAGCTCGGTCGCGGTGCGATCGCCGACCTGGATGTCGAGCGCGAGCACCCCGTCGAGGACGAGCAGGCCAAGCCCGTTGCGCGCAGCGTCGCCCCATTCGCCGGTCTCGAACACCCCGACCGGCATGTCGAAGACGACCGCGGTCGCCGCCTGCCGGGCGACCATCCGCATGCGCAGATCGAACTCCTGGGCGAGGTCGGAATCGGCGTCCAGCAGGTAGCAGTACGACGCTCGCGGGCGGCGGCGGAGGCGGAGCGACCCAGGCTCTTCCACACGACGTGACGTCATGCGCATTGCAAGCCTCTCACTTCGGGGAAACGGTGGTAACCCCGGTTACACAACTGCGTGGTAACTCGCATTACCCGCCCTCGTGAAGCCGCTCACTCTGGTGGTAGAACGGCCGAGACCGCGCGAGGAGAGCTCCGCAGCTTCGCCCCACCGTCGAACGGGGGACAGCGACATATGTGTCTGGCCATTCCCGGGCAGCTCATCGAGTTCGTCGACGAGCCCAACAGGCTCGCCAAGGTCGATGTCGCCGGGGTGCGCCGCACGGTGAACGTCGGCCTGCTCGACGCCGAGGAGGGGGGCGCGCGGCCGGGCGATTGGGTGCTCATCCACGTCGGGTTCGCGCTCTCCAAGGTCGACGAGGAGGAGGCGCACGCCACCCTCGCGCTGCTGCGCGGCATGGGTCAGGACTTCGAGGACGCGATCGAGGAGCTCAAGGGGAGCGTGATCGGGTGAACGAGGCGCTCCCGGCCTGCATCGCCGACTTCGACGGCTGCATCACCTGCGGCGACCACGCCGTGGAGCTCTCGGTGGTCAGCGTCGACGAGGCGCGCGGGCTGGCGGTCTGCACCGACGGGCACGGCGGGACCGCCGAGGTCGACGTGCTGCTGGTCGCGCCGGTGGCGCCGGGCGACCGCGTCCTCGTCCACGCCGGCACCGCGATCAGCGCCGGAGCGGCGGGATGAGGTTCGTCGACGAGTTCCGCGACGCGGACCTCGGCGAGTCGCTCGCCCGCGAGATCCTCGGGACCGTCGAACCCGGCCGCCACTACAAGGTCATGGAGGTGTGCGGCGGGCACACCCACTCGATCTACAAGTACGGGGTCGACGACCTCCTGCCCGCCAACGTCGAGCTGGTGCACGGCCCCGGGTGCCCCGTGTGCGTGATCCCGATGGGCCGCGTGGACGACGGCATCGCGATCGCGCACGAGCCGGGCGTGATCTTCACCTGCTTCGGCGACATGCTGCGCGTCCCGGGGTCCAAGGGGACGCTGCTCGAGGCGAAGGCGCAGGGCGCCGACGTGCGGATGGTCTACTCGCCGCTGGACGCCCTGCGCCTCGCCCGCGAGAACGCCGACCGCGAGGTCGTCTTCTTCGCCATCGGCTTCGAGACGACGGCGCCGTCGACCGCGCTGACCCTCATGCGCGCCAAGTCCGAGGGCATGCGGAACTTCTCGTGCATGTGCAACCACGTGACGATCGTCCCGCCGCTGCGCGCGCTGCTCGACTCGCCCGACCTGCGCCTGGACGGCTTCATCGGGCCCGGCCACGTCGCGACCATCGTCGGCGCTCGGCCGTTTCAGTTCATCCCCTCCGACTACGGCAAGCCGATCGTCATCTCGGGCTTCGAGCCGGTCGACCTCCTGCAGTCGGTGCAGATGATCCTCATGCAGCTGCGCGACGGGCGCTGCCGGGTGGAGAACCAGTACAGCCGGGTGGTGCCGCACGAGGGCAACCTCAAGGCCCTGCAGGTCATGTCCGAGGTCTTCGCGCTGCGCCCGCACTTCGAGTGGCGCGGCCTGGGCTTCATCTCCCAGAGCGCGCTGCGCCTCTCCGACGCCTACGCCGACCTCGACGCCGAGGTGCGCTTCAGCGTTCCCGGCGTGCGCGTCGCCGACCCGAAGGCCTGCCAGTGCGGCGAGGTCCTCAAGGGCGTCATCAAGCCGTGGGAGTGCAAGGTGTTCGGCAGCGCGTGCACGCCCGAGCACGCGATCGGCACCTGCATGGTCTCGCCGGAGGGCGCCTGCGCCGCCTACTACAACTACGGGCGCTTCGCGCGGGAGCGTCTAGTCCTATGAGTGACGTCGACCCGAGGTCGGCGCTTGCGACGACCGGAGGGCGAGACCCGTCTCAGCGCGAGCAGCGCGTCCTGGGGATCATCGAGACCGCCCGCGCCAAGCGCGCGCGCTTCCGCGACGAGCAGATCACGATGGCCCACGGGGCGGGCGGCAAGGCGACCTCGACGCTCATCGAGGGCCTGTTCGTACCGGCGTTCGCCTCGCCGGCGCTCGAGGCGCTGGCCGACGCGGGGACGCTGTCGCTCGGCGGCGTCGACGTCGCCCTCACCACCGACAGCTTCGTGGTCAAGCCGATCCGCTTCCCCGGCGGCTCGATCGGCGAGCTGGCCGTCAACGGCACGGTCAACGACCTTGCCGCAGCGGGCGCGCGGCCCCGGGCGCTGACGCTGTCCATGGTCCTCGAGGAGGGGCTGCCGGCCGGCGTCCTGCGGGCCGAGGTAGAGGCGATCGCGTCCGCGGCGTCGGCCGCCGGTGTCGAGGTGGTGGCCGGAGACACGAAGGTGGTCGAGCGCGGCCACGCCGACGAGATGTACCTGTGCACCGCGGGCGTGGGCGTCGTCGACCCGCGCGCCTCGCTCTCGCCGGCCTTCCTTCGCCCGGGCGACCGGATCATCGTCTCGGGAACGATCGGCGACCACGGCACGGCGATCATGCTCGCGCGCGGCGAGTTCGAGCTCGACGCCGACGTGCGCTCGGACACGTGCTCGCTGTGGCCGGCGGTCGACGCGCTGCTCGAGGCGTCCGGGCCGCAGCTGCGCTGCCTGCGCGACGCGACCCGGGGCGGCGTGGCCTCGGTGCTCAACGAACTCGCGCGAGCCTCGGGCGTAGCCATCGTGGTGCGCGAGGGCGACGTCCCGGTCGAGCCCGCGGTTGCCGGGGCGGCCGAGATCCTCGGGATCGACCCGATGTACGTGGCGAACGAGGGCAAGCTCGTGGCCTTCGTGGCACCGGAGGCGGCGGACGCGGCGCTGGCCGCGCTGCGGACGGTCCCCGGGTGCGAGCGGGCGGCGCAGATCGGAGAGGTGAAGACCGAGCCGCCCGGGATGGTGCTGGTGCAGACGGCGTTCGGCGGCAAGCGGGTGATGGACCAGCTGGTGGGCGACCCACTGCCCCGCATCTGTTGAGAGAAGTGGAGGATCGATGTCAGCGACAGTCGAGTTCGTGCCGAACCAGGGGCAGACGGAGCAGATCACCGCTCACGTCCTCTGGATGACCACGGGCCTGTCCTGCGAAGGCGACTCGGTGGCCATGACCTCGGCCACCAACCCCAGCCTCGAGGACATCATCCAGGGCGTCATCCCCGGCATGCCGAGAGTGGTCATCCACAACCAGGTGGTCGCCTACGAGGTCGGCCAGGAGTACATCCAGGCCTGGTATGACGCCGAGCAGGGCAAGCTCGACCCGTTCGTCCTCATCATCGAGGGCTCGCTCGGCAACGAGGAGATCAACGGCGAAGGTCACTGGACCGGGTTCGGGGTCAACCCCGAGAACGGCCAGCCCATCACCACCAACGAATGGGTGGACCGCCTCGCGCCGAAGGCGGCCGCCGTGGTGGCCATCGGCACGTGCGCCACGTACGGCGGCATCCCGGCGATGAAGAACAACCCGACCGGGGCGATGGGGCTGCCCGACTACCTGGGGTGGAACTGGAAGTCGAAGGCCGGCCTGCCGGTGGTCTGCATCCCGGGCTGCCCGGCGCAGCCGGACAACATGACCGAGACGCTGCTGTACCTGGTGCTGCATCTCGGCGGCCTGGCTCCGGTGCCCGAGCTGGACGCCCAGCTGCGGCCGACCTGGCTGTTCGGCCGCACGGTGCACGAGAGCTGCAACCGCGCCGCCTTCTACGAGCACGGCGACTTCGCCACCGAGTACGGATCCGACCACCGGTGCCTGGTCAAGCTCGGCTGCAAGGGCCCGGTGGTCAAGTGCAACGTGCCGCTGCGAGGGTGGGTGAACGGCATCGGCGGATGCCCCAACGTCGGGGGCATCTGCATGGCCTGCACCATGCCGGGCTTCCCCGACAAGTACATGCCGTTCATGGATGAGGACGCCAAGGGACGCATCTCGTCCGACGTGGCCCGCTTCACCTACGGACCGGTCCTGCGCTACTTCCGCCGACGGTCGGTCAAGACCAACTACGACAAGGAACCGGAGTGGCGCACGCGCGGACGCGAGCTCACCACGGGCTACCAGAAGCGCTGGTGAGGAGGACACACCATGGCCGTTGAATCGCCACAGGAGCAGAAGGTCGTCGTCAAGGAGATGTCGTGGGATCCCATCACCCGCATCGTCGGGTCGCTGGGCATCCACACCGAGATCGACTTCACGAACAACCAGGTCATGAAGTGCTACTCGACCTCGATGGTCTTCCGCGGGTTCGACATCTTCATGAAGGGCATCGACCCGCGCGACGCGCACTTCATCACCAGCCGCATCTGCGGCATCTGCGGTGACAACCACTGCACCTGCTCGTGCCTGAACCAGAACATGGCCTACTCGGTGAAGCCGCCCAAGCTGGGCGACTACGCCTACAACCTGGCCGAGTCGGCGGACTTCATGTTCGACCACGCGATCTTCAACGACTGCATGGCGAACGTGGACTTCTGCGAGCAGATGGTCAAGGAGACCAACCCGACGCTGCTGCGCAAGGCCGAGGACACCCCGGCGCCGCACTCCGACATCCACGGCTACCGCACGATCGCCGACATCATGCGGGCGCTGAACCCGTTCACCGGCAGCTTCTACCTCGAGACGCTGCAGGTCGCGCGCTACACACGCGAGATGTACTGCCTGTTCGGCGGGCGCCACACGCACCCGTCGACGATCATGCCCGGCGGCGTCAGCGCCGACATCACGCACCAGACCTGCACGGACTACTACGTGCGCCTCATGCGCTACATGGAGTACGTCAAGCGCACGGTGCCGATGCACGACGACCTGTACGACTTCTTCCTGCAGGAGCTGCCCGGCTACGACATGGTCGGCTACCGCGACACCGACCTGGTGTGCTGGGGCTGCTTCGACGACCCCGACTACGTGGACTACACGTATCGCAACATGGGCGAGTGGGGCCGGCACCGGTTCATCACCCCGGGCCTGGTCTTCAAGGGCGAGCTGATCACCACCGACCTGGTCGAGATCAACCTCGCCATGCGCATCCTGCTGGGCAGCTCGTACTTCGACGACTGGTCCAACGAGGAGACGTTCGTCACCCAGGACCCGCTCGGCAACCCCGTCGACAAGCGCCACCCGTGGAACAAGGTGACGCTGCCCAAGCCGCAGAAGCGCGACTGGGCCGACAAGTACAGCTGGGTCGTGTCGCCGCGCATGTACGACAAGCGCAACGACACCTACGTCGCGTGCGACACCGGCGGCGGCCCGTTCGCCCGCCAGTGGGTCACCGCGAAGGCCGGGCTCGTCGACATCGGCTACCTGAAGGCGACCGGCGAGAGCATCCAGATGGTGCTGCCCAAGACGGCGGGCATGCCGGAGATGGAGCTCGAGTGGAAGGTCCCCGAGAAGTCCAACGCGGTCGAGCGCGACCGCGCGCGGACCTACCACCAGGCCTACTCGGCGCTGGTCGGGCTCTACTGCCTGGAGAAGGCGCTGGCCGAGATCCGCGCCGGCCGGACGAAGAGCTGGTCGGACTTCAAGGTCCCCGACGAGGCCGTGAGCGTCGGCTTCCACGAGGCGGCGCGCGGCGTCCTGTCGCACCACATGGTCATCCGCGGCGGCAAGATCGCCAACTACCAGCCCTACCCGCCGACGCCGTGGAACGCCAACCCGCGGGACATCTACGGCACGCCGGGCCCCTACGAGGACGCCGTGCAGAACACGCCGATCTTCGAGGAGAACGGGCCGGAGAGCTTCAAGGGCGTGGACATCATGCGCGCCGTGCGGTCCTTCGACCCGTGCCTGCCGTGCGGCGTGCACATGTACACCGGGGCGGGCCGCGTGAAGAAGGTGCTGCACCGGCCCACGGGCCTGTGCTGATGGCCGCAGGCCTCGACTCCGACCGCCATCTCGAGCGCGTCCAGGAGCTGACCCAGGCACTGGAGGCGCTCGAGGACGGCCCGGCCAAGGAGATCGCCGAGGACGCCATCGGGGCGATCGTCGAGCTCTACGGCGACGGGCTGGCCCGGATCGTGGACATCCTCGGCGACTCGGGTGTCGCCGGCCGCGAGATCCACGAGCGCCTCGTCGACGACGGCGTGGTCGCGAGCCTGCTGCTCATCCACGACCTCTACCCGATCGACCTCCAGACGCGAGTACGCGAGGCGCTCGACACCGTGCGGCCGTACATGGAGTCCCACGGCGGCAACGTCGAGCTGCTCGCCCTCGAGGACGGCGTCGCGCGGCTGCGGCTCGTGGGAAGCTGCCACGGGTGCGCCGCGTCGGCCGCCACCCTGGAGCTGGCGATCAAGGATGCCCTCGACGAGGCGGCGCCCGACCTCGCGGGGCTGGAGGTCGAGGGCGTCGCGGGCTCCGGCGACCACGCCGCGACGCCGACGTGGATGTCGCTCGATGCCGTCGCCGACCTGTCCGAAGGCGCCCTTCGCACGGTCGCGGTCCACGGCGCCGAGCTCGTGGTGGCCAACGTGGAGGGGACGCTGCTCGCCTACCGCAGCCGCTGCGCGGGATGCGCGGGGTCGCTGGGCGATGCGGCACTCGAGGCCGAGATCCTGACCTGCGCTCGCTGCGGGCGAGGCTACGACCTCCCGCGAGCCGGACGTGTGCTCGGCGCAGAGGCGCTTCAGCTCGAGCCGGTGCCGCTCCTGCGGCCGGCCGGGTCCGGCGTGAAGGTGGCGCTGGGCCGGTGAGCGACTCCGCCGCCGAGGTGGTCGAGAGGCTGCGCCGTCTGGCTCGCGGGCGCGGCGGCGAGGAGGCGCAGCCGGTCGTCGTGCGCAAGTCGGCGCCGGCGGGCACCGCGCGCTGCGATCTGTGCGGCGGCCTCATGGCCGCCGAGGACCACCGACACCTGCTGCAGCTCGCCGACCGCCAGATCCTCTGCGCCTGCGAGCCGTGCATCGCGATGCGCTCGGGGGAGGCCGACCTGCGCCCCACGGGGACGCGGGCGACCATGGTCAACGGCTTCGCCCTGGACGACGAGCTGTGGGCGCGCCTGCAGATCCCGATCGGCCTTGCCTTCTTCGTGGTCAGCACGGCGGCCGACAGTGGCGTGATGGCGCTGTACCCGAGCCCGGCGGGCGCGACCGAGTGCGAGCTGTACCTCGAGGCGTGGAACGAGCTCGTCGCCGCCAACGCGGTGCTCGCGGGCCTCGAGCCCGAGGTCGAGGCGCTCGTCGTCAACCGCCTCGCCGACCCGCCGCTGTACGCGATCGTCCCGATCGATCGCTGCTATGAGCTGGTCGGGATGATCAAGTCGACGTGGGAGGGGATCTCGGGCGGCAACGCGGTCGAGAACGCCGTCGAGTCATTCTTCGCGCGCCTGCAGGACGCGAGGAGCACGGCGTGAGCAGCGGCGTGTCCTCGACTGCGATCGCGCCGACCTTCGAGATCCAGGACGTCACCTGGATCGCCGACGCGGCGGCGCCGATGCTGTCCTTCGCCCTCGGGGTCACCGAGACCTCGGGGCGCGAGGTGTTCACCATCGCGCTCACCGCGCAGATCAACATCGATCCGGCGCGCCGCGCCTACGACGCCGAGACGCGCTCATCGCTCATCGAGCTCTTCGGCGAGCCCGAGCGCTGGGCGGCGACCACCCACAGCTTCCTCTTCGCGCACGCCACGACGCTCGTGCCGAGCTTCACGAGCCAGACGTCCTTCACGCTCCCGGTCCCCTGCACGTACGACCTCGAGGTCGCGGCGGCCAAGTACATCCACAGCCTTCCCGACGGCGAGGTCCCGCTGAGCTTCCACTTCACGGGCTCGGTGCTCTACCGCGGCGACGAGGGGCAGATGCAGGTCGTCCTCATCCCGTGGACGTGCTCGGCGCAGTGGCGCATGCCGGTGTCCAGCTGGCGGGAGATGATGGCCCACCACTACCCGGGCGGCGGCTGGATCCGCGTCTCCGACGAGACGCTGGCCGAGCTGGCCCACCGCAAGGCGCAGCGCGGCCTGCACTCCTACGACGCCGCCGTCAGCGAGCTCCTGGACGAGGACGGCTGAGGTGGACGCGGCCCTCGAGCAGCTGCTGCACACGCTCCTCTACGAGGGCTACGCGCTCTATCCGTACACGCCGGGCGCGACGAAGAACGCGACGCCCACGCCGTTCGGGATCGTCTACCCACCGGTGTACGCCGGCGAGACGCCGAGCACGTTCGACAAGCTGCGCATGCAGGGCGTGGCCCACGCGCCGGGCGACGCGGCGCTGACCGGCGAGGTGCGCTTCCTGCAGGGCGCAGGGCAGCGCCATCAGGCCGTCCCGCGGCGGCTCGAGGCGCCCGCACGCACGCTGGCCGAGCTGGCCGAGGAGGCCTACGTCGAGCCCTTCGAGGTCGGCGAGCTGCGCGGACGCGTGCGGATGGCGGCCGATGACCTGGGCGACGGTCGCTGGCGCGTGATGCTCTGCGTCCACAACACGACGCCGGTCGCCGAGCGCCTCGACCGCGCCGGCGCGCTCGCCTCGAGCCTGCTCTCCACCCACCCGGTCCTGCGTGTCGACGGCGGCCGCTTCGCCTCGCCGCTGGAGTCCCCCGAGGCCGAGAGCGTCAACACCTACCCGGTGCTGGCGTCCGAGCGCGACGACGCGCTGCTCGGGGCCGCGATCGTCCTGCCCGACCATCCGAAGCTCGCGCCCGAGAGCCGCGGCGACCTCTTCGACGGCACCGAGATCGAGGAGGCGCTGCTGCTGCACGTGCTGGCGCTCAGCGACGACGAGCGCGAGGCGATCAGCGGGCAGGACCCGGCCGTCCGCGAGATGGTCGCGCGCGCCAGCGCCGCGACCGCGAACGACATCTTCGCCCTGCACGGGCGCACCGTCCTCTCGGATCCGACCTCCGCGGAGCAGTCACCCGGCGAGCGCGAGGTCGAGGTCGACGGCGTGACCTACCGCGTCGGCGGCAAGGTCGTGCTGCGCCTCGAGGACCGCTCCGACCCCTACGACCAGATCCTCGACGGCCGGACCGCGACCCTCGAGCGCATCTACTACGACTACGAGGACAAGCTCTACTTCGGCGTGACCGTCGACGACGACCCCGGCCGGCAGCTCATGCGCGACACCGGGCGCTTCCTGTTCTTCTTCCTGGGCGAGGTGGAGGTGTGCCAGACATGACCGCGGCGCCCGAGAAGCAGATCCTCGTCGCCGGCATCGGCAACGCGTGGCTGGGCGACGACGGCTTCGGAGGCGAGGTGGTCAAGCGCCTGCAGGCGCGCGACCTGCCGTCCGGTGTGACCGTCGCGGACTTCGGCATCGGCGGCCTGGACCTCGCCTACGAGGTCATGCGCGGCTACGACGGCCTCGTGCTCATCGATGTCAGCCGCCAGGGCGGCGAGCCGGGGACCCTCTACGTCATGGAGCCCGACGAGGAGGACATCGCCGCCGGGATCGAGGACGGCGAGCTGCTCGACCCCCACGGGATGGACCCGCAGACGGTCCTGCGCTTCGTACGGGCGGTCGGCGGATGGCCCGGCAAGGTCGTGGTCATCGCCTGTGAGCCCGCCCAGGTCGAGGAGATGGGAATCGGGCTGAGCGCGGGCGTCAGCGCCGCGGTCGAGCACGCCGCCGGGCTCGTGGCCGACACGATCCAGGAGCTGCGTGCCGGCGCGGCGCCGGCGGGGTAGCGATGCACGAGCTCTCGCTGGCCGGCGCCGTCATCGACACCGTCGAGCGCCACGCGGCGGGACGGCGGGTCACGGCCGTGTACCTGCGCGTCGGCGACCTGCGCCAGGTCGTGCCCGATTCGCTTCGCTTCTACTTCGAGCACGTGGCGCGCGGCACCGTCTGCGAGGGCGCGCGCCTTGAGCAGGAGCTCGTTCCGGCGCGGCTGGCCTGCGGCTGCGGGCACGAGTGGGACCTCGACGGCCTGGCGATCTTCCGCTGCCCGGTCTGCGGCGACGCCGACGCCTCCGTGGCAAGCGGCGAGGAGTTCCTCGTCGAGTCCATCGACGTCACCGAACAGGAGCCAGCATGCACCGGGTGAAGGTCAGGGTCGTCGAGGACGCGCTCGACGCCAACAACACCATCGCGCGTGCCAACCGCGCCGACTTCGACGCCCATGGGGTGACCGTCGTCAACCTGATGAGCGCCCCCGGCGCCGGCAAGACGACGCTGCTCGAGCGGCTGCTGGCCGAGGGGCTCGACGGCATCCGCGTCGGCGTGCTCGAGGGCGACGTGCAGGGCTCGATGGACGCCGACCGGCTGGCGAGCCTGCACGTGCCGGTGACGCAGCTGAACACCGGCAACGGGTTCGGGGGCGAGTGCCACCTCGACGCCAACATGGTCCGCTCGGCGCTGCCCGCGCTCCCGCTCCCCGACATCGACCTGCTCATCGTCGAGAACGTCGGCAACCTCGTCTGCCCGGCCGAGTTCCACATCGGCGAGGACGCGCGCGTGATGGTCTCGTCGATCACCGAGGGCGAGGACAAGCCGCTGAAGTACCCGCTCATGTTCCGCACCTGCGACCTCGTGCTGATCAACAAGCTCGACCTGCTGCCCCACCTCGACGTCGAGGTCGATCGCCTCCTGCACAACCTCGACACCGTGCACCCGGACGTCGAGCGCCTGCTGGTCAGCGCGCGTACCGGCGAGGGCGTCGCCGAGTGGCGTACCTGGCTGGCCGAGCTCGTGGCCTCGCGATCGGGGGCGGCCGTGTGACAGCCGCAGCCGGCGCGGTCGAGGAGCTCGTCGAACGCCGGCTGAACGAGCGGCGCGACGCGGGCGAGGCGCTCTACGGGCGGCAGGCCGCGGAGCGGCTGGCCCGGCTGTGCCACGGGATGGCCGAGCGGTTCGCCCGCGGCGGGCGCCTGATCGCGATCGGGACGACCGCGCAGGCCTTCTCGGACGTCCGCCACGTCGCCGTCGAGTTCGTGCACCCGGTCATCGTCGGCAAGCGGGCGCTGCCGGCCATCGGGCTGACCGGCGCCTCGGGTCCGGTCGGGCGCGAGCTCGACCTGATCGGCGAGCCCGACGACATCGTCCTCGCGTTCGGCGAGCCGGCCGACGGCCAACAGCTCGCAGACGCGGTGCGAGCCGCCCGCGCACGCGGCTGCCTGACGGTCGCCTTCTCCGACCTCGGGGCCGAGTGGGTCCTCGATCCGGCCGGCGCGGCGCCGTTCGCCCGCCAGGAGGTCGCCGAGACCACCTACCACGTGCTCTGGGAGCTCGTGCACGTCTTCTTCGAGCACCCCGGGCTGCTCGAGGGCCGCACGCAGCAGCGCGCGCACGACGTCGGCGCCTCGAGCTTCCTCTATCCGTTCCTCGACGAGCGCGAGCACGATCTCGACGCCGTGCTCGACGACGTCGCCGGCTCGGCGACGATGAAGGGCGAGGAGGTCGCGGCGCTGCGCGCCCAGACCCTCGCCGACGGACTTCCGGCGCTGCGCGCCGCCGCCGCCGACCTGCGGGCGGCGTTCGGCGCCGGCGGCCGCCTGCTCGCGCTCGGCAACGGCGGCTCGGCCACCGACGCGATGGACCTCGTCGCCGACTTCGCCGGCCCGCCGGCGCGCAGCGGCTGGCCCGCGCGCCCGGCGATCGACCTCACCGCCGACAGCGCGATCCTGACCGCGATCGCCAACGACATCGGCACCGAGGCGATCTTCGCCCGCCAGGTGATCGCATACGGCCGCGAGGGCGACATGCTGGTTGCGCTGTCGACGAGCGGCAACTCGCTGAGCGTCCTCGACGCGCTGGCCGAGGGGCGCCGGCGGGGGCTGCGCAGCATCGCGTTCGTGGGCTACGACGGCGGGCGGGTGGCATCGGAGGAGCTCGCCGACCACGTCGTGATCACGCGCTCCCAGCACATCCCGCGCATCCAGGAGGCGCAGGCGACCGCCTACCACCTGCTGCGCGAGCTGGTCGAGGTCGTCGCGTGAGGGTGCGCCTGCGGATCGAGGGCACCGTCCAGGGCGTCGGGTTCCGGCCACACGTCTATCGCGTGGCCAGCTCGCTGCGCCTGGGTGGCTACGTCCTCAACGACGAGCGCGGCGTCCTGCTCGAGGCCGAGGGCCCCGACGATGCCGTCGCGCGCTTCATCAGGCGCCTGCGCGAGGAGGCGCCGCCGCTCGCCGAGATCCAGCGCATGACCAGCGAGGAGGTCGCGCTGCGCGGCGAGGACGGCTTCCGGATCCTCGCCAGCGGCCGCGAGGGCGAGCCGCTGGCGCTGGTCGCCGCCGACGCCGCGACCTGCGCGGACTGCCTCGCAGAGCTCTTCGACCCAGGCGATCGCCGCCACCGCTACCCGTTCGTCAACTGCACCAACTGCGGGCCGCGGTTCACGATCGTGCGCGGCGTGCCCTACGACCGCCCGCTGACCACGATGGCCGGCTTCGCGATGTGCGAGCGCTGCCGGGCCGAGTACGAGGACCCCGGCGACCGGCGCTTCCACGCCCAGCCCAACGCGTGCCCGGACTGCGGCCCCACGGCGCGGATGGGCGACGCGGCCGGCGACGATGCGCTGGCGGCCGCGGCGTCGGCGCTGCGCGACGGGCTCGTCGTCGCGGTCAAGGGCATCGGCGGCTACCACCTCGCCTGCCGCGCCGACGACGAGCAGGCGGTTGGCGCGCTGCGCGCGCGCAAGCACCGCGAGGAGAAGCCCTTCGCGCTCATGGCGCCCGACCTCGGGGCGGCCCGCGCGCTCGTCGAGCTCGGCCCGGCCGAGGAGGCGCTGCTCACCGGGCGCGAGCGGCCGATCGTCCTCGCGCCGCGGCGACCGGGGGCAAGGGTCGCGGCGGCCGTCGCCCCGCGCTCGAGCGATCTCGGGGTCATGCTGCCTTACTCGCCGCTGCACCACCTGCTGCTCGCCGACGCCGGCGCCGCGCTCGTCATGACCAGCGGCAACGTGTCGGACGAGCCGATCGCCTTCGGCGACGACGATGCGCGCGAGCGGCTCGACGGGATCGCCGACCGCTTCCTGACCCACGACCGCCCGATCCACACCCGGACCGACGACTCCGTGGTGCGCGCCCGGCGGCGCGGCGCGCCACCGCTGCTGCTGCGGCGCTCGCGCGGGTACGTGCCCGCGAGCCTCGACCTGCCTCTGGACGCCCCGCCGCTGGTCGCCTGCGGCGCCGAGCTCAAGTCGACGTTCTGCCTGGCCAAGCGCCGCCGCGCCTGGGTCGGCCACCACATCGGCGACCTGCAGAACCTCGAGACGCTGACCTCCTTCCGCGACGGGATCGCCCACTTCGAGGAGCTCTTCGCAGTGGCGCCCGTCGTCGTCGCCCACGACCTGCACCCCGACTACCTCTCGACCCGGTACGCGCTCGAGCGCGACGGCCTGCAGCTCATCGGCGTCCAGCACCACCACGCGCACCTCGCCGCCTGCCTGGCCGAGCACGGCGAGACCGGGCCCGCGGTCGGCGCGATCTTCGACGGCACCGGCCTGGGCGCCGACGGGACGATCTGGGGCGGCGAGCTGCTCGTGGGAGACCTCGCCCGCTTCGAGCGCGCCGGGCACCTGCACCCCGTTGGCCTGCCCGGCGGCGACCGCGCGGTGCGCGAGCCGTGGCGCATGGCCTGCTCCTGGCTGGCCGAGGCGCACGGCGAGGAGCCCGCACTGCCGGCAACGCTGGCCGGCGCCATCGCGCCCGACCGCTGGCAGGCGGTCGCCCGGATGGCCCGCGCCGGGCTCTCCTCGCCGGTGACCTCCAGCATGGGGCGCCTCTTCGACGCGGTGGCCGCGCTTGCCGGGCTGCGCGCGACCGCGACCTACGAGGGCCAGGCCGCCGCCGAGCTCGAGGGCGCGGCCGCGAGCGCCGGCCCGCAGGCGCCCTACCCGCTGCCCGTGGGCGACGGCGACACGGTCGTCCTCGACGCCCGCCCGACCGTCCTCGCGGCGGGAGAGGACGCCGCCCGCGGCGAGGACGCGCCGCTCATCGCGGCCCGGCTGCACGCCGCCGTCGCCCGGGCCACCGCACGCGCCTGCGTGATCGTCGCCGAGCGCCACGGCCTGTCGACGACCGTCCTCTCCGGCGGGGTCTTCCAGAACCGGATCCTGGTCGACGAGACGACGGCCGCGCTCGAGAACGCGGGGCTGCGCGTGCTCGTTCCCGAGCGCCTTTCGCCCAATGACGGCGCGATCAGCTACGGCCAGGCAGCGGTCGCCGCCGCACGAGCCGTTTAACGCTCGTCCTCGTGCGCCAAGCGGCTGAAGGCGGACCGAACATCTGCCGATATTCAGGGCATGTCGCTTGTCGAGTCCCCCCGTCCTGCCCCCGATCACGAGCTCCCGGGGCTGACGGCCCCTACGTCGAGGGGACGGTCGACGCGATTCATCGGCGACATCATCGTCGAGCTGGGCTACGCCAGCCGCGAATCGGTCGAGGCCGGGATCGCCGACTCGCGCGCCTCGGGGCGGCGCACCGGCGAGGTGCTCGTCGAGCGCGGCACGCTCACCGCCGACCAGCTCGCGCGCGTGGTCGCCGAGCGCTTCGGCGTCGACCACCTGGACCTCGGGGTCTTCAAGGTCGACATGCAGGCGGCCAACCTGCTGCCCTCCAGCGCGGCCAAGCGCTACGGCGCGGTGCCGGTGCGCTTCATGGACGAGCGCACCCTGCTCGTGGCGATGATCGACCCGGGCAACGTCCTGGCCGTCGACGACATCTCGCTCATGAGCGGCTACGACGTACGCGCCGCCGTGGCGCCCGAGGAGGACGTCCTCGCGCTCATCCAGAAGCTCAACTCGTTCGACGAGGTCGCCGTCCAGGACGCGCTGGAGGACGAGGCCACCGCCGAGGTCGTCGACCTGCGCGAGGAGGCCGCCGACGCCCCCGTCATCAAGCTCGTCAACTCGCTGATCGGCCAGGGCGTCGAACAGGGCGCCTCCGACATCCACTTCGAGCCCGTCGAGGGCGACCTCGTCGTCCGCTATCGCATCGACGGCGTGCTCAGCGAGGCCACGCGCGTGCCGCGCCGCCTGGTGGCCGGCGTGATCTCGCGCGTGAAGATCATGAGCGACCTCGACATCGCCGAGCGCCGCGTGCCCCAGGACGGCCGGGTCACGCTGAACATCGACGGTCGCTCGGTCGACGTCCGCGTCGCGACCCTGCCGCTCGTCGGCGGCGAGTCGGCGGTCATGCGCGTCCTCGACAAGGACGGCGCCAACATCGACCTCGACAAGCTCGGCATGGTCACCCCCGAGCACGACCGCTTCGTCAAGGCGTTCACCAGGCCCCACGGCGCCGTGCTCGTCACCGGGCCGACCGGCTCGGGCAAGACCACCACGCTCTACGGCGCGCTGCAGGTCCTGCACACGCCCGAGAAGAACATCATCACGATCGAGGACCCGGTCGAGTACGAGCTGTCGGGCGTCAAGCAGATGCAGGTCAACCCCAAGGCGGGGCTGACCTTCGCCAACGGACTGCGCTCGATGATGCGCGCCGACCCCGACATCATCATGGTCGGCGAGATCCGCGACCGCGAGACCGCGCAGATCGCGATCGAGGCCGCGCTCACCGGCCACCTCGTCCTCTCCACGCTGCACACCAACGACGCCCCCGGCGCGATCGCGCGCCTCATCGAGATGGGCGTCGAGCCCTTCCTCGTGGCCAGCGCGGTCGACTGCGTCGTGGCCCAGCGCCTGGCGCGCCGGCTGTGCGACCACTGCAAGACCGAGGTCGTCCTCGATGGCCGCGTGCTGCGCGAGAACGGCTTCGACGTCCAGGAGGCCGAGGTCAAGGCCTTCGAGCCGGTCGGCTGCTCGCGCTGCGCCGGCGGTGGCTACAAGGGCCGGATCGGCCTCTACGAGGTCATGGCCATCGACGACGAGATCCGCGGGCTGGCGGTCGCCCGCGCGTCGGCCGAGCGCATCGCCGAGGTGGCGACCGCGTCCGGCATGCGCCGCCTGCGCGAGGAGGGCGTGGCCAAGGTCCGCGCCGGCCTCACGTCGTTCGCCGAGCTCGCGCGCGTCACCGGCTGACGCGCGGTCAGGCGAGGCCGGCCCTGCCGAGGGAGCCGGGGCCAGTGTGCACGCACCGAACCTCGCGGGGGTGCGGACGCCCGCCCGGGGTGGGGACGCGGGACGGGCCGAGGAAGGGATCTCGGTTCGAGCCCGCCCCGCTCGACCGATAGCCTACAGTACGTAGGAGTCTAGAAGTGGCCCTTCACGCCGGCCGCGGTGACCTCGCGCTCGTCCTCGGGGTCGGGACGGAGGATGAGCACCTCCGCCGGGACCTTCTCCAGCAGCCATTCGAGGTCGTCGGCGCTGAGGCCCTTGTGCGAGTTCGAGGTCGCCGAGACGATGATCCGGTCGACCGGCTCGTCCTCGAGCGCGCGGCGCAGGGCGTCGCGGTAGGTGCGCCCGCGGACGAGGCGCGCGTCGACGGCGACGCCCTGGGCCAGCGCCCGCTGCTCGATGGCCTCCAGCAGCGGCATCGCCTGCAGGCACTGGTTGGGCAGCGGTGCGTCGAGCGGCAGGTGCCGCGGGACGCGGGCGAGGTAGGTCGGCATGATCGTCGCGCCCTCCACGCGGGCGAGCCTCACCGCGGCGTCGAAGGCGCGGCGGGAGATCGACATGCCGGTGAACGGCAGCAGGATGCGCCGCGTGCCGCGAGGGAGCGGCGCGGCCGGCCGCCGGCGGGCGCGCGGCAGCAGCAGCCAGCCGACCGCCGCGCCGATCGCGAAGCCGGCGAGGACGACGACAACGGTGGTGGTGGTGCTCATGAGCCCTCCTGTCGCGTGGACCGATCGGCGACGATGCGCACGTCGACGCCGGGCAGTGCCTCGATGAGGCGCTGGGTGAGGGGGATGCGCAGGCGCGCCAGCCCGTGCACGGGACGCGCGCGCCCCATCAGGATGTAGGTCGTGCCGCGCTCGCGCGCGACCCGCGCGACGGTGTCGGCAACGTCGTCGCCGGTCTCGACGATGAGCGTCGCGCCGAGCACGGAAGCCAGCTGGCGCAGCGCCGCGAGCGCGCGCTCCTGGTCGGGGCCGGCGTCGCGGCCGGGAGGCGCGACCCACAGCATGTCCAGCTGGGCGCCCAGGCGCTGGGCCGAGCGCCACGCGCGGCGCACGAGGCGCTGGGAGCCGGGGTAGGGCTCGACCAGCGCGAGGAGCCGCTCGCCGACCGCCTTGGACATGTCGGCGGCGACGGTGTCCTGGCGAGTGCCCACGACCTCGGTGACCAGGCGCTTGGCCTCGACCTCCTCGGCGACCTGGCGCAACGCGATCTCGCGCAGCGCGGCCAGGTTCTCGATCCGGAAGAAGCCGTTGAGGGCGGCGTCGATGCGCTCGGGCTTGTAGACCTTGCCGGCGCGCAGGCGCGCGAGCAGCGCCTCGGGGCTGAGGTCGATGAGGACGACCTCGTCGGCCTTGCCGAGCACCGAGTCGGGCACGGTCTCGCGCACCCGGGCGCCGCTGATCTCGGCGACCTGGTCGTTGAGGGACTCGAGGTGCTGGACGTTCACCGTCGAGAGCACGTCGATGCCGGCGTCGAGGATGTCGTCGATGTCCTCGTAGCGCTTCTCGTGCTCGACCCCCGGCGCGTTGGTGTGCGCGAGCTCGTCGATGAGGCAGATCTCGGGCGCGCGGCGCAGGATGGCGGGGAGGTCCATCTCCTCCAGATCGGTGCCGCGATAGGTGACCCGGCGCCGCGGGACGACCGGGATCCCCTCGGCCAGTGCCTGGGTCTCCACCCGACCGTGCGTCTCGAGCAGCCCGATCACGACGTCGCGGCCCGCCTCGAGCTGGGCCAGCCCCTCCTGCAGCATCCGGAACGTCTTGCCGACGCCGGCAGCCATGCCGAGATAGATCGTGTAGTGGCCATGGGGCCTGTCCTCAGTCGGCTGCATCGTGACCATCGAGGGCCCACAGGGCCCGGAGCGCTGCGCCGCGCGGCTCGCCGGGAGGTGCGATCGTCGCGCTCATGCGCCCAGGAGGTTGTGCACGACGAGGTCGATGAGCTTGATCCCGGCGAACGGGGCGATGAGGCCGCCGAGGCCGTAGATCAGCAGGTTGCGGCGCAGCAGCGCCGTGGCGCCCACCGGCCGGTACCTGACGCCCCGCAGGGCCAGCGGCACGAGCAGCGGGATGATCAGGGCGTTGAAGACGATCGCCGAGATGATCGCCGAGCTCGGGGTGCCCAGCTTCATGATGTTCAGGGCATCGAGCGGGCCGTGCTTCTGGCCCGCTGCCGCGTAGGTGGCGGCGAAGATCGCCGGGAGGATCGCGAAGTACTTGGCGACGTCGTTGGCGATCGAGAACGTGGTCAGCGCGCCACGGGTGATGAGCAGCTGCTTGCCGACCTCGACGATCTCGATGAGCTTCGTCGGGTTGGAATCGAGGTCGACCATGTTGCCCGCCTCGCGGGCGGCCTGGGTGCCGGTGTTCATCGCCACGCCGACGTCGGCCTGCGCGAGCGCTGGGGCGTCGTTGGTGCCGTCCCCGGTCATCGCGACGAGGCGGCCCTCGGACTGCTCGTGGCGGATGAGCTGCATCTTGCGCTCGGGCGTGGCCTCTGCGAGGAAGTCGTCGACGCCGGCCTCGCCGGCGATCTTGGCGGCGGTGAGCTTGTTGTCGCCCGTGACCATCACCGTGCGGATGCCCATCGCGCGCAGGCGGTCGAAGCGGGCGGCCATGCCCTCCTTGACGGTGTCCTTGAGGTAGATGACGCCGAGGACCTGCGAGTTGCGCGCCACGGCCAGCGGCGTGCCGCCCTCGCGCGCGATGCGGTCGACCTCGCCCTCGAGCGCTACCGGCGGCGTGCCGCCCTCGCTGCGCACCCAGGCGACGATGGCGTCGGCGGCGCCCTTGCGCAGCATCGTCCCGTTGAGGTCGACGCCGCTCATGCGCGTCTGCGCCGTGAAGGGCACGAAGCGCGCGTCGGTGGTCGCCATCTCGTGCTCGCGCAGGCCGTACTGCTTGGCCAGCACGACGATCGAGCGCCCCTCGGGCGTCTCGTCGGCCAGGGAGGACATCTGCGCGGCCTCGGCCAGATCGGCCTCGGCGACGCCGGGCATCGGCACGAACTGCGACGCCTGCCGGTTGCCGAGCGTGATCGTGCCCGTCTTGTCGAGCAGGAGGACGTCGACGTCGCCGGAGGCCTCGACGGCGCGCCCCGAGAGCGCGAGGACGTTGCGCCGCACCAGGCGGTCCATCCCGGCGATGCCGATCGCGCTCAGCAGCGCCCCGATCGTCGTCGGGATGAGCGCGACGAGCAGCGCGATGAGCGTGGTGATCGAGATGTCGGTCTTGGCGAACTCGGCGAACGGCTTCAGGGTCACGACGACGATCAGGAAGATCAGCGTCAGGGCGGCGAGCAGGATGTTCAGCGCGATCTCGTTGGGGGTCTTGCGGCGCTCGGCGCCTTCGACGAGCGCGATCATCCGGTCGAGGAAGGACTGGCCGGGCTCCTGGGTGATCTCGACGACGATGCGGTCAGAGAGCACGCGCGTGCCGCCCGTGACCGCGCTGCGGTCGCCGCCCGATTCGCGGATGACGGGCGCCGACTCGCCGGTGATGGCCGACTCGTCGACCGAGGCGATGCCCTCGATGACCGTGCCGTCGCCCGGGATGACCTCGCCGGCCTCGACGATGACAAGGTCGCCGCGGCGAAGGTCGGACGCCGGGAGCTCGGTGCCGTCCTGCATGTGCGCGACGGTCTCGCTGCGCATCGCGCGCAGGGCGTCGGCCTGCGCGCGGCCGCGGCCCTCGGCGAGCGCCTCGGCCAGGTTGGCGAAGATCACCGTGAGCCACAGCCAGATCGTCACGGTGATCGTGAAGAGCAGCGTCTCGTCGCCGCCGCCCAGCGCGTCGCCCGTGATGATCTGCGAGACGACGGCGATCGTCGTGAGGACCGCGCCGACCTCGACCACGAACATCACCGGGTTGCGCAGCTGGACGCGGGGGTCGAGCTTGCGAACCGACGCCAGCAGCGCCGGCCAGAGGATGTCCGGGGTGAAGAGGGATGCGGACTGCTTGGGGGTCATCGCGCGGTGGCTTCCTTGTCGAGAGCGAGGTTGAGCTCGAGCACGTTCACGCCGGGCTCGCCGAAGACGCCGAGGAAGCGCCCGTCGGTGTTGGCCTTGATCAGCGAGCTCACCCGGGCCGGCGGCAGGTGGCGGACCGCCGCGATGCGGTGCGCCTGGACGGCCGCGTTGGCCTTGGAGATGTGGGGGTCGACGCCCGAGCCCGACGTCGTCACGGCGTCCACGGGGACCTTCGCGGCGGTCAGGCCGGGGTCGTAGGGGCGCTCGAGGTCGAGGTAGGTGCTCAGCGCGTCGCGGTAGAAGAAGCGGCCGACGGCGGAGTTCGGGCCGCGGTTGGAGAAGAACGTCGCGGTTGGGCTGTAGTCGCTCTGCGACGGGCGGGGCTGGAAGTACTTCGGGTCCGGCCGCGTGATCGGGTTGCCGTCGGAGTCCTTCTTGCCGGTATCGATCACGAAGGCCCTGCCAATGAGGCTCGACCCGACGACCTTGCCGTCGACCTTCACCTGCGAGCCGTTGGCCTTGTGGGGGAAGGCGACCTGGGCGACCCCGGTCATGACCAGCGGGTAGCCGATGCCGAGGACGATCGTCAGCACGAGGACCGCGATCCCGGCGGTGAGGAGTTCCTTGGTGAGCTTCATGTTCAGAAGAGGCGGTCGGTCAGGCCCTGGACGACGGGGCCGAGGAGGATGGCGGGGAAGAAGGTCAGGGCCCCGATGAGGACGACGACGCCGCCGAGCAGGCCGACGAACGTCGGCGTATCGGTGCGCAACGTGCCCAGCCCGGCTGGAGCGACGCGCTTGGTCGCGAGCCCTCCGGCGACCGCGAGCACCAGCACGATCGGCAGGAACCGCGCGCCAAGCATCGTCACGCCGCCGAGCAGGTCGGCGAAGGTGATGCCGTGCGCGCCGAGGTTGCCGGGGTTCGGCTGGTAGTAGCCCGTGTAGCCGGCGAAGGCCGAGCCGTTGTTGTTGGCCTGGGACATGTAGGCGTACAGCTGCTCGCTGAAGCCCTGCGGTCCCGATGCGAAGATCGACGGCGAGCCGTACTTCGTGGCGGTGGCCAGGAACGCCGCCAACAGGACCGCAAGCGGCGTGACCAGGACCCCGAGCGAGACCAGCTTGATCTCGCGCGCCTCGATCTTCTTGCCCAGGAACTCGGGCGTGCGGCCGACCATGAGCCCGCCGATGAAGACGGCGAGCAGCACGTAGAGCAGCATCGTGTAGAGGCCGGTGCCGACGCCGCCGAAGACCGACTCGCCGTAGCCGAGGTCGACGAACGGGATCATGCCGCCTATCCCGGTGAGCGAGTCGAAGGCGGCGTTGACCGCGCCGCAGGAGGTGACGGTTGTCACCGCCGTCCACAGCGCGGAGTTGGCGATGCCGAAGCGCTGCTCCTTGCCCTCGAGGTTGCCGCCGGTGCCGTCGAGCAGCCCCGTGTGGACGCCGGCCGCGTGCTGGGCGGGCGTGCCGTGCTGCTCGGCGATGTACACGACGACGACGCTGACGATGAACAGCACGGACATCGCGGAGAACAGCGCCCACCCCTGGCGCCGGCTGCCGACCATGCGCCCGTAGGTGTAGGTCAGCGACGCCGGGATGCAGAGGATGAGGAACATCTCGACGAGGTTCGAGAAGCCCGTCGGGTTCTCGAACGGGTACGCCGAGTTGACGTTGAAGAAGCCGCCGCCGTTGGTGCCGAGCTCCTTGATGGCCTCCTGCGAGGCCACCGGGCCGCGGGCCAGGTCGGCGACCGAGCCGCCGAGCGTCTGCACGACGCCCTGGGAGATCAGGACGATCGCGCCGATGATCGAGATCGGCAGCAGCACGTAGTACGACGCCCGGATGAGGTCCTGCCAGAAGTTGCCGAGCACCGGATTGGAGCTGCGGCGGGCCATGATGCCCCGGATCAGCGCGATCGCCACCGCGATGCCGGTGGCGGCGGAGACGAAGTTCTGGACGGCCAGGCCGGCCATCTGGCTGAAGTAGCTGAGGGTGGTCTCGCCGCCGTAGTACTGCCAGTTCGTGTTGGTGACGAACGACGAGGCGGTGTTGAAGCTCAGATCCCAGGTCCCCGAATGGAAGTCGCTCGGGTTCCATGGGTGCAGCGTCTGGGTGCGCAGGATGATGAACAGCAGCAGCCATCCCGCGAGCGAGAAGAAGATGACCCCGCGGGCGTAGGCCTTCCAGTCCTGTCCTTGCGTCGGATCGATGCGCAGCAGCCGGTAGGTGCCGCGCTCGAACCGGCCGACGACCGGATCGAGGAAGGTGCGCTCGCCGCGGAAGACGCGGGCCATGTGGCCGCCGAGCAGCGGCACGACCGCGACGACCAGCGCGCAGAAGATGGCGATCTGGACGAATCCCTGGACCATGGGCGCCTCAGAACCTCTCGCCGCGCAGCAGCGCGTAGATGAGATAGGCGCAGATCGCCGCTGAGACGATCAGGCCGAGGAGGTTCGCGCCGCTCATACGCGGTCGGCGCCCTCGATGGCCAGCGCGAGGAGCGCGAAGACCGCGAGGGCGAGAACGATGGCGATCAGATCCATGCAGCCATCGTGGAGCCCCGAGTTCAAGGGGTCATCGAGAAGCCCGATCAGGTCATACAGATCGTGTGAAGACCGTCGCCGGCGTCAGCGATCGCCGCGCTGTCGGCTCGGCAGCGACCGGGGGAGTCCGAACGACGCCAGCACGCCGTTGTCGAACCGGGTCATCGCGCAGATCCGGTCGCCGCTGAGGGTCAGCACGTAGAGCCCGACCCCGTGGCTCACGCCGTTGGCGCCGCGCAGGTAGGCGCCGAACGCCGGCTGCCCGTTGGCTCGCGTCCGCACGAGGTCGAACCTCCGGCCCGCGCCGAAGATGCCGGCGCAGAAGCGGGCGACGAGGTCGCGGCCCTCGTACTCGAACGGCATCGGCGGCATCGAGATGAAGACGTCGTCTGTCAGGAGCGCCACCAGCGCGTCGAGGTCGGCCGACTCCCACGCGCGCGCGAACGCGGCGACGATCGCGTCCTCGGCGCGCGACTCGCGCGCGGGAGCCGGCTCGCCCCCGGCCACCGGCGACCGGCGTCGTTGCAGTCCGGCCCGCGCCCGCTTCAGCGCGCTGTTGACCGACTCGACCGTCGAGTCGAGCATGCCGGCCACCTCGCCTGCGCGGAACCCGAGCACGTCGCGCAGGACGAGGACGGCGACCTGCCGGGGCGGCAGCACCTGAAGGGCCGTGACGAAGGCCAGGGAGATGGTCTCGGTCTGCTCGTAGCGCGCTTCGGGGCCGGGCGGCACGTCGACGGCGCCCTCCATGAGGACGTCGGGGAACGGCTCGAGCCACACGACTTCCCCGAGCCGGCTCGGCTCGGGCGGTTCGACGGCTGGCACGTCCCACTCCTTGGCCGGGCGCCGGCCGGCCGACCGGCGTGCGTTGAGGCACCTGTTGGTGGCGATCCGGTACAGCCAGGTCCGCAGCGACGCGCGCTCCTCGAACCCGTCGAGGCCCCGCCACGCGGCCAGCAGCGTGTCCTGCAGGGCGTCCTCGGCGTCCTGGAAGGACCCGAGCATCCGGTAGCAGTGCACCTGCAGCTCGCGGCGGTGCGGCTCGGTCAGCTCGCGGAACGCCTCGCCGTCTCCGGCACGCGCCCTCGAGATCAGGTCAGTCGTCACTGGTCGCACATCCGTCTCGTACGGACACCGGCCGAGCGGAGAACTGGGCGGTCGGCCGGCGCCCAGTTCCCGCACACCGCGGTGTCTGCATCGTCGACGGTGACTCCAAGAGACGAAAGGAACCAGCCGTGCTTCTGCAAGACAAGGTTGCGGTGGTGTACGGGGCCGGAGGTGCGATCGGCGGTGCGGTCGCGCGCGCCTTCGCCGGCGATGGCGCGAAGGTGTTCGTGACCGGGCGATCCCTCGCGCCGGTGAAGGCTCTCGCCGAGGCGATCGCCGGCGCCGAGCCGGCCGAGGTCGACGCGCTCGACGAGCGGGCCGTGGAGGAGCACCTGCGCTGCGTCGTCGACCAGGCGGGCCGGGTGGATATCTCGTTCAACGCGATGGGCGTCCCCAACGCGCAGATGCTGGGCGTCGCGCTGACCGAGGTCGACGCCGACGTGTTCGCTCGGCCGATCGCCGCCTACACGACGTCCTACTTCCTGACCGCGCGCCTGGCCGCGCGGCAGATGATCCCCAACCGGTCGGGGGTGATCATGACGGTCAGCGCGCTCCCGGCCCGGTCGGGGACCGGGCTGAACGGCGGCTATGGTCCGGCGCAGGCGGCCAAGGAGGCGATGACCCGCGACCTCTCGTTCGAGCTCGCGCCGCACGGCATCCGCGTGGTCGCGCTGCGCCCGCACGGCATTCCGCAGACGAGCACGCTGAAGGAGGTCTTCGAGCTCAAGGCCACCTCGGGCGCGACGTGGGAGCAGTTCCAGGAGCGCCTCGCGGGCACGACGCACCCGCGCCGGGGCACGACGCTCGAGGAGCTGGCGAACATGGCCGTCCTCGCGGCGTCGGACCGCGCGAGCGGCATGACTGCAACAACGGTCAACCTGACCATGGGCAGCCTCGATGACTAGCGCCTAGGCGGCGAAGCGGTAGCCGATGCCCGGCTCGGTGCGGATGTAGCGGCGTTCGCCGGTCGGCTCGATCTTGCGGCGCAGGTTGGCGATGTGGGCGCGCAGGACCTGGGTGTCGTCGGCGTACTGAGGGCCCCAGACCTCGATGAGAAGGGCGCGGTGGGTCATCAGGCGTCCGCGATGGCGCACGAGCGCGCGCAGGAGGTCGAACTCGATCGGCGTCAGGTGGACCTCCTCGCCGTCGCGCTGGACCGCGCGGTCGTTGAGGTCGACGCGCAGCCCGTCGACCTCGACGGCCGGCTCGCCGGGCGCCTCGCCGACGCGGCGCAGGGCCGCGCCGAGGCGGGCGACGAGCTCGCGGGTGCCGAACGGCTTGGTGACGTAGTCGTCGGCGCCCGCCTCGAGCGCCTCGACCTTCGCGTCCTCCTCGCCGACGGCGCTGAGGACGAGGATCGGCATCTGCGTCCACTCGCGCAGGCGCCTGGAGAGCTCGACGCCGCTGCCGTCGGGGAGCATGAGGTCGATGATCGCGGCGTCGGGGGGGCGCACGGAGGCGAGGTCGAGCGCCTCCTCGACGGTGGTCGCCTCGGCGACCTCGTAGCCGGCCTCGCGCAGGATGACCTTCAGCGCGCGAAGGATCTGGCGCTCGTCGTCGACGACGAGGATGCGCTGCAAGGTCACGCGGCCACCGGCTCCAGCGGGAGCTCGACGACGAACGTCGAGCCCTGGCCGGGCAGCGACTCGACCCACACGCGCCCGCCGTTGGCCTCGACGAAGCCGCGGACGATGGCCAAGCCGAGCCCGGAGCCGTGGTGGCCGTTGGCGGTGCCCGGCGCGCGGTAGAAGGGCTCGAAGATGCGCGCCTTCTCGGCCGCCGGCACGCCGGGGCCGCGGTCGACGATCCGCACGATGACGCGGTGACCGACCGCGCGAGCGCGCACCGAGACCGGGTGCGCGCCGGAGTA
>Ga0081540_1000211_pt1 | contig 61289 bp, 68 predicted proteins | sample TabmetS2T1R1_FD_71024 | JGI IMG/M metagenome (GOLD analysis project Ga0081540, IMG submission 71024) | Tabebuia heterophylla rhizosphere microbial communities from the University of Puerto Rico - S2T1R1 | ecosystem: Host-associated > Plants > Roots > Rhizosphere ...
CCCCCTCCCTAACCCTCCCCCGCAAGCGGGGGAGAGGACGCGCAGTGCGCGTTGCACTGGCGTGCCCTCCAACAAAGAAAAATCCCTCCCCATGATGGGGAGGGATCGCTCGCATTCTCAAGCGCGATTTTGACGGGTCAGAGGAGCATTTTCCGGCGAAGTGGATGCCGGTTCGCCGCAGAAAATGCGACCAACGGCAATCGCGCCATCACTCGACCACGACGCCGGCGGCCTTGATCGGTGCGGCCCACTTGTCGATCTCCTCCTTGAGGAATTTGCCGAGATAGTCGGGCGTCATGCGGTCGTCCGTCACGATCTGCGCGCCGAGGCCGGACAGGCGCTCGCTCACCGTCGGCGTCTTCATGGCCTCGACTGCGGCCTTGTTGAGCTTGGCGACGATCGCGGGGGGCGCGTTCTTCGGCAGGAACAGCGCGTTCCAGGTATAGGCCTCGAGCTTCTGCGTGCCCTGTTCCGCGGCGGTCGGAACGTTCGGCAGCGCCGGCGAGCGTTTGCTGTCGAAGACGGCCAGCGCCTTGACCGCGCCGCCGTCGATCTGCGGCTTCGCGGTGGTGACGATCTCGCACAGGAAGTCGATGCGGCCGCCGGTCAAGTCCTGCATGGCCGGACCGGTGCCGCGATACGGCACGTGGGTGATCTTGGTGCCGAGGATGTAGTCCTGCAGCACGCAGCCGAGATGCGTCGCCGAGCCGGCGCCGGCCGAGCCATAGGTCATCTTGCCCTGGTTGGCCTTGGCGTAGTCGACGAATTCCTTGAAGTTGTTGACCGGCAGGTCCTTGCGCACGATCAGCACCAGCGGCACCTCGGCGAGCAGCGCGACCGGCGTGAAATCGTTGACCGAATTGTAGAGCGGCTTCGAATAGAGCGTCTGGCCCTGGGCGTGCGTGCCGACGGTGCCGAGCACCATGGAATAGCCGTCGGGCGCCGCGTTGGCGACGCGCGCCGAGCCGGTCATGCCGCCGGCGCCGCCGACGTTCTCGACCACGATCTGCTGGCCGAGCAGCTCGCCCATGCGCGCGCCGACCACGCGCCCAAGCACGTCGGTCGGACCGCCGGCGGCGAACGGGATGATCATGGTGATGGGGCGGGTCGGATAGTCCTGCGCGACGGCGACACCGATCGCGGTCAGCAGGACAAGCGCTACGCCAACCAGGGCTCGTTTCATGTATTCCTCCCAGGATTTCGTTGGGACCATTTGGGCTATCGTACCGGCAGGGGTCAAGGCACGGCTTGCCGCAACCCCTGCCGCCGCGTAAGACGCAAAAGGAACATTGTTAATGGAGACTCGAATGCCCGCGACCCGCGTTGCCATCGGCGGCCTCGGCGCGATCGGCCGCGTGCTCGCCCGCAAGCTGACCGACGGCATTCCCGGCATCGAGCTCGCCTGCGCCGCGGCCGGCGACAAGGCCAAGGCGCGCGACTGGCTCGAGCAGCAGCGCATCGATTGTCCGGTGGTCGAGTTCGAGGAGTTCCCCGAGCGCGCCGACCTCGCGATCGAATGCGCGCCGGCGGCCGTGATCGATCGCATCTGCCGGCCGATGCTGGAAGCCGGCAAGCAGGTCATGGTGCTCTCGTGCGGCGCGCTGCTCCCGCGGCCCGAGCTGATCGATCTCGCCAAGGTGCGCGGCGGCGCCATCATCGTGCCGACCGGCGCGCTGCTTGGCCTCGACGCGGTGGCCGGCGCCAATGAGGGCATCATCCACTCGGTGCGCATGATCACGCGCAAGCCGCCCAACGGCCTCGTCGGCGCGCCGCATCTGGTCAAACACAACATCTCGGTCGAAGGCCTGAACGCGGCAAAGCTGGTGTTCAGCGGCACGGCGCGCGAGGCGGCGGCCGGCTTTCCGGCCAACGTCAACGTGGTCGCGGCGCTGTCGCTCGCCGGCATCGGTCCCGACCGCACCACCATCGAGATCTGGGCCGACCCGGCGGTGACGCGCAACTGTCACAGCATCGAGGTCGAGTCCGACTCGGCGCGCTTCTCGCTGTCGATCGAGAACGTGCCGTCGGAGAATCCGAAGACCGGCAAGATCGTCGCGCTGTCGATCCTGGCGTTGCTGCGCAAGCTGCACGCGCCGCTGCGCGTCGGCACATAGAGCATGATCCCGAAAAGTGGTCACCGGTTTTCGGAACAGATCATGCTCCACTAAAAGCCCGCGACGCCGACAACAAGAAACCGGTCTGGAAACGCCAATGCTCGCTCTCTATCACAACGACATGTCGCTCTGCGCCCAGAAGGTGCGCGTGGGGCTCGCCGAGAAGGGCCTCGCCTGGGAGGACCGCCACATCGTGCTGCGCTCGGGCGAGCACCAGAAGCCGTGGTACCTCAAGCTCAATCGCCGCGCCGTCGTGCCGACCCTGCTCGACGACGACAAGGTGATCCCCGAGTCGAACGTCATCCTCGAATATCTCGACGAGGCCTATCCCGATCCGCCACTGCGTCCGGCCGACGCCTATGGCCGCGCCAAGATGCGCATCTGGACCAAGCAGCTCGACGAGGACATCCACGACGCCAGCGCCGCCATCCTGTCGTTCGGCGTCGCCTTCCGGCACCAGTACCTCGAGCGCGGCGAGCTCGGCACGAAAATGCTCGAGCAGATCCCGAACATCTTCAAGCGCGAGCGTCGCCGCGACGTGGTCGAGAAGGGGCCGGACTCGCAGCACTTCGTCATCGCGGTGCAGCGCATGGTGCAGCTGCTCGACGAGATGGAGGAAGAGCTCGCGGCGCACGAATGGCTGGCCGGCGAGCGCTACACGCTCGCCGACGTGGCGTTCACGCCCTATCTCGCGCGACTCGAGCACCTGCAGATCCTCGGCATGGTCGGCGAACGTTCGCACGTGGCCGACTGGTATCGCCGCTGCAAGGCGCGCCCGAGCTTCCACGACGGCATCGGCCGCTGGGAGAATCCCGACTATCTCGCGCTGATGCAGCGCCGCGGCACCGAGCACTGGCCGCAGGTGCAGGCGATCATGCGCGGTCTGTAACGGCGGCAATCGCAGCCGCGGTCACAATCACGGGGGAAAACATGATCCGTCTTCGCACACGCTTTGTCGCTGCAGCCGCGGCTATCGCGCTCCTGGCGGCCGGGCCCGCCGCGGCGCAAAATTATCCGACCCAGCAGATCACGCTGGTCGTGGCCTTCGCGGCGGGCGGCGTCGCCGACACGGTCGCGCGCGTGGTCGGGCAGAGGCTGAGTGAGCGGCTCAAGCAGAACGTGGTGGTGGAAAATCGCGGCGGCGCGGGCGGCAATCTCGGCGCCAAGATCGTCACCGCCGCCAATCCGGACGGCCACGTGATCCTCGTCTCGACCACCGCGGTCGCCATCAACGACACCATCTCGAAGAACAAGGGCTACGCGACCGACGACCTCCGCCCGGTCGCGCTCGCCGCGACGACGCCGGAAGCGCTGTCGGTCAATCCGAGCAATCCGGCGAAGACGCTGCGCGAGTTCGTGCAGAACGCCAAGGGCAAGAGCATCTCGTTCGGCACCGCCGGCATCGGCACCGGCTCCTACATCGCCGCCGAATATTTCTTCCGCTCGATCGCCAAGGTCGAGACCGTGCACGTCCCCTATGCGGGCGGCCCGCCGGCGGTCGCGGCGGTGGTCGGCGGCCATGTCGACCTGGTGGCGGTGTCGCTGCCCGCCGCCGTCGCCGCGATCAAGCAGGGCCAGCTGCGCGGCCTCGGCGTCGCAAGCCCGCAGCGCGCACCATCGGTACCGGACGTGCCGACTTATGCCGAGGCTGGCTTCCCGGATTTCTTCGCGTCGTCGTGGGTCGGCTTCTTCGTGCCGGCCAAGACCGGCGACGCAGTGGTCGCCAAGCTCAATGCCGAGATCAACGACATCCTCAAGGAGGCCGACGTGGTCGAGCGCCTCAAGGCGGTCGGCTTCGACTCCATGACCAAGACGCAGACCGAGGCGGCTGCCTATTTCAAGAGCGAGGTCGAGACCTGGGGCAAGATGGCCCGCAGCGTCGGCGTGTCGACCGACTGACGATTTTCGCCCCGCCCCCGACACCTGATCGCCGCAGAAAACGCGGCCGAGCATCGTAGCTAACACGCGATTTAACAAATCGTGGCGGACCAACTGCGGCCGCGTCCGATCACGGCGAGTTGAGTCGACTTGAGCATTCCGGCGGAATGGCATGGGCGACGCGGGTGTTTTCGTCAGGGACCACCGGGCGCCGCACGATCGGGTGAGTGCGGCTGCCCCGATGCGTGGGGGCTCGTATTGACAACAGCCTATGTCAATCGGATTGGAACCGCAGTGCCGCCGCACGACGTCCACGCCGCGTTCCTGGGCTTCGCCCGCTCGATGTTCGGCAATGATTGGCGCAGGTCCGCGCTGTTCGGTCGGATGGCTGAACGGTCGGGGATCGAACATCGCTATTCCTGCCTGGCCCCCGCCGCCGACCCTCAGGGGCGAGCGGTGGATGCGGACGCCTTCTACCTGCGTGGCGATTTTCCCGACACGTCGGCGCGCATGCGCGCTTTCGAAGCGCACGCTCCGGCGCTCGCCGTGTCCGCCGTCGAGCGGCTCGACCTCGGCGGCGAGCGCGACCGCATCACGCATCTGCTGATCACCTGCTGCACGGGCTTCTCGGCGCCGGGGCTCGATCTCCAGCTGGTCGAGCAATGCGGCCTGCCGGCATCGGTCGAGCGCACCATGATCGGCTTCATGGGCTGCTACGCCGCCATCAATGCGCTCAAGCTCGCGCGCCACATCGTGCGCTCAGACCCGGACGCGCGCGTGCTCATCGTCAATCTCGAGCTCTGCACGCTGCATCTCAAGGAGACCAAGGACCTGGAGCAGGTCCTGTCGTTCCTGCTGTTCGGCGACGGTTGCGCCGCCTGCCTCGTCACCGCACGGCCTGAAGGGATCGCGCTGGACAGCTTCCGTGCGCTGCTGGTGCCCGACACGCGTGACCTGATCACCTGGACCATCCGCGACTCCGGCTTCGACATGATGCTGTCCGGCCAGGTGCCTTCGGCGATCCACGAAGGGCTGCGCGCCCATGCCGATCAGATCCTCGCGGGCGCGCCGGTCTCGGCGATCGATTTGTGGGCGGTCCATCCGGGCGGCCGCTCGGTGCTCGACGCGGTGGAGCGCGCGTTCGACCTCGCGCCGTCGGCGCTCGCCGCCTCGCGCGAGGTGCTGCGCCGCTACGGCAACATGTCGTCGGCAACGGTGATGTTCGTGCTCGATGCGCTGCTGCGCGCGGGCGTGCGCGGCGCGACCGGCTGCGGCATGTCGTTCGGCCCCGGCATGATCGCCGAGACGATGCTGTTCCATGTCATGGGCTAGTGCCACGTGGACGGCGGGCTTACCGCGCCGCGTCGAGCCCGAATGGCTCGACGAGCTGCCGGTCGACGATCCGCGCGCGCAGCGCTCGCGGCGCGATCTGCGGCGCGTCAATGTCTGGATGCGGCAGGCCGGCATCATGGCGGCGGCGCTGCTGAGACACGCGCCCGCGGCAGCGCCGCGCATGCTTCTCGAGATCGGCGCCGGCGACGGCACGTTCATGCTGCGCGTCGCACGCAAGATCGCGCCGGCGTTTCCCGGACTCAGGGTGATGCTGCTCGACCGGCAGGATCTGGTCAGCCGCGCGACGCGCGAGGCCTTCGCCGCGTTGACGTGGCACGCCGAGCCGATCGTCGCCGACGTGTTCTCGTTCTTCCCGCGTGCCGACATCGTCACCGCCAACCTGTTCCTGCACCATTTCGAGCAGCCGCGACTGACGCGCCTGCTGGCCCAAGCGGCGCGCGCGGCGCCGCTGCTCGTCGCCTGCGAGCCGCGCCGCGCCACGCTGGCACTGGCGGGGAGCCGCATGCTGTGGGCGATCGGCTGCAACGATGTCTCTCGGCACGACGCGGCGGTCAGCGTGCATGCGGGCTTCAACGGGGCGGAATTGTCGGCGATGTGGCCGGAGCGCGCCGGATGGACCCTGCATGAACGATCGGCCGGCCTGTTCAGCCATTGCTTCGTCGCACAACGGGCCAGAGCATGATCCCGAAAAGTGGATACCGGTTTTCGGAAAAGATCATGCTCCAACAAAAAGCTGGAGCCGCGCCATGATCCACGACGCGCTGATCGTCGGCGGGGGGCCGGCAGGCTCGACTGCCGCGCTGCTGCTCGCGCGCGCCGGATGGTCGGTCGTGCTGGCGGAGAAGAGCGTGTTTCCGCGCCGCAAGGTGTGCGGCGAGTTCATCTCCGCGACCAGCATGGCGCTGCTGCGCGAGGTCGGCGTCGGCGACGATTTCGCGTGCGCCGCCGGTCCGGAGATCCGTCGTGTCGGCCTGTTCGCCGGCGAGGCGGTGCTGACCGCGACCATGCCGCGGCTCGCGACGCAGGCCGCCTGCGGCCGCGCGCTTGGCCGCGACCGGCTGGATACGCTGCTGCTGGAGGCGGCGGCGCGTGCCGGCGCGCGGCTTCGCCAGCCGGCGAAAGTCGTCGGCCTCGTGCGCGTGCCGAATGGCTTTGCCTGCACGCTCGCGGAGGAGCGAAGCGCGATGCAGGTCGCCGCGCGCCTGGTCATCGCCGCCGACGGCTCGTGGGAACGCAGCGTGCTCGACACGGATGCGCCGCTCCACCGGCCACACGATCTGCTCGCCTTCAAGGCGCATTTCCGCAGCGGTGACCTGCCGGGCGATCTGATGCCGCTCCTGGTGTTTCCCGGCGGCTACGGCGGCCTCGTCACCAGCGACGACGGCCGCATCAGCCTGTCCTGCTGCATTCGGCGCGACCGGCTGGAGGACTGCCGGCGCCGCTATCCCCTGCTGCGCGCCGCCGACGCGGCGCTGCAGCACATCTTCGCGTCGTGCGCCGGCGCGCGCGCCGCGCTCGGCGCTGCGCAGCTCGATCGCGCCTGGCTCGCGGCCGGTCCGATCCGGCCTGGCGTCCGTGCGCGGCACCGCGACGGCGTGTTCATGGTCGGCAACCGCGCCGGCGAGGCGCATCCGATCGTCGCCGAAGGCATCAGCATGGCCGCGCAATCAGCCTGGCTGCTGGCGCGCCGGCTGATCGCGCGGCAGGACGAGATCATGGCCGAGCGCGTCCGCGACGATGTCGCCGCATGCTACGCCGCCGACTGGGACGCGGCGTTCGCCATGCGCATCCGCGCGGCAGCGGCCTTCGCGCATCTCGCCATGCGGCCGGCGGCGGTCGCGCTCCTGCTGCCGGTGTTCCGGCGGTTTCCCGCCGTGCTCAGCTGGGGCGCGACGCTGAGCGGCAAGGCAAGGCAGGTCGTCGCCGCGTAGCGTATGTCCCGGAAAAGTGGCTTCCGGTTTTCCGAAAAGGACATGCGCAATGAAAATCGGCTATTCGTCCGTGCCGGTGCGCAGCGGCGCCGGCGCCGCTTCGTTGTTGAGCCGCACCAGCTCGTTGAGCAGCATCATCAGCTTCTCGCGGTGCGCCGGCGGCAGCGGCTCCATCAGCCGCTGCTGGCTCCGCGTCACCGCGGGCTCGACCTGGCGCAGCAGCGCGGCCCCGGCTGGCGTCAGGTGCAGCAGCTTGATGCGCTTGTCGTCGGGGCTTGCGCTCCGGGCGATGAGGTTCTTCGCCTCCAGGCGCTCGAGCACGCTGCCGAGCGTCGAGCGGTCGAACGCGATCAGCGCGGACAGGCGGGTTGCATCGACGCCGGGATTCTCGCGCACCGCCAGCAGCAACGCATATTGCACCGGCGTGATGTCGAAGCGCTCGCACTCCTCCATGAACAGCGCCACCGCGATCTGGTGAGCGCGGCGGATCAGGTGGCCGGGCTTGCCATAGATCTGCTTCATCGACATCGGCGTGTCAGTTCCCTGCGAGTCGTCGGCTCGCAAATTACGCCGAATACAGATTGACAGCATACTGTCATTATGTATACTGTCAATTATACCGGCCCCCCGGACGTGGCCGGATCCCGAACATGACAACGCCATCACGGGAAGGGAGACGGCCATGGCTGCAAGCTTTCCGCTCAATGCGTGGTACGCGGTCGCCTGGGACCACGAGGTCCGGCACGAATTGCTGCCGCGCACGATCTGCGACAAGAAGCTGGTGTTCTATCGTCGCGCCGCCGACGGCTGCGCGGTCGCGCTCGACGACGCCTGCTGGCACCGCCTGCTGCCGCTGTCGAAAGGCCGCCTCAACGGCGACGACGTGGTGTGCGGCTATCACGGCATCGCCTTCGACTCGCGCGGCCGCTGCACATTCATGCCGTCGCAGGAGACGATCAATCCCGGCGCCTGCGTGCGCGCCTATCCGGTGGTCGAGCGCCATCGCTTCGTCTGGGTGTGGCCGGGCGATCCCGCGCTCGCCGACCCCGCGCGCGTCCCCGACCTGCACTGGAACCATGATCCCGCCTGGGCCGGTGACGGCAAGACCATCCACGTCAAGTGCAACTACCGCCTGGTGCTCGACAACCTGATGGACCTCACGCACGAGGCGTTCGTGCACGGCTCGAGCATCGGCAATCACGCGGTCGCCGAGGCGCCGTTCGACACGACCCATGGCGAGCGCACCGCGACGGTGACGCGCTGGATGCACGACATCGAGCCGCCGCCGTTCTGGCGCGGCCAGCTCGGCAAGCCGGGCAATGTCGACCGCTGGCAGATCATCCGCTTCGAGGCGCCGGCGACGATCGCGATCGACGTCGGCGTGGCGCCGGCCGGCACCGGCGCGCCAGAGGGCGATCGCTCGCAGGGCGTCAACGGGTACGTGCTCAACACCATCACGCCGGAGACCGAGAGCACCTGCCACTATCACTGGGCGTTCGTGCGCAACTATCGGCGCGACGAGCAGCGCCTCACCACCGAGCTGCGCGACGGCGTCGCCCGCATCTTCCGCGAGGACGAGCTGATCCTCGAGGCGCAGCAGAAGGCGATCGAGGACCATCCCGACCACGTCTTCTACAATCTCAACATCGATGCCGGCGCCATGTGGGCGCGCCGCCTGATCGACCGCATGGTCGCCGCCGAGACACAGCCGCGGCTGCAGGCTGCGGAATGAGCGCTCTGTTCAACTGAGGCCAAGCCCATGCGCGGGACGACGAGCTGGCTGGACGCGACGGTCCGCGCAACGCGCGACCTCACGCCGAGCATCCGCGAGATCGAGATCGTGCCCGACGGCCTGTCGCCGACCTGGCTGCCGGGCAGCCATGTCGAAGTCGCGGTCGACGTGGACGGCCGCGCCGACACGCGCTGCTACTCGCTGGTCGGCGAGCCGGACGGGAGCTGCTTCCGCATCGCCGTCAAGCGCGAGCAGCCGAGCCGCGGCGGCTCGCGTTACATGTGGTCGCTCGCGCCCCCCGCGCGGCTGCGCGTCACCGAGCCGCGCAATCTGTTCGAGCTCGAGCTTGGCCGCGCGGAGTATCTGCTGGTCGCCGGCGGCATCGGCATCACGCCGATCCTCGGCATGGCGCTCGCGCTGGCGCGCCGCGGGGCGCGCGTCCGCATGCTCTATGCCTGCCGCTCGCGCGGCGAGGCGGCCTATCTGCCGGAGCTCACCACCGCGCTCGGCGACCGCCTCGCGTTCTTCGACGGCAGTCGCGGCGAGCGCATCGACCTCGGGACGGAGATGGCGGCGCTGGCCGCGGACGCGCAAGTCTATCTGTGTGGTCCACTGCGGCTACTCGACGCCTGCCGCGGTCTCTGGACTGCGTCCGGCCGGCGTCCGTCGGAGCTGCGCTACGAGACCTTCGCCAATAGCGGGCGGCATGCGCCCGAGCCGTTCTGGCTGCGTCTGCCCGGCCGCGACGCCGAGATCAGCGTGCCGGCCGACAAGACGGCGCTCGATGCGCTCGCCGAAGCGGGCATCGAGGTGATGGCGGATTGCCGGCGCGGCGAATGCGGGCTGTGCATGGTCGATGTGATCGGGCTTACCGGCGAGATCGACCACCGCGACGTGTTCCTGAGCGAGCACCAGAAGCAGGCCAATACCAAGCTGTGCACCTGCGTCTCGCGCGTGGTCGGCGGCGGCGCGACCGTCGATACGGGCTACCGCAGCGACGCGATCTGAGGTTCCCGCGCGGACGACGCTCTTTCCGTTGCCGCCCAGTTCGGGCTAGAACAGTCGGATTGGGGGAACCTCCGTCGATGCATCTCGATACCCGCATTCTGGTGACCGGCGGAGCCGGCTTTCTCGGCTCGCATCTGATGGAGCGGCTGCTCGCCGAGCGCGCCGACGTCATCTGCGTCGACAATTTCTTCACCGGCGCGCGGCGCAACATCGAGCACTTGCTCGACCACAAGCAGTTCGAGCTGATCCGCCACGACGTGACGTTCCCGCTCTATGTCGAGGTCGACGAGATCTACAATCTCGCCTGCCCGGCGTCGCCGATCCACTACCAGTACGACCCGGTGCAGACCACCAAGACCAGCGTGCACGGCGCGATCAACATGCTCGGCCTCGCCAAGCGCGTGCGGGCAAAGATCCTGCAGGCCTCGACGTCGGAGGTGTACGGCGACCCGGACGTGCATCCGCAGGGCGAGGAGTATTGGGGCCGCGTCAATCCGATCGGGCCGCGCTCCTGCTACGACGAAGGCAAACGCTGCGCCGAGACGCTGTTCTTCGACTACTTGCGCCAGCACCGGCTGCGCATCAAGGTCGCGCGCATCTTCAACACCTACGGCCCGCGCATGCATCCGAATGACGGCCGCGTGGTGTCGAACTTCATCATCCCGGCGCTGCTCGGCCGCGATATCACGGTCTATGGCGACGGCTCGCAGACGCGCTCGTTCTGCTACGTCGACGACCTCATCGACGGCCTCGTGCGGCTGATGAAATCGCCCGACGACGTCACCGGCCCGATCAATATCGGCAACCCGCGCGAGTTCTCGATCCTCGAGCTCGCCTCGATGATCATCGACATGACCGGCTCGCGCGCGCGCATCGTGCACCGCTCGCGGCCGGAGGACGATCCGCGCCAGCGCCGTCCCGACATCTCGCGCGCGCAGGACCTGCTCGGCTGGAAGCCGGTGACCCCGGTCGAGGACGGCCTGAAGCGCACGATCGCCTATTTCGAGCAGCTCCTCACCGAGCGCGGCGTGCGCGCCCAGCTGATGGAAAGCTTTTCGTGAGTGAGCTGGGACCCGGTTCGTACCTGGTTCATGGACTCGGCAAACGGAAGATCCGATGGACCAGAGTTCAAAAGCGCTTTGAACCGCTGCTGGCGCCATCGCTCCGAGGACGCTTGCAGGTCCACGTGACCAGCTACAAGGGACGCATGGATATCGGTCGAGGCTGGATCAGTGTCGACGGAGAGGAAGTCGTCTCGGTCCAAATTCCTTCGTTCTATAGCGGGCACATGCACTTCCGGCCCGACACCCTGGATTTTGGGCGTGCGGTCGGCACTTACGTCGACATGTCCTTTAGCGCGGCCAGGTCGTCGTCCGATCCGTTGTTGCGAGGACTGACGTTCCTGGACAAGCGCATGGGCAAGAGGTCGCTGGCGAGCATCGACTCCGGTCAGTTGCATCAATTCGAGCGCGTGCTCTTCGCGCTGCGATGTTGTGCGGAGGGCCTCGCTCTCTAACCGGTGACGTCGGTCGCGGACGGTCTCAAGCGTACCATCGCCTATTTCGAGCAGCTGCTCACCGAGCGCGGCGTGCGCGCCCAGCTGATGGAAAGCTTTCGTGAGCGGCTGCGCTCAAGCCAGGCGTTGTCTCAAGTCGTCGATCTGAGCGATCCACGCGCCGGCGTCGGCATCGGTGGCGGTCTCGGTCCACAGCTCGGCCACCTCGGAAGATTCCACGACTGTCACGCGGTCGACGGCCGCGACCGCCTGGGCGACGAGATCCGGCGTTGCAATGGTCTGGTTCGCCGCCGCCCAATCGCGCAACGGCTGCGGAATGTCCCGGCATGGTCGTCCTTTCGCCGCTGCGACAACTTCCGCCGCGGCAAGCGCGTAGCTGCCCAGATCGCGCTCGAGGTAGTCCTCGACATCCACGACCGCCTCGAACGCCGCGCGCAGCGACTGCCCCGACGAAGCACGCTGAAAGTCAGTGGCCCAATCCATGGCATCGTCGTTCTCGAATGTACCGGTTCCCCAACTGCCCATGACGATATCTCCAAGCGGTCCGTACGGCCGCCCCCATGTTGCCGCGCAGATCGGATCGCAACAACAGGGTGTCCCGAAATGTCCGACAATTGCCGCAACTTCGGCACCCATCGGCCGTGTTGTCGGGCCCGAAGCCTCGAGGTTGATTGTTCGGCGGTGTCGGGCACGAATCTTGACGTGGCGGCACGAATTGTCGGAACCGCGCAGACCCCGGTCTCGTTGCCGTGCGATGAGTCTTCGTCGTTCGCATACGCGAGCCACGCGAGATTCGAGGCGCAGAGGAGACACGCATGCGACCAGTTCTTGGAACTTTGACGCGAGCGCTTGCCGGTGCAGCTGTGACGACGTGGCTTTGCGCCGCTCTACTCGTGAACGCCCACGCCCAGTCCCCGGAGCCAACGCCCGCTCCCAGCATCCAGAAGCAGGACATTTCAGATCAGAAGCTCGATGCCACCGCCGCCGCCGTCGTTCAAATCGCCAGCGTCAAGCAGGAATATCAACAACGGGTCGAAGCCGCTGCTCCGTCCGACAAGGGCCGCATCATCGACGAGGCCAAGACCGCCATCGTGAAGGCGGTCACCGACCAGGGCCTGTCGCTGCAGGAGTACACCTCGATCCTCCAGGTCGCGCAGAATGACTCCGAGGTCAAGGAGAAGATCGTTCAGCGCCTCCGCGCGGCGGACAAGTAGTCACGCGCGCGCGACGCAATCACTGCGATGCGCATCAAGCAGCACGACAGGAGCCACATCGTCGAGCTCTCGGATGGGTCGGCATGGCGCATCTGGCCCGGCGATGTGTCCAAGACCTTGCAGTGGCTGCCGACAACGGAGCTGGACATCACCAGCGCCGACCATGAGGTCTGTTCGCATGCCCTGGTCACTCGCTCGGAGGGATCGTCAGTGCGGGTGATCCCGGCGGACGAGAACTGGCCGGCCGCGGCGGTCCGGCGTGTGCTGCGTGGGGGCTGAAGCACGGGCAGGATTGTGTGTGCTCCTGATCAGTGCTCCCGTCTGATCTCCTGGAGCATCTGCTCGACAGCGGTCGGCGAAATTCCGAGGTCGGCAAACCCGGGCGTTCCCGGCGTTGGCACATTGTCCCGCCGCATCAAATCCACCTGGTTCCGCGTGATCGGCGGATTCGGGAGGACTTCAGCCATCCACGCCAAGGCGTGCCAAGCGGCAAATGGGATGGGGATCAGCGTGCGCTTCAATCCGATCTCGCGCGCGACGGTCCGGAGAAGCTCTTCATAGGAATACACCCGGGGGCCGCCGCATTCGAATGTCGTCGCGCGCGTTTCGTCGCGCTGGATCGTTCGGGCGATCGCTTCGGCCATGTCTTCGACATGGGCCGGCTGGACCCGCGTCCGTCCGGCGCCGAACAGCGGAAAAACCGGAAATCGCCGGAGCAGATCGACGATGGCGGTGAGGAACGCATCGTCCGGTCCGAACATCACGGCTGGGCGTACCAGCGTGGCGCCGGAAAACGCGGCCTGAACCGCGAGCTCGCCTTCGCCACGCTTTCGGATATAGAGCGATGACGAGCCGGGATCAGCGCCGATTCCCGACACATGCACGAACCGCTGCACGCCGGCGCGCTGGGCTTGTGAGGCCACGCGCTGGGCGGCCTCGACGTGCACGGAATGAAATGTCTGCCGTCCACGCTCGAGGTAGAGACTGACGGCGTTCACGGCGCCATACGCGCCGTCGAGCGCATCGGCGACCGATCGCTCATCGTGGATATCGGCTGCGATCGGTTGAGGTTGCGGGCCATTGACGCTCGGTGGCCAATGATGCCGGTCTGCACGTCTTGATGCCGCCCGAACGGCATATCCATGTTTTTGAAGTTGTCGAACCACGCGTCGACCGAGAAATCCGGTTCCGCCGAATACGGTGACGACGCGCGTGATTGAAGGCTGCCCCGCCAAGTCTCCCGCCTATGTAACAATTGCGGCCCGCGCGATCCCTTTTGAGCAGATGTGGTGTTTGCGGCGCAGCCTGGCAAACCGGCGATCTGGAACCTGCCGCTCGCGATCTTTGTTGGCAAGGCATGCATGCGCTCTCGGAAACCGGAACGCCGCCGCGGCGTGGGGGAACCGTGCGGCAGCAGTTTCGGCGGGCGATCGAAGCCCAAGTTGCCGCACAGCCGACTGCGCATCTCTCAGGACAGGGTCGTCACCATGGAAATCAAGAGCTTCAAGAATATGTATCTGGCCGAGCTGCAGGAGCTGATGAGCGTCGAGGCGCAGCTTGCCGAGGCGCTGCCGCGGATGGCGGAAGCGACCTCACATCCGGCGCTGAAGCAGGCTTTGCTCGACCACGCCGAAGAAACGGCGGTTCAGAAGCAACGCCTCGGATCGATTCTGCAGAAGCACGGCGCCGTCGCACAGACCCATACTGATCAGGCGATGCAGGCCCTGCTCACTGAAACCAGGAAAATGTTCAACATTCTGAAGGGGGATGATCTGCGCGATGCGGGCATCATCGCGTCGGTTCAAAAGCTCGAGCATTACGAGATCGCGGCCTATGGCACTGCGGCAGCTCTCGCGGGCCAGCTGGAGTTCCGCGATGATCAGAGGGTGCTGCACGACAGTCTCGAGGAAGAGAAGAAGACGGATCTCGTGCTGACGCAGCTCGCCAAGCGCGAGGTCAATCGCGACGCCCTGGCCGTGTAGCTGGACTGGCTTCGCAGAATAGGAGGGCGGTGGCGCGCCGAGCGCGCCATGCTCGTGCGCGTCAGCTCCGCCGCAGCCAGTTGTCGAGCGAAGCGCGGCCGGCGCCGGCGACGAACACGAAGAACGCGCCGCCGATCATCGCCATGTTCTTGGCGAAGTTGATGGCCTGTGGTCGCCGCTGCGCCGGATCGGCGAACTCCCAGTAGCGATGCGAGATCAGCGTCGCCACGATGATGAAGAGCACCAGCATGGCCGCGGTGTATCGAGTCGCGAAGCCGAACAGCAGCGCCAGCCCGGTGAGAAATTCCACTGCGGCGCCGAGATAGGCGAACAGCATCGGTGACGGCACGCCGTTGCGTCCGAGCGACGCCGCGAAGGCCGGGATATCCATCAGTTTCCCGAAGCCGCTTTGGACGAACACCAGGGCGATCATGACGCGCCCGATCAGCAGCAGCGTGTCCCGGTGATCCGTGGCGAAGCCGTCGAGGCGATGCAGCATGCCGGACGGCGCGCGTCGGCGCGTATCCAATGATTGCGAGGTCATGTGTTCCTTTCGCCGTATACGCGTCAGTCGCCCCTCGTCGCGATATAGACGAGGGAGGCGTGGTCGTTCCGACCGAAGCGGACAAAACCTCGTGATGACGCGACGAGTTCACGGCTGCTGCGCGCTCGAGTCGTAGGTCCTCTAGCCTGCCCGCGGGTCGCGGATGTGCGCACCGCGCGGATTGACACCGGCGAGCCGGACAACGACGCTTCAAATAAAGGGGTGGTGATGCCGTATCGGTTCGAGCGCGGGCGCATCTATCGAATGCCGACGCATTTCGGTCCGGCGCCCGGCCCGCGGCAGATGCCCGCCGAGGCCAATGCCGATTCGACGCGCAGCCCGCGCAAGACGCTGATCAGCGCCAGCTTCCTGACCGAGGCCTCGGCGCTCGAGCGGCACATCCCCGAGCGCTTTGTGCTCGCCGGCGATCCGGTGGTGACCGTCGAGTTCCACTACATGACCGACATCGATTGGCTCGCGGGCCGCGGCTACACCATGATCCACGTGTGGTGGCCGGTCATGTTCCACGGAGAGCAGGACCGGATCACCGGTCGGTTCCTGGCGGTCATGTGGGAGAACCTCGCCGATCCGATCATCACCGGACGCGGCGAGATCGGACAGCCGAAGCTGTTCGCCGACATTCCTGCGGTACGCCAGGCCGACGGCACCTGTCATTGTGAAGCGTCGTGGATGGGCTTCCGTTTCCTGGAGTTGCGCGCGACCGAAGCCTCCGAGCCTGCGGGTGCAGGAGAACGCGCGCCGCAGCTCGAGGGAACATTGATGCTGAAATATGTCCCGCGGACCGGTGCGTGGGGAGAAGCTGATATCTGCGAGGTCAGCTTCTCCCCGGCGTTCACACCCGATCTCACCGTGGAATCCCACAGCGCTGCGGAGGGCAGCGTGACGTTCCATCGCGCGGCGTGGCGCGACCTGCCGACGATGCATCACGTCGTCACTGCGCTGGCGGATTTGCCGGTCCTGTCGTGGCGCGGCGCGTCGATCGCGCGGACACGCGGCGGCAAGCCGAACCGCGATCAACGTATCGTCAGATAGAACGTCCTTTCGTCCTCTCGTTGCGGCATCATCGCTTTCGAAAACAATATCCACTTTTCGCGATCATGCTCTAGACTCTTGCGAGAAGAATACTGACAGGGAGGCGCCCATCATGCGCAGACGGACACTGCTCAAGGCGGCCGCGGGAGCAGCGGTGCTCGGCATCATCAAGGCGCCGGCGGTGCACGCGCAAGGCACGTGGCCGCAGCCCGGACGCACGGTCAAGGTGATCGTGCCGTGGCCGCCGGGCGCCGCCAACGACGCGCTCGGACGGCTGCTCGCCCAGAAGCTGCAGGAGCGCTTCGGCGCCACGACGGTGGTCGAGAACCGCACCGGCGGCGCGGGCCTGATCGGCACCAATGCGGTGATACAGGCGGAGCCGGACGGTTACACGCTACTCGCCAGCGCCTTCAATACGGCCGTCATGCCCATGGTCATCAAGGGCGCCACCTTCGATCCGCAGGTCGATCTCGAGGTGATGGCGCGCACCGCCGTGGCGCCGCTCGTCTGTGTGATGACCGCGTCGCGCCCGCAGAAGAGCCTCGGCGAGCTGCTCGCTGATGCCAAGGCCAATCCGCGCGCGTGGCTGTTCGCGATCTCGTCGCTCGGCTCGGCCGGCCACCTCGCCACCATCGAGTTCGCGCGGCGGACCGGCGTCTCGTTCGATCTCGTGCCGTATCGCGGCACGGCACCGGCCTTGACCGATCTGATGGGCGGCAACGTGCAGCTCCTGATCGATCCCGCCTTCGCGCTGCTGCCGGCGGCGCGCGACGGCACGCGCCTGCGCGCGCTCGCGATCGCCAGCAAGTCACGCTCGCAACTCGCGCCCGATCTGCCGACCATGGACGAATCCGGCCTGCCGGGCTTCGCGTTCAACTCCTGGTACGGCATCTGGGCGCCGAAAGGCACGCCGCGCGAGATTTCGGAAAAGGTCAATGCGCTGATCCAGGAGACCATGCGCGACCCCGCGGTGGTGGAGAAGCTGACCACCACGCTGCTCGAGCCGGTGGTCGAGAGCATCGAGGATTCCAAGAAGTTCATCGCCAGCGAGATCACGCGCGCGACCGAGCTGCTCAAGCTGGTGAACTTCCAGCCTTCGTAGCATTCGTTGATCGATGACCCACGCCGTCGTCACCGGCACCAGCTCCGGCATTGGCAAAGCGATCGCGCAGACGCTGCTCGATCGCGGCTGGCGCGTGACCGGCTTCGACCTGGCACCGTCGGCAATCGATCACGCGTCGTTTCGTGGCGTCTCCGTTGACATCACCGACGCCAAGGCGCGCACCTCCGCGCTCGACGCGGCGGACGGCATCACCGCGCTGGTGCACGCCGCCGGCATCATGCGCGGCGGCACGCTCGGCTCGCTCGATCTCGCCGCCGGCGAGAAGCTGTGGCGTCTGCACGTCGACGCGGCGGTCGGGCTCGCCGATCGCCTCGCGCCGCGGCTCACGCAAGGCGGCCGCATCGTGCTGATCGGCAGCCGCGCGGCGCGCGGCGTCGTCGCCAAGAGCCAGTACGCTGCCGCCAAGGCGGCGCTGGTAGGGCTGGCGCGCTCGTGGGCGAAGGAGCTCGCGCCGCGCGGCGTCACCGTCAACGTGGTCGCGCCGGCGGCGACCGACACGGCGATGCTGTCCGACCCGGCGCGCTCGGTCATTCCGCCGGAGACGCCGCCGATGGGGCGATTGATCCGTCCCGACGAGGTCGCGGCGTTGGTCGCGTTCCTGCTCTCGCCGGAGGCCGCGGCGATCACCGGCCAGGAGATCGCGATCTGCGGCGGCGCGTCGCTGTGAGCATCGCTCCATTGGAACCAACCCGCCGGCTCTCCGTTGACGCCGTGAAGAATGGACGGAGGGTCTGATGCCTTACTACAGCAGGCGGATCAGAGGCTTTCCTCTGACGCCCCCGAGTATGATCACGTTCGTCATTTCGGCGATTCTGGCGCTTCTCGCCGTGCTCGCCACCTATGGACATCTCGCGCTGCTCAAGGGCGTGAGCAGTTTCCTGGTTCTTCTCATCGCCTACGTGATCCTGCTCGCGGGCGTTCTGTTTCGCGGCGTGTGAGTCGTCACTGATGGCGGCAACGTGATCGCCAACGAAGACTCCGGATCACCCGGCGTCGCAGGATTGACGCATTCCCGTTGAAGCGTGCGCGCCGCATATGGCGCCGCGTCATCGGGAGGGCGAGATGAAGTCGGTTCTGAAGTGGGTCGTCTGGCTCTACATCATCGCAGCCGGCGCTTACACCCTCTACTGCTGGTACTCGTACACAGGGCTCTATCGGCTGGCCGCCGAATGGCAAATGGAGCACTACGGCTCTTATTCGGTGAAGCTCGCGCTGATCGTTCCGCTCCTCGTCCTGATGCTTCCAGGCGCAGTGCTCGCCAAGCTGTTCGGCGTGCAGGATCAGGTGCGCAGCGCCGGCTCCGGCAGCGGATCGCCGGCGCTGTTCATCTGGCTCGGTGTCGCGGCCGTGGCGGTTGCGGTCGGTGCCGGCTGGTACGGCTACACGAAGGCGATGGAAATGGTGGCGGTCGAGAGCCTCGATCTCTCGAAGGGTGACGCACCGCGGTCGACGCACGTGGCCATCACCGGCGTTGCGCAGACCGCATATATCATCGAGTTCGAGACGAAAACGGCGGGTACGACGACGCGCGACCGCTACATTCCGTTGACGCCTGCGGCCTGGCGCCCCGGACAGCCTCTGGTCTATTTCCTGAAGACGAACGCCACCGCGTATTTGCAGCCCGGTGGTCGGGCGTTGATGCTCTCGCAGCAGACGCCGGCCTTCCAGATGACGACGCAGCCGGGCGTGCTGGTGCGGGACGGTCTTCCCGGTCCGGTCGGCGAGCGTTACCGCAAGACCAACATCGCGGTCGCGGCGCCGCCGATCGTGCTCGACCTGAGCTCCGATGCCGACGTTAAGCCGTTCTTCGTCACCGCCGGGGTGAGCGGATTGCTCGGGTTCTGCATGCTGGTCGCCGCGGGAGCGACGGCCATGCGCCGGCGGCGCCTGGCGCAAGGCTGAGACGTTTGCATCGGCACGGGTCAGCGCAGCGCCGAGATCACGACGGCGGTGCTTGGGTCGATGCGAATGGCCTGCTCGAAATCGGCGACAGCGCGATCGAGATCGCCCTTGCTGCGCGAGGCGACGCCGCGATTGACGAGCGCGCTCGCGAAATGCGGATTGAGCTTCAGGGCCTGATTGAAATCGGCGATGGCTCGGTCGTAGCGCTTTCGCGCGTACCACACCAAGCCACGCTCGTTGTAGGCCTCGGCATCCGAGAACCCCAATCGGATGGCATGGTCGAGCTCCACGAGCGCGCGGTCGAGATCGCCGTGCCGCCGCCACAGCACGCCACGGTCGCGGAATATGACGGGGTTATCAGGCTCGATGCGGCTCGCCATGTCGAAGTCGATGAGCGCACGAGCGTGGTCGCCCCGGTCGCTCCATGCCCTGCCGCGCAGGATGTAGGCCCGCGCCTTGGTCGGGGCGAGCCGGATGGCCTCGTCGAAATCGATGATGGCCCGGTCGAAGTCGCCGTTGCGGGACTGGAGCTCATCGCGATCGACGTAGAAGGCCGGGTCGGTCGGCGTGACCGGATGCGGGCCGTCGCCGCTCGCCGTGACGATCGCTCCGTTGCTCCGCGTGCGCGTGGGCTCGGGGCTGCCGGCCGCGTCGTTGCGAGGCGCGTGCGCATCCTTGTGGGCATCGGCCAGCGCGAACAGCTTTTCCAGCGAGCGGTCGGGGTCGGGCGTCTCCGGATGACCGAGGGGGAATTCCAAGGTCGCGGTTGCAGTGCCGGTCGCTTGCGTCCGCTCGCCTGACGTCTGCGGTGGCGAGGCCTCCTGGCGCCTGTGCTCCAGGTTCGGCATGAGGACGAGCAGCGAGACGCCGAGAGCGACGACACCGCCGCTCACCGCGCCGGCGCCCAAGGTCATGACCATGCGCTTGGTGCTCGCGCGGCGGCGGGCTTGCGCGTCGCGCTCGAGCGCCGTCAGGCCCTCGTCATAGACCGCCCGCTGCTCTGGGTTCTTGAGAACGTTGTAGGCCGCAATGACCTGTCTGATCTCCTGTTCAGCGCTCGGATCGCCGGGATTGAGATCCGGGTGGGACGCCTTGGCCGCCCTGCGAAAGGCCGTCCTGATCGTGTCGGCGCGCGCATCCCGGGGGACGGCAAGAACGTCGTACGGCGTCTTCGGTGGTGTCTGTTCGACCATGCCTCTCCCGCCCCGAACCGACGGATGAGCATCGCCGCCGGCCGCCACGTGGTCTCAGCCCTCCGACCGCACGCTATGCCGTGCGCCTGCGCCGCGATGGGGATGGCGTTCCGATGTCGAACACATAGCCGGCGCCGTCCCTGGCGATCCGGCCGACGCCCGGCCAGGGGAAATGCGAGCCGCAGATCATCATCTTGTCGGCAACCGCCCGCTCCATCAGCTTGCGGCGCGAAGCTTCCGCCATCGGGCCGTTCTGATCGTAGGCTCCGTGCCAGCCCGGATGTGTGCCGACCAGTGCCGGCATGTAGATCGTGTCGCTGCTGATCAGCAATTGCGCGTCGCCGGAGCTGAGGTGGAAGGCGGTGTGACCGGGCGTATGGCCGGGCGCGGCAACGAGGCGGATGCCGGGCACCACCTCCTCCTCGCCGTCGACGGGGAGAACATTTTTCCACATCGGGATGACGGACTGAATGCGCTTGGCGAGCGGCTTGCGCGCGTCCGGCAGCCGCTCGATCAGCGACGGGTCGGTCCACCATTTGTATTCGGCGGCCGGAACGATGATCTCCGCATTCGGAAATACCGGCGCATTCTTCCGGGTCAGCAGCCCGAAGATGTGGTCGGGATGAAAATGCGAGATCAGGATCGTCTCGATCCGCCGCGGATCGATTCCGGCCGCCGTCATGCTGGCGATCATTCGGCCGGACAGGAAGACGGATTGCGGGTTGAAGGCCTGCACCTGGCCGCCGCCGCCGGCGTCGCACAGGATGAGCTTGCCGTTGATATTGACGACAAGCGCTGAAATCGGAATCGGGACGAAGCGGGTCGGTAATTTTGCGGCACGCAGAGCCTTCTTGGTCTCACTGAGGCTGGCGTTGGCAAAATACCCGCGGTCGTGGACCTTTTCCCAGATGCCGTCATAGAGCGCCGTGCACTCGGCCGTTCCGACTTTGTAGCGATGGAAGCCAGGAACCGGCTCCGGCGTTGCCGGCCGACGCGCCGGCGCAGTGACCGCAAGCTTCGCGTCGAGTCCGAACGCCGCTGCCGCTACGGCCGCCGTCAGAATGAATTCACGGCGTGTGCTCGCGGCCATCACTTTTACTCCACAAATACGCCACTTTTTACTGAATGAGCATAGGTTTGCGTGCGAGAAAATATAGGTTTACGCACGTAAGCACATACTAACTATAATAGTATTCCAAAATGACAGTTTCCTGACGTTTCTAAATGCGCGCAATCGCGGACGAAAATGCCCGACTGCAAGAAAAGTGATCAGTGCTCGATAACGCGCGCAAGCCCGCGATGCACCAACCGGCCTGCCGCACCGACGTGAAGCGGCAGGCTGCGCAACATCGCCCACTCACTGCATCGGCACGCCGACCGAGACCGGCCGCACCGGCGAGCCGGCGCCGCCCTTCGAGCGCAGCGGCAGGATGATCGTGCACGACAGCCAGACCTTGTCCTTGGCAAGCTCGCCGAGGTTGGCGTTCTGGATCTGATGAATGCCGGCGACTGCCAGGTTGTGATGATGGATCGCGAACGGCAGCGCCGGCGGCGTGCCAGGCGCGGGGCCGGCTTTGCCCTGGAGCATGCCGTCCGGTACCGGGTCGGTGAATGGATTGTCGAGCGCGAGCAGGACCACCTGCTTCTCCTCGATATATTTCGCCGCATCGTAGGCCAGCCCCGGGCCCTTGGTGTAATAGGTTTTCTCGGTATCGGGATCGATCCAGCCGTCGCCCCAGCCCGTGTAGATGTAGAGCACGTCTCCCGGCAGCAGTCCGCGCGCGGCGAGCCCCTGCGCCTTCAGCATCGCCTCGATGTCCGCCGTGGTGACGACGGCGCCGGCCGCCATCGCCTGGCCCTTGCCGAGATAGGTCTTGGCGTCGAGCAGGATCGCCGTGGTGATGATCGGCGGCACCTTGTCGATGCCGAGCTTCTGCAGCGGCGCGTCAGGCGTCGGCTTGACCTGTTGCTGGGTGTAGCCGCCGTAATAGGTGGCACGGCCGGCCGGAAACTCGCTCTTGCCGTCCCACGGTTCAGGCAGCACGGCAAAATGCCCGATCGCGTCCATCTGCGTGCCTTGCGCGCCGGGTTCGCCGCTCGCCGTTTCTTCGCCGTTGAAGGCGTGGCGTGTGCCGGGAATGCCGACGGTCGGGCGATATCTGTCGACCAGCGGCGTGCCGAACGGCGATTGCGGCATCGTGTTCGAACGGACGTGAGAGATCTCGTAGGACTTGGCGCTGGGATTGGCGAGCAACGGTGCGCAGCGCTGCCAGGTCGCGGTTCCGAGATTGTTGGCCATGCCGATCTCGTCGCCGGCGGGCCAGCGGGACTGCGCGCAGGCGGCGGTCGGGGCGAGTACGACGGCGGTGGTGGCAACGAGGGTGAGGGCGACTGCTGTTCTGTACATGATCCCTGCTCCTGTCCGACAGGTCGGCCTGGCACGCAAAGGTTCACACTCGCGGCACGCGAGCGCAAGATGCTGGTGAAGCAAGGGCATCGGTTGTGACTGTCTCCGGCGCCCTGCCACGAAAGGACGGACCGATGCGCATTCGTGTCGAGTACCGCGTCGACGACCATGGCGTGCCGATGCCCCATATGCTGCATTTCGATGGCCGGAACGTCAGTGTCGTCGAAATGCTCGATCAATGGCATGGATCGGACCATCGATATGTGAAAGTCAGGTGTGACGACGGATGCCTGTATATTCTGCGTCACGACGTGGCGTGCGAGGGATGGGAGCTGACGATGTTCAAGAGCGACCGCTTTCGATCAGAATGATCGCGGAATCACAGATGGCAACATCCAAGGACCTGCGCCGCATCGCCCTGTCGCTCGAGGGCACCACGGAAGCGCCGCACTTCGACCGCGCCGCGTTCAAGGTGGCGCGCATTTTCGTGACGCTCGCGGCCGACGGGAAAACCGCCAACTTCAAGTTCACGCCCGACGAGCAGGAGCTGAAATGCATCACCGCGCCGGATGCGTTCTCGCCGGTGCCGAACGCCTGGGGCCAGCAGGGCTGGACCACGGCGACGCTCGCGGCTCTGAGCGTCAAGGAGCTGGCGCATGCGCTCGAGATGGCGTGGCAGCACGCCAAAGGCGCGAGCCGCCGCAAGCGGTCAAGGCCGCGCTGATGAAGTGCGACCTGCGAGCGGTTGAGCTTGGGTCGCACAGCGACGCGCGCTGCACAGCCACCGGAGCAGTGGGCCTACGTGAGAGAGAATTTATTGAGCTCGCTTCCAAACGACCTCAGCGGTGCCGAAGGCAACAGGAGCGATCAGCTTGAGCTCGTCTCCCGCAATTGCAACAATGCGTTTCTGATCGGCCCCGTTCCAATTCGGGAACGAACTTGCGTCAATATGAATGGCAATGCTGCGATCCGCCTCGCTTACTGAGTAGGTCCCAAAGTAGGTCATGATCCCTTGCGCCGTTGCCTTGTTTTCATCGGCCGTGCCCTCAGTGAAGTTATTAATCGCGTATTTGGGGCGGTCTGAGCGCATGACCGTGATGATGTAGTGACCATGGGCATCAAAAAAAGCGATGCCTTTTGGATCGGTACCAAACGTTGACTGTTTGCTACCATCTGGGCGCACAAGCTCAAAGGCGACGAGGGACCAAACCCCTACCAGTTGCTCCTTCATCGATTTTTGCTGACCGACGGCACCGCTTGGCAACAAGGCCAATCCCAGTGCTATCATCGCAAGGACACCCTTAGTGGTGCGCCGACCCATTGTATCCCTCCCTAGGCAGGAAGGTGTGACGACTATGTCATCCTTCTCAGAACTTCTCACACGGGTGCTCGGAACGGGCCATGCTCCACTAGGTCCGGGCCACACAGCTTAGGCGACTTATGCGCTCCCGAAAAGTGCTGGCCGAAGAAAGCTGCCGCAGTGCGTTTTGGGTAGCAGACTGATGGCCGGTTCGGGTCATGAACGGTAGTCCAGTTCATTGGAAATCTTGTTGATTTCTTCGTCGGATCGCCCCCAGAAGCGGACCTTCGTGGCTCTTGTTTGGAGCTTGACGGCCGGGATCGAAAGCTGACGCACCGCTGCGCTGTCGCTCGTCACCCGACCTCCAGCGCGCTGATCCTGCCGTCGTGCGACAAGCCGAAGCGGTAGGTCAGGTTCGCCGGGCTGCCCTTGAAATTGCCGGCGACGCTGGCGACGACGATGGTCCTGTCTCCGTCGACGCGGCTTTCGATCGGCGTGGCATGGATGCGGTACTTCGCGCTGGCGGCCTGTTTCCACGCGCGCACGGCTTCGGTGCCGACATGCGTGTGGCCTTCGTCGCGAACGGTGGCGTCGGGCGCGAAACAATCGACCAACGCGTCGATGTCATGCGCGTTCTGCGCGTCGAAATAGCGGCGGAGAATCTCCGGAACAGCGAAGCTCATGGCTCGTCCTCCAAGCGGGCGGCTGGCATACGGCCGACCTAGTGCTAAGCTTTCCCGATGGCAAGAACACACAAAAAAGTAGGGTACTCACCCACAGGTAAGCTCGAGGACGTCACCCCGGAAATGGCGGCGAGCGGGATCGAGGGCGCGTTCCGCATCCTCGAGGGCCGCTGGAAGATGATCATCATCTTCCATCTGTTCTCGCGCGGCGTTCTGCGGTTCTCCGAGCTGGAGAAAGCGATCCCGGGCGTCTCGCAGAAGATGCTGATCCAACAGCTGCGCGAGCTCGAGCGCGACGGCGTGGTCATCCGCACCGTCTATCCGCAGGTGCCGCCCAAGGTCGAATACGGACTGACCAAATGGGGACAGGCGATGTGTCCCGCGCTCGACGCGCTGCTCGAATGGGCGGCGCTGCGGCCGAAGCGGTCGTGATCCATCTGACGCGATAGTCGTCGACTATCGTGTCGACGCGTGATCGTCGCGATTTCATCGCGCGGCCGCGGGTCCATAATGTCGCCAGATTGACAGAACACTTGTTCGCCCGCGGGCGCTCCGGCGCTCGCGGTCTCCTCGATCTGCTCAACGCTCAAAACTGCTGAACGTCTCGGAGTGTCGACCGTTGGTCGGCGCGCGATGTCGTGCGCCGTCTGCCGGAATGACAGGGCGACGCTGAGCGCTCGCGGTGATCCAACCAGTCAGTTGTGTACAGAGGAGTCAGAGAGATGCGTCATGCGACATCGAAGACCGCGGCAGGTTCGAGCTCGAACATGCGGCGGGTGTCACCGCTCGCGCCCATCGCGGGGCTTGCTTTGCTCGCGGGCGTCACGGCGGCGCACGCGCAGAGCACGGGGATCGCGTCCTGCGACGACTTCCTGACCAAATACGACACCTGCGTGACCTCCAAGATCCCGGAGGCGCAGCGCGCGATGTTCAAGACGCAGCTCGACCAGACGCGCAAGACCTGGGTCGACATGGCGAAGAACCCGTCGGCGAAGTCGGCGATGGAGGCGACCTGCAAGCAGACCATGGACGCGATCAAGACGTCGCTGCAGAGCTTCGGCTGCTCGTTCTGATCGGCGCGTTGCCGGCAACAAGGAGTGGCGCCGCGCGGCGCCACTCCTTCTGCTATGCTGAGCACACATGTGCCATTCGCCGGGAGGACTGCATGACCGGTGTGCTCGACGACTATCTGGTTGATCCCGAGATATCCCTGCTCGACAAGACCCGCATCCAGGCCCAGGTCCTCGTCCCGGTGCTGCGCGCGCTGCGGGCCGAGCTTGGCAAGGACAAGGCCGATGCCCTCGTCAGGGACGCCCTGCGCGACTGGTCGAAGCAGCTGTTCGCTGCGATCGGTCAAACCATCGACGGCAGTCCGCGCCGCAAGTGGGCGGCCATGCAAAGCGCCTTGAACGAGGTTTCCGCGAAGGAGGTCGAGTTCGAGATCCTGCGCCACGACAAGGAAGCGCTCGACATCGACGTGACGCGCTGCCGTTTCGCCGAGTTCTTCCGCGCGCTCGGCGAGCCCGAGCTCGGCGCGCTCCTGATCTGCGCGACCGATGTCGACATCGCGTCGGCCGGGGAGGGCGAGGTCAGCTTCGACCGCGCCGAGACGCTCATGCAGGGCGGTCCGCGCTGCGCCTTCCGCTACAAATTCGCGCCACGGTGATGGCGGGAAGCGGCGCCCGGAGCGATCCGGGCGCCGCGATGTCGTCGAGCGGATTGCCTGATCACGCGCCCTCGCGCGACTGTGCGAATGCGGCCATGTCCATCCACATCACCTCCCAGACATTGCCGTCGGGGTCCTCGACGCTGCGGTTGCGCATGAAGCCGTGATCCTGCACCGGGTTCGGGTCGGCCCGGCCGCCGGCGGCAACGGCGCGCGACACCGTCGCGTCGACGGTGTCGCGGCTGTCGACGCTGAGCGCAATCAGCGCCTGGCTTTCGCGCCGCGCATCGCCGATCGGCCGCTGGGTGAACGTGCGATAGCGATCGTGCGTCAGCAGCATCACGCCGATCGCGTCGGAGAACATCAGCGAGGTGGCCTGGGCGTCGGAAAACTGCGGGTTTACGGTGCCGCCCAGCGCCACATAGAACGCGGTCGACGCAGCCAGATCACGCACCGGCAGGTTCACGAAAATCATCTTGCTCATCACTTCCTCCTTTACGCGGGACGCTTCACTTGGGACATGACTTGGGACATGGGTTTCGCTACACAGCGTGTTAGTAGATGCAATGTATCTTAATGTCAAGAGACTTAATATGGAGAGGAATAAAGTCGTAGACCGCGCCGACATCGCTGTCGACCAATGGGCGCGCGAGCGGCCGGATCTGCCGGCCTTGCCGATGGCGGTGTTTGGCCGCCTGTCCGACGCGGCCGAGCGGGTGATGCGCGATCACATGAATCCGCTGTTCGCCGAAGCCGGGCTGCAGCCGGGCGAGTTCGACGTGCTGGCGACGCTGCGGCGCTCGGGCGCCCCGTACATGCTCTCGCCGACCAAGCTCTACGAAGCCGCGATGATCTCGTCGGGCGGCATGACCAACCGGCTCGATCGCCTCGAGCACGCCGGGCTGGTCGAGCGGCGGCCTGATCCGAACGACCGGCGCGGCAAGCTGATCGCGCTCACCGACGCGGGCAAGCGCGTGATCGACGAGACGATCGGCCGTCACGTGGCGAACGAGCAAAAGTTGTTATCGGTGCTGACCGTAGCCGAGCAGGAGAAGCTCAACGCGCTGCTGAAGAAGCTGATCGCCGGACTGTAACCTGCGCATGTCCCGGAAAAGTGGAGACCGGTTTTCCGAAAAAGGACATGCGCAATCAAAGAAGCTAGAGCGTATTCCGATTCCTTTAAATCGGAATGCGCTCTAGCCGAACAATTGCACGTAGCCCGGTTTGCCGTCCTCTTCGATGCTGACGATGATGCTGTGTCCGGCGAACAGGCCGCCGTCGTTGAAGAAAAGGTTCATGCCGTCATCGTCCAGGAGGTTCATGCCGTTGAGCCTGAGGCGTTTGATGAAGTCCGGCCTGCTCAGCGGCGCCTCGCCATCCCGTAGCCAGTCCTTGTTCTTGATGGGCAGGTGATCGTCGGCGGCGTGGGCCTTGATGGCGTCAAGATCGGCGATCGCTTGCACGATGCGAGCCGCGCATCGATCGACCCAGTCAGCCAGATCCGTCGCGAGTTCCGGGGTGAGCGTGATATCGACTGGCGCGCCATCCGCCTGGACTGTCGCCTTGATCTCTCCGTCGAAGACCTCACTCTCCTCGGGCTCGCCGTCATACCGGCGTCGCACCTGCTTCACATCGACAGTGAGGTCGCCGAGCACGGGGTGATGTATGAGGCCGGGTGTTCCGATGGGAATTTGTGAGGCCATGAGACGAAACCGAAATGCCGCTTCGATCTGCAATGGAGATCGATCAGGGGACCTGCTGCTGCTGCCCGTCCTTCGTCACTTTGAGCCCGCGTCCGGACAACTGGGTGTACGTCCCTTGGGTATCGCTCACCAGCGCGAGCCCTCCGCCTTGCTCCGACGATGTCGAGAGCTTCACCGACGGCCGTCCGTTTGGATCGACCAGGCGAAGGATCACGGTCTCGGGATACGGGGTGACCTGATCGGCCGGATGCATCACGATCGACGCGCGCGTCCGGCCCTGGTCGTCGATGATCTCGAGCGCGCGACCGCGCAGCACCGATCCGTCGATATTGGTCCAGAGCCGCACGCCCTGCGGACCGATGTGAATCCGGGCGTTGGTCAGCAGAAATGCCAGAAGCCCGAGATTGATGATCGTGAGCGCAACAAGCAGCCGCTGAGCCTTCATCATCGCGATGTCTCCAGGACGGATTTTCGCCCCACTCGCCGTTATAGCGCGCCTGCAGGAAATGTGGTTACCAGAGTGCCATCCATCAGAGAGATGGGGCGGGGACGCCTCATTATTCACAGTCATTACCTGTCATTTGATCCGTCGCCCGCATGTGGCCGTTCACGCGCAAGCCGATCGTCGATGCCGACACGGCGCAGTGGCACGCCGACAACTTCGCGTGGCTGGTCGCGACCTTCGGCGGCAACGGCGCGTTCGCCGACGCGGTCCTGGTGCTGCCGAGGCCGGGCTTCTTCCCGTCCGATGGCGAGCAGGGACACGCCCGGGCGCAGCGCATCTTCGAGCGGGTCAAGCACTATTGCGGCATGGACGAGTGGCCGGTCGAGCTCGTGGCTGATGACAATCCAGCGGCCATGCGCGGGCCGGTGTCGCTGTCAGCGGTCGTGCATGGAAAGCATGCGCAGGGAACGTTCTCGGTCGCGGGCAACGCGGTCCAGATCAGCTATACGCCCGCGCTGCTGGATCATCCCGAGAGCCTGATCGCCACCTTCGCGCATGAGCTCGCGCACTATCTGCTCGCGACCGCGCCGTCGCCGCCGCCGTGCGACGACGACGAGCACGAGTTCCTGACCGATCTGACCGCCGCCTATCTTGGCTTCGGCGTGTTCATGGCGAATTCGGTGTTCGACTTCGAGCCGATCCAGGACGGTCCGCTGCAAGGCTGGCGCATGGGGCGCTCCGGCTACCTGCCGGAACAGGATCTGGTTTTTGCCACGGCGCTGTTCATCGCCGCCAAGCGGCTCGATCCCGCGCCCGCCGCTCGATGCCTGAAGCCGCATCTGGCGAAGCTGCTCGCCCGCGCGCTGCGTGACCTTGCCGCGGACGGGCGTCTCGTCGCGCAGATCCAGGCAAGCCTTCCCGCGGACCAGCGCGAATGAGCGAACCCTACGTGATGACCTGTGGCGGGTGCCGGTGGTAAGCGAACCACTAATGGTCACATCGTGTCGAATGCGATAAGCTCATCGTCCGAGCGGAGGCGCGCATGGACCGTTGGGGCGTCTTCTCGGTGATCGATCATCGCGACCCTATCAGGTTGGCGACGGAAGTCCTGCTCTACGACAAGCTTGCCGTGCCGACACCGACGGATCGGGACGGTCCGGACTGGCAGCGCTGGCAACGTGCGAAATGGGACCCCGAAGGCCTCGATAACGCGCTGGCGCTGCTTCGGCCGCACGATCTGGTACGGGAGACGAGTTGGGACGCTACGCGCCAAGCGGAATGGGCTGTGCTGTTTGCCGACGCCCGCGCCTCCATGGCGAAAGCCAATGCCGAGATGGCACGGGACTTGGGACGTGCCGAAGTTAGCGGAGATGACCTCGCGGCGCTCAAGCGGGCGGAGGAGCTGCTTCCCTACAAGATTACGCGGCACGCGATGATCAAGCATCTCCGCGGCAAGCAGAACTTGTTCAACGGGGCGGTGGAGTTTTATGCGGCCTACCAGTCGGCCGCGGAGTTCACGAGCCTGCACCCGGAGGCTGCGGCTGCTGCGGGCGGCGAGGTGCAGCACGCCGACCCCGTTGGGGCGGCGAATCTGATCATCGCTAACGACTTGGCGGTGCCGGACGAGGCGCCGGAAACGCTGCTCGAACGCGCGGTCGCGCTGGCGACGCGCGATAGCTTTCGTCGCCGCCGACGGAACTTCTACGACTGGCAGCTCACGCTGCTCGAGCGCGGGCACAGTCCGCAGGTCGTGGCGCGCGAGCTGAAACAGCTGGTCGACGACTACAACAGCGATATCACAAAGCATTTCGAGAAGGTGCGCTGGGAGCGGGCGTTTACGGTGCTGGCAGTGCTGGGCGCCGGCCTCGGCGCGGCCGCCGCCTTTGGTCCTGCGCTTGCCGCGACGTTTGGCGTCGGGGCGGAGGCGCTCAGGGCCGGCATCGCACTGACGTCAGCAGGCAATGCGGCGATGATCGCCATCGGCAAGTTCCAGCTCGCCCCTCGCGAGCCGGACGGAGCGGCGCGCGTCGCCGCGGCGGGGGCCATGTTCCACGATATCGCCAAGCATGTCGGGTTCGAGGTGCGGACCCGCAGAGAGATGGGTTGAAAGGCGAGGAGAGCCTCGACCCGGCGCCCCGCACCGACCGATCATTTTCTCACATTGCGATCGCCGAAACCGGCCCGCTTCAGCGCGTCGGCCAGCGCGCCGCCGGAGGAGCCGGCTTTGCCGGACTGGGCGTCGGCGTAGCTGCGCTTGGCGGCGCTGCGGTCCGTCCCGGCAGAGCGGGCCGGCTCCTTGCCGGCCTCATCATCGAGCCGCAGCGACAGGCTGATGCGCTTGCGCGGCTTGTCGACGTCCAGCACCTTCACGCGCACGATGTCGCCCGGCTTCACCACGCTGCGTGGGTCCTTGACGAAACTCTTCGACATCGCCGACACATGCACCAGCCCATCCTGGTGCACGCCGACATCGACGAAGGCGCCGAACGCCGCGACGTTGGTGACGACCCCCTCCAGCACCATGCCCGGCTTGAGATCGTCGATCTTCTCGACGCCCTCCTTGAACTCCGCCGTCTTGAACGCCGGCCGCGGATCGCGTCCCGGCTTCTCCAGCTCGCGCAGGATGTCGGTGACGGTCGGTATGCCGAACTTGTCGTCGACGAAGGATTTCGGCGCGAGCGCGCGCAGCACCGGCGTGTTGCCGATCAGGGTCTTGATGTCGCTCTTGGTGGCTTCGATGATCCGCCGCACCACCGGATATGATTCAGGATGAACCGCCGAGGCGTCGAGCGGATCATCGCCGCCCGAGATGCGCAGGAAGCCGGCGCATTGCTCGAACGCCTTGGGGCCGAGCCGCGGCACATCCTTCAGCGCCTTGCGAGACCGGAATGGACCATGGGTGTTGCGATGGGTCACGATGCTCTGGGCGAGCCCCGGGCCGATACCGGACACGCGCTCCAGCAGGCGCGCCGACGCGGTGTTCAGGTCGACGCCCACGCCATTGACACAGTCCTCGACCACCGCGGTGAGCGACCGCGACAGCTTCGATTCGCTCAGATCATGCTGATACTGGCCGACGCCGATCGACTTCGGGTCGATCTTCACCAGCTCGGCGAGCGGATCCTGCAGCCGGCGCGCGATCGATACCGCGCCGCGCAGCGTCACGTCGAGATCGGGCAACTCCTCCGACGCATAGGCCGACGCCGAATAGACCGACGCCCCGGCTTCCGACACCACGACCTTGTGCAGCTTGCGGTCCGCCATGAGCTTGACCAGCTCGGTCGCCAGCTTGTCGGTCTCGCGCGAGGCGGTGCCGTTGCCGATCGCGATCAGCTCCACCTTGTGGTCGCGCACGAGCCGCGCCAGGATCGCGAGCGCCTCGTCCCAGCGCCGCTGCGGCTCGTGCGGATGGATCGTGCTGGTGGCGACGACCTTGCCGGTGGCATCCACCACCGCGACCTTCACGCCGGTGCGAAACCCGGGATCGAGCCCGAGCGTCGCCCGCGCGCCGGCCGGCGCGGCGAGCAGAAGGTCACGCAGGTTCGATGCGAACACCCGCACCGCTTCTTCTTCGGCGGCGGTCCACAGCCGCAGCCGGAGATCGACCGACAGCGTGATCATGATTTTCGTGCGCCACGCCCAGCGCACCGTTTCGGTGAGCCATTTGTCGCCCGGCCGCCCCTGATCGGCGATGCCGTAGGCGCGCATGATGCGCGCCTCATAGGCGCTGATGGCGGCCTGCGTTGCGGGATCATCCGGCTCGACCGTGACGCTGAGCATGTCCTCCCGCTCGCCGCGGAACAGCGCCAGCACGCGGTGCGACGGCATCTTGCTGAAGGCTTCCGAGAAATCGAAATAGTCGCCGAACTTCGCGCCGGTTTCCTGCTTGCCGTCCCGCACCGCGGATTTGAGGCGCCCGCCTGTCCACAGCTCCTCGCGCAACGCGCCGATCAGGTCCGCGTTCTCGGCGAAGCGCTCGGTGAGAATGGCGCGCGCGCCGTCCAGCGCCGCCGCCGCGTCGGCGACATTCTTGTCGGCGGACACGAACGCCGCGGCGCTGGCCGCGGGCACGTTCTGCGGCTGCTTCAACAGCAGGTCGGCGAGCGGCTCGAGGCCCGCCTCCTTGGCGATCTCGGCCTTGGTGCGGCGCTTGGGCTTGTAAGGCAGATAGATATCCTCGAGCCGGCCCTTGCTGTCGGCAGCCATGATCGCCGCCTCCAGGGCCGCGTCGAGCTTGCCCTGCTCGCGGATGGAGTCGAGGATGACCTTGCGCCGGTCCTCCAGCTCGCGCAGATAGCCAAGCCGCTCCTCGAGCGTGCGAAGCTGTGCATCATCGAGCGAGCCGGTGACTTCCTTGCGATAGCGCGCGATGAACGGGACCGTCGCGCCGTCGTCGAGCAGCTCGACCGCGGCCTGGACCTGTTGCTCCTTGACTTTGAGCTCTTCGGCGATGCGCGCCTCAATGGAAGCCATCGACAGACCCTCACCAACTGAGTTCACGAGATGCTACTGCTGCATCGGGGCGCGGATATGATCAGCGCAACCTTGATTCTTCAAGCTGGATACCCACGCGATGCGGCTGCCGAGGTCGGACCGCGGCAAATCGGCAACTGGCCGCTCGGTGACGTGAGCCGCATCGATCGCCTGCGCGTTCACCCGCGGCTTCAAGGAAACGGCGCCGCGAATCGGATTGGCGCCTGGTTGCCTCAATGGGTGTCGCTGGCACTCGCCACGGGTGGCTCGCCGGGGCCATGCTTCCGAGCAATGAGATCCTCGACCCACAGCGCTTCGCTACCTTGTGCGGACACCAATGTCGATCGCAGGGGTCTGGTCCAGTTACAGACCTGCGGGTGATAGAACACGTCTCGTCCGCCCTTCGCTACAATTGCGAACACGATATAGCGCTGCCCATGCTCGAAAAAGAACTCGCAGTCGATCGCAGCATAGACGTCCATCAATTTCGCTTGGCGCGTCAGCCTCTCCCTTCCCTTCCATACGCGATCCACGTCGACGACCCAGGTGTGTGACCCGGCTTCGATGACCGTTCCGGTGAACACAAATTGCGCCCGCTCAAAGCCCTCCGCGGGAGAGATCTGTTCACATGGGCAGGCATGCGCGCATCCAGAGCCCCACGCCCAGAAACTCGCCAATCCGAGGGATATGACCAGGTGCTTCATTATGCGCCTCCTTGTTCCATCGGTCTTCAACGTGTTCAGACCCAGGGAATCGAACTGGTGGTCGCCACCCCTTTCCTGCAACGCTCGCGGCCCTTTGGCACTGCGCCGCGCCCGGCGAGCCGCCAAGAACAAACAAAAACCTGACGAGGGCCGTCAGATTTCATGTCACGCCGAAGCGAGCTCTACAGCATGAAGCACGACCAATTGACGCTCTATTTTGCGTTGTCCTTGCTCATCGGTCTGTCTGCGGGCGTTATCGGTATGCTCCTGTGGATCAAGAGAGTCTGGCCGCGCATCAGGAAGAGTGCAGAGGGATATGTACATGTAAGTATAGGGCGCATTGCTGTAATGAGTCTGTTTTATGCTTCTCCAGGCTTGTTATTCCTGGTGGCGTGCTCATTGCCGGCCATCTATTTTAGTCACCTGCTGAAACAACAATCGTATTGCGTTGAAGTGATCCGGACCAACAGAGGCATTACGAAAGATCATCCGGATCTCAAAGCGCGCTGCGGCTACTTTGACATGAATGAGTTGTTTGCAAGCGCCGGGGGTAGGCCTTGACCTGGTGGGGGCCGGAGCGTTCGTAGATCGCAGCCGAAGGCGTTTGGACTTCGACGGGATTGTCACCATGCGCAACGCGCTTCTTGCGATTGTCATGCTTCAGGCGCTCGCCGTGATGTCCGCAATGGGCCGATGTCCGCTCTGCTGACCGCAGCCATTGAAGCCCGCACTACAGCAGCGCGGCAAGCTGCCGGTAGAGCTCGCGCTGGGCGTCGGCAACGCCGGGCTTGATTGCCGCGCCGAAGCCCGGATCGAGATGATCGAACGGCTGCCCGACGATTCTCTCGACTTGCTCGAAATACCATTTCCCCTTTTCGATCGGGGCGCCGTCGAAAATCCTGTCCCGGCCGAACGGCTCATCGTGGTGCGTGAAGGGGAAGTGCTGCGAGATCGCGCTCACGGCGCCGTCGTTCTCGCGCCAGGCATCGATCCGCAGCTCTGGCGTCGTCCCCCAGTTCGGCAGCGGTAAGGCTCCGGGTGTGAAGTCGACGACATCCGCCTGATACGTCGCCGGCCCGTGCAACAGAAAATTCATTCCGGGGAACATCGGCGGAAGGGGGAATCCGAAAATGCTCGACCGCTTCACCGGGATGCTGGTGACGAGCGAGAGATAATAGGTGTTCGGGTTGGTGGAAAACGAGGCGTTGGCCGCGTGGCAGCCCGTCAAGGAGAGATCGTAGGCGAGATTGTCCTTGCCGCTCACGAACGCATCGGGATTTGTCCATTGTTGCAGCCAAGGATCAATTCTGACGTGTGGCAGCGTCGGGATGTTGTTGGCGATGTCGACGCCAGCCTTGATCAGGCGCATCGGATCGCGCTTCAGGACACCCGTGGCCGGGTCGCAACCGAACTTGTAGGCGAGTGTCGAACCGTTCAGCACGCCGGAAATGCAGATCACCGCCTCGATCCAGTCGGCGTTCGACCCGACCTTGAAATGGTCGTCTCTCAGCAATCGCTGCAACGTAAGACAAGTGTGGGCGCCGGCACTGTGACCGATCAGGATGACCGGATGATCCGCGGACCAATCCGGCAGCAGCGGGGGAGCGTTTTTCATCTGCGGTCGTTCGTCACGCGACACGCGGGAGCGCTTGGTGCCGGGCTCCACGTTCGTCACGTCGTAGATGAAATCGCGCCCCGTGATCTGGGCAAAAACCTCGCACGCCCGGTCCCGGAACGAGCTCACGGGTCCGCATTTGACCTCGTGCGCCTCGAACCCGGATGCCGTGAACTGTGCGAGTGCGTCGCCCCAATAGGAAAGCGGCAGTTCGCCCGGGCCCCAACCGAAAATGCCGTGGATGAAAATCACTGTGCGGGATTTGAGACCGAGGCTCATTGTCATCCCCCAGCCATGTACGGACCTACTCGGGTTTGATATTCGCGGCGCGGATCACCTTGGCCCACTTTTCAGTTTCGTCGGCGATGAGCTTGCCGAAATCGGACGGGGAGCCTGCGAGCGGCGGGCCGCCGAGATCGGCGAGCCGCGCTTTGATCCGCGGATCGGCGAAGCCGGTGTTGATCTCGCGGTTGAGCTTGTCGATGACCTCGACGGGCGTGGCCCTCGGCGCGGCGATGCCCCACCAGTTGACGGCCTCGTAGCCCGGCACGAAATCGGCGATCGGCGGCAGGTCCGGCAGAGCGTCGGCGCGCGTCGCCGAGGTGACGGCGAGCCCGCGCAGCTTGTCGGCCTTGATGTATTCGACCGTCGATGTGACCGACGAGAAGATCAGCTGCACCTGTCCGCTGATGACGTCGGTGAGCGCGGGCGCCGCGCCGCGATAGGGGACGTGCACCATTGGCGTGCCGGCCATCATCTTGAGAAGTTCGCCGGAGAGGTGGTTCGAGGAGCCGGTGCCGGCCGAGCCGTAGCTGATCCGGTTTGGATTAGCCTTCGCATAGGCAATGAATTCGGGCACGGTCCTGACCGGCAGCGCGTTGGTCACCGCCATGACGTTTGCGACGCGCAGCAGGCCCGCGACCGGCGCCATGTCGCGCATGAAGTCGAAATTGAGCTTGTCGTAGAGCGTCGCGTTGATGGCGGCGCCCGGACTGACCGCAAGCAGCGTGTAGCCGTCGGCGGGCGCGTTCACGACCGCCTCGGTCGCGACATTGCCGGCGGCGCCCGGCCGGTTCTCGATCACGAAAGATTGCCCGAGCCGCTCCGACAGCCACTGCCCGATCAGGCGCGCCACGATGTCGGTGCCGCCGCCCGGGGCGAGCCCGACGATGATGCGCACCGGCCGCGCCGGATAGGCTTGCGCCCTTGCGGTCGGTGGGACAGCCGGCAGCGCGGCCGCGCCCGCGGCCAGTTGCAGAAATTTGCGACGGGGAAATTTCATCGCAGTGCCCCTCTCATTTTCATTCGACGACATCGTCGCCGCGTGCTCCCGTTTGAGAGGTCAGCGGTGCAGAAGGGCTGTCAGTTTTTCATAGGTCTGGCGTGCGGCGGGAAAGGTCTTGGCCAGCTCCGCCAGATAATCGTCAGTGACGGGGCGAAGTCCCTCGCGCCATTGTGCCATCGTCGCTTCATCCGGCACGACGACCTCGTGCCCGGGTCCGTTCGCGCCATCGCGCACGGGTTTGTCCCATTTATCCCACAGCGAGCCAAGCTTCGCCGACAAAGTGTCGCCCGACATGGAAACGATGGCGGCCCGGACGTCGGGAGGAAGCGAGTCGAATTTTGCGCGGTTCATGACGACGAAGAACGCGGACGTATAGAATCGCGTATCCGTGTGGTGCTTCATGAAATCGTTGAAGCCTTGCAGCGGATTGCCCCAGTTCGTCACGATGCCGTCGATCTTGTTGTCCTTCACCGCCGGCATGACGTCGTTCACCTGCAGCAATACCGGCACGGCGCCGACATGTTCGAGCGCTGCCGACACGGTCTTGTTCGGCGAGCGGAGCCGCAACCCCTTCAGATCCGACAACGACACCACCCGCCTCTCGCGGGTATGAATGAGGCCGGGATTGTGAACGAACAATGCAAGGACCTGAAAGTCCTTGTACTCCTCGGACAGCGTCCCGTCCGCATGGAGTGCCCAGAGTGCCCGCGATCCGCGCAACGCGTCCGGAACGAGAAACGGCAGCTCGATCACGGAAGAGCCGGGAAAACGATTGCCCTCCGCGCCGCGCAGGCCAAGTGCGATATCGACAGTGCCGTTCTTCACCTGCGTGGCCTGCTCGGTGACTTTTCCTTGCGGATCCGCGCCATTGAAGATCTGAACCTTCACGCGCCCGCCGGTCTTCGCTTCGAGCTCCTTGGCAAAAGGCTCGACAACATCGACCTGAAAGAAACTGCTCGGACCGAGGAAATGGCTGAACGTCAGCGTGACATCCTGCGCATGGCCAGGCCGGCCTTCAAATCCGATTGCAAGAAGGACAGCGATCAAGATCGCAGCGGTGTGTGAGCGCATGGAGCATCCCCCTTCACCCGCGAGACGGCGGCGCGCGAGCCTGATCCAGTCATCGCGCCGTCAATCCAATGGTCACGCATCGTATTGCCGGGCCCGGGGCCGTCAAGCGCGCCGGGCGGATGACGCTGCGCTCATCCGCCCGGCGGACTGTTCGAGCGCAAATCTTCAAGCTTGAAGAGCGATGCAGCGGCTCGTCGAATACCGTCGCGGCTACGGTACCTTTCCTCGCACGGCCCACGCGGACGCCGTCAGCGACCGCGGCCCATCGGGCGAGCCGGAGCAATACGCGTCCCGTACCGCCTCCTTTATTCGCGCATTCAGGGCGGGCGCAAGATTGGCGAAATAGGTGCCAACCGGTCCTTGCCCGCCCAGGAACGGCTGCCAGTAGTCCTCGAAATTCTCGTAATCCATCCGAATGGTGAGGGATTGCGTCTCGATATCCTCGAGTCCAGCGCCATTGAAAAAGCCTGCCAACCCACCGGGAATGGCAACCGGGTTGGCGAACAGACCGTCGCGGACAGCGCGAGCATTCGGATCGATTGCGACTGCGGTGTCCCAAAGCATGCGCTGAAACACGAGTCCGCCACGCGAGTCCCACACGACAGCCGCAACAGTGCCGCCTGATCGCGTAACGCGTCGCATTTCACGCAGTGCGACCTCTGGTCTTGGAATGAAGAGAAAAACCAGGTGCGCCGCCACTCCGGCAAAGCGCCCGTCCTCGTATTTCAGAGCACAGGCATCGCCTATGTCGAAGGTCGGCCGGTCGCCGGACCGGCGGGACCGGGCGTAGGATATGAAGGGGGCGGCGATATCGACCCCGATCACGGACCGCGCGGGCCATCGATCGGCCATCGCGAGAGTGAGCGCGCCGGTCCCGCAGCCGACATCGAGCAACTCGCCGGATTCGGAAAATTCCACGAAATCCAGGAACACGTTCGCAAGCCGGCTCGACCACCGGCCAAGCCAAAACTCGTACGCAGCTCCGTCGCTCGCATGAAAATTCGACGATGGCGACGACATGATCATCTAGTCCCGCGGTTGCACACCCGCCTGCTTCATCAGCATGGCGGTGTCTCTGACATCGTCGCGAAAGTATTTTTCGAACTGCTCGGTGGTCATCGGCAGCGGGTCCTGGCCGGCCTTGGCCAGTCGTTCCCGTACTGACGGCACCGCCAGCGCCTTCTGGGTCTCCTCGTGGAGCCTGGCGACGATGCCGTGCGGCGTCTTCGCCGGGACAAAGATGCCGTTCCAGAACGCATAGGATGCGTCCTTCAGTCCCGCTTCCGCGGTGGTGGGCACATCGGGGAGCGCCGCTGTGCGTTCGGCAGTGGTCACCGCCAGTGCGATCACCTTGCCGTCGTTGATATGCGGCAGCGCCGGCACGATCGGCAGCACATAGAAATCGATTCGCCCGGTCAAGACTTCGGTCATCGCTTCGATCGGGCCGCGGAACGGGATGTGCTGTGCAGTGAAGCCGGCGCTCAGGCGAATGCGCTCGGCCGCGAGGTGCGAGGCGGCGCCGACCCCGGCCGAGGCGTAATTGAGGCTGCCCGGGTTGGCCTTGGCGGCGGCGACGAGCTCGCCCAGCGTCTTCCAGCCCTTCGAGGGCGCCGCGACCACCACCGTGGGCTGGATGCCAAGCGGGACAACGGCGATGAAATCATTGAAGGTGTCGTAAGGCAGACTCTTATAAAGCGAGTAACTCGCACTGAAGCTCGAAGAATGCACCAGGATGGTGTGACCGTCGGCTGCGGCTTTCGCCACAGCGGCAGCCCCGGTGGTGCCGCCCGCGCCCGCGCGATTTTCCACCACGATCGGCTGCCCGATCTGATGCGAGAGCTGGTCGAGGACGATCCGGCCGACCACGTCCTGGGCGTTGCCGGGCGCCAACGGGATGATGGCCCGGATGTCGTGCGTGGGCCAAGCTTGCGCCAGCGCCGTGTCGGGCGCCGCGATCGCGAGTGCGAAGCCAAGCAGTCCGAATGTCCGTCGGACAGCCGGGATTGTCATGGCATCCTCTCCTCGTTACATCGCGCCGGCTCCGCCGTCGTCGCGTCATCACGAGATCGAGCTTCGCTGGCGGCGACCGAGGCGTATGCGAGCCCGTTGCCTGTGGATTGTGTTTTGGCGTGCCCAGTTCTCGACCGAAGCAGCGCGCCCGAAGAGATTCGAACGCCTGACCGCCAGATTCGTAGTTCAAAAATACGTCCGCGCGGTGACCGCCGGAGCTTCGCTGGACCACGACGGAAAATTCAAAGCTCGTCGTCCGCCAAGTCGAGTTGTGAAGCCTCGTGCAATTCGGCAGCGCTCCGCCCGATTTGCCGGCGATCGCGGCCCAATTTCCGGACTGAGCCCGCGCGGCCGGCGTCCGATATGGACCGCATTGCATGGGCGCGAATACAATATCTGCCGATGCAAGACTGAGCAGGCGAATGCGCCGGCTGAGAAGAAGTTCGGGAGGACGCGCCGTGAAACGGTTCGGTTGCCTTGCTGTCGCGCTGCTCCTGGTCGGCTCGTTCAGCTCGGATGTCCGCGCGCAGAACGGCCACAGCTTCACGGATGTTCAGAAATCTCCCCTGAACTATCGCATCGGCGGCGTGGCTCCGCGCATCGCCTGCCGGGATCTGATCCGGCTCTCCGACGCTCAGGTCACGATCCTCTCCGCTGAGGTCGTGGCTCCGGCAGGCGATGTGCCGGAATTCTGCCGCGTGCTCGGGATCATTCAGCCGGAGGTGAAGTTCGAGGTGGCGCTGCCGACGTCCTGGAATCGCCGGCTCTACATGCGCGGCAACGGCGGCTATGCGGGCGAGTCGCTTGATGCGCCGCCGCGCGTCGCGCAACGCAACGAAGCCCTGCGAAACGGCTTTGTCGCGGTGCAGACCAATACCGGCCACGATGCGGCCGCCGAGCCGCTCGCCACGTTCGCCCCCAATCTGCAGAAGACCATCGACTACGCGTTCCGTGCCGTCCACGAGACCGTGCAGACGGCGCGACGAATAACCGGCGTCTTCTATGACCGGCCGGTCGCGTTCTCGTATTTCGACGGCTGCTCGACCGGCGGGCGCCAGGGATTGATGTCGGCGCAGCGCTTTCCCGGCGACTTCGACGGCATCGTGGTCGGAGCGCCGGTTCTCAACTTCGCCGACAGCGTCCTCAACGGCATCTGGCAGGCGCGCGCGCTCAGCACGGCACCGATCTCGGCGGCGAAGCTGCAGCAGATCGCGCGGGTCGTCTACGAGAAATGCGACGCTACCGACGGCCTGCAGGACGGCTTGATCCAGGACCCGCGACAGTGCCGCCTCGATCCCGCGGCCGATCTGCCGAGGTGCGGCGGCGACGAGGACAAGGACGGCTGCTTCACGCCTGCGCAGATCACGGCGCTCAAGACGCTGTATGGCGGCATCGTGAGCAATGGCAAGCCGCATTTCCCAGGCCTGGTGCCGGGGGCCGAGAAGGCCGGCGGCTGGGACGACTGGATCATCGGCAAGTCCGGGCCGAGCCGGCTGCTGCAATACGGCGAGGCGTTTGCCCGCTACTTCGCGTTCTCCAAACCCGATGCCGGTTACGACTGGCGCAAGTTCGACTTCGACAAGGACCTGGCGCGAACGGATCAGGCCCGCGCGCTGCTCGACACGCGCAATCCCGATCTGTCCGAGTTCAAGTCGCGCGGCGGAAAGATCGTGATGTATTTCGGCTGGGCGGACACGGCGCTCTCGCCGATGATGGGCATCGACTACTACGAGCAGGTCACCGCCAGGATGGGTGAGCGAACGCGCGACTTCTATCGCCTGTTCATGGTGCCCGGCATGTTCCATTGCCGCGGCGGTTTCGGCCCCAACCGGTTCGACCCCATGACGCCGTTGATCAACTGGGTGGAGACGGGCGCTGCGCCCCAGCGCATCGATGCATCGCTGATGGACGAGGGCAAGGTGGTGCGGACGCGGCCACTCTGTCCCTATCCGGAAGTCGCCCGCTACAACGGTAGCGGCAGCATCGACGAGGCCGGAAATTTCTCCTGTCGCTCTCGTTGAGAGCCCGCAGCCCGAAGACGACGCAGCATGGTGCGGGACTCAGCAGCGATGACGGGGGCCTTCTTCGCCAGTTTTTTCTCCTTGGGCGAGACCGTTCTCTGACGAACTCATGCCTCCTTTCCGTGCTGGCGTGGTGTATACGAGATCGGCCGTGCATCGCCACGGCCGCGATATGTCGAGCTGTCGCACGACCTTCACAAGACTGTCATAATTTAGCGTGTTGGACCTGGGACGCGTGACAATCCGATGACCTGCCTGCGCGAAGATTCCGCGGATTTGATCGGCACCCGCGCTCACCAGTCGCTTCGGGCCGCAACATGAACGAGTTGCACCTGCGGGACGCGGCGCTGTCGCGCGCCTTGGCTGAGGTCGAGCAGACCCGCGCGATCATGAAGACCGTCCTCGACAACATGAGCGAGGCGGTCTGTCTCTACGACAAGGACCACGTCCTCCTGTTCCTCAATGACATGTTCGCTGTGATGCACGGCTTCGCGCCGGGCGAGATCCGGGTCGGCATGACGGTCGAGGACGTGCTGCGGCTGCTCGCCGAGCGCGACGAGTTCGGCCCTTTGATGGACGTCGATGCCAAGGTGCGCGAGCGCGCCGCGATGCTGACGCGGGCCGATGGAAACCGGTTCGACCGCCGCCACAGGAGCGGCCGTCACGTCGACTATACCGTGACGCCGCTCGCCGACGGCGGGTTCGTCACGGTCTGCCGCGACATCACGGACTTGAAGGACCGCGAGCATGCGGTCGCGCGCGCCAAGGAGCAGGCCGAGCGCACCCGCACGGTGATGCAGACCATCCTCGACAACATGAGCGACGGAGTTTCGCTGTTCGACAAGGATTTCGTCTGGCAGTTCACCAACCGTAATCACATCCAGCGCCACGAATACCCGCCGGAACTGGTGGCGCCCGGCGTTACCGGCTGGGACCGCATCCGCTACCAGGTGAAGCGTGGTGAATTCGGCCCGGTCGCAGAGGAGGATGTCGAACGACGGGTCACGGAAATCACGACGTTGATGCGCCAGCCGGGCGGCGGGGCCTACGAGCGCCGCACGGTGAACGGACGTTATGTGCACTTCACCTACAAGACGCTCGGGGACGGCAGCCTGCTCGGCGTCTATCGTGACATCACCGAATTGCGCGAACGCGAGGAGGCGCTCGCCGCTGCCAAGGAAGCGGCCGAGCAGGCGCGCATGGAAGCAGAAGCCGCCAACAGCGCCAAGTCGACGTTCCTCGCCACCATGAGCCACGAGATCCGCACGCCGATGAACGGCGTGCTCGGCATGATGGAGGTGCTGGAGCGTCAAGGACTGAGCGTCGGGCAGCAGCGCACGGTCGCCACCATGCGCGATTCCGCGCAAGCGCTGCTGCGCATCATCGATGACGTGCTCGACTTCTCCAAGATCGAGGCCGGAAAGCTCAATCTGGAGCAGACGACATTCGCGCTCTCGGTCCTGATGGATCAGGTGCGGCAGACATTTCTGCCGCTCGCCCAGGCGAAGGGCCTGTCGGTGACGTCCGTCGTCGATCCCGGGTCCCACGACGCGCTGATCGGCGATCCGACCCGTGTGCGGCAGATCCTGTTCAATCTCGTGGGCAACGCACTGAAATTCACCGAGCGCGGCGGGATCGTGCTGCGCGCCAATACGGCTCCACTCGGCGGGGAGCGAACGCGCCTCACGCTGGTGGTGGAAGATACCGGACTCGGCCTTTCCGAGGAGGAGCGTTCGCGGCTGTTCCGGCCATTCTCGCAGGCCGACTCCTCGACGACGCGTCGGTTCGGCGGCACCGGCCTCGGCCTCTCGATTGTCCGCCGCCTCGCCGAGCTGATGCACGGCTCGGTCAGCGTCGACAGTGAGCTGGACCGCGGGTCCACGTTCACGGTCGAGCTGACGCTCGTGGCCGCGGCGGCCGACTCATCATTGTTTGGCCTGTTGCGCCCCGCGCCGGCCGCGTCGTCGATCGGTCGCGACGAGCACCGGAAGGTCCTCGTCGTGGACGACCACCCTGTCAATCGCGAGGTGTTGATCCAACAGCTGGCGATCCTCGGAATCGACGCGGACAGCGCCGTCGACGGGGCGGAAGCACTCGCGATGTGGCAGTCGGGAGACTATGCGCTGGTGCTCGCCGACATCCACATGCCGAGCATGGACGGCTACGAGCTGACGCGTCAGATCCGTGCTGCCGAAGCGCAGCGCGGCGCCGCGCGGACGCCGCTCGTCGCCGTGACGGCCAACGTCATGAAGGGCGAGGAGCAACGCTGCCTGACGGTCGGCATGGATGCGTATCTTGGCAAGCCGATCAGCATCGACCGGCTGCAGGTCACGCTCGAACGCTGGCTGTCGATCCGTGCGGGTGAGGCGCCAGGCGATGCGGCGGATGCGCCGGCGCCCTCGGATGTGCTCGATCGCAGCATCCTCGGGGCCTGGCTTGGCGATGACGCCGCGGCGATCAGGTCCCTGTTGCAGAAGTTTCGCGATGCCGCGATCGATGCCGAGCTGCAGGTCGGCGACGCCTCGCGAAGGGGGGACCTCGCCGCGCTCACGGCCGCCGCCCACAAGCTCAAGGGCGCCGCGATGGCCGTCGGAGCGAACAGCGTCGGGCACCGTGCGAGCTCGCTGGAAGTGGCCGCGAAGGCGGGTGACTGGTCGCGCTGCCGTCAGGAGCTTGGTCCGCTCGCCGACGACATCCGTCGCGTCATCGTCGAGATCGACGAGACTGCACGCGCCCCGCAGTGATTGGTCGGCTTCCGTTCGGCTCTCAACCAATCTGGTCGATTCGATAGAGCTCGGTGTCGCACCACGTGCACCGGTAGATGTGCCCGGTACCGACGACTGCGGCACCCGATGCCCTCTGTCGGCACCTGCTGCAGACGATACCCTCCCGTGTATCGCAGCCGGGATGAGCTGCCAGATACTCCTCAAGGCTGGGGTAAGACTTCCAACTGCGGCGATAGATCAACTGGTTGAGGAGCAGGACCGCAGCCAGGGCCGCGAAGCCAATGATGTAGCCGTGATACTGATCGAGGAGGTCGACCAGGGGTGAGAGAGGCTTCCACATGCGTCAGATCTCGCGGCGTCTTGAAGCTCAGCCTGGCGGCGACGGAACCCGGACACACGCTTTCGTCCCACCGCACCGCCGGGTACGGCTCTGAGCCACGCGCCAACCGGCATCTATGCATGCCTACCCTTTGCGGCGCGTATACAACGCGAACATGCCCGCCAATTCGGGGTTAAGCAGAGCTTAAGCCCGCTGGAGGGAGTGCGCTCGTTCCGTCAGAAATCGGGTGGGCGAAAGCGGCAGTCGAATGCAATCTCCGTAGCAAGCCAATGCAAAGGAGCACGGAGATGACGAAGGCGGAAGATGTCACATACACAACCGGCAAGAGCGACTTGGGTACTGTCCTGGTCGCGCGAAGCGCGTCGGGCATTTGCGCAATTTTGATCGGTGACGGAGTCGAGCCGCTGAAGCGCGATCTCGCCGCGGAGTTTCCGGATGGAACGCCGGTGCGAGAGGACCAGGCTCTCCGCGCTGATCTCGACAAGATTTTGGCGTTCATCAAGAGCCCGGCGAAAGGACTCGATCTGCCGCTCGATATACGCGGCACGCCCTTCCAGCGGCGCGTCTGGGATGCCCTGCTCGGAGTTCGGGTCGGCTACAAGATCACCTACGCCGCGCTCGCGTCCCGCATCGGCGAGCCGGGCGCCGTCCGCGCCGTGGCGAATGCCTGTGCGGCCAACGCCATTGCCCTGGCCATTCCGTGTCATCGCGTGGTCGGAAGCAACGGGGCGCTCGCCGGCTACCGCTGGGGCGTTGAACGCAAGCGGCTCATGCTCGAGAAGGAAGCGGAGGCACTCGCCGTCCTGAGCTGAACCTTCATGCCGTCGCGTGCTGCGTTGTCCGGCTAACGAACCGCATTCTGGATTCGGTAGCGCAGCCACAGCGCGCCACCTCCCAGAGGCTGACTGCTTTCCAATGTCATTGCCTCGATGGGCGCGCGCTCATCGGCGTCGCGCTCTGTCGAATCGAACACGCTCGGCGCCCCTTTTGCGCCGTCCACGGCCGGACAGAGAACAAGGTGAAACTCGTCGATCAGGCCCGCGCGCAGAAAGGCGCCGTTGGCGCCGCCCCCGCCTTCCAGGAGGAGGCGCTTCACGCCGAGCTCGCGGTTGAGGATATCCAGTGTGAGGGCCAGGTCGAGTTCTGACTTTCCGGCGAAGATGTAGGACACGCCTTCGCTGCGCAGGCCCGCCAGATGGGCGTCCGAGACCGTCTCGGACAGCACGACCACGATAGGATCGCCGCCGATGTCCGCGCGGCCCCAGCCGATCTTGCCGCCGGAATCGAGCACGACGCCGTAAGCCTTCGCATCGCGTCGCGCGAACCAGGGCTGGCGCGGAAACGTCTCTGTCGTCGATGGGGGATAAGGCTTGCCCTTGGCAAACTCCTGACCGGTGACGCGGCCAACGAGCCAGGCATCGCCAGCGAGCTCGTCGTGCACCCGCTCGAACAGATCTCCGGCCGCTCCCTTCGGCCGCCAGCGGCTGTGCAGCGTCCGGCCGTCGACACTGGAGGCCATGAGGCAAATCACATGCGGTTTCATTCGGATCCGCCCGTCATGTACCGAACGCGTCTCGTTTTTCAGGAGCGGTCATGCAAATCCAACCGAGTGCAGAAGGCAAGCCTAGGAGCGACCGGCCACGCTCGGGGGCCGGCGCAGCCCGGAGACGATCCTTGCCGCGCGGCGCAGCGCGGTGGCTGCTGCCCCGATGGAGACGATCCAGAGGGCGATTGCGAGCACTTGGCCGGGAGCACTCCAAAGCGGTGCAATGAGCGCGGCCACCGTGATCACCGCCATGCGGTGCTGCTTGGCCATGGGACCGGAGAAGTCGGCGTCCAGTCCGCACGCGCAGCCGAGCTCGCGCGTGTAGGCCGTCAGCACCGCGAAGCCCGCCGCTGCCCAGCCGAGCTCGGGCACGTTGGCGCCATAGCCCACGCCGACCATGATCAGCATGTCGGCCACCCGGTCGGGGAACTCGTTCCAGAACGCGCCGTCGGGAGCGTGTTTGCCCGCCTCGATGGCGACCATGCCGTCAAAGAGATTGCACAACAGCCTGAGCTGACAGAACCCCGCAGCGGCAATGAGAAGTGCTGCGCGCGCGCCGGCCCCTTCCACCTGCCCTGCCAGCCAGAAGCAGGCACCCGCAACGCCGGCAGCCCCGATGCCGACCATGGAGATCTGGTTCGGCGTCACCGAGGTCGCAGCGAGCCAGCGAGTGATGTTGCGCGCCCAGACCGTGTCGCGGCTCGCCAGGGGACGGCGCTGGGTTCCATCTGCCATGGCGTCAACGCCTTCCGGCTTTCCAGAGGGAGAAACTGTAGAGTGCCGCGTAGCTGGTCGCGACCGTGAGCGGCAGGGCGATCGTTGCTAGAATCTCCGGCGTGCCGCTCAGCGCGTGGATCAGCGTCAGCAGACTTGCCGAGACGAGGCAGGTGATGCCGGGCGGAACCAGGAGCGCCTCGATCCCGTCGAAGCGCAACGAGAGCGTTTCGATCAGCCGTTTGAGGAAAAGCGTGATGCAGGCGGACAGCCCGCCTTGGATCATCCCCGCGACAGGCGGAGCCGGCATGGGATGAGTGCGATTGGCGAAGACGGCCCAGCCGCCCATGGCGACAAAGGCAAACAGGACATGGACAACACTGCTCCTCGCCAGGCGGACGATAGAAGCACTCATGCGACCGACCACCAGTAGCGGACGACATGAAAGAAGATCGGCGCAGAAAAGACGACCGAATCGAGCCGATCAATGAAGCCGCCATGGCCGGCGATGAGGTGACCCCAATCCTTGACGCCGCGGTCGCGCTTGATCGCCGACATGACGAGGCCGCCGAAGAAACCCATCACCACGATGATGAGCGACAGGAGGGCCGCCTGCAGCGGGGTGAACGGTGTTATCCACGAGAGCCCGGCGCCGATCAGGGTGGCGCTCAACGCGCCGCCGACGAAGCCTTCGGCGGTCTTCGACGGCGATAAATTCGGCGCGATTTTGGTACGGCCCAGGAGCTTGCCCCAGACATACTGCAGCACGTCGCTGATCTGCACCACGATCACCAGGAAAGCGATGAGCAGCACGTTCCTGCCCTCGTACCCGGGAATGTCGAGGCTCATCAGCGCCGGCACATGCGAGGCGCAGAAGACGCAGATCATGAGCGCCCACTGCACTTCCGCAATGCGCATGAGGTAGTGGTCCGTGTCGCCGCGCAGCGCGGCGATGATCGGTATCAGAAGGAAGGCGTAGACGGGAATGAAGATCGAGTAGAGTCCGTACCAGCCGATCCAGATCAGATAGTACTGCGTCGGCAGGACGATGAAGAAAGCAGCCGCCAGCGCCCAGTGATCCGCCCGATGCGTGTTGGTGAGCGTCAGGAATTCGCGCAGCGCCGCGAACGAGCAGAAGGCGAACAGCAGGGTCACACCGGTGCGCCCGCCGATCAGCGCCAGCCCCATCAGCGCGACCATCACCCACCAGGCGCGAATGCGGTCGTTGAGGTTCTCGATCACGATGTTCGAGCCGTCAGACGACAGGCGCAATTGCAGCACGTAGCCTATCGCGGAAGCCGCGACGAGGACGGCGGCGAGGCCGGCAAGCAGGGTCAAGAGATGGGGAGGCGGCGCGCTCACGGCACGGCTGCCTTGGGTGACAGCGCAAGCAGCGCGGCCGCCGCTCTGGCGAGGAATTCTTCCTTGCTTTGCATCTCGCCGATGCGGATCGGCGCACCAAATGTGACGGTGCAGATCAGCGGAATGGGCACTATCTCGCCCTTGGGCATGACACGGTTGAGATTGTCGATCCAGACCGGCACCAGATCGACATCGGGCCGGGCTCTGCCGAGATGATAAAGCCCGCTCTTGAACGGCAGCAGCGGCGTCTCGCCGGTGTTGCGGGTGCCTTCCGGAAAAACAATAAGCGATGCGCCACCATCAAGCGCAGCGGTCATCAGAGTAATGGGATCGTCCTTCCTGTTCTCCCGGCTCCGGTCAATGAGGACGGCATTGAAAACATCACGGCCGATGAAGCTCCTGAGCCGACCCTTCAGCCAATAGTCCGCGCCCGCGACCGGCCGCGTGCGTTGCCTCAATCTTGGCGGCAGCACGGTCCAAATCAGGAGGAAGTCGCCATGGCTGGCATGGTTGGCAAAATAGACCCGCTGGCTGTCGACCGGTTCAATGCCTTCCCACTTGCCCCGCACGGCGGTGATGAAGCGCGCAAACCCGACGATCAGTCCTGCAACGAGCTTCGCAAGCAACTCAGTCCCACGCCATCGCTTGGTGACGGTCGCAAGGCGACTCATCATCAGTGCTCCAGGGAAATCGGCGGAGATGGCGCGCCCGAAGAGATTCGAACTCCTGACCCCCAGATTCGTAGTCTGGTGCTCTATCCAGCTGAGCTACGGGCGCGTCGGTTCCACGGCAGGAAATACACCATATCGGCGCGGAACCGGCGCATTGCTATAGCCTCGGGGCGCGCTTGGCAAGCCGGGCCCGTGCAGGCCGTGACCATGCCGGAATGACCCGGAATTCCGGGGCTTGGCGGGTGTTTCTAGCCCGGATCAGGGCAGCCAGCGCGCCGAGCAAGGTCAGTTCGCGGTACGCCCGACGATCGACTCGCCGTTTACCTGGGCGCTCGGTGAGTTCTTCATGGCCGGCTGGCGGGTCGCATAGACGGCGATGACGATGGCGACGGCGAGCGCAGCGACAACGCCGATGACGAACACATAGGGCTTCGACTGCGTCGTGTTCATGGCGGCTCTCTCGGGGGTTGCGCGAGGTGTGCGCCCGGACAACGTCATCGCCATGCGCGATGTTCCGTGACGGCACGGTGACGCGCGAGCGTGCTGGTTACGCCCGCGCCCGTTCGCCCCGCCGCGCCTCGAGGTCCACGGCCCGGTCGGGAATGACCAGACGGAACGTCGCGCCGATCGTGCCGTCGACGAGGTGCAGCTCGCCGCCATGGGCGCGGATCAGCTCGGCGGCGATGGCGAGGCCGAGCCCGGTCCCGCCGGTGCGGGTCGAGGCCTGGAATGCCTCGAACATGTGCTCGCGCGCCTTTTGCGGAATGCCGGGGCCGGTGTCGGCGATCTCGATCACCACCACCGCGCCCTCGCGCCGGCCGGTGATGCGGATCTGGTCGCGCGCCGGATCGTTCGGCGCGCGGCTCTCGAGCGCCTGCATGGCGTTGCGCGTAAGGTTGAGCATGACGCGCAGCAGCTGGTCGTAGTCGGCGTCGACCATGAGGCCGCGCTCGATCGCACCGATCCAGCCGATCCGCGCGTCGGCAAGAAGGCCGAGGGTCTCGCGCACGTCCTCGACCAGCGCCTCGAGCGGCAGCTCCCGGCGGTCGGGCGGCGGCTCCTGCGCGCGGCCGTACGACAAGGTCGACTGGCAGAACGCGATCGCGCGCTCGAGCGACAGCATCAGCCTCGGCGCGAAGCGCTGCACTTGCGGATCGGTCAGCCGCGACAGGCGGTCGGAGAACAGCTGCGCCGACGAGAGAAGATTGCGCAGGTCGTGGTTGATCTTCGACACGGCGAGACCGAGCGCCGCAAGCCGCGTCTTCTGCTGCAGCATCGAGGCGAGGTCGCGCTGCATCGCCGCGAGCTCGCCCTCGGCAATGCCGATCTCGTCGCGCCGGTTCGACACCTTGATGATGCGCTTGGGATCCTCCGGATCCTGGTGGAACGCCTGCATGTTGACGGTGATGCGGTGCATCGGGCGTACCAACAAATAATGCAGCGCGAGGTAGACGAGCGCGGCGGAGATCGCCGAGATCGCCAGCGACAGGAGCAGCACGTTGCGCGAGAACCGCCACATCGCCTTGCGCAGCGGTCCGGTCTCGATGACGATCTCGACGAACTCGCCGCCCATCGGCGCCGGACCGACCGCGCGGATGATGTCGCTGTCCTTGGCGAGGAGCAGGGTCTGGAACGCGCCGACGATGGCTTCGAACGGCGTCGTGTTGCGCACGTCGATGTCGGCCTGCACGCCGCGCGGCAGCTCGGCGGTCGCGAGCAGGCGCCGCTGCTTGCCCATCTTCATCGCCACCGCCTTGGCGCCGATGCTGTCGAGGATCTGCCGCGACAGGCTCTCCGGCACCGTGCCGCTCGGCGCCGCGTCGAGCACCAGCGCGGCGGTGTGCGCGGAGGCGAGGCGGTCGGTCAGCCAGCTCAGGCGGAAATTGGCGATCGACGGTACATAGATCAGCACTTCCGCCATCATCACGAACAGGATCGTGAGGACGAGCAGCTTGCCCGACAGACCGAGCGCGGGAACGCGCTCCGTCATCCGTTCCTCTGGAGCGGTCGGCGACCCTGTCATTCCAGCGACCTGGCGACCCGTTGCAGCATGATCAGGAGCAGTTTTCGGCGAGATTCGCCCAGGACGTAAACACCGGCCCGCTGCAAAAAGTGCGATCCGCCAAACATTTCCGCAAATTCAGCCGAATCTGCGCATGAATGCGATGATGCGCCGCACAAACGGGCTCGTCAAACTGGGCGTGAAGTAGGTGATGGCGGCACGCTTGCCGATCTCGCCCAGGGTCGGATAGGGCGCCACCATGCCGACCATGGCGCGGATGTTGAGGCCCTGGCTGATCGCCAGCGACCAGGTTCCGATCAGTTCCCCGGCGTTGGCGCCGACGATGGTGGCGCCGAGGATCTTGCCGCGCTTGCTGGTGATGACCTTGATGTGGCCGTGGGTCTCGCGCTCGGCCTGGGCGCGGTCGTTCTCGTGATAGGGCCAGCGCAGCACGCGGAACTCGATCCTGCGTGTGCGTGCCTCGGCTTCCGTGACGCCGATGTGTGCGAGCTCCGGATCGGTAAACGTGACCCAGGGGATTACATCATAGTTTGCCTTGACCGGCAGACGGAACAGCGCGTTCCGGATTACCAGGCCGGCGTGATAGTTCGCGACATGGGTGAATTGCAGCGCGCCGGCGACGTCGCCGACCGCATAGACCTTCTTGTTGGTGGTGCGCAGGCCCTTATTGACGGTGATGCCGCGGCCGTCATGGGCGATACCGGCCGCCTCGAGCCCGAGCTCGTCGATATTCGGCTTGCGTCCGGCGGCCACCAGCAGATGGCTGCCCGCGATGGTCTCGCCCCCCCGCTCGGTGTCGAGCCTGACCTCGACGCCGCCGTCGCTGCCGCGCACCGCCGCCACCCTGGCGCCGGCACGGATCGCGACGCCCTCGGTCGCGAGCCGGTCGAGCACCAGCGCCGCGCATTCGGGATCATCCTTGGCGAGCGGCGTCGCCGCTTCGAGCACCGTCACCTCGGCGCCGAGTCGCCGGAATGCCTGCGCCAGCTCAAGCCCGATCGGCCCGGCGCCGATTACGATCAGATGGCGCGGGCATTCGGTCAGATCGAATACGGTCTCGTTGGTGAGATGCGGCGTCTCGGCGAGGCCGGGGATCGGTGGCGCGGCGGGTGACGAGCCGGTCGCGATGACGAAGCGCCGCGCCTTGATCTCGAGGTCGCCGACCGTGAGCGTGTCGGCGTTCTTGAACCGCGCGGTGCCGTCGATCACCTTGACGCCGAGCCCGGTGAAGCGCGCCTTGGAGTCGTTCGGCTCGATCGCGGCGATCACGCGATGCACGTGATCGTGCACGGCCTTGAAGTCGATCCTCGGCGCGCCCGCGGTGACGCCGAAGCCCGATGCCTGGGCGATGGCGCCGACATGTTTCGCGGCCGCGATCATTGCCTTCGACGGCACGCAGCCGAAGTTGAGGCAGTCACCGCCCATCCTGCCTTTCTCGACCAGCGCGACCGGGACTCCGAACGCCGCGGCGGCGGCGGCGACGGAAAGCCCGCCGGAGCCGGCGCCGATCACGCAAATGTCGGGAGTCAGGACCTCGGCCATGATAGGCATTCCCTATCGCAACGGATGTCTAGGAATCGGCGCTGCCACGGTTAGCACGGGCGGCGCGCCAGCGCTTGACGATCACCGGCACGAGAGCGATCACGCCGAGCACGAGCACGGCCGCGATCAGCTCCGGCGTCGCCGCGGCCTTCAGGTTGAAATTGAGCCGGCAATCGGTCCGCCCCGCTGCGATGCAAGCCTTGAACATGGCTTCCTGCGCAGCGATGACGCTGTCGAGACCGGCGCCGAAAAAGGCAAACGCAAAAGTCCCGGGAATGATCCCGATGGCCGTCGCGACCACGAAGGTCGTCAGCCGGACGCCGAGGATCGCGGGCACCAGATTGACGAGAAAGAAGGGGAACAGCGGCACCAGCCGCAGGAACAGCAGGTAGTTGAACGCATCGGCGCGGAACCCTTCAGCGAGCTTTTCGGCCAGCGGTCCGGCGCGGCGCACCAGCAGGTCGCCAAGCGCGCTGCGCGCGATCAGGAAGATGATCGTCGCGCCGACCGTCGCCCCGACGATGACGGCAAGCCCGCCGACGACCGTGCCGAATACGATGCCGCCGGCGACGGTCAGGATCGCCGCGCCCGGTAGAGAGAGCGCGACCACGGCCACATAGAGCAGGATGAAGGCGCCGATCGCCGCAGCCGCATGCGCCGTCATGAAGGCGTTGATCACGGCGCGATGCCGGACCAGGTTCTCGAGCGACAGCTCGCGGTGCCAGCCCATGGCGATCACCGTCGCGGCGACGAGGGCCACCACGGCGAGCGGCAGCAGGCGGCCGATCCTGAAGCGTCGGGCGGGGGGCTGTGCCGGCCTCGTCATCGGGGGCACGATCGATCCGGGCATGGTGCGTGAGTGGGGGCTCTGACTGGACCAAACTATACATCAGCAGTGCCCGGAACAGACCTTGTTCACTGCTATTTTATGCCTGAAAACAAAGACCTCGCTGGCGCGTGAGCGGCGGTTTTGCCGCTCAGCGTCGCATTGACGCGGAAAACCGCCTCTCGTATAAGCCGCGGGCGCCGTGCGCCGGCGGCCCCAAAGGTTTGTTACCAAGGGTTGGTTAACGGCGCCGCGCCACCCATCTGATGATCCAATCGATCAGCCAGTCGATCGACGGCGAACGGAGAACGAGCCGTGAAGCGGACCTATCAACCGAGCAAGCTCGTGCGCAAGCGCCGGCATGGATTTCGCGCCCGCATGGCCACAAAGGGGGGCCGCAAGGTGCTCAACGCGCGCCGCGTGCGTGGTCGCAAGCGGCTGAGCGCCTGACCCGGCATCGGGAGGCTGGCCCGTTCCCATGGAACGGCTGAGGCGACGAGCGGATTTTCTGGCGGCCGCGGGCGGAGCACGGGCTTCGGCCGCGGGTTTCGTTGTTCAGGCGCGCCTGCGCGGCGACGCCGGACCGGCCCGGGTCGGTTTCACGGTGTCGCGCAAGGTCGGCAATGCAGTCGTGCGCAATCGCGTCAGGCGCCGCCTGAGAGAGGTCGTACGTCTGGCGTCGAGTGAGCGTATGCAGCCTGGAACGGACTATGTGCTGATCGGCCGCACCGCGGCGCTCGACGCGACATTCGACCGCTTGGCCGCGGACTTTGCCGGCGCGCTCGATCAGGTCCACCGCCGCACGCGCGCCGCCAAACCGGCGCCGCGGGGCTCCGACGATCGGAACGGGTTATGAACGACCAAAAGAATACGCTGATCGCCATCCTCCTGTCGGCCGTGGTGCTGATCGGCTGGCAATATTTCTTCGGCATGCCGCAGATGGAGAAGCAGCGCCAGGAAGCGCAGATCAAGGCGCAGCAGCAACAGCAGCAGCAGGCCCAGCAGCCCGGAGCGCCGGCTGCGCCCGGCACGGCTCCGCAGGCGCAAGGCACGGCGCCACAGCTGCCGGGTCAGGGCGGCGCAGCCCTGCCGGCCCAGCAGGTCACGCGCGAAGCCGCCCTCGCGGCGTCGCCGCGCGTCGGCATCGATACGCCGCGGCTGAAGGGATCGATCTCGCTCAAGGGCGGCCGCGTCGACGATCTCGCGCTGGTCCAGTATCGCGAGACGATCGACCCGAGCTCACCGGCGGTCGTGCTGCTGTCGCCGTCCGGCAGCCCGCACCCGTACTATGCCGAGTTCGGCTGGGTCGGCGCGAGCGGAGCGAATACCAAGTTGCCGACCAACGAGACCGTGTGGCGCCAACAGGGCAGCGGCACTCTTGCCATCGATCGTCCGGTCACGCTGGTCTGGGACAACGGCGAGGGGCTGGAATTCCGCCGCACCATCGCGGTCGACGACAAGTACATGTTCACTGTCGACGATCAGGTGGCGAACAAGGGCGCAGCGCCGCTCACTCTGTTCCCCTTTGCACTGATCTCGCGTCACGGCACGCCGGAGACGCTCGGCTACTACATCCTGCACGAAGGCCTGGTCGGCGTTCTCGGCGATAAGCTGCAGGAGAAGACCTACAAGGACATCGAGAAGGAAAAGGCTGTCGAGTTCGGCAACACCAAGGGGGGCTGGCTGGGGTTCACGGATAAATACTGGGCAGCCGCGCTCATTCCCGACTCGAGCGCGAAGCTCCAGGCGCGCTTTTCAAGCGGAACGGTCGGCAATCTGAAGACCTATCAGACGGATTTCTTCGGTGACGGGCAGGTGATCGCGCCCGCCGGAACGGCCTCGCTCAAGACGCGGCTGTTCGCCGGCGCCAAGGAGGTTGCAATCGTCGACGGCTACATGGTGGCCCAGGACATCACCATGTTCGACAAGCTGATCGATTGGGGCTGGTTCCCGTTCATTACCAAGCCGATGTTCAAGCTGCTGGACTATTTCTTCCATCTGTTCGGCAATTTCGGCTTGGCGATCCTGATCGTCACCGTCATCGTCAAGCTCGTATTCCTGCCGCTCGCCAACAAGTCCTACGCCTCGATGGCGAAGATGAAGGCGGTGCAGCCGCAGATGCAGGCGCTGAAGGAGCGCTACCCCGACGACAAGATGAAGCAGCAGCAGGAGCTGATGGAGCTCTACAAACGCGAGAAGATCAATCCGCTCGCCGGCTGCCTGCCGATCCTGGTGCAGATCCCGGTGTTCTTCTCGCTCTACAAGGTGTTGTTCATCACCATCGAGATGCGTCACGCGCCGTTCTTCGGCTGGATCCACGACCTCTCGGCGCCCGATCCGTCGAACATCTTCAATCTGTTCTGGCTCATCCCATGGGATCCGACGGTGCTGCCGGGGATCGGGTCGTTCCTCCATCTTGGCGCGTGGCCGATCATCATGGGGATCACGATGTGGTTCCAGATGAAGCTCAATCCGGCGCCGCCGGATCCGACCCAGAAGATGATCTTCGACTGGATGCCGGTGATCTTCACCTTCATGCTGGCGTCGTTCTCGGCCGGCCTGGTGATCTACTGGGCCTGGAACAACACGCTGTCGGTGGCGCAGCAGGCCTTCATCATGAACCGGCACGGCGCCAAGATCGAGCTCTGGGGCAATCTCAAGGATTCGTGGAACGGCATCAAAGGCCTGTTCAAGCGCAAGAGCGGCAGTGGTGTGAGCGGCTCGTCGACGTCGTGACGTCGATGTATCGGTTGCGATGAACGCGCTCGCCCCCGACACGCTGTTCAAGGGCGACTGGCAGTTCGTCGCCGCGGCGGCGTCGCTCGGCTCGCTGCCGCCCATGAACGGCGTCGAGATCGCCTTCGCGGGCCGCTCAAATGTCGGCAAGTCGAGCCTGATCAACGCGCTGACCGCGCGCAAGGCGCTCGCCCGCACCTCGCGCACGCCGGGCCGCACCCAGGAGCTGATCTTCTTCTCCGCCGGCGGTCCACTCACGCTGGTCGACATGCCGGGCTACGGCTACGCGCAGGCGTCGAAGGCGAAGATCGCCGCCTGGACCGAGCTGATCCACGCCTATCTCCGCGGCCGCGCCAATCTCGCCCGCGTCTACGTGCTGGTCGATGCCCGGCACGGCCTGAAATCCGGCGACGACGAGGTGTTCGCCAGGTTCGACGAGGCGGCGGTCAGCTACCAGATCGCGCTGACCAAGGCCGACGAGGTGAAGAAAGCCGAGCTGCCGGAGCGCATCGCCGCGGTGTCCGCGGGGCTGGCCAAGCACCCCGCCGCCTATCCGGATATTCTCGTCACGTCGTCGGAGACCGGCGCCGGCATTCCGGAATTTCGTGCCGCGGTGGCGAAGCTGCTGGCCGAGCGCCGATAATATCATGAGGGGGCGTGCCTTGAATCTGCTGATCGTGCTCGCCGGGCTGATGGGTGCCGCCGGCGTGATGCTGGCGGCCATGGGCGCGCATCGCGGCGCCGCCGGGACCTTGCCGTCGGCGGCCTACATGCTGTTGTTTCATGCGCCTGTCATCTTCGCGGCGGTGCTGCTGCAGGAGCGTGGCTTTGTTCAGCCGCAGCTCGCGCTGATCGCTGCGATCGGCTTCGTTGTCGGCGCCGGCTTGTTCGCGGCCGACGTCACGCTGCGTGAGCTCGCCGGCCATCGGCTGTTTCCGATGGCGGCGCCCAGCGGCGGGGTGATCCTGATTGCGAGCTGGCTTGCGCTGGCGTTGGCAGGATTACTGGCCTCACGCACTTCATAGAGTGGGTCCCGGGTCTCGCTTTCGCTCGCCCGGGACATGAGGCTCTGACTCGTGTCCCGGCCGAAGCGAGCGTAGCGAGCGAAGAGCCGGGACCCAGGGCCAAGCGGAATGCCTTAACCCCTTTCGCGACGGCGCTGCGGCGGCTAAATACCTCGGGTCGCGTGCAGCCAGAGGTCGCCGAATGTCCATCGATCCCCACGATCAGGCCAGAATCCTGTCGGAAGCCCTGCCGCACATGCAGCGCTACGACGAGGAGATCGTCGTGGTGAAGTACGGCGGCCACGCCATGGGCGACGAGCACCTGGCGCGCGATTTCGCACGCGACATCGTCCTGCTGGAGCAGACCGCCATCAATCCGGTGGTGGTGCATGGCGGCGGGCCGCAGATCGGCGGCATGCTCAAACGGCTCGGCATCAAATCGGAATTCGCCGACGGCCTGCGCGTCACCGACGCGGCGACCATCGAGGTGGTCGAGATGGTGCTGGCCGGCTCGATCAACAAGCAGATCGTCGGGTTTATCAACGAAGCCGGCGGCAAGGCGGTCGGCCTGTGCGGCAAGGACGGCAACATGGTGATCGCCCGCAAGGTGAGCCGCACCATGGTCGATCCGGATTCGCACATCGAGAAGGTCGTCGATCTCGGCTTCGTCGGCGAGCCGGAAAAGGTCGACACGACCGTGCTCAACCAGATCCTCGGCCGCGAGCTCATTCCGGTGCTGGCGCCGGTCGCGACCTCGGCCCAGGGCGGCACCTACAACGTCAATGCCGACACCTTCGCCGGCGCCATCGCCGGTGCGCTCAAGGCCAAGCGCTTCCTCCTCCTCACCGACGTGCCGGGCGTGCTCGACAAGTCGAAGAGCCTGATCAAGGAGCTCTCGGTCAATGACGCGCGCAAGCTGATCGCCGACGGCACCATCTCCGGCGGCATGATCCCCAAGGTCGAGACCTGCATCTATGCACTCGACCGCGGTGTCGAGGGCGTCGTCATCCTCGACGGCAAGGTGCCGCATGCAGTGCTGCTCGAATTGTTCACAGACCTCGGCGCGGGAACGCTGATCCATCGATGAGCCGCCGGCCCCCGAGCGTTCTGGTTACAGCGCTCGGGTGCGCAGCGGCGATCCTCTTCGGGCAGCCTGCGGCGGCGCAGAGCAATGTCGACCTTGCGCTGGTGCTGGCGGTCGACGCCTCCGGCAGCGTCGATCAGTACCGGTTCGACCTGCAGAAGCGCGGCTACGTCGCCGCGTTCCGCAACCCGCAGGTCGTGCGCGCGGTCACCTCGGCCGGGTCGAACGGCGCTGTTGCCATCACCATGGTGCAGTGGACAGGGCCGGCGCTCCAGGTCCACGTGGTGCCGTGGATGATGATCAAGGACGCGGGCTCGGCCGAGGCGGTCGCCACGGCGATCGACAAGGCGCCGCGCGAGTTGTTCGGCGGCGGCACCTCGATCAGCGGCGCCATCGACTACGGGCTCAGTCTCCTCCAGGTCACGCCGTTCAAGGCGACGCGGCGTGTGGTGGACATCTCGGGCGACGGCTCCAACAATCGCGGCCGCTCGGTGACGCAGGCGCGCGACGAGGCGGTCGCTGCCGGCGTCGTCATCAACGGCCTGCCTATCCTGGCGCTGGAGCCCGGGCTCGACCGTTACTTCCAGGAGAATGTGATCGGCGGGCCGGGCGCCTTCGTGGTCGCGGCGAAGTCCTACGAGACGTTCGGCGACGCGATTCTGAAGAAGCTGATCACCGAGATCGCCAGCGCATGTCCCGGAAAAGTGGTTGCCGGTTTTCCGACAAGGACATGCGCCACGAAAACGCTCACGTTGCTGACGCCTCGTTGATCACCTCGACCGCGGCCCGATGCGCCTCGTTGGCCGCGGGGATGCCGCAATAGAGCGCAACGAGCAGCAGAATCTCGCGGATCTCTTCCGGGCTGCAGCCGTTCTTGAGCGCGCCCTTGAGATGCACCCGCAGCTCGGCCGGGTGCCCCGCGGCCGCCATCATGGCGATCATGGCCAGGCTCTTGGTCGCGAGCGGGACGGTGTCGCGGCTCCACACGTCGCCATAGGCATAGGCGTTGATGATGTGCTGCAGCGGTTGGCCGAACTCGCCCAGTGCCTTGGCGCGGTTCTTGACCGCCTCGGCGCCGAACATCTCCCGGCGCAGTTTCAGCCCGCGATCGTGCAGTTCCTGAACATCCATGTCTCATATCCTCTTGTGGTCCGGGCCGCAGCATACGCCCAACATGGCTTGCCGAAGCCTGTTATTCGATTCATCGATAGGTGATGGCGGCGAATCACTGGCACCCGATGGCTGGGATCGTCCTGGCGACAGCGGCGCTTGCCGCGGCGTCGCCTGCGCTTGCCGATCTCAAGCTGTGCAACCGGCTGAGCTACATCGTCGAGACGGCGATCGGCGTCGAGGACAAGGGCGCGACGGCGACGCGCGGCTGGTTTCGCATCGATCCCGGCCAGTGCCGCACTGTGCTGCAGGGCGCGGTCGTCGCCGAGCACCTCTATGTCCATGCCCGCGCGCTGTCGGTGTTCGGCCCGTCACCGGTGCCGCAGGTCGGGCAGGCCGATCTCTGCGTCTCGGCCGCCAACTTCGTCATCGCCGGCGCCAAATCCTGCTCACGCTCTGGCCAGCGGCCGGCGCGCTTCGCCGAGATCAAGCCGCTGGAGACGGACCAGGGCCTGGTCGCGACACTGGCCGAGGAGGCGGAATACACCGACGAGCAGGCACGGCTCGCGGCGATCCAGCGGCTGCTGATCATCGTCGGCTATGACGCCAATCCGATCGACGGCCTGACCGGTCGCAAGACCGAAGCTGCCATCGCCCAGTTCATCAAGGACCGCAACCTGCCAGCCGACACCGCCACTGCGCCGAACTTTCTCGACCTGCTGGTCGACGCCGCGCAGCGTCCCGACGGCAGCGGCTTTGCCTGGTGCAACGATACGGCGATGACGGTGATGGCGGCGCTCGGGCATGACGACAATGGCGCGATCGTCACCCGCGGCTGGTATCGCGTCGAGCCCGGCAAATGCCTGCGGCCGGAGCTGCGCGGCCAACAGCGGCGGCTCTACAGCTACGGCGAGGCGGTCGATGCGGACGGCGAGATCGTCAAGCGCGGCGGCAAGCCGCTCGCCTGGGGCGGCGCCACCGTGCTGTGCACCAGCGACGTGCGGTTCGAGACCAGCGACCAGAAGGATTGCGCCGGCAACGGGTTGACCTCGGCCGGTTTTGCCGCCATCGACGTGGCGGCGCGCGGCGCAACGACCGTGCGGTTCAAGGAATAGCCGGTCGTCCGATTATGAGCTCAGTTCCGCAACACAGCGCGCCGCCGCGCGGCTTCGCCCAGGTCGAGACCTGGGTGTTCGATCTCGACAACACGCTCTATCCGCATCACCTCAATCTGTGGCAGCAGGTCGACCAGCGCATCCGCGATTACATCGCCGCGTTCCTCAAGGTGACGCATGACGAGGCGTTCCGCCTGCAGAAGGACTACTACAAGCGCTACGGCACCTCGATGCGCGGGCTGATGACCGAGCACGGCATGGAGCCGGACGACTATCTCGACTACGTGCACAAGATCGACCACTCGCCGCTCGAGCCGAACCCGGCGCTCGGCGACGCGATCGAGAAGCTGCCCGGCCGCAAGCTCATCCTCACCAACGGCACGCGCAAGCATGCGCAGAATGTGATGGCGCGGCTGGAGATCGACCACCACTTCGAGGATGTGTTCGACATCGCCGCCGCCGATCTCGAGCCGAAGCCGCTGCCGCAGGTCTATCACCGCTTCCTCAAGCGCCACGGCGTCGACCCGCAGAAGGCGGCGATGTTCGAAGACCTCGCGCGCAATC
>Ga0081540_1000212_pt1 | contig 61280 bp, 56 predicted proteins | sample TabmetS2T1R1_FD_71024 | JGI IMG/M metagenome (GOLD analysis project Ga0081540, IMG submission 71024) | Tabebuia heterophylla rhizosphere microbial communities from the University of Puerto Rico - S2T1R1 | ecosystem: Host-associated > Plants > Roots > Rhizosphere ...
TTCGTCCTGGCTGACCTCGCCGCGTGAGGTGGTCACCGGCACCGTCTCGGCCTCGAATCGGCCCGCGTCGCGCGCCGCGGCGGCCAGCCGGTGGCTGCGCAGGGCCCACTGGTCCTGGCGCTCCCGGGTGACGCCGTACTTGTCCGCCACGTTCTCCGCGGTCTCGCCCAGCGTGATCGGCGGGTACAGCTCCTGCATCCGCGGGCTCACCAGCCGCCAGCCCAGCCGGGTGTCGGCCAGGTCCATAGCCCGCGGGAACGGGTCGGCGGAGCGGCCGAGCACGAACGGGGCGCGGGTCATCGACTCGGACCCGCCGGCCAGGCACACGTCCGCCTCGCCCGCGGCGATCGTCCGGGCCGCGTCGCAGACCGCCTCCATCCCCGATCCGCACAGCCGGTTCACGGTGGCGCCGGGGATCTCGACCGGCAGCCCGGCCAGCAGCACCGCCATCCGGGCCACGTTCCTGTTGTCCTCGCCGGCCTGGTTGGCCGCGCCCCAGTAGACGTCCTCGATCGCGGTCACGTCCAGCCACGGGTTGCGCTGGGTCAGGGCGGTGATGACGTCGGCGGCCAGGTGGTCGGGGCGCACCTCGGCCAGCGCGCCCTTGATCTTCCCGATGGGCGTCCGGCACGCGTCCACCACGAACACAGAATTCACCATGAACCCACGATAAGACGGGCGCCGCCGTGGTGACCCCGGGAGGCCCCCCGGGGGCCACCGCGGCGCGGGATGCCTAACTGGCCTGACTGGGCGGAACGACGTCCGGCACCAGCTGGATCCCGCCTTCGGTCCATCACGGTAGACCCCGGGCCGACGGCCATACCGGCGAATTCGCCAGATTCGCTCCCGGTAAGACTTCGCTAAGATTTCGGGCCGCTCGCAGGGGGTGCAGATGGCAAAGGTGGCCCCGGGATTCCCGGGGCCACCGTCGGCCATGGAGCTGGTTGATGCCCAGCGGGTGCGTCCTTTCAGGCGCTGGTGCCACCGATCACCGTGTTACACATGCCCGTCCTGGCCCGGCATGAAGTCGGCCCACCAGTTGTGGCGGCCGGCGCCATGGTGGTGACGGCCGCCGACCGTGTTGATGCTGGCCTTCTGCGGCGTGGTGTCGTACTCCGCACCGGTCGCCACGCCGTCGTCGTCGGTGGTCAGCGTGATCGGGTCGGTCAACCCGTAGTTCTTGCAGTTCAGGTTGTCGAACGAGCCGCTCAGCCGGGCCGCGAGGAAGGTGGCCAGGTTGTCGCCGAGGTCGGGCACCGGCGACTTGGTGCCGGTTTCCAGGGGCGCGTCCAGCTTCAGCCTGGGCGTCGCGATGTTGATCATGTCCTGGCAGTACTGCCCCGCGTTCCGGTCGAGGTTGGTGTTACGCGGCAGCAGCGGCATGTCGGTCTCGGCCCGGTACATGTTGGTCTTGCCGAGGCTGAACTGCCCGCCGACCAGCAGCTGCGGGTTGTTGACCGGGAGCAGGGCGATCGTGCCCTTCTGGTTCTGCCGGGCGGACAGCTCGTTCAGCGCCTGCGAGGAGCTCGTCCCGGCCGGGTTGGTCGGGTTGGGCGCGGTGAACGGCGTGCACCCGAGCGCCGGGTCCACGAACTTGTCCAGCAGGCCGTTGTCGCTGCCGTTGTTCTCGAGCGTGGCGTTGGGCATGGCCGCGACGTTGGCCGCGGTGGCCTGCGCGGACTTGCCGGTGGCCGGGTCGAACAGGTAGCTCGCCACCGCGTTGTCGCTCTGGTCCTGGTCGATCAGGGCGAAGTCACGCGTGGTCTGGCAGGCCTGGCCGTCCCGGCCGGTGCCTATGGCCGGGACCTTCAGCGTGCCGCGCCTGATCTCGGCGTTGGCCATCCGGTAGAAGTTGATCGCGTTGCACTGCGGGGTCTGGTCGACCAGCGAGTTCCCGAACGCGTCGAGGCAGTTGCCCTGCTGCGCGCCCCGGCCAACCAAGGCCAGCGCGCCGCCGTTGAACCCGAGGCTGAGGATGACCTGCGAACCGCGCGCGATCGTCGGCGGCGTGGGGGCCACGGCCGGGGTGGTGCCCTGGTTGATCACCACGGGGTTGTACACCTGGATCTGGCCGTTCGGCGCCAGGATGGTGGCGTCGATGAATACGCCCTCGGTGTCGCCGTTGGCCCAGGTGCAGCCGTCCCCGAGCACCCACGGCGAGGCCAGGCCCTGCGCGGTCAGCGGGCGGTCCGGCACGGTCACCGTGCAGTTCGACGACTCCAAGGCCTGGGCTTCGGTCTGGGCGAAGCTGAACGCGTTCCCGGCCGCGTCCACCGCGTTCGACCCGGCCAGGCCCTGACGGCCCGGGGGATTGATCGGGGGAATGCCCGCGACGGTGGCCGCGGTCGTCGCCGGCGCGGACGCCGGCGCCGAGCCGGATGCCGCTGCCGACGGGCAGGGGGCCGCTGAGGCCGGGGCGGACGCCGGGACGGACGCCGGGGCACTCGCGCTGGCGGCCGCGACCGGGGCGCTGGCGCTCGCCGCGGGAGCCGCGCCGCTAGCGCCGGCGCTGGCGGCGGCCGTGGCGCAGTCGCCCAGGGCCGACTGCGCGATCGTCGTGGTGTTACCGCCGGAAACGGCGATGATGATTCCGAGGGTCAGGCCCAGTGCCATCGGAATGGCGAGAGGTACCGCGATACGCGCCGCGCGGCTGTTCCGGCGAGGGCGCCGTGCGGACCCGTGGCCGCTGAGCATTCAATCCACCTCCATGTGGGAAGTCCCCTGTGCTGCTCCCGGTGCATCACGGTAGACCTGCGCGTTTCGGCAAGATCGGCGAATTCTGAAGAATCCCTCCACGTAAGGGTTTTTTAAGGTTTAGGGGTGGGCTGCAGCCGAACCTCTGGAATTTCTTGCCAAGTCATTACGTCGCAGGTGAGGGACAAAATAGAGGCGTCGAGATAACCCCGTGATACGCGGTGGCACGTGCAGCGAGGCACGCAACCGATTGCGAGACCGGGCCTGCGGATGGCGCGGTTATTACGCCGGAGACGGCGAAGGTGGCCCCGGGATTCCCGGGGCCACCTAGGCCATGGAGCTGATTGATTCCCGGCGGGCGCCGGCTCAGGCGCTGGCGCCGCCGATCAGCGGGTTACACGTGCCCGCGCCTGCCCATCATGAAGTTGCCGCGGTTGCCAGCGCCGCCGCCGCCGCGCCCCGGGCGGGCGCCCCGCCCGGCTCCGGTGACCTTGGCGGTCTGCTGCGTGGTGTTGAACGTCGCGCCGGTCGCCACGCCGTTCGCGTCGGTCGTCAGCGTGACCGGGTCGGTCAGGCCATAGTTCTGGCAGTTCAGGTTGCCGAATGAGGCGCTCAGCCTGGCCGCCAGGAAGTTGGCCAGGTTGTTGCCGAGGTCAGGCACGGGCGAGGCGGTGCCGGTTTCCATGGCCGCGTCCAGCTTCAGCCTGGGAGCCGCGATGTTGACCATGTTCTGGCAGTACCGCGCCGCGTTCTGGGTGGTGTTCGTGTTGCGCGCGAGCAGCGGCATGTCAGTCTCGGCCCGGTAGGCGTTGGTCTTGCCGATGCTGAAGTTGCCGCCGACCAGCAGCTGCGGGTTGCTGACCGGGAGCAGCGCGATCGTGCCCTTCTGGTTCTGCCGGGCGGACAGCTCGTTCAGCGCCTGCGACGCGCTCGACCCGTTCGGGTTGGTGGGGTTCGGGGCCGTGAACGGCGTGCAGCCGAGCGCGGGGTCCACGAACTTGTCCAGCAGGCCGTTGTCGCTGCCGTTGGTCTCGACCGTGGCGTTGGCCATGGCCGCGGTGTTGTCCGCGGTGGCCTGCGCGCTCTGGCCGGTGGCCGGGTCGAACAGGTAGCTCGCCACCGCGTTGTCGCTCTGGTCCTGGTCGATCAGGGCGAAGTCGCGCGTGGTCTGGCAGGCCTGCCCGTCCTGGCCGGTGCCGGCCGGCGGGACCGTCAGCGTGCCCTGGGCGATCTCCCGGTTGGCGAGCCGGTAGAAGTTCGCCGCGTTGCACTGCGGGGTCTGGTTGATCAGCGAGTTGCCGAACGCGTCGATGCAGTTGCCCTGCTGCGCGCCCGCGCCCACCAGGGCCAGCGCATTGCCGTTGAAGCCGAGGCTGAGGATGACCTGTGAGCCCGCCGCGATTGTCGGTGCCACCGGCGCCGCGGCCGGGGTGGTGCCCTGGTTGATCACCAGCGGGTTGTACACCTGGACCTGGCCGTTCGGCGCCAGGATCGTGGCGTCGATGAAGACGCCCTCGGTGTCGCCGTTGGCCCAGGTGCAGCCGTCGCCGAGAACCCAGGGCGTGGCCAGCCCCTGGGCGCTGAGCGGATTGGCCGGCACGGAGACCGTGCAGTTCGTCGAGGCCGCGGCCTCATCCGCGTTCTGGGTGAAGCTGAACGCGTCGCCCGCGGCGTCCACCGCGTCCGCCCCGGCCAGGCCGGCCCGGTTCGCCGCGTTGTTCGGCGGGATGGCGAAGTCAGCCGCGGTGACAGGGTTGGTGGCGGCCGCTGAGCCTGATGCCGACGGGCAGGGTGCCGCCGCGGCCGAGCTCGCTGCCGCCGGGGCGCTGGCCGCGGGAGCACTGGCCGCCGGGGCGCTGGCCGCGGGGGCCGGGGCGCTGGCCGCCGGGGCGCTTGCGGGGGCGCTGGCCGCGGCCGAGGCGCACGAGCCCAGGGCCGACTGCGCGATCGTCGTCGAGTTACCGCCCGAGACGGCGATAATGATCCCGAGAGTCAGGCCCAGTGCCATCGGAATGGCGAGAGGGACCGCAATACGCGCCGCGCGGCTTTTATTACCGCTACGGCGCCGTGCGGACCGATGCCCGCTGAGCATTCAATCCACCTCCATGGATGTCCTGTGCTGCTCCCGGTGCATCACCGTAGACCGGCCGCGGGGCCGTTATTCGCGAATTCTCTAGATTCGCGTTTCGTCCGGTTTTAGTGCCCAGATGGCACCGAAACCTGGGAAATTAATTGCCAAGCCCTTACGCCGCAGGTGACGGCATACTTGCGGAAGGCGAAATTTCGCCGTGATAGGCGGCAGCACACCGCGGCCCGGCCGGGCGGCCCGGACCGGGGGCGGACCGTAGTTATTACGGTTCGGACTGTGATCGGCGGATCTTGCGGAGAGGTTACGAGCGCGCCGCGCCCGCCGGACGGCGTGACCGGACGGGGAACGAGGCGGCCGGAGGAAATTCAGAAATGCCGGCGGAGAGCGGCGAATTGCTTCGGGTTTTGGTTCAGCTGAATGGGCGGAGTGGTAACTGAGGGGCGAATAGCCAGGCCCGTTCGGTGTCCCATTACGGCGCGATCGGATCCTACCAGAGCCTGGGCTGCGTCGAGCTGCCCTGGGCCGCGGCCAAGAAGGCCTACGGCTACCTCTCCTACGGCAGCCTGGTCACGGTGACCGGACCGGTGGCCTGAGGCCTCCCCGGCTGGATACAGAACGGGGCGGTCCCTTGGCCGGGACCGCCCCGTTCTGCTTGTGGTTCGTGACGTGCTAGAGCGGGTGAACCTCTTCCGCCTGCGGGCCCTTGGGGCCGCGGCCAGCGGTGTACTCGACCCGCTGGTTCTCCTGGAGGGCGCGGAACCCGTCCATCTTGATGGTGGAGTGGTGGACGAAGACGTCGGCTGAGCCGTCGTCCGGGGCGATGAAGCCGTAGCCCTTGTCCGAGTTGAACCACTTCACGGTGCCCTGAGGCATGTACTTCTCCTACTATGACGATTTCGGGAACACACGGCCGTGCGTCCCGGGTTGCCGCTACCGCTGCCGCTTGGGCCTGGCGTTTGCGAATGCAGAACGCCCGCGGTCAGAACTTCGCAGGCGCTGTGACACGTACACGAACTTCGTACAACCGGAACCAATTTAACCACTCACGGCTACCGGCGTGGTCCCGACCGGCCGAAAGGGCATCGCTGGGGCCGATCACCGGGGCCGGTCACCGTGCCCGTCACTGGACGGCGGCAATGGCCTGATCGGCGGGTTCGCGCAGCCGGGCCAGGCAGGCCGCGAAGCGTGATCCCGGCGTCAGGTCGGCGACGCGTTCGGCCTCGCGGGCCGTGTCCACGTCGGTGAGCTGGGGCAGCATCGTGACGCGCAGTCCGGCCTGCTCGAGCCGGGCCAGCTGCTTCGGCCCGGTGTCCGGCTGGGACATCGGGACGCCGAGGATAAGGCCGGGATCGACCTCCCGCAGGCCGAGCAGCCAGAAGCCGCCGTCCTCGGCCATGCCGAAGGTGGCGTCGGCGCTCCTGGCCACGAGGGGTTCGGCCGCCGCGGCCAGCAGTGCCGGTGTCACCTGCGGCGTGTCCATGCCGATCAGCACCACGGGCAGCGGCAGCGTGACCCGAGCGTCGGCGAGCGCCCAGGCGATCCGCTCGTCCAGGCCCGCACCGCGCTGCCCGATCACGTCGAACCCAGGGGGCAGCCAGCGGCCCGGCGTCCCCTCCAGGGCGATCACCCGGCGCGCGACCGTGGTCGCCGCGACTACGGCCAGGGTGTCGGACAGGGAGGCCGCGGCGAGTTCGGCCGCCTGGACCGGCGTGAACGGCGGGGTGAGCCTGGTCTTCACCCGGCCCGGGTAGGGCTCCTTGGCGATCACCACGATCTGGGCGGCCAGCAGGCGGCCCGCCTTGCCCCAGGCCGGCTTGCCCTGGGGCGGCACGCCGATGGTTCTCAGGGTCTCTAGGGCGCCTTCGCGGCGGTGCTTGCCGGTGTAGACGTCGGCGGTCACGACGTGACCTGCGCGGTGGTTGCGGACGCCGGGGCCTGGGGCTTGGCTGGTGCCGGGGCTGGTGCGGGCGTGATCGAGGCGAGCACCCGGCGCATGTCGGCGATGGTCCGTACGGTGCCGCGGACGGTGCCGGTGACCTTCGACTTGCCTTCCCGCGGGTAGTACGGCACCGCCGTCTCGGCGATCCGCCAGCCGGCCTCGGCGGCGCGCACCACCATCTCCAGCGGATAGCCGAACCGCCGGTCGGTGAGGTTCAGGGCGAGCAGATCCTCGCGCCGGGCGGCGCGCATCGGGCCGAGGTCCCGCACCGGGACGCCGACGCGGCGGCGTAGCTCGGCAGCCAGCACCCGGTTGCCGATCCGGGCGTGCAGCGGCCAGGCGCCCTTGCCCTGGGTGGATCGCCAGCCCAGCATCAGGTCAGCCGCGTTCGCTGCTACCGGGTCCGCCACCAAGGGCAGGTCACCGGGGTCGAAGGAGGCGTCGGCATCCATGACGCAGACGATGTCGCTGCTCGCCGCCAGCAGCCCGGCGTGGCACGCGGCCCCGAAGCCGCGCCGCGGGACGTGCACCACGCGCGCCCCGTGCGCCACGGCGATGGCGGCCGAATCGTCGGTGGAACCGTTGTCCGCGACGATGGGCCGGAATCCGTTCGGCATCCGGGACAGCACCCAGGGCAGAGCGCCTGCCTCGTTGAGGCACGGCAGGACGACATCGATTTCCATGGCGACAGACAGTACTTCCGGGGCTTTCCCGATGAGCGCGAAAAAGGGCTGATCGGGCCTTACGAAGGTGTGACGGTGTGTTGCCGACGCCGGTCCCGGTCCGGCGCGGTGGTTGGCTTGCAGTCATGCGCGTACTAGTGACCGGTGCGGCCGGCTTCATCGGGTCGCACATCGCTTCGATGGTGCGGGAGGCAGGCCACGAGGTCCGCGGCCTGGACTCGCTCACCCCCGCCGTGCACAACGGCCGGCCTTCGGATGTTGCCGGTGATCTGGTCGAGGGTGACGTGCGGGACCCCGTCGCGGTGGACGAGGCGCTGACCGGGGTGGACGCGGTGTGCCACCAGGCCGCCATGGTCGGGCTCGGCGTCGACCTGTCCGACCTGCCCATGTACTCGGACGTCAACGTCACCGGCACGGCGGTGCTGCTCGAGGCGATGGGGCGCCACGGTATCGGGCGGCTGGTCTTCGCCTCCTCGATGGTCGTATACGGCGAGGGCGCCTACGACTGCGCTGCGCATGGCCGCGTACGGCCCCTGCCCCGGGACCCGGGCGACCTGGCCGCGGGGCTTTTCGAGCCACGCTGCCCCGTGTGCGGGTCGCCGCTGGTGACGGGGACGGTGGGCGAGGACGCGCCGCTGGATCCGCGCAACGCCTACGCGGCGAGCAAGGTGGCGCAGGAGCACCTGGCGGCCAGCTGGGCCCGGCTGACCGGCGGCGTCGCGATCGGCCTGCGCTACCACAACGTGTACGGCCCGCGGATGCCGCGCGACACCCCCTACTCGGGCGTGGCCGCGATCTTCCGCTCCTGCCTGGAGAACGGCGTGCCGCCGCGGGTGTTCGAGGACGGCGGCCAGCGCCGCGACTTCATCCACGTCCGCGACGTGGCCCGGGCCAACCTGCTGGCCCTGTCGGCGGTTTCCGGTGATGCGGGTGACGGGACCTTGCGCTGCTACAACGTGGCCAGCGGGGAGCCGCACACGGTGGGCGAGATGGCATCCGCGCTGGCGGGCGCGTTCGGCGGCATCGAGCCCGTGGTGACCGGGGAGTACCGGCTCGGCGACGTCAGGCACATCGTGGCCTCGCCGGAGGGCGCCGCGCGGGACCTCGGCTTCCGGGCGCAGACAGGGTTCGCGGCCGGCATGGCCGAGTTCGCTCGCGCCCCGTTGCGAGAGCCCGCCCTGGCCCGGGTCTAGGGATTCCTGAGTCGGCCCAAGCGCGCAGTGCGAGGGGCAACCGTCAGCATTTGTGCTGGCCGGGTTTTGCCGGTGCTTTCAAGTTGGCGCGGTCCTTAGGCGAGCGCGAGCCGGCCAGACGTCCAGCGGACCAAGACGGTCTCGTGCTTGACCTGGACGCCAGTTACCGGATTAATCCGGAACCCGCCGAACAACGTTGCGGTGTCCAGCGCGGCGGCCTGCGCCCACAGTTGTCCGCGGGCCGTCGAGCGTGCCTGCCGGGCACAGTGCACGGCGACGACCGCGGCCGCTACCGCCTGCACGCCGGGGTAGTCCACCGGCTGATCGGCCACCGCGCCGTACGCGGCCAGGAACGCGTCCTCCGGCGGCCCGAGCTCAGCCCGCGTCGTGCTGCCGGGAAACCACTGGCCGACGCCGTAGATGCCCTCCGGGTCATCCACCTCACCAGCGAACTCGCGCACGCCCGCGGCCACGCTGAAGATCAGCTGGGGCGGATCGGGCTGCCGCCGGGCGCGGTTGACCGCCCGCACGTCGTCCTCGAACGTGCCCGCGGACACCAGTGCCCAGGGCCCCGACGGGCACGGCCAGGAATCACCGTTGCCCAGTCGCCGCGCGCGGGCACCGGCCTTTTCGGCGATCTTCTGCGCGCCGTCGGCGACCTGTCGGCCGAACGAGCCCTTCCCTTGCCCGATCCACAGTTCCAGACCGGTGCCATCTACCACATCGCGGATGAACCGTTCTGCGTACCGGCTCGCGGGCGTCGGCAGCGACACCGCGTGTCCGGGGTAGGCGGCCTGCACGTCATCCCCTGACCCTCCGTGGTTCCATACCAGCCACCCGGCGCCCGCGGCCATCTTTCCCGCGACCCGGGCCAGCTGGGTGGAGTACGGGCCGAGCAGCACATCGCACCCGGTCGCCACCCTCGGCAAGAAGACCTGTAGCACCCCGGGGTCGCTGCGATCATCCTCGATGACCAGCTCAGCGTCCCCATCCAGCGCCGCCCATGCCTGCAGAGCCCGCGCGGCCTGCGCCCCGAACCGCGCATACCGGCCTGATAGCGACAGGCACGCGCCTACCACAACGGGCCGCCAGCCGCGTTCCGGCCGCCCATCGCCATCCATGTTCACCTCAGCCGAGCCCGCGCCCGTCCCCGGGCGCCGTATCCTGCACCTCCAGCGGCCGGGTTAATAGCTGTCGCACAGGTGACTGGGGTCACCCCGGGCGGGTCCTGCGCTCGGACTACCAGCTGTCCCAGTGCGTGAACTTCTGGATTGGCTCACGATACGCGGGCTTGAAATCCTCACGGCGCGGATACGCCACAGGGATCAGCGCAGCCTGCTGCACCTCGGCGTGGTTGATGCCCAGGACCGCCGCCACCTCTTCCTCGAACTGGAGGTGGATCTGCGTCCAGGCTGAGGCCAGCCCACGGACGCGCGCCGCGAGCATGAAGCTCCAGGATTGCGGCAGGACAGAGCCCCAGATGCACGCCTGGACCCACATCGGCATCCCGTCCACCCGCGGGCTGATACACGGGATCACCAGCGCAGGCACCTCCGCCATGTGCTCGGCCAGGTAAGCCGCCGAAGAGACGACAGGGGCCTGCTGGGCCTCGTGGACCGGGTCGTCGAAATGCAGGTTGGCCGCCGAAAACGGCAGCGGCAGGTACGCGTCCCAGGCCTGCTTGTAGAACCCGGCGACAGCAGCCCGCTTGGCCGGGTCAGTCACCACCACGAAGTGGGGATACAGCCCATTCGAGCCGATGGGCGCGTGCATCGCCATGCGCAGGCAGTCCTCAATCAGCTCGCGGGGGACCTCGCGAGTCGGGTCGAGTCCTTTCCGGACGCAGCGAGTAGTACTCAGAACCTGATCGGCAGCCGACTGCGTCGGCAGACCATCTACGGTGACCATCGGGTGCACCCCCCTTGTCGCGCCGGTCGTACCGGCATCCGCTGCCGCTCCCCAGGAGTAGACCCGGCTCTCAGCGCTCAACGGGCTCTCCCTTTTGCCCTGAGATGCCGATGACTGGCAGGTGAGCGCGTTTATGCGATGGTACGACTTCGACGGCGATGAGGTAAGGGCCTGCGACCCGCTGCTTGAAAGGTGGGGCTGCGATCAGCGGGTGGGGATGGGGCCGGTGTGGGCGGGGCCTGCGGAGGCTGGGCCTGCCGGGGCGGGACCCGCGTGGGCGGGACCGCCGGGACCGCCGGGGCCGACGTGGGCGGGGGCGGCGTGGGCGCCGGGGGCGGCGGCCATGGGGCCGGTGTGGGCGGCCGACATAGGGCCGGTATGGGCGGCGGCCATGGGGCCGGTGTGGATGCCCGGGATGGGGCCGGTGTGGGCGCCGACGCGACGCCGGGGGACGGTGCGGTTGAGGGCGGGGACGCCCCCGCGGGCCAGCGGCAGCCTGATCAGGAACTGGCAGCCGGCACCGGCGTTGCGCACGGCGATCTGGCCGGAGTGCGCCTCGACGATGCCGCGCGCGATGGACAGGCCCAGCCCGCCGCCTGACTGCGGCCCGGGGGTGCGGGCCGACTCGCCGCGGAACGCCACGTCGAACACCCGGGGCAGGTCCTCGGGCGGGATGCCGCCGCAGGCATCGGACACGCTCACGCAGGCCATCCCGCTCTGCACCTCGGCCAGCACTTCCACGTCGCCGTCGGGCGGAGTGTGCCGGATCGCGTTGGTGACCAGGTTGCGCAGGGCCCGGCCCATCTCGGCCGCGTCGACGTAGACCGGCATGCCGCGCACCGCGGCCCCGGTAAGCCGAACGCCCTTGGCCCGCGCCACCGGATCGGTGCTGGCCACGACCTCGGCGACCAGGTCCTCCAGACCGACCATCCGCTTGGTCAGCCGCAGCGCGCCCGCGTGGATGCGGGACAGCTCGAACAGGTCGTCGATCATCACGGTGAGCCGGTCCACCTCGCGGCGGATCTGCGAGTGGTACTGGTTCACCTCGCGCGGGTCGACGACCACCTGGTCTTCCAGCGCCTCGGCCATGGCCCGCAGGCCGGCCAGCGGAGTGCGCAGGTCGTGGCTGACCCAGGCGACGAGCTCGCGCCGGCTGGCCTCGAGCGCCCGCTCCCTGGACCGGGCCTGGGCCAGGCGCTCGTGCGTGACGGTGAGCTCGGCGGACAGGTCGCGGAGCTCGGCCGGCAGGGTCAGGCGGGGCGCCACGTAGACGCCGGTATCGCCGACGCCCTGCACCGCCGAGGACAGCGCCCGGCTGGCCTTGGTGAGCCGCCGTCCGACGAACACCGCCACGGCGAGCCCGCCCAGCCCGGCCACGGCCATCAGATCGAGCATGTCGTTGCGTTCGGATGGGGTGCCTACCATCCGGACGGCGATGACGCCGATCCCGGCCATCGAGGTGAGCGAGCACACCAGGACCGTGATGGCCACCATGAAGCCGATCGAGCGGCCCGCGAACCTGCGCAGCAGCAGGATGCCGATGAGGGCGAAGACAGCCGCGATGATCGCGACGCGCTCGGCGATCCAGATCAGGTCGACCCATTCGATGCCGGCCGGGAGGACGAACAATCCGTCAGCTAGCGGTCTCACGCTGCCTCCGGTTCGTACCGGTAGCCCACACCCCAGACGGTCACGATGCGCCGGGGCATGGTCGGGTCGGGCTCGAGCTTCTCGCGCAGCCGCCGGACGTGCACGGTGACGGTCGAGGTGTCACCGAACGTCCAGCTCCACACCTCGGTCAGCAACTGATCCCGGGTGAACGCCTTACGCGGGTTCCGCATCAGGAAAACCAGCAGGTCGTACTCGCGCGAGGTGAGCTGGATCAGCTTGCCGTCGGTCCTGACCTCGTGCGCGGAAAGGTCGACGACCAGGTTGCCGTCGGTCATGGCGCCGCGGTCGAGCTTGTCGGGCAGGCCGGCTCCGCGCGACCTGCGCAGGACCGAACGAACCCGCAGCGCCAGCTCACGCGGGCTGAAGGGCTTGGTGACGTAGTCGTCCGCGCCGGTCTCGAAGCCGACCAGGCGGTCGGTCTCGTCGCCGAGGGCGGTCAGCATGACCACCGGGATCGGCCACTTGGCCCGCAGCCTGCGGCACACCTCGAGGCCGTCCATGCCGGGCAGCATGAGGTCGAGGACGACCAGATCGGGCGGCTCCTCGGCCACCCGGCGCAGCGCCTCGTACCCGTCGTGCACGCACTCGACCATGTGCCCGTCCCGCATGAGGTAGCGCCCGACGACGTCCGCCACGGTGGGATCGTCGTCGACAACGACGATCCGCCCCGGCGGATCGGGGTTGCTTACCAAAGGATTCCCGTTCCTCGTAATTAGTCAGTGATTACGCCTCCACGGTAAGTCGTAAGCAGCCGGTCACACCAGCAAACCGGTCAAAAGCGTCACCGGTCCGTAAGCACAGTGACGATTCTGTGAGGCCGGCTGGTTCGGCGCCGAATCAGCCGCGCGGCTGGGCTAACACTGGGGGATGCCTTCAGGGAGGAGATCGGCGTGATCGGGGAACTCTACGAGCACGCGCTGGCCGGCTGGGCGCGGCCGGAGGTCGAGCACGCCGACGGAAGCCGCAGGCCGCTCCCTGTCGAAGGCTGGCTCCACGAGAGCCCGGGCGACAAGTCGATCCTGGACCGGTGCGAGGGCCCGACCCTCGACATCGGCTCGGGACCGGGCCGGCTGACGGTCGCGCTGGCCGAACGCGGCATCCCGGCCCTCGGCATCGACATCACCCCGTACGCGGTCGACCTGGCCAGGTCCTCGGGCGCGCTGGTCATGCTGCGGAACGTGTTCGACCGGGTGCCGGGCACCGGCCGGTGGACCGCGGTACTGCTCGCGGACGGGAACATCGGGATCGGCGGCGACCCGGCCGCCCTGCTCCGCCGGGTCGCCGAACTGCTCGCGCCGCAGGGCCGCGCCATCGTCGAGCTCGAGCCGCCCGGCTCGCCGCTGCGGCTCGAGCACGTCCGGCTGTGCCACGGGGGTTCGGCCAGCGCCTGGTTCCCGTGGGCCTACGTCGGCGCCGATCACATCACCGACGTGGCCAACGACGCCGGTCTCGGCGAGGTCGAGATCTGGACGGTCGACGGACGGTGGTTCGCGTCCGTCGGGGGCTCGCAGGTAGGTGCCGAACGGACGGCCGTGGCGCTGTGATGAAGGGAAAACTTCGGGTTGCCGCGATCGGCGTGGCCCTCTCGGTGGCAGCAACGCTGTTGCTGCTGGTCGTGCGGCCCAGCCTCGACCCGGCGCGGCTCCGCCCGCTACCGCTCATCGCCGGTGCCTGGCTGGCCTTCCTGGTCGCCGCCTGGCTGCTGCGGAAGGTGCCGCGGCGGACGGCGGTGGTGCTCATCCTGCTCGGCGGCATCGGCCTCCAGGCGGTCGCGGTAGCCGTACCGCGCGCCTACAGCAACGATCTCTACCGCTATATGTGGGACGGCCGGGTGCAGGCCGCGGGCATCGACCCGTACCAGTACGTGCCCACCGCGACCCAGCTCACCGGCCTGCGGAACGAGTTCCTTTTCTACCCCGGCGCGCAGTACTGCGTCTCCCCCGGCTACGTAGCCAGCCACCCCGCGGCCGAACTCACCGCGGGCTGCACCAGGATCAACCGGCCGACCGTGCCGACCATCTACCCGCCGGTGGCCGAGGCGTACTTCCTCGGCGTCTACTACCTGCATCCGGCCGACGACTCCAGCCTGCCCATCCAGGCCACCACGGCCGCGGTCGCCGTGCTCGTCACGGTGCTGCTGCTGGTCGGGCTGGGCCGGCTGGGGCGCGACGTGCGGATGGCCGCGTTGTGGGCGTGGTGCCCGACGGTGGTCCTGGAGGCGGGCAACAGCGCGCATGTGGACGTGGTCGCGGTGGCGATCACCGCGGCCGCGATCCTCGCGCTGGCCACGGCCCGGACCACCCGCCGGACCGTAGCCGGCGGGATCCTGCTCGGCCTGGCCATCGCGACCAAGCTGACCCCGGTGCTGGCCGTGCCCGCGCTGCTGCGCCGCCGGTGGTTCACGGTCGCGGTCGCCGCCAGCGGCGCGTTCATCGCCGTGTACATCCCGCACGTGCTCCGGGTCGGCGCGAAGGTGGTCGGCTTCCTGCCCGGCTACCTGCAGCAGGAGAACTACACCAGCGGGACCAGGTACGGGATCATCGGCCTGTTCATCATCGGGCCGCTGGCCACGGTGGTGGCGCTGCTCATCCTGGCCGCGGTCGCCCTCGCCGTGCTCCAGTTCTCCCCTCCCGACCGGCCCTGGTCGGGAGCGGTCGTGATGACCGCGGCCGCCCTCGCGGTGGCCACGCCGCACTACCAGTGGTACTCGCTGCTGCTGGTCATGCTGGTCGCCCTGGACGGCAAGCCGGAATGGCTGGCGTTCGCCGCGGGCGGGTACTACGCGGCCTACCCGGCCCTGGGCGCCCGGTATTACATTCCGCCGCGGATGCAGGACGCCGTCGCCTACGGCGTGCCGCTCGTGGTCGTGGCGGCCGGCTGGCTGGTCAGGAGCCAGCTGGCCAAGCGCGCGGCCCCGGCCGGCGAGCCCATGGTCACGGAGCCAATGGTCACGGAGCCAGCCGTCACGGAGCCAGCCGTCACGGAGCCGGTGGCCGCCGAGCCAGCGGCCGCCGAGCCAGCGGCCGCGGAGGAAGTCCCGGTATGAGCCGCGGCGCGCCTTCTTACCGGTTGGTTACCCCCCGGGCAAACGTCGAACGGCACCCGGCCTGAGGACCGTGAATAGGAACATGAGCTACGACCAGTCGGACCGGATGCCGCCCCGTCAGGAACGCTGGCCGACGGCGACTCCGGCCGAGGGATGGCCGTCGTACCAGACCGGCGCTCAGCAGGCCATGGCCACGGCGGCCTTTCCCGGAGTGGCGAATGGATACGGCGGCTACGCGGGGGCCGCGGACGACTTCGACGGTCAGGACGGCTACGGCCGGGACCGCTACGGCCGGGACCGCTACGGCCGGGACCGCTACGGCCGGGACCGCTACGGCCGGGACCGCTACGCCAGGAGCAGCGTCGGCTACGCCGAGCCCCAGGACGGCTACGACTGGGGCGGCGCTTACCTGGGACCGGGCAGCTACGTCGAGCCTGGGGATCCGCTGCCGGCGGACTCGGCGCTGACGGCCCCGGACGCCGGGGTCTACCCGGAACGCTGGCGGGCCGAGCAGGCGCGCAGGCGGGAGGCGTGGCGGCGCGGGCCGATGGTCGGCGCGGTCACCGAACTCCTCGCCATCGGCGTCGTGCTCGGCGTCTCTACCCTGGCCGCGGCGGTGCTCAAGTCGGCGACCTCGCCGGTCGGCGCGATGGCCGCGGTGTTCGCCGACCGGACGCCGGCCGCGCTGCGCAACGCCGTGATGCACCACTTCGGGGCGCAGGGCCGGACCGTGCTGCTGCTCGGCATGTACCTCACCTTCGCCGTCGTCGCCGTTGTGATCGGGACGCTGGCCCGGCGCAACGCCGCGCCCGGCGTGGCCGGGGTGGCGGCGTTCACCCTGTTCGCCGCGTTCGTGGCGATCACCAGGCCGGCCGGCCACGTGGCCGACGTCACGCCCGTGGTCATCGGCGGCCTGGCCGGCGCGGCCGCGGTGCTGTGGCTGTTCCGCGCGGCGGCGCCGCAGCCAGCCCAGGGGCCGCACCGGCCCGCGCCGATCAGGCACGGGCGCGGCGGCACGCGGAGGAGGACACGATGACGGGCCCCGTCAACCGGCGCAAGTTTCTCCGCGCGGCCGGGGTCACCGCGGTGGGCGCGGCCGCCGCCGGGGTGGGCGGCGAGCTTCTGCTCGGCCAGCATTTCCGCTCTGCTCCAACGGTCGGCATGGCCCCGAGCATCCCCAGCCCCAGCGTGCCGCCACCACCGCAGCTCAAGATCGACCCGATGACGCCGCTGCCGGCCGACGAGACGCTGGACCACATCGCCGGGCTGTCCCCGTTCTACACGCCGAACAAGGAGTTCTACCGGATCGACACCTCGCTGGTGCTGCCGAAGGTCTCCCCCGCCGACTGGCAGCTGCGCATCCACGGGATGGTGGACCGGCCGGTGACCCTGACCTACGACGACCTGATCCAGCGGCCCATGATCGACCGGGACATCACGCTGACCTGCGTCTCCGAATCCGTAGGCGGCAACTACGTCGGCAACGCCCGGTGGCAGGGCACGCTGCTGGCCCCCATCCTCCGCAAGGCCGGCGTCCACCGGGGCGCGGACCAGATCGTCATGCGCGACGTGAAGGGGATGACCATCGGGGTGGCCACCGACCCGGTCCTGGACGGCCGGCACGCGATGCTCGTGGTCGCCATGAACGGCGAGGTGCTGCCGCAGGCGCACGGCTACCCGGTGCGGGTGGTGGTCCCGGGGCTCTACGGCTACGTGTCCGCGACCAAGTGGGTGGTGGACATGGAACTCACCACGTTCGACGCGTTCAGCGCCTACTGGGTCAAGCAGAAGCCGGCCTGGTCCCAGCGGGCGCCGATCAAGACCGAATCCCGCATCGACGTGCCGAAACGACTCAGCAACCTGGCCGCGGGCCAGGTGACGATCGCCGGGGTGGCGTGGGCGCAGCACACCGGCATCGAGGCCGTCGAGGTGGGCATCGACGGCGTCTTCCACGAGGCCAGGCTGCCAGCCCAGGACACCATCGACACCTGGCGGCAGTGGTACTACGTCTGGGACGCCACCCCCGGGACGCACGTGCTCCAGGTGCGGGCCACCGACAAGAGCGGTTACACCCAGACCGACCTCAAGCACAAGGCTCCGCCGAACGGTGCGACCGGATACCACACGATTCACGTGAGCGTGGCCTAACGGGAGTACAGTGCTAGCCGCTGGCGCGCACCCGCTTTGCGCACCACCGGCTCGTCCCCGGGCCCGCTGGCCGCCGTTTCCGTGCGGCGGCCAGCGGGCCCGGGGAGTTTAGCGTCCGAGTATCCGCTGACGGTTTGCGTGGATGCCGCGTTCATGCTGTTCGGGCACGGTATGGCTCGACCGTATGGCCCCTCGAGACCGCCACCTCTGGTGCTTCTGTGCGCAAAACGCACTCCGGTGACCAGTTCCCGGTACCTTCGCCGGTCCCGCCGCCTCGTTCAAACTGCATGGTTGCCTCGTTCATGTCGTCAGAACTGCATGATCGGGGCAACCATGTCGTAAGGAACTGTGAGCTGTGTTGGTGATGTGAGTAAAGGGTGCGATGCGACTAGAGGTGGGGATTGGGGTGCTCGGAGGGCGGGAGACGCAGGATGCCCGGGGGGCGCGGGGGCCGGGGGGCGCGGGATGTCCGGGGGGCTGGGGTGCGTGGGGGTGAGCTGGGGCGGGCTGGCTAACGGTCCCGCAGTGCAGACAGCAGGTCGTCCAGCGAGTCCAGGTTGTGCGCGCTGACCACGGCGTCGCAGTAGGGCCAGGCGGCGGCCATGCCGCCGACCTCGGGACGGTAGCGGGGCGACTGGGTGCGCGGGTTCGCCCACACGATCCGGTGCGCCACCCGGGACAGCCGGGCCATCTGCGCGCCGAGCTGGGCCGGGTCGCCGGTCTCCCAGCCGTCGGAGATGATCAGGACGACCGCGCCCCGGGCCATGCCGCGGCTGCCGTAGTGGTCGTTGAACTCCTTGACCGCGGCACCGATCCTGGTCCCGCCGGACCAGTCGGGGGCCGCCTCGCCCGCCTTGGCCAGCATCGTGTCCGGGCTGGCCGCGGCGAGCGCGGGTGTCAGCCGGGTCAGCCGGGTGGCGAAGCTGAACACCTCGGGCCGGTTCTGTGCCCCGGACGACTGACTGCGCGGCTGGCCGGCGTTCAGCACGTAGAGCAGCATGAGCAGGGCGCGGGCGTAGGGCTCCATCGAGCCGGAGATGTCGCACAGCACCACCAGCCGGCGCGGCTTGACCCGCGGCGCCCGGCGGGCGAACCTGATCGCCTCGCCGCCGGTGCGCCGGGCCAGCCGCAGCGTCCGGCGCAGGTCCGGCCGCTTGCCGTCGCGGGCGGTGCGGAACCTGCGGGTCCGGCGGGGCGGGATGGCCACCGTCATCTCGCGCATGAGCGTGACCAGCTGGCGGAGTTCGGCCGGGGACAGCTCGGTGAAGTCGCGGCCGCTGAGCCGCTCGGTAGCCGACGCGACCCGGTGCACGGCCGGGCCCTCGACCAGCGGCTCGTCGACGTCCGCCGCGGCCGGGACGGCGTCCGAGACGCGCAGGCCGGACGGCAGGCCGTCCGGGCTGTCCTCGGACCGGCCCTGGGGCTGAGGGCTGCCGTCGGCTTCGGGGCGCTCGTAGGAGCGGGCCGCGGCCGGCAGGTTGAGGTCCCGGAACGGCGACGGACCGCCGAATACCGCGTTGAACACCCGGTCGAAGGTGGGCATCTGGCCCGGATCGGACACCATCGTGGCCAGCGCGCAGGCGCGCAGTTCGGCCACTGTGGTGGCGCCCATGACCGTCACCGCGCGGGCCAGCCGCTCGCAGCGGTCCGGCCCGACCGGCAGCCCCGCGTCGTGCAGGGCGATGCCGAACCCGGTGGCCATCGCGGCCACATCGGGCTCGGCGGGCGCGACTACCGCTTCAGTCAATGCGCCCGACCACCGACGCCAGGCCCGCCCGGCGCACGCTCTCTTCGTCTTCCGGATATTTCAGGACCGTACTAAGGGTCTGCCCGGCGACCGGCGCGTCGAGTTCGGCGGCGCCGAACACGCTCACCGCGAAGGCCCAGCTGATCGCCTCGGAGATGCCGGGCGGCTTGGTCAGGTCCAGGCTGCGGAGCCGGCCGACCGCGGTCGCGATCTGCCCGGACAGCCGCTCGCCAGAGGCGGGCACCCGGCGGCGGACGATCTCCGCGACCCGGGCCGTGTCCGGGTACGCGATCCAGTGGTACAGGCAGCGGCGCTTGAGCGCGTCGTGCAGGTCCCTGGTCCGGTTCGAGGTCAGCACGGTGACCGGGGGCAGCGCGGCCTGCTGGGTGCCGAGCTCCGGGATGGTGACCGCCGCCTCGGCCAGCAGCTCGAACAGGAACGCCTCGAACTCGTCGTCGGCCCGGTCCACTTCGTCGATGAGCAGCACGGCCGGACGGGGGCCCGGGTGCAGCAGCGCGGTGAGCAGCGGCCGCGGCAGCAGGTACTCATCGGTGAACAGGTCCTTGTCCTCGATCCGCTCGCCGGCCGCCTCGGCCAGCCTGATGGCGAGCAGCTGGCGCGGGTAGTTCCACTCGTACAGCGCCTCGTTGGAGGTGATGCCCTCGTAGCACTGGAGCCGGACCAGCGGGGTGTCGATCGCGGTGGCCAGGGCCTTGGCGGCCTCGGTCTTGCCCACCCCGGGCTCGCCCTCGAGCAGGATCGGCTGCCCCATCCGTACCGCCAGGAACAGCGCGGCGCCGAGCTGGTCGCCGGCCAGGTAGCCGACCGTCTCCAGGGCGGCGTTCAGGTCGCCGACGTTCGGGAACCGGTCGTGCAGGTCGTGTGTCACGGTGCTCACAAGGTGCGAGTTTATCTTTGCGAGGCGAACTAGCTGATCGCCAGGTCGGTACGGAACGGGCGGCCCTGGATGGCCCGCCACACCTGAGCCGGGGTCAGCGGCATGTCGGCGTGCCGGACGCCGTACGGCCGCAGCGCGTCGATGACCGCGTTGACCACGGCCGGCGGCGACCCGACGGTGGCGGACTCGCCCACCCCCTTGGCCCCGATCGGGTGGTGCGGCGACGGGGTGACGGTGGCGCCGAGCTCCCAGGACGGGCACTCCAGCGAGGTCGGCAGCAGGTAGTCCATGAACGAGCCGCCCAGGCAGTTGCCGTCGGCGTCGAAGGCGATGGACTCCATCAGCGCCATCCCGATCCCGTCGGCCAGGCCGCCGTGCACCTGGCCCTCGACGATCATCGGGTTGATCCGCACCCCGCAGTCGTCCACCGCGATGAACCGGCGGACGTCGACCTTGCCGGTGCCCGGGTCCACGTCGACCACGCAGATGTAGGCGCCGAACGGATAGGTCAGGTTGGGCGGGTTGTAGACGCAGGTCGCGTCCAGCTGGCCCTCGATGCCGTCGGGCAGCTCGAGGTTGGAGTGCGCGGCCCAGGCGATCTCCGCGATCGTCTTGCCGGAGTCCGGGTCGCCCTTGACGAACCAGCGACCCTGGTCCCACACCAGGTCGTCCGGGTCGGCCTCGAGCATGGCGGCGGCCACGATCCTGGCCCGCTCGCGCACCTTCCTGGCCACGATCGCGGTGGCCGCCCCGGACACCGGCGTGGACCGCGACCCGTAGGTGCCCAGGCCGAACGGGGTCTGGTCGGTGTCCCCGTGCACGACCTCCACGTCGTCCGGGGCGAGGCCGAGCTCGGAGGCCACGATCTGCGCGAACGTGGTCTCGTGCCCCTGCCCCTGGGTCTGCACCGAGATCCGGAGCACCGCGGTCCCGGTCGGGTGGACACGCAGTTCCACCCCGTCGGCCATGCCGATGCCCAGGATGTCCATGTGCTTGCGGGGACCCGCCCCGACGGCCTCGGTGAAGAAGCTGACACCTATTCCGGTCAGGTGACCGCGGGCCCGTTCGGCCTCCTGTTCTTTCCTGAGGTCCTCGTAGCCGGCCATATCCATGGCCAGCCGCAACGTACGGGGGTAATCACCGGAGTCGTAGGTCCACCCGGTCTGGCAGGTGTAGGGGAACTGCTCGGGGCGGAGCAGGTTGCGCATGCGCAGCTCGGCCGGGTCGATGTTCAGCTCGAAGGCGAGCACGTCGACCATCCGCTCGACCAGGTAGACCGCCTCGGTGATGCGGAACGAGCAGGAGTAGGCGACCCCGCCCGGCGCCTTGTTGGTGTACACCGCGGTCACCTGGCAGTGCGCCGCCTCCAGGTCGTAGGAGCCGGTGAACACGCCGAAGAACCCGGCCGGGTACTTGGTCGGCTGGGCGGCACCGTTGAACGCGCCGTGGTCGGCGAGCACCGTGACCCGCACCGCCCTGATCGTCCCGTCCCGGCTGGCGGCCAGCTCGCCGCGCATGTGGAAGTCCCGGGCGAAGCAGGTGGACATCAGGTTCTCCGACCGGTCCTCCATCCACTTCACCGGGCGGCCGGTGATCATCGAGCCGGTGATCGCGCACAGGTAGCCGGGGTAGATCGGCACCTTGTTGCCGAACCCGCCGCCGATGTCGGGCGAGATCACCCGGATCTTGTGCTCGGGCAGGCCCGCGACCATCGAGTACAGGGTCCGGTGCGCGTGCGGGGCCTGGCTGGTGGCCCAGACCGTCAGCTTGCCGCTGACCTGGTTGAAGTCGGCCACGATGCCACAGGTTTCCAGCGGCGCCGGGTGCACCCGCGGGTAGAGCATGTCCTGGCTGACCGTGACCTCGGCGTCGCGGAAGACCTGGTCGGTACGTTCGGCGTCGCCGGACTCCCAGTCGAAGATGTGGTTGCTGTCCTTGATGTCGTCACGGACGAGGGGGGCGCCCGGGTCCAGCGCGCGGCGGGCGTCGGCCACCGCGGGCAGCGGCTCGTATTCCACGTCGATCAGCTCGAGCGCGTCCCGGGCCGCGTAGTGGTCCTCGGCCACCACGAACGCCACCTCCTGGCCCTGGAACCGGACCTTGTCGGTGGCCAGCACCGCCTGCCGGTCCCCGGACAGGGTGGGCATCCAGGCCAGGTTGCGGCCTTTCAGCGTGTGCCCGGTGATGACGGCCCTGACCTTCGGGTGCGCCTCGGCCGCGACCGTATCGATAGACACGATCCTGGCGTGCGGGTGCGGGCTGCGCAGCACGGCGCCGTAGAGCATGCCGGGCAGGTACACGTCGCCCACGTAGGTGCCCATGCCGCGGACGAACCGCTGGTCTTCCTTGCGCAGCATCCGGCCGTAGCCCGTGGTCACTTTGCTGTATCCTCCGCGTGCTCCGCCGCCCAGCGGACCGAGCGGACGATGTTCTCGTAGCCGGTGCACCGGCACAGGAGACCGGACAGCACCTCGCGGATCTCGGCCTCGGCCGGGTCCGGGTTGCGGTCGAGCAACCAGCGCGCGGTCATCATCATGCCGGGTGTGCAGAAGCCGCACTGCAGGCCGTGGCACTCGATGAACCCCTGCTGGACCGGGTCGAGCTGGCCGTTTTTCGCGAGGTCCTCGACGGTACGGACGGAACGGCCGTCGGCCATCGCGGCCAGCACCGTGCACGCCTTGACCGGCGTCTCGTCGAGCCACACCACGCAGCTGCCGCAGTTGGACGTGTCGCAGCCCCAGTGGCTGCCGGTCAGGCCCAGCTCGTCCCGGAGGAAGTGGATGAGCAGCAGCCGCGGCTCCACGTCGCGGGCGGAATCGGTGCCGTTTACCGTCACCGTGACCTTCATGAGGCCGCCCGGGCGGCGGCGCGGCGGAGCGCGCGGGTGGTGAGCTCGCCGACCAGGTGGCGCTTGTAGTCCTCGGGTCCGCGCTGGTCGGGGATTGGCCGGCAGTGCTCCGCGGCGATCTTCGCGGCTTTGGAGAAGTTCTCTTCGGTGGCGGGCTTGCCGCGGAGGAAATCCTCGGCTTCGGCCGCCACGAAGTGCTCGGCGGCGACCGCGGTCAGGCCGATACCCGCCTGTTTGACGGTCTGTTTCTGGAGCCGGAGCACGGCCCCGGCGGCGGCCACCGACCAGTCGCCGACCCGGCGGGCGACCTTTTCGTAGGCGCTTCCCGTGCTGGGATGCACGGGAACGCGGATCTCGGCCAGCAGCTCGCCCGGTCCGATGACGGTCTCGTACGGGCCGAGGTGGAACTCGCGCACCGGGACCTCGCGATCGCCGTCCCGGCCGCGGATGACCGCGGTCGCGCGCACCGCCGCGAACACCGCGGACAGGTCCTCGGACGGGTCGGCCTGGCACAGCGACCCGCCGACGGTGCCCCACAGCCGGACGATCGGATCCGCCACGACCCGTTCGGCGTCATGGAAGATCGGGTAGTGCTGGCCCGCGGTCGCCGAGTCGAGCAGGTCCGCGTGCCGGGCCAGCGCGCCGATGCGGAGCTGGCCTTGCTCGATCCTGATGTAGGCCAGCTCGGCCAGGCCGTTGATGTCGACCAATACGCCGGGTTGGGCCAGCCGCAGCTTCATCATCGGGATGAGGCTGTGGCCGCCGGCCAGGACGCGGTGGTCCGGCCGGCCCAGCAGCGCCAGCGCGTGCTCGACGCTGGTGGCGCGCTCGTACTCCACGTGGGAGGGGACCTGCATAGTAAGCAGATTAAGGCATCGCTAATTAAAGTGGTCAGGCTCATCGCCCGTGGGGCGAGCCGGCCCACTTAACATGGTTGATCCGGGTTATGCGGTTGATCCGGTGGACAGTAGACCCCCCAATCAACCATGAAGCCCGGATCAACCACATTAATCCAGCACACCAGCCCGGCACTGGGGCCATGGTCGTGCTGGCGGGGTTCGATGTGATGGCGTGACTGGCGGTGCCACCACGGTGGGACCGGGAGGCGGCAGGGTTAGCGGCCGCCTATGTCTTCGCTCCAGATTTCGGGGTAGCGGCGCTGGAATTCTTGCATGGCGGCCATGCAGCCATCGTCCTCGAGCAGGACGATCTCGACGCCGCGGCCGGCGAGAAAGGCGAGATCGCCGGGATAAGTCTGGGCCTCGCCGACCACCACGCGGGGGATCTGGAAGAGCAGGATGGCGCCGGTGCACATCTGGCACGGGGAGAGCGTGGTGTACAGGGTGGTGTCCAGGTAGGAGGGCCGCCGCCCGGCGTTGCGCAGGCAGGAGATCTCGCCGTGCGCTACCGGGTCGCCGCGCTGCACCCGCTCGTTGTGCCCGGCCGCGATGACGTCACCGCCGACCGCTAGCACCGCGCCGACCGGGACGCCGCCGCCGTCCAGGCTGATCCGCGCCTGGGCCAGGGCGAGTGCCATCATCTCGCGGTCGGTCTGGTCCGCCGTCCCGTATCCCATGGCGCGTACGTTACCGCCTCAAGCGCCACACGACACCGGTGCCCGTGCCGGACGGCGAGGGCAGGTCCAGCGGGCGGCGCCCGGCCTGGGTGAAGCCGAGCTTGCGCGGGATCTGGCCGCTGGCCACGTTCAGCTCGTCGTGCACGATCTCCACCCAGTCCACGCCGGGCAGGCCGAACGCCTGCCCGACCAGGGCCGCGGTCGCCGCCGTGGCCAGACCGCGGCCGGTGTACGCGCTGCGCACCCAGTAGCCGATCTCGAGACCGCCCGGCCCGCACCTGGTCATGAGGCCGATGCTGCCGACCAGGGCGTCCCTGGTCACGATGGCGTAGTTGTACGCGGTGCCCTCGTCCCAGTCCTTGACCGAGCCGGCTAGGTACTCCTCGGCCGACGCGCGGCTGTAGTCCGCCGCCCACGGCATCCACGGGCGGAGCTCGTCGAGCGACTCGGTGACCGCGCTGAACAGCGCGTCGACGTCCTCGGAGCGGAAGCGTCGCAGCGTGACCGGGGCGTGCTCGATCAGCTCGTTCGGCCGCCTATTTTTCTGGCCAGTCATAGCTCAGCTCCTCTCCCACCCTCAGCCGCGCCCAGCGGGCCGCTTCCACCTGCAGGGCCCGGGCCGCGACGGCGACCAGCACCGGGTCCACGTTCACGTCGGGCAGCGCCGCGAGCTTGTCCGCGGTCAGCCGCTTGATCTTCTCCAGCGTGAGCGGGCCCAGGGCCGCGGCGCCGGCCACGAGGTCGGCGAGGAGTTCGGCGCGCTGGCCCGGCGGCTGGCCGGACGGCTGGCCGCGCCCGCCCGCCGCGATGCCGGCCCAGATGCCGTCGGAGATGCGCAGTTCCCGCTCCACCACCAGGTGCATGAGGTCATGCGGCAGCCGCGGGCCGGCGATTCCGCCTCCGTAGAGGCGAAACACCACCCCGTCGTCCCGCTCCACCAGCGCCCAGGCGCGCTCGTGGTCGGGGAGCCTGGGAAACGTCACGCGCATATCCCCACTATGCGTAGGCACCACACGGCACGCCTAATGGTTTTCGCCGGGGCCGTCGGATGGCTTAGGGTGGCCGTTCGTGGCGGGACGCGGGACGACGGCAACGATGGCGCTGGAGCGGGCGAAGATCCCGTTCACGCTGCACGAGTACGCCCACGACCCGCGGCACGAGTCCTACGGAAGCGAGGCCAGCGAGGCGCTCGGCGTCCCCGCGGAGCGGGTGTTCAAGACGCTGGTCGCCGAGGTGGACGGGGCCCTCGTGACCGGGGTGGTCCCGGTCGGGGGCCAGCTGGACCTGAAGGCGCTGGCCGCGGCGTGCGGCGGCAAGAAGGCCGCGATGGCCCAGGTGGCGGCGGCCGAGCGGGCCACCGGCTACGTGGCCGGCGGCATCTCCCCGGTGGGCCAGCGCAAGCGGCTGCCGGTGGTGGTGGATGCCTCGGCGATGGGGTTCGCCACCGTGTTCTGCAGCGCCGGGCGGCGCGGGCTCGAGATCGAGCTCGCGCCCGCGGACCTGGTGCGCGCGGCGGGCGCGACGGTGGCGGACATCAGCCGGTGACCCCCTTCAGCGTGTCGGGCTTGATGAAGCCGAACAGGTAGCCGGCCACCCGCCGCATCTGGATCTCCTCGGCGCCCTCGGTGATGCGGTAGCGCCGGTGGTGCCGGTAGATGTGCTCGAACGGCCGGTGCCGCGAGTAGCCCAGCCCGCCGTGCACCTGCATGGCACGGTCCGCGGCGTCGCAGCACAGCCGGTTGGCCACGTAGTTGCACATGGAGACCTTGTCCGACTGGGTGAGCGGCCCGTAGGTGTCCATGCTCCAGGCCGTCTTGTGGATCAGCGCGCGCAGCATCTCCGCCTGGGTCTGCAGCTCGACCAGCGGGAACTGGATGGCCTGGTTGCTCGCCAGCGGCTGGCCGAACGGCTGGCGGGACTTCGCGTACTCGACCGAGCGGTCGATGCAGAACTGGGCGGCGCCCAGGCTGGAGGCGGCCTGCCGGATGCGGTTCTCGTTGAAGAAGTGCTGCACGAGGAGCAGGCCGCGGCCCTCGGCGCCGAGGATGGCGCTGTCCGGGACCCGGACGTGATCCAGCGAGACGCGGCCGTGGTCGGTGGGCATGTTGAAGGTCCAGAGGTACTCCTCGACCTTGAAGCCGGGGGTGCCGACCGGGACCAGGAACCCGGTGATGCCGGCGCCGCTGCCCGGGGTGCCGCTGGTGCGGGCGAAGATCAGGTCGTGCGAGGCGGTGTGGATGCCGGTGTTCCAGGTCTTCTCCCCGGTGATGACCCAGTCTTCGCCGTCGCGGGTGGCGCTGGTTTCCATGAACGTAGCGTCGCTGCCGTGCTCGGGTTCGGTGATGCCGAACGCGAAGTGGCGTCGGCCCGCGGCGAGGTCGTCGGTCCACTGGAGCTTCTGCTCCGTGCTGCCGTAGTGCAGCATCAGCAGCAGGCCGACGTTGTTGCCCACGATCGCGTGCTCGTTCTGCAGGTCGCAGTGCAGGCCGAGGCCCTTGCGGGCCAGGTGCTCGCGGATCACCGCCATGCCCAGGTTGGTGCCGTCCCGGCCGCCGTACTGTTTCGGGAACGCGTACCGGAAGTGGCCGGCCGCGTCGGCGCGCCTGCGCGCCTCGGCCAGCAGCGCCTCCCACTCGCGGCTGGGCAGGCCGCCGCGGTCCCAGTCGGTCCTGGCGTCCTCCCGGCGGTGGTCGAAGAACCTCTCGTTGTCGTCCTGCCGCTCGAGCGGCTTGATCTCGCGCTCGATGAACTCGTCGAGTTCGGCCAGGTAGTCGCGCAGGTCCTCGGGGAGGGTGAAGTCCACGGGTCTCCTTTTAGTCTGGGATGGCCAGGTGGGCGGGGTTGGCGACGGTGAGCTTGTCCACGGTGGCGGCGCGGACCGCCTCGGCGACCTCGCCGAAGCGATGGTCCAGCGAGCCGTCTCGGATCTTCGCGCAGAGGTCGTGGTCGTCGGCGCAGCCCAGGCCGGCGAGCCGTTTCCGGTGCGCCTGCTCGTGAGCCGGGGCGAGGAGGGCCTCGCGTTCGGCGATACGCAGCGCGTTGGCCGCGACCCTGGCGTGGAACTTCAGGACCAGGTCGGTCGCCCCGACCTCGGTGGCGAGGAAGTCGCGGACGGCGTTGAGCAGCGCCGGCCCCGACGGACGATCATGGGGCCGAACGGGCGGGTACTCGCGGTCCTGAAGCGGATCGGGTGTCTGTACCGGGGTGGCGTGGCCCAGCGCGAGCAGCACGTCCCATTCCTGCTCGCAGACCCGGCGGCCGAGCACCGCGAGCTCAACCGAGGGCTCGGCGCCGGACAGGTAGCGTTCGGCCTGGCTGCGGCAGAGCAGCGCCCAGCGCACCGTGCCGTACAGCTCCCACCAGTGCTGGGTCGCCTCGTCCGGCGGGGTGCCGCCGCCCGCCGCGTACCCGGCCATCAGGTCCTTCCGCGGGCCGAAGCCGCCGACCGGGCGGGCCGAGCCGAACCGCCAGGCCTTGGTGCACAGCCAGCCCAGGTCCTGCCGCGGGTCGCCGCGGTGGGTGAGCTCCCAGTCGAGCACCCCGGCTAGCCCGTTGCCGGCGATCATCAGGTTGCCGGTGCGGAAATCCCCGTGGACCAGGGTGTCCCCGACCGGAGCGGGCTGGTGCTCGCGGAGCCAGCGCAGGCCGATCTCGAGCGCAGGCCGGGGCTCGGCGAAGCCCTGGTACAGCCCGGTCAGCTGGGTCAGCGCGTCAACGTGCGGGAGCCCGGAGAGCTGGTCCGGGTCGATCTGGTGGATCCGGGCCAGCACCTCGCCGAGGCGGTGCGCCAGCCGGGGGCGGGCGGCGGCATAGGCGTCGTCGCGCAGCAGCCGGCGCGGGATCGTCTCCCCGTCCAGGCGCTCCATCAGCAGGTACGCCCGGCCGAGGACGCCCTCCCCGTGGTCGTACAGTTCGGCCACGGGGACGCCCGCCGCCCGCGCCGCGATCATCGCGGCCGCCTCGACCGCCACGTTCCTGGCCGGCTGCCGCGCCCGGCCGCCCGCGTCGCGGAGCAGGATGAGGTGACGTTGCGCCTGGCCGGGCGGGTGGACCTCGATGTCCCAGCTCTCCCGGCTGGCACCGCCCGGCATCGGCCGGACCGCGCTGACCGTGACGGCCGTGCCCCACAGCGCTCGCAGCCGCTCGGTGAGGATATCGGCCAGCTCGGTCATGGTCCTGATCGTAGATCCAGGCCGTTTAATGAGGCGGTGCGGCGGCGGAAGATTACGGCGGACAGCACGACCGAGACGATGCCGATGCCGGCACACCAGGCCAGCGCGCTGGCCAGCGGCAGCGGGCTGGCGTGGCCGAGGAGGAGGCCGCGGATGGTCTCGGTGACCGGCGTGGCCGGCTGGTGTTCGGCGAACCCGCGCAGCCACGTCGGCATGGTGCGGACCGGCACGAACGCGCTGCTGGCGTAGCAGAAGAACATCAGGAAGAACGTCGCCGAGCTGGCCGCCTCGGGCGCGCGGACCAGCAGACCGAACGCGGCGGCCAGCCAGGAGACCGCGGCCACGAAGAACAGCAGCACGCCGAGCGCCGCGGCGAAGTGACCCGCCGAGGCGTGCGGCCGGAAGCCGATGCCGATCGCGACCGCGACGACCAGCACGGTCGAGGCGACGTTGCGCAGCAGGCCGGCCACCACGTGCCCGGCCAGCACCGCCGTGCCGCGCACGTCCAGCGAGCGGAACCGGTCGATGATGCCGCCGGTCATGTCCTGGCAGACGGTCACCGCGGTGGTGGCGGCCCCGGTCACCGCGCACAGCAGCAGCACGCCGGGCGCCACGTAGTCGACGTAGGCCGTGCCGATGCTCACCGCCCCGCCGAACAGGTAGACGAACACCACCATCAGCATCACCGGCAGCAGCAGCGCGGTCAGCAGCGCCTCCGGGCTGCGGGCGGACAGGCGCAGGCTCCGCCCGGTCATGGTCAGTGCGCTAGACATGCGCGGTCTCCTTGGCGGTGCCGTGGTGGGTCAGGATCAGGAAAACGTCGTCGAGGCTGGCGGTTCGCACGGCGAAGCTGGCGAGGCGGGTGCGGCCGGGGTCGGCCGCCTCGAGCATCGCGCGCACCTCGGCGGCGCTGCCGTCGGTCGGCACGCCCAGCGTCAGGCTGGCGTGGTCGCGGTGGATGGCCCGCTCGCCGAAATGGCGGGTCAGGTCGTCGTAGGCGGCTTCGCTCGCGCAGGTGAGATCGAGCCGCTGGGCGGCGACCCGCTGCTTGAGCTCCGCGGCGGTGCCCTGGGCGATGATGCGGCCGCCATCAAGGACCGCGATGGTTTCCGCCAGCCGTTCGGCCTCTTCCAGGTACTGGGTGGTGAGGAAGACCGTCACGCCCTCGGCGGCCAGCCCCTCGATGACCTGCCACATGGTCAGCCGGCTCTGCGGGTCGAGTCCGGTCGACGGCTCGTCCAGGAAGATCACTGACGGGCGGCCGACCAGGCTGGCCGCGATGTCGAGGCGGCGGCGCATCCCGCCGGAGTAGGTGCCCACCCGGCGCCGCGCGGCCGCGGTCAGGTCGAACTGTTGTATCAGCTCGGTCGCGCGTTGCCGCGCCCCGGCCCGGGTCAGCCGCGCCAGCCGGCCCATCATCCGCAGGTTCTCCTCGCCGGTCTGCGCGTCGTCCAGCGCAGCGAACTGGCCGGTGAGGCTGATCCGGCGGCGGACCGCCGAACGCTCGCGGCGCACGTCGAATCCGGCCACCCGGACCCGCCCGGCGTCCGCCTCGGTGAGCGTGGCCAGGATGCGGACGGCCGTGGTCTTGCCCGCCCCGTTCGGCCCGAGCAGGGCGAACACGCTGCCGCGCGGGATGTTCAGGTCGACCCCGTCCAGCACGCGCACGTCCCGGTAGGACTTGGCCAGCCCGCTGGCCTCGATGGCGAGGCTGGTCTGCCTGGCCCCACGGGCCTCGATGGCCATGCCGTCGTTCATCAACCTCAGCTCCTTCTTATTGCGTACATAATACGCTGATTTGCGTAAGTTATACGCAGAACTAAGATGATGTCAACTTGATTGGGTGGAGGGAGCTGGTGATGGCGGGTCCTGGGGCGGCTGAGGCCGAACTGCCGGCCACCGTGGCGGCGGCCTGGGGGGTGCGCGAGCGGCCGCACAAGGGGCCGAAGCCGGGCCTGAGCCTGGCGCGGATCGTGGACGCCGGCGTCCGGATCGCGGACGCCGAGGGCCTCGACGCGGTGTCCATGGGCCGGGTAGCGGCATCGCTGGACACCGCCCCGATGTCCCTCTACCGGCACGTGTCGTCCAAAGACGAGCTGGTCAGGCTCATGGTGGACGCTGCCTGGGGCGACTCCCCCGGGCCTGTTCCTGGTGAGGAGGGCTGGCGGGCCGGGCTGTCCCGCTGGGCCTGGGGCTTTCGGGCGGCCCTGCAGCGCCACCCCTGGGCGGGACGGCTCCCGATCAGCGGGCTGCCGATCATGCCGCGGGAGATCGCCTGGTTCGAGGACGCGCTGGCCTGCCTGGCCGGAACCGGCCTGACCGAGGCGCGGAAGGCCTCGGTGATCATGCTGCTGTCGGGTTACGTACGGAACCTGGCCGCCACCGAGGCCGACATCGCGGCCGTGGTGGCGGCGTCCGGACTGGGCGCCGACGAGTGGATGGCGTCGTACCCGCGCATGCTCGGGCAGCTGACCGACCCGCGGCGGTTCCCCGCGCTCACCGCGTTCATCGCGGCCGGGGTGTTCGAAACCGCCGACAGCCCGGATGACGAGTTCATCTTCGGCCTAGGCCGCATCCTGGACGGCGTCGGGGTCCTCATCGGGAACTGACGCCTGCACCGAGTTCCGCGATTGCCCCATAGTCACCACGCACCACCCCCGTCACAGAATCGTGGCCCCTTTCCCATCTGACGCCTCCGCTCGTGGGGTGAAGGGGCCCTTGCCCCCATCTACCGGGGTTAATGGCCCCTTCACCCCGTTAGATGGGGGAAGCGGCGGGCGGGTATGGGGCGGGCGGGGCTAGAGGGAGAGTCGGTAGGCGATGAGGCGGACGTTGCGGATCTGCCAGTCGCGAGCGGGCTCGCGGAGGTAGCCGCGGCGCTCGTAGAGGCGCTGCGCGGCGTGCATGCGGGTCTCGGTGCACAAGATCACGGCGGCCAGGCCCTGGTCGCGGGCCACGGTTTCGCAGGCGGCCATGAGGAGGTTGGCGATGCCATGGCCGCGGGCCGCCTCGTCGACGGCGAGCATCCGGACCTCGGCCTCGTCGGCGCGGCACAGGTGGGCGAACGGGGTTCCGGGCAGGGCCAGGGTGACGGTGCCGGTGATCGCGCCGTCCGCGGCGGCGACCAGGACGATGCCGTCGCGGACGCGAGAGCGGCCGTCGCGCAGGACGGCGGCGTAGGCGCCGCTACCGAAGCCGCCGTCCCGGTAGACCCGCTCGGTCAACTCTCCGACCAGGTCGGCTTCGGCGGGGTCGGCGCGGCGGACCGCAATGTCGGCGGGCACGCTAGTCCGGCGCGAGCAGGGCCTGGCGGAGCCGGTCCAGGTCCTCGGCCGTGCAGTCGACGTGCGGGCTGACCCGGAGCAGCGGCTCGGTCATGTCGCGCGGGGCGCGCAGGGTGCTGGCCGCGGTGGTGACGATGCCGGGCAGCAGCCCGGCCCGGGTCTTGCCGATGTCCTGGCCGTTCGTGGCGCGCAGCGCGACGATGGCGGACGGCGCGGCCGCCGGGTCGGCCACGGCCCAGCCGGGCAGGCCGGCCAGGGCCTCGCGGGTCTGCCTGCCGACCTCGGCGAGCCGGGCCCAGACCCGGCTCGGGCCCGTAGCCAGGTACTCGGCCACGGCCGTGCACAGGCCGACCCAGGCCGCCACGTTCGCCTCGGTCGCGTCCAGCAGCCACAGCGGGCTGCTGTCCGGGGGGCGGATGCTCTTCTCCAGTTCGGGGGCGGTGATGCGCAGCCGGTCCCACCAGGGCCCGGCCACCCCGAGCACGCCCACGCCGCGCGGGCCGGTGAGCCACTTGCGGCTGGTGGCGTAGATAGCGTCGGCGCCGCACGCGGTGTCCACGTGCCCGAGGGCCTGGGCGGCGTCCACCCAGAGCGGCACACCCGCCGCGCGGCACAGGGCCGCCGCCTCGGCCACCGGCTGGACCAGCCCGCGGTGCGACGTGACCTGCACCAGGTGGACGGCGGCGGGCGGGCCGCCGGGAGTGTCGCCAGCCAGCATCCGCTCGAGCGCGGCGAGATCGACGGCACCGTCGCCGTGCGCCGGGAGCTCGCTGATCCGCAGGCCGCGCGCTGTGAACGCGTCCAGGTTGGGACCCCACTCGGACGGCACCACGGCCACGGCGTCGCCCGCGCGCAGCGGCCAGATGGCCAGCAGGATGTCGAGCGCCGCCTGCGCGCTCGGCACGAACGCCACCCCGCCGTCCGGGACGCCGAGCAGCCGGGCCAGGTCGGCGCGGCCCGCGGCGAGGAGCGGTTCGGCTTCTTCCTGGGCCACGTAGGCGCCGGTGGTGGCCTCCCGCTCGGCGTGCGCCGCGGTCGCGGCCAGCGTGGCCAGGGAGGAGCGGCCGGCCGCCGCGGTGTCCAGGTGAAGCGGTCCCCCGGGCAACCGCCGCTCCCGCCACCAGCCCCAGTCCGCCGCGGACGGATCAGCCATGGGCCGATTCGGAGTCGTGGGGCTCGTGGGGTTCCTGGGACGGGGCTGACGCGGAGACCGGGGCTGAGGCCCGCTCGGGCTCCCCGGCCGGGTCGGCCGTCTCGCCGGCCGTCTTGTCGGCCTTCTCGCCGGCGGCCGCCTCGGGCGGCGAGTCCGGGGCCGGGGCGGGCACCTCCCGGTCGGGGCGGCGCTGGATGCGCCAGAACCAGAGCAGGCCGATGATGGCCAGGGCCGAGGCGATGTAGGTGTTCAGGCGCAGGCCGAGGAAGTACACCGAGGAGTCGATGCGCAGCGACTCCTCGAAGATCCGGTACGCGGAATAGCCGAACACGTACAGCGCGAACAGGCCCGGCGGCTTGATCTTGCGGTGATGACCCAGCCAGACCAGCACGCCGGCCCAGGCGAAGTCGAAGATCAGCTCGTACAGGAAGGTCGGCTGGAACGTGCTGAAGTTCAGGTACTTGTCGGGGATCCCGCCGGACAGCCGGTACTGGTAGGGGATCTCCAGGCCCCAGGGCAGCGACGTCGGGCTGCCGAAGAGCTCCTTGTTGAAGTAGTTGCCGATCCGGCCGATGCCCTGCGCCACCAGCAGGGCGGGCGCCACCGCATCCATGAACAGGGCGGTGTTCACCCCGTGCCGGCGCAGCCGCCACAGGCCGACCACGGTGGCCAGTGCGATGCCGCCCCAGATGCCGAGGCCGCCGTCCCACACCGCGAACACGCCGTACCACACGTGCGGGATGTTCATCGGCGTGGTGATGTCGAAGTAGATCCGGCCGCCGATGATCCCGGCCGGGACGCTCCACAGCGCGATGTCGCCGACGATGTCCGGGTCGCCGCCGACAGCGCGCCACCGGCGCCTGGTGATGATGATCGCCGCGGCGATGCCGACCAGGTACGCCAGGGCGTAGAAGTGAACGACCAGCGGGCCGACGTTGAAGCTGTTAATCGACGGGCTGGGAATGCTCGCTGGCAAGGCCATGGCCATAGGGCCGAGATTACACGCCCGAGCACGAACCGGGCCCGGGGCGGCGTGCACCGGGCCCGTTCGGCTCTATTGAACGGCCGAGTCCTGATGGCCGGCGTCGGCGGTGGCCACCGCCCGGGGGGCTACGGTGCCCGGCACGGCCACCGACGGAGGCGTCGCCGACCGGTCCGGCAGGCCGGCCAGCTGGTACACCTCGGACCCGTCTACCGTCTCGCTCTCCAGCAGCAGGTTGGTCAGCGCGTCCAGGACGGACCGGTGCTCGGTGAGCAGCTCCACCGCCCGCTTCTCGGCCTCGCGCAGCAGCATGGCGACCTCGCGGTCGATCTCCGCCTGGGTCGCCTCGGCGAACGGGCGACTGGACATGCCGGGTCCCCCGCTGCCGAGGAACACCGAGCCGCCCTCCGGGTACCCGACCGGTCCGAGCGTCTTGGACAGGCCGAACTCCCTGACCATCTTGGTGGCCAGGTCGGTCGCCCCGGCCAGGTCGTTGGCCGCGCCGGTGGAACCCTGGCCGAGCACCACCAGCTCGGCGGCCCGGCCGCCGAGGCGGACCGCGAGCGAGTCGTGCAGGTAGTCCTCGCCGTACATATGCCGTTCGACCAGCGGCAGCTGCTCGGTCACGCCGAGCGCCTGCCCGGCGGGCAAGATCGTCACCTTGGCCACCGGGTCGGCCTGCGGGGACAGCGCGGCCACCAGGGCGTGCCCGGATTCGTGCACCGCCACGGCGTGCTTCTCCTCCGGCAGCAGCACGTTGGAGCCTTCGCGGCGGCCCAGGATGATACGGTCCCTGGCCGCGTCGAAGTCGGCGGCGGTGATGGTTTCCCGGCCGTCCCTGACCGCGAAGATGGCCGCCTCGTTGGTCAGGTTGGCCAGGTCGGCGCCTGAGAAACCGGGGGTGCCGCGGGCGATGGCGTCCAGGTCCACGTCGGGCGCCACCATCTTGCCCCGGTTGTGCACGGCCAGGATGGCGGCCCGCTCGCTGACGTTCGGCAGCGGGATCGTGACCTGCCGGTCGAACCGCCCCGGCCGCAGCAGGGCCGGGTCGAGGATCTCGGGCCGGTTCGTGGCCGCGAGCACCACGATGCCCGTCGAGGGCTCGAACCCGTCCATCTCGGCCAGCAGCTGGTTCAGCGTCTGTTCCCGCTCGTCGTTGGAGACCACCGCGCCCGAGCCGGCCCGACGCTGGCCGATCGCGTCGATCTCGTCGATGAAGATGATGGCGGGCGCGCGCTTGCGCGCCTGCTCGAACAGGTCACGGACGCGGGACGCGCCGACGCCGACGAACAGCTCGACGAAGCCGGATCCGGTGACCGAGAAGAACGGCACGCCCGCCTCGCCCGCGACCGCGCGGGCCAGCAGCGTCTTGCCGGTACCGGGCGGCCCGACCATGAGCACGCCCCGGGGCACGATCGCGCCGACCCGGCTGTACCGCTCGGGCATCTGGAGGAAGTCCACCACCTCGGCGATCTCGGCCTTGGCGCCCTCGTAGCCGGCCACGTCGGTGAACTTGGTGCTGGGCCGTTCCTCGTCGAAGATCTTGGCGCGGGACCGGCCCACGCCGAGCGCGCCCTGCAGGCCGCCGGCCGCGCCGCGGGAAATGCGGCGGAAGACCCAGACAAAGATCAGGATGGGCAGCCCGAACACGATCAGGTAGACCAGCAGCTGGGTGCCGAAACCATTCCCCGACGGCGCCGAGGAGACCGCCACGTTGTTGTCCTGCAATTCGGTCAGCAGCTCCTGTCCCGCCTGCGGCGGGATGACGACGGTGAAGCTCTTCCCGTTGGTCAGCGTGCCGCTGCTGGTGGCGCCCGGCGTGCTGGCGAGCTGAACGGTCTTCACCTGGTGCGCCGACACGTCGTCGAGGAACTGGCTGTAGGTCAGGCTGGTCGAGGGCGACCGGGTGGGCAGGAGGAAGAACAGCGCGAAGATGACGACCAGCATGATCGGCCACAGCCAGTTCCGCCACGTCGGCGGCGGAGGCGGCGCGGACGGTGCGGCTTTATCCCCAGGCGGAGGCGGTTTCGCTTGCTTACTCATGGCGGCTCCTTGTGATGCCCAGTATGCCCGGTATTCGGTGCAGGCCCATCAACCGGACGCCCGGTTCGGCATATGGTCAGCACACTCGCGGCGGACGATCAGGAAACCCTACGGGATGAGCACGGCGGCGCCGTCGAAGCGGCCGGCTTTCAGGTCGCGCTGGGCCTGGTCCGCGTGGTCGAGCGGGTACGGATGCACGGTGATCTTCAGCTTGTGGCTGGCGGCGAAGCCGAGGAACTCGCGGGCGTCCTCCCGGGTGTTGGAGGTGACGCTGCGCAGCTGCCGCTCCTGGAACAGGTGCTTCTCGTAGTTGAGCGGCGGGATGTCGGTCAGGTGGATGCCCGCGATCGACAGGGTGCCGCCACGGTCCAGCGCGGCCAGGGCGGGCAGCACCAGGTCCCCGACCGGGGCGAACAGGATCGCGGCGTCCAGCGGCTCGGGCGGCATGCCGTCCGCCTCACCCACGGACGCCGCGCCGAGCTCGAGGGCCAGCCGCTTGGCCTGCTCGCCGCGGGTGAGCACGTGCACGGTGGCGCCGCGGGCCAGGGCCACCTGGGCGGCCAGGTGCGCGCTGCCGCCGAAGCCATAGATGCCGAGGCGGCCGTTTGGCGGGAGTTCGGCCCGCTTGAGCGCGCGGTAGCCGATGATGCCGGCGCAGAGCAGCGGGGCCAGTTCCTCGTTGGTGTAGCCCGGCGGGAGCCGGTGCGCGTAGGCGGCGGGCACGGTCATGTACTCGGCGTAGCCGCCGTCGGCGTCCCAGCCGGTGTAGGTACTGGCCGGGCACAGGTTCTCCGCGTCGCGGCGGCAGAACGTGCAGGTGTTGTCGGTCGAGCGGAGCCAGGCGCCGCCCGCGCGGTCGCCCGGCCTGAAGCCCGCCGTGTCGCCTTCGCCCACGGCTGCGACCTCGCCCACGACCTCGTGGCCGGGGGTAACGCCGGATTGGTGCGGCGGCAGGTCGCCCTCGGTCACGTGCAGGTCGGTGCGGCAGACGCCGCAGGCCAGGACCTGGAGCAGCAGCTCACCGGGTCCCGGCCGCGGCGTCTCGTCGTCGGAATGCAGGCGCATCGGGTGGCCGGTGACCGGACCCGGCGCCTCGACATGCCAGGCACGCATACCCGGCACGTTACTCCGTGGGGTTCGCTAGCCCTTCCGGGGCTCGCCCCGGTAAGTCCCGAAAGACCAGCGGTTCCCCTCCGGGTCGGCGGCGGCGAAGTCGTGCGAGCCGTAGTCGGTGTCGTACGGCTCGGCGATGATCTCGGCGCCGGCCGCCTTGGCCCGCCGGTACACCGCGTCCACGTCGTCGCTGACCACGTAGGCGCCGAACGTCCCGGGCCTGGTGGGCGTCGCCTGCCCGTGCGCGTCGGTGTCCCCGTCGCGGACCGAGCCGAGCATGACGCCGCCGCCCTCCGGCCAGGACAGCTGGGCGTGGTCGACCCGGTCGCCGTCGCCGTAGACCACGGTCTCCTCGAAGCCGAACGCGTCGACCAGGAACTTGATCAGCGCCCGGGCGTCACGCGCCCGCAGCGTCGGCCAGACCTGCGGTTCTGGTGTAGCTGGCATGATGTGCCTCCTTGGCTTGGCTGTGACGCTCTCAGGCTCCCTCGTCCAGCCAGTTCCCGGCTTGGACGTTTCGGAACTCCTCAGCCAGCCACTGGCTCGGCGGGCAGCCGGCCAGCGCGCGGAACTCCCGGGCCAGGTGGGCCTGGTCGAAGTAACCGCAGTCGGCGGCCAGGTCCGCGAGCAGGTAATCACCACCGGCGGTCAGCTTGCGCACCAGCAGCTTCCTGGCCCGGTCGAACCTGACGACGCGGGCGGCGGCCTTCGGCGCCAGCCCGATCTCGGCGCGGAACCGGCTGGTCAGGTGCCGCTCGCTCCAGCCGGTGCCGGCGGCCAGCTCGGACACCCGGGTCGCGCCGCCCTCCCGCAGCAGTTCGTGCCAGGCCCAGCTGACCTCCGGGGCCACGTCGGCGTCAGCGGCCCAGCTAAGGCCAGCACCGCGGAGCAGGATCTCGTCGAGCACCGCGAACCGCTCCGGCCAGCCGGGCGCGGACTCGAGCTTCTCGCGCAGCTCGGCGCACACGCCGCCGAGGACGGTCTCCGCGGGCAGGTCGAGGGCGGCGAGCTCGCCGGCCGGCAGGCCGAGCAGCGCCCGCGCGCCCAGCGGCCGCAGCGCCACCTGGATGCCGGACTGCGCGCCCGCGTGCGTGATCAGGGCGGGGACGGAGTGCAGGCCGCCGAGCAGGGTACCGAACTCGCCGGGCGGCTGCCCGGGATCGGGATGCGCCACGATCGTGAGCGGCTCGTCCAGGGTGAAGATCAGCGTCAGGTAGGGCGACGGCAGGCCGCGGTGCCTGGCTGGCGGCACCCCGCGCTGCCGGTAGCCGGTGTAGGCGGCCACGTAGGGGCGCAGCGGCTCCGCGGGGATCCCGCGGTGATGCTCGTCCACCGCGCCGGCTGAGGTTTCCCTGTCCGCGGTTGAACCTCCCCCGCGCCTCATACGTTTTACTCAGCAGAATCCCGGTATCCGTTCAAGTGCAGGGATTCTAATTATTTGCGCTGGTAGTGACCCTGCTGCCAGAATCGGGACTCTCACCCCAGTGTACGGGGCACTGGGGATCCGTCCCGGTTCGGCGGTACGCGGAACGTTTTGGCGGTCCGCGGACGTTAACCGGGAGGGCACGTGATCATTCGTCCACTGGACCGTGACACCGACGTCACGCCAGTGCTAGACGGGGGAAGTGATGCAGCCGTGAAAATCGCAGAGCGTGCGGAGCCAACCGCGGAGCCAGCTCAGCTCGAGCTGTCCTGCCGTACCGGCGCGAACGGATACCAGATAGTCAGTGTGGCCGGCGAGCTCGACATCGCAACGGCCGAGCAGGCCTACTCCTACCTCAGCGAGGTCATCGACGGCCGGACGGCACCGGTCACGGTGGACCTGTCCGGCCTGACCTTCTGCGATGCCTCCGGGCTCGGGGTGCTGGCCCGCGCCGCGCGGTACGCGCGGCAGAAAGGCCGCCAGCTCGCGCTGGCCTCGGCCCGCCCGTCGCTGCTGAAGATCATGCGGATCACCGGCCTGGACCGGGCGTTCCCCGAGCTGCACCCCGCGGTGAGCGTGGCCTCGGCCTGAGCAGGCCCCGGCCTGAGCGGGTCTCGGCCTTAGCGGGTTCCGGCCTGAGCGCGGCAAATCTTCGCTTCACGACAGATCGATGCATCGTGACCGTGGAGGATACTGGCGACTCGCGTTAAGTTTGGAGTGCTTCCGGCGGGTAAATCTGACAGTACGCGCACGCGGAGGGACTCCCAAATGTCCGAAGACGTTCAGGGGCAGGCCACCGACGAGGCATCGGAATCTTCCGAGTCTTCCGAGGCAACGATCGCCGTTCACTGGCGCGAGGAAGGCTATATTCCGCCGCCGCCGAAATTCATCGGCCAGGCGAACGCCTCGGACCCGGCCATCCTGGACCGCTTCGCGGAAGAGAACTTCCCGGAGTGCTTCAGGGAATACGCCGATCTGCTGCACTGGGACGAGTACTGGCATACCACCCTGGACACCAGCGACCCGCCGTTCTGGAAGTGGTTCGTCGGCGGCAAGCTGAACGCCAGCTACAACTGCGTCGACCGGCACCTGGCCGGGGACCGGAACAAGGCCGCCCTGATCTGGGTGCCCGAACCCGAGGACACCGGCGACACGGTGATCACCTACCAGGAGCTCTACCGCCGGGTGAACGAGTTCGCCGCGGTGCTCCAGGACCTCGGCGTCCAGGCGGGCGACCGGGTCACCTTGCACATGCCGATGGTGCCCGAGCTGCCCGTGACCATGCTGGCCTGCGCCCGGCTCGGCGCGATCCACTCCCAGGTGTTCGCCGGGTTCAGCGGCGGCGCCTGCGGCGGCCGGATCGCCGACTCGGGCAGCAAGATCCTGATCACGATGGACGCCTACTACCGCAGCGGCGACCTGCTCGACCACAAGGTCAAGGCGGACGAGGCGGTCGAGGCGGCCCGCAAGGAGGGCCAGGAGGTCGACAAGGTCCTGGTCTGGCGGCGCTTCGGAGGCCAGTACTCGGCCAAGACCCCGATGGTGGAGGGCCGGGACGTCTTCGTCGACGACCTGCTCGCCGACCACAAGGGCGCCGTGGTCGAGCCGGTGTCCATGCCGGCCGAGGCGCCGCTGTTCCTGATGTACACCAGCGGCACCACCGGCCGCCCCAAGGGCTGCCAGCACTCCATCGGCGGGTACCTGTCCTACGTGGCCGGGACGTCCAGGTACTACCAGGACATCCACCCGGACGACACGTACTGGTGCATGGCCGACATCGGCTGGATCACCGGCCACTCCTACATCGTGTACGGCCCGCTCGCGCTCGGCACCACCACCGTCCTGTACGAGGGCACGCCGAACTACCCGGACGCCGGGCGTCCCTGGCGGATCGCCGAGCGGCTCGGGGTGAACATCTTCCACACCTCCCCCACCGCGATCCGGATGCTGCGCAAGGTCGGCCCGGACGAGCCGGCCAAGTACAACTACCACTTCAAGGCCATGACCACGGTCGGCGAGCCGATCGAGCCCGAGGTCTACCGGTGGTACTTCAGCACCGTCGGCAAGGGCGAGGCGATCATCACCGACACCTGGTGGCAGACCGAGACCGGCGGCTTCATCGGCACCGGGCTGCCCGGCCTGTTCCCGATGAAGCCGGGCAGCTGCGGGCCGGCCGCGCTCGGCATCTACCTCGACATCTTCGACGAGAACGGCGACCCGATCCCCAAGGGCAGCGGCAAGGCCGGCAACATCGTGTCCCGCGCCCCGTGGCCGGGCATCTTCCAGACCATCTGGGGCCAGCCCGAGCGGTTCGTGTCCACGTACTTCGAGAAGTACAACAAGGACTCCGGCAGCACGGACTGGCACGACTGGCCGTACTTCGCCGGTGACGGCGCGGTGCAGTCCGAGGACGGCTACTTCCGCATCCTGGGCCGGGTGGACGACGTGATCAACGTGGCCGGGCACCGGCTGGGCACCAAGGAACTCGAGTCGTCCGCGCTCGCGGTGGAGGAGGTCGCCGAGGCGGCCGCCGTCCCGGTCGTCGACGACGTGCGCGGCCGGGTGGTCGAGATGTACATCTCGCTCAAGCCCGGCGTCGCGGCGGACTCGGGGGTCGAGGCCAAGGTGACGAAGGCAATCGAGACCGACATCGGCAAGATCGCCCGGCCGAAGAACATCTGGATCGTGCCGGACATGCCGAAGACCAGGTCCGGCAAGATCATGCGCCGGGTGATCGCCGCGACGTCCAACTTCGCCGATGTCGGCGACATCACGACGCTGGCCAACCCCGAGATCGTAGAGCAGATCCGGGAGCAGGTGCAGAGCGCCAAGCGCGCCAAGGGCGAGGAGCCGCGGGAGTTGAGCGAGTCCGAGGAGCACGAGATCAAGACCTACGGCGAGCAGGAGTAAGCCGGCCGCGTGCGGCGGGCCGCCGACCTCAGGTGGCCCGCCGCACGTCGTTCATTGCGGCCGAACGGCCGGGGCGCGTGCCCCTCTACCGGCTCGCGGGCTCGCCGACCTCGACCGTCAGGTCGTCGTGCAGGAACGACAGGTAGCCGCTGACGGCGGCGGAGTCGCCTTCGGCCTGCGGGTAGGACCAGGCGGCGTCGGCGAGCTTGCGGTCGCCCGCGGTGACCGTCCAGTAGGACGCCGTGCCCTTGTAGGGGCACACGGTGTGCTTGTCGCTCTCCTCCAGCAGGTCCCGGCGGACGTCCGCGGCCGGGATGTAGAAGCGGTTCGGCAGGCCGGTCTCGGAGAGCAGCAGCGGGCTGGCCGTCTCGGCCAGCACGGTCCCGCCGAGCAGGACGCGGACGGGCCGGGAGGAGCGGCGCACGTCCACCCGGTGGTACGGGTCGCGGAGGTGGCCCTCCACGCGCTCGTCCTCGTCGTACCACTCGTCCATGGCGTTCCAGTAGAAGCCGGCGTAGCCCTCGAGCCAGCCCGCCTCGTCGTTCGGCTCCGGGTAGGCCCAGATCGCGTTCTCCGCGACCTGGCCGCCCGCGGTCACCGTCCAGTAGGACGCGGTGCCCTTGAACGGGCAGTAGGTGTGGTGGTCGGTGGGCTGGATCAGGTCGGCCCTGATGTCGTCCAGCGGCACGTACACCTGCGGCGACAGCCCGGTCTCGTGCAGGAGCATGGCACGGGTCGTGTCGAGCACGGTCTGGCCGCCGAGGACCGCCCGCACCCGGCGCGGGAACTGGTGCATCAGCAGCTTGTGCGCGGGACCGTCGATCCGGTAGTTCACGGTCTCCGGCGCCGAACCGGACAGCGGGCCTGAGGAACGGGTCAGGGACATCACATCTCCTCGCAGATCATCTCGTCGACGGTTAGGACAACCGGCGCGAGCGTCCCCGCCATTCCGGCACGCGTGGATGCCGAGTTCATGTCGTTACGACGGTCTGCCGCCCGGCTTCAGCTGGCCATGGACGAGGGAAGCGCGGGCTCTGGGCCCTTGCTCGTGGTGCCCGTGCGCTCCCGGCAGGCTCTCGTGACCGCTGATCCTTGCGCCTGGGGCCGCGTGCCGCGTGCTCAACGACATGGCTGACGCTTTCATGTCGCAGGAACTGCATGGTCGCGGCATCCATGCAGTACGGAATGCTGGGACGTGGTGCTGGTGGGGCTAGAGGTCGGCGGGGGTGGTGAAGTCGGTTAGGCGGGCCTGACCCGGGGTTAGGTCGGCCCAGTCGCCGGTGAAGTCGAGCACGGCCACGGCGGCGGTGGGGAATCTGATCGGGGCGTCGTCGCCGTCCGGCGGCAGGGCCAGGCTGGTGGCCAGGTCCGATACGCCCGGGTTGTGCCCGATGAGCAGTGCCGTCCGCGACGTGGCGGGCAACTCCATGACCAGGTAGAGCAGCATCGCCGCGCTGGCCGCGTAGGCCCGTGGCTCGAAGGTCACCGACGGGGAGCCGCCCAGTTCCCGCGCGACCCGGTCCCAGGTCTGCCGGGTGCGGCGTGCGTCGGAGCAGATCACGGTGTCGGGCAGGTACCCGTGCTCGCGCAGCCAGCGGCCGATCTTCGGGGCGTCGCGGCGCCCGCGCTTGGCCAGCGGCCGGTCCCGGTCAGGCACGTCCGGCCAGTCGGATTTGGCGTGGCGGAGCAGGATAAGCCGCCGGGTACCCGTCATAGCCAGCCCGTTCGGATCATGTCAGGCGCCCGGGTCCGGACGGACCAGCATGAAGTTGATCGCGGTGGCCCGCATCACCGTCGCGCCGTCGGTGTTGGTCGCCTCCACCATGGTCTTGACGATGCCGCGGTCGGGTTTGCTCACCGACCGACGGGACTCGGCAACCGTGGCCCGGACACGGAGCGTATCGCCCGGTCGGACCGGGTGCGGCCAGCGGAGCTCGTCCAGGCCGGCGCTGCCCAGGCTCGACTCCGCGGCCAGGTAGTTCTCCACGAGCAGGCGCATCACCAGGGCGGCGGTATGCCAGCCGCTGGCGATCAGGCCGCCGTACGGGCCGGCCGCCGCGGCCGCCGGATCGACGTGAAACGGCTGCGGATCGAATTCCTTGGCGAAAGCGACGATGCTAGCTTGGTCGATGCTGACGCTGCCGCACTCGTATGTGGTCCCGAGCAGGTAGTCCTCGAAGTAGCTCAGCCCGTGATCGTTCACCCTCGCAGTATCGCAGCCCCAGTGACCTGCGAGCTTATAGATCACAGATGAGTCACAGAAATACTTCAATTTACCTGCGAGCCGCGGACAGTTACTGCCATGCTTCCGCAGACGGCACAGACCACCAATAGCGACGAATTGCCACATCGGTAACACGCAGTGATCAGGAAGGCCCGCCGAACGTCTCCGCCCCCCGGGACGAGTACGCGGGCGCGGAAACCACTTGGGGAGTTCTGTGGACTCATCGCACCTGCACCGCCGCCCGCGCAAGATCCGACGATCGGGCCGGCACGCCACCCCGTCGCAGGTAGAAAAGGTCGCCGGGACGGCAGCCAAGGCCGCCCCCGCGGTAGCGATCGCCGGCGCGCTGGTCGCGCTGCCGCAGTCGGCCCACGCCGAGGTGAAGACACAAGCCAGCGCCACCACCGTGACCGAGCAGGCGCACACCACCGCCCTGGTCAAGAAGGCCGCGGCCAGCCGGACCTACACGGTCCGCTCGGGCGACACGCTGTCCGCGATCGCCAAGCGGTTCTACGGCAACGCGGCCCGCTGGACGTGGATCTACGCGGCGAACCGGTCCAAGATCCACAATCCCAACAGCATCTTTGTCGGCCAGAAGCTGACCATCCCGAGTCACGCGCCGACCGGCACCGCGGCCTACACGCCGCGGCACGCCAAGAAGCCGGCCACCGTGCTGGCGTCCTCGGCGAAGAAGCTGAGCGGCAACCTCAGCTGCTCCGGCCTGGAGGCCCTGTGGAAGGCGGCGGGCGGCGCGCCCGGCTCGGCGTTCATCGCGGCCGAGATCGCCATGGCCGAATCCGGCGGCAGGCAGTACGCCCACAGCCCGACCAACGACTTCGGCTACTGGCAGATCAACGGCGTCCACGGAGCCATGGCCACGTACAACCCGATCAGGAACGCCAAGGCCGCGATCGCCATCTCCAGCAACGGGCGCAACTGGCGCCCGTGGACCACGTACGTCACCGGCGCGTACCGCGGTCGCTGCTAGACCCTTTGGGGTCACCGTCCGCGCCACGTAGGTTCGGCACTATGGACACACCGGACGTGCTCGCCTGGCGAGACGGGTATATCGAGGCCCTGGACCAGACCGCGCTGCCGCATCAGGTCCAAACCCTGCGCATCACCACGGTAGACCAGCTGGTGGAAGCCATCACCACGCTGGCCGTCCGCGGTGCGCCGGTGCTCGGCGCGGCCGGGGCCCTCGGCGTCGCGCTGGCCGTCCGCCAGGGCGACCGCGAGGGCTGGGACGCCGCCCGGCTGGACGCCGAGGTCAAGCGGATCGCCGACGCCAGGCCGACCGCCGTCAACCTCCGCCGCGAGGTGACGGCGGTCGCGGGCCGTATTCCGCAGGGCCGCGCGGCCGTCGAGGCGGCGGCCCTGGCCGTGGTCGGTTCGTCCGTCACGGCCAGCGAGCAGATCAGCCGGCGCGGCGCCGGCTGGCTCAGGCAGGCCTGCGGGCCGGGGCGCCTCCGCATCCATACCCACTGCAACACCGGCAGCCTGGCCTGCCTGGGCTGGGGCACGGCGCTGGGGGTGATCCGGGCCCTGCACGCCGGCGGCGCGCTGGCGCACGTGATCGTGGACGAGACCAGGCCGCTGCTCCAGGGCGCCCGGCTGACCTGCTGGGAGCTCGGCCAGCTCGGCATCGAGCACCGGCTGGCCTGCGACGGGGCGGCGCCGTTCCTGATCAGCCAGCACCTGGCCGACGCGGTGGTGGTCGGCGCCGACCGGGTGGCGGCCAACGGCGACGTGGCCAACAAGATCGGCACCTACAGCCTGGCCCTGGCCGCGCGGGCGGCGGGCATCCCGTTCCTGGTCGCGGCGCCCGAGTCCACCCTGGATTCCTCGACGCCGTCCGGCGCGGCGATCCCGATCGAGCTGCGGGCGGACGAGGAGGTCACCGGGCAGGCCGCGCCGGCCGGGACCCGGGCGCTCAACTTCGCGTTCGACATCACCCCGGCCGAGCTCGTCTCCGCGGTGGTGACCGAGGAGCGGCTCATCCTGCCGGTTATCCCGCGGCCGCCCGCTGGAAGCTGAACTGGCCCTGCGCGTCGGCGAAGCCGCAGGCACGGTAGACGCGGATGGCTTCCTCCGCCGGGTCGGCCACGATGACGAGCGTGACCGCGCCGAACGCCTCGGCCGCGTAGACGCCGGCCAGCCAGACCAGCGTCCCGGCCAGGCCGCGACGGCGGGCCCCGGGATCGGTCTCGACGTCCTGGTAACGGGCCAGCCCGCCGCCGGTGTCGCACACCCCGAGCTGGGACAGCAGGCGGCCGTCGGTGAACGCGCCGAACCAGGCCGCGCGCCCCGACTGGGTCAGCCGGCGCCTGGCCTCGACCCGCCGGACAAGGTACAGCCCGCCGTCGCCGTAGCAGCGGATGCCCAGGTCGCGTGATTGCTCCCAGTCGTCGTCGGATGCCAGCCGCCGGATCTCGGCTTCGGTGTTCCGGCGCGGCGGCGGCTGGACCGCGGCGCAGCTCAGCACGGTGGCGCGCTCGAACTCCAGGCCCGCGGCCAGGAAATCCGGCGGTACCTGCGCGGGCTCGCGTCCGGTGTCCACACCCAGTGCGACGTGCCCGGCCCGCGGGAACTCGGCGGCGAACCGGGCCAGCCAGCCGTCCCCGGCGCCGGGCTCCGGCCAGTCGGCGAGCAGCAGGAAGTTGCCCCACCAGAAGGTGGGGTTGTCCGCGCTGCGGACGACCGCGTAGTCGCCGCGGTCGGTGACCTCGGCCCCTTCGAGCGCGCGCAGCGCCAGGTCGGTACGGAAGCCGAGCGACGTCACCTGCATCGCCCGAGCCTAGCGGTAGGTTCTTCTTGTGGCGAAGGAGCGGTTGCAGCAGGTCGGGTTCGCCGGGCTGATCGGCGCGGTGGCCGGGGCCGCGCTGACGGCGCACCGGGGGCGGGCGGCGGCGGCCGTCGGCGCGCTGGCGGGCGCGGCGGGTCTGGGCGCGGCGGAGGCGGTGGCGCGAGCCCGGCAGCGGCCGGGCGAGATCCCCGCGCTGTGGTCGCGGATCCTGGCGAGCGGCGCGCTGGCGGCCCCGCTCGGCTGGGCGGCCGACCGGCTGACCGGGGCCGGGCCGGTTCCGGTGGCCACGGCGGCGGGCGCGGCAGCCGGGGCCTTGGGGCTGCGTCCGCAGAAGGTCCTGCTCGGGCCGGTCGTGGGCGCGCTGGTCGGGCTGGGCCTGGGACGGAGCGGGCAGCGGGCGGGTTCGGTGGCCGCGGCGGCGGCCGTCGTCGGATTCCGGGTGAGCTCGGCCGTGCTGTTCCGCGATCCGCAGCTGAGCCTGCTCGCCGAGCGGGTGAAGGCCGAGGACCTCCCGTTCGTGGTGCCGCTGGCCAGCCAGACCCGGTACGTCGGCACCGACTACGTCCGGTCGCTGGCACAGGTGCTGGGCGGCACGTACACGGCCGACGTGGCCGACATCGGCATCGTGGCCTCGCTGGACGAACTGGCCGGGCCGTCCTTCGACCCGGCCGGGGTGGACCCGCTGGTCCGCGAGTTCTACGAGCACACCACGCGGTTCGCCCTCGACATCGTGCCGGAGTGGCGGATGTGGGTGCGCCCCGGCTATCTGCTGTACCGGACGGTGCTGGCCCGCCCGCTCGGCCAGGCCAACGTGCCGATGAGCCAGCGCGAGGCGCAGCACGGGGTGCGCAGCCGGATCGACACCATCAGCGACGTGGAAGGCGCGGTGTCGGTGCGCGGCTGGATCCGGTCCCGCGCCGACACCGGTGAGCCCATCTACGTGGGCATCTACACCACCTACCGGCACCAGGGACGCGGCTACGTCAGCGTCGGCTTCCCGCTGCCGCAGGCCAGCTTCACCGCGACGCTGCTGCCGCGGGCCCGGCCGGGAGGCGGGCTGGTGCTGGACAGCCACAGCGAGCTGGACCAGCCCGGCCATTACCTTACTTATATAGACGCGCAGACCGCCGAGCTGACCACCGTCGCGGTGCGCGGGTTCGCCGAGCGGCTCGACGTCTACGTGGAAGCGGGCGAGCTGCGGGCCGAGCACGCGTTCTGGGTGTTCGGCCTGCCGTTCCTGGTCCTGCACTACCGGATCACGCGCAAGCCCCGGTTAGAGCCCGGCCGCAAGCCCCCGGAAGCACCATGGCGCCGGTGCTGGCGTGACGGAGGTGGCTGCTGAGCTGGCTGAGGCTGTGGGCGGTCGCTGGCATATGGGGTGAAGGGGCCCTTGCCCCCATCTATCGAGGGTAAGGGCCCCTTCACCTCACCGGACGGGGGCGGAGGGGGCGGGGGGTTAGTTTTGGAGGGGGAGGAGCTCGCGGACGAAGGCTTCTAGGAAGGGGCCGAACGGGCCAGGGCTCGCCGGGCGGACTACGAACTTGCTCAGGCCGGCCTCGACGTAGTGGCCGAGCATTCGGCGGGCATCACCCCAGCCTCGGGCGACCAGCGTCGCCGGGTCGGCCTCGGGACGGCGGCGGCGGATCGAGGCCAGCAGCGGGTCCGGGATGCCGTCAAAGGTCACCGGCAGGCTGAGCCCGAAGTGGTCCTCCTCCACCTCGCGGTCCGCCCCGGCCGCGGCGTCCTGGATTTCCCTGACCGCCGCGCCCGCCTCGGCCGGCGTCAGCAGCGAGCCGAGCCACCCGTCGGCCAGCCGCCCCACCCGGCGGAGCGCGGCCGGTGCCGAACCGCCGAGCCAGATGTCGAGCGGCTTGGCTGGCCGCGGGCTCACGGTGGCGCCGGACACCGAGAAGAAGCGCCCCGCGAAGTCGACCTTCTCGGTCGTGAGCAGCAGGCGCAGCAGCTCCAGCGACTCGTCGAAGACGGCGGCCCGGTGGCCGGAGGGGACGGGAAACAACGGCCGTTCGGCATCCTGGGCCGGCCTCAGCCCGAACACCGGCAGCACCCGGCCGGGGGCCAGCCCGGCCAGCGACGCGAGCTGCTTCGCGACCAGGACCGGATGCCGGCCCGGTAGCACGGAGATTCCGCTGCCCGCCTTCAGCCGCCGGGTCCGGGCCAGCGCGAACGCCATGCCGGTGAACGGCTCCACCACCGGGGAGTACACGGTCTCCGGGAACCACAGCGAGTCCACTCCGGCCTGCTCGAGCGAGTCGACCGCGCCGGCGAACTGATCGGGGGACCCGGCCGGTCCCAGGGATATGCCAATCCGGACCTTCATGCTCCCATGGGATCACAGTCGCCGCACCACGAGCACCGCGGAGTCGACCTGAGGCGGCGGGCGGAAGGCGCGCCGGGGTACGGGTGCGCCCATGCTCATCCGGAAGCCGCGGGTGCGGCGGGACGCGTGCTTGCGCACCACGGCGCGCTGTAGCACCAGGTCGGCGGCGACCAGCCGGGAGCCCGGCGCGAGCAGCAGGCCGAGCAGGCCGGCCGTGATCCCGTACGGCGGGCTGGCCACGACCCGGAACGGCCGGCGGGGCAGCCGCATGCTGGCGGCGTCCGCGTGCACGACCGTGACTTCGGGAAACTGATGGCGGAGCCGTGCCGCGCGCGCCGGGTGCAGCTCGACCGCGACGACCCGGGCACCCGCCCGGATCAAGGGTGCGGTGAGCGCGCCGTCGCCCGCCCCGATGTCGAGGACGAGCTCGCCGGGACGGATCGCGGCCTGCGCGACGATCCGCGCGGCCCACTCATGATCGAGCCGGTGCCACCCCCAGACCCGACGTGACGTCCCGGTGGCGGCGGACACGGCGGACCATGACCATGTAGCAGCTCATGCCGCGACGGTAGCCTCCCGTGACCGGCTGGCCAACTGATTTTCCGGGCGGGCCGTGTGCGAGGCTAGGGCGGTGAGCAGGAATGAGGCCGACCTGACGCTGGCGGGCGGCAAGATCAGGACGCCGGCGCACCCGTCCGGGTTCGTCTCGGCGCTGGCGGTCAGGGACGGTGTCGTCCAGGCCGTGGGCAGCGACGACGAGATACGGGAGCTGACCGGGCGCCGGACCCGGGTCATCGACCTGCGCGGGCGGCTGGCGCTGCCCGCGTTCGGCGACGCGCACGTGCACCCGGTGGGCGGCGGGCTGGAGAGCCTGCGCTGCAACCTGGTCGGGCTGCGATCCCGGCCGGAGTGCCTGGAGGCCGTGGCCGAATACTGCGCCTCGCTGTCTCCGGGCGCCTGGGTGACCGGCGGCGGGTGGACCATGTCGGCCTTTCCCGGCGGGCTGCCGACAGCGGCCGACCTGGACACGGTGACCGGCGGCCGGCCCGCCTTCCTGCCGAACCGGGACCACCACAGCGCCTGGGTGAACACCGCGGCGCTGACGATCGCGGGCATCGACGCGCGTACCCCGGACCCGGCCGACGGGCGGATCGAGCGGGACGACTCCGGGCGGCCGGCCGGCGCGCTGCACGACGGGGCGATGCGCCTGGTGGCGGCGCACGCGCCCGAGCCCACCGACGCCGAACTCCTCACCGGGCTCGTCGCGGGCCAGTCGCACCTGCACGCGCTCGGCATCACGAGCTTCCAGGACGCGTGCGTGGGCGCGGCGGGTGAGCTGGGACTGCCGGACTCGTTCGGCGCGTACCTGATGGCGGCCGACTACGGGATGCTGGACAGCCACGTGACCGCCGCCCTGTGGTGGGACCGGGACCGCGGCCTCGGCCAGATCGACGACCTGCTGGCCCGGCGCGAGCGGGCGAGCGACGGTCAGTCGCGGTTCCGGGCCACCACGGTCAAGCTGATGCTCGACGGCGTGTGCGAGACGTTCACCGCCGCGATGTCCGCGCCGTACCTGGATCGCACCGGTCATCCCACGGATCGTTCGGGACGCCTGTTCATCGAGCGTGAGGAGCTGTTCGAGGCGGCGCGGCGGCTGAGCGCGGAGGGATTCCAGCTGCATTTCCACGCCATCGGCGACCTCGCGGTGACGACCGCGCTGGACGCCCTGGCCGCGCTGCCGGCCGAACAGCGCCAGGCCGCGCGGCACCACCTGGCGCACCTGCAGTTCATCACCCCGCGAGACATGGGCCGGTTCGCCGAGCTCGGCGTGGTGGCCAACTTCCAGCCGCTGTGGGCGTGCGCGGAGATCCAGATGGAGGAGATGACGCTGCCGTTCGTCGGGGCAGAGCGGGCCCGGTGGCAGTACCAGATCGGCTCGCTGCTAGGGCTGGGCACCCGGATCGCGTTCGGCAGCGACTGGCCGGTGTCCAGTGCGGACCCGCTGCAGGAGATCCACGTGGCGGTGAACCGGGTGCTGTCCGAGCGGCTCGGGCGGCCGGGCATGCCGGAATGCGAGAACCCGTTCCTGCCCGACCAGGCGATCACCGTGGACGCGGCGGTGGACGCCTTCACCTCCGGCGTCGCGTGGGTGAACCACGCCGAGGAGGTGACCGGCCGGCTGCTGCCCGGGATGCGCGCCGACGTGGTCGTGCTCGACCAGGACATTTTCACGATCCCGCCGCGCGACATCGGGAGCACCTCGGTGGTCGCGACGGTGGCGGGCGGGACCGTGGTCTACGGCGACCGGTGAGCGCAGGCGAACTGCGCCGGTGAACAGGGGGTGAGAAGTGCCATCCCGCTGGTGACCCGGCCGCCGAAATGTGCTGTGCTTGTCCTGTGACCAGTGCACCCATTCAAAGCTTCAACGAAATCCCGCTGGACTGGGAGACCAACCCCGACGTGCGCGCCCGGCTCACCGTGGACGACGAGGACGAGCACGACGACCCCATCCTGTTCTTCGACGGCCAGCCGGTCGACACCTGGCGCGAGGACTACCCGTACGCCGAGAAGATGACCCGGGCCGAGTACGAGTACCTCAAGCGGCCGCTGCAGATCGAGCTCGTCCGGCTGCAGAACTGGGTGAAGGATACGAACCAGCGGATCGTGCTTGTCTTCGAGGGCCGCGACGCGGCCGGCAAAGGCGGCACGATCAAGCGGTTCACCGAGCACCTGAACCCGCGCGGCGCCACCGTCGTGGCGCTGAACAAGCCGACCGAGCGGGAACAGTCCCAGTGGTACTTCCAGCGCTACGTGCCGCACCTGCCCGGGGGCGGCGAGATCGTCATGTTCGACCGGTCCTGGTACAACCGGGCCGGCGTGGAACGGGTGATGCATTTCTCCTCTGAGCAGGATTACTGGGAGTTCATGCGCGAGGCGCCGGAGTTCGAGCGCATGCTGGTCCGCTCCGGCCTGCACCTGATCAAGTTCTGGTTCTCGGTGACCCCCGCCGAGCAGCGCACCCGTTTCGCCATCCGCCGGATCGACCCGGTGCGGCAGTGGAAGCTGAGCCCGATCGACCAGGAGTCGCAGAACCGGTGGGACGGCTACACCGAGGCCAAGGAGGCCATGTTCCACTACACCGACGTGGAGTGGGCTCCGTGGACGGTGGTCAAGAGCAACGACAAGAAGCGGGCCCGGCTCGAGGCGATCAAGCACGTGCTGCTGCAGTTCGACTACGACGGCAAGGATCGCGACGTCATCGGGGAGCTGGACAAGGCCCTGATCGGGCCGCCCGCGGTGATGTCCGAGCACGACCCCGGCCTGGTCTTCCCGGAGCTGTAACGTACAGACATGGCCCTTGCCGAGATTTGCTCCGCCGGAGAGCTGCGGGACCTGCTCGGGCTGCCCAGCGGGCGGGCGGTGACCAAGGAGCGGACCAGGCTGCACGCGGTGGACCGGGAGTGGCTGGCCGTCTCGCCGTTCTGCATCCTGGCCACCTCCGACGCCGACGGCAACTGCGACGCGTCACCCAAGGGGGACCCGGCCGGCCACCTGGTGCACGTGCTGGACGACACCACGGTCGCGATAGCCGAACGGCCGGGCAACAAGCGGGCCGACGGGTACCTCAACATCCTGGCCAACCCGCACATCGGGATCATCTCGCTGATCCCCGGCCGGAACGAGACGCTGCGGATCAACGGACGGGCCCGGCTGGTGCGTGACGCGCCGTTCTTCGACGAGCTGGCGGTCCGCGGGCGGCGGCCGATCCTGGCCCTGCTCGTCGACGTCGAGCAGATCTTCTTCCACTGCCCCAAGTCGCTCCTGCGGTCGAAGCTGTGGGACCCGGATTCCTGGCGGCCGGACGCGCTGCCGTCGCACGCCACCTTGACCAAGCGGGTGATGGAAACGCCGGAGACGCTGGAAGAGCTGGAGGAGCACTACGCCCTGGCGAACTACTCCCGGCTGCTTTACTAACTGCATCACTGCGTTACTGCAACAAGCCGGGGGTGAGGCGGATGGCGGGAGACGGCCGACGGGTGAGCGTGCTGGGGGTGCCGACGAGCGCGGGCTCGCACAACCCCGGGCAGGAGAAGGCCCCGGCCGCCTGGCGCGCGGCCGGCCTGATCAGCGAGCTGCGGGCGGCCGGCCTGGACGTGGAGGACCGCGGCGACCTGGAGGCCACGCCGTACCGCCCGGTCGAGCCGGAGGGCGGCCTGCGGGACACCGACCGGGTGGCCGAGGTGATCCGGCGGGTCGCGGCCGAGGTGGCGGCGATCCGCGCGGCCGGGCGGCTGCCGCTGGTCCTGGGCGGCGACTGCACGATCACGCTGGGGGCGCTGGACGGGTTCGGCGGGGGCGGGCTGGTGTACTTCGACGGCGACGCGGACCTGACCACCCCCGAGCGCAGCGCCTCCGCCGTGGCCGACACCATGGGCATGACCCACATGCTCGGCGGCGGGTCGCCGCGGCTGGCCCGGCTCGGCTCCCGGTACCCGCTGCTGCGGCCGGGGCAGGTGGTGCTGTTCGGCTTCGACCCGGCCGAGCTGGACACCGGCGAGTGGACCGAGCTGGTCTCCCGGCACCTGTACGCGGCCCCGGCCCCCGCCGTGCGGGCCGACCCCGCGGGCGAAGCCCAGCGGGCTCGCGGCTACCTGGACCGCCGCAGTGTCTCCTACCTGGTTCACTTCGACGTGGACGTGCTGCACACCGGGCTGTTCCCGCTGGCCAACTACCCGCACTTCGCCGGGCTCACCCTGGATGAGGTGAGCGCGGGCCTGAACGAGTTCGGGGGCGGGGAGAAGTTCGGCGGGCTGGTCATCACGGAGGTGAATCCGGACCACGACCCGTCGGGTCAGCTGCTCAGGACACTGGCCGCCCGGGTGGTCCGAGCGCTCGCGCCTGCTCGATGAGAGCCCGGTGACGCGGAGAATCCCAGGCCCGTTCGGTATCGAAGCCGGGACTACGGCCTGGCCTGGCGGCTAGAACCGCCAGCGCGTCGCCCCGCCGGGCTCGACGGTGGCCAGCGCCGTGGCGCTCTTTGGCGTGAGACGGTAGACGTGCCAGGGCGGCGGTCCGGCCGAGGGCGCGCTGAACTCGGCGGTGAGGGCCGCGCCGGTATCGTCGACCCGGGCCGGCCAGCCTTCCGCGGCCCAGCGTGCGGCCATGTCGGCGACGATGGCCGGGTCGGTGACCAGGCTGGCCTCGCCCTCGACCACTAGGTCGAATTCCTCGGTCGCGAGGCTCAGGGCGCAGCGCGGATCGCGGGCGAGGTTCCGGCCCTTGCGGCTGCCCTGGCCGGTCTCGAACCAGAAGCAGCCGTCGGCCCACAGCGCGCCGACGCCGTTGACATGCGGGCTTCCGTCCGCGTTGATCGTAGACAGCCAGCAGGTATGACGGTTCGGCCCGCCGGTGCCCGGCACCTGGGTCACGCCCGGGCGGAGCGTGTCCTCGATGCTGGCCCAGTCGAGCAGCGGTAGCTGGTACAGGTCGGCAAGGTTTTTAGCTTCCATAGCTGGTGGACGATACGGTATCGCCGGACTCATCGCGGCGGCGCCGTCATCGCGCGTGGGCCGCGATCGCCTGGGCGCAGGGCAGGACCTCGGTGTGCGTCGTGTCCACCTGCAGGTCGTAGACGATACCGCGGTGGACCAGTTCGGCCTGGGACGCGGCCATCCCGATGATCCGGTCGCCCCGGGCGAGCTCGCGGCCCGCGGCCACGGTCGCGTCACAGCGGACGCCGACCCAGAGTGTCGGGAGCGTGCCGAGCGCGTTCTTCCACCGCAGCTGGGACGCCGCGCCGCCGACGAAGACCTCGTCGACGATGATCCGGGCTCCAGCCTGCGCCATCGCGGCGATTCCCGCGATCCACGCCGCCTCCAGCGTGCGGAACTCCGGCCCGACGATGACCTCGCCGTCCGTGGCGAACTCGATACCCGCGGCCGACGTCTGCAGGGACATCGGCATCGCCTGGACCAGGTTGTCGGTCCCGAAGGCCAGCCACGGATCCGGCAGGACCGCCTGCAGGCACCGGGCGATACCCGACTTGCCCGAGCTGGACCCGCCATTGAGCACGATCACCTGAGTTGCCACGTCGCCACGGTACCGGTCCGGTTGCCGCCTGGGCTTTAATGGTGTGGACTCCTGGCGGGGGGCGGGACATGGGCACTGACAGCAATGAGGCCGGGCTCGCGCGGGGCGTGGTCGGGTCGGCGCGCGTGATCGCGTTCGGCGCGAGCAACGTGGCCCCGGCTGGTTCGGTCGTCGCCGGGCTGGTCATCGTCGTGTCGTACGCCGGGTTCGCGTCGCCGCTGGTCGTGCTCATCGCGTTCGTCGCGGCCATGTGCTGCGCGAGCAGCATCGCGGAGTTTGCCCGGCGGCTGCCGTCGGCTGGCTCGCTGTACACGTACAGCAGCCGCGGGCTGGGCCGGACCGGAGGTTTCCTGACCGGCTGGATGATGGTCTTCGCGTACGTGCTGTACGTGCCCGCGGGCATCGCGCTGACCAGCGCGTACACGTCACAGCTTCTGGCCGGCACCCTTCATGTGGCCGTCAGCGCCTGGGCGCTTTTCGTGATCATCGTGGGCGCGGTGGCCGTGGTCGCATACCTGGGCATCAGGACGACAACCTCGGTGGACCTGGTTCTGGTCGTAGGCGAAGTCGCCATCATCGCCGCGCTGGCCATTACGATCCTGGTCAGCGTCGCGCCGGCGGATTACTCGCCCGCGGTCCTCTCGCCGGCCGCCTCACCGAACGGCCAGTTCACAGACATCACGAATGCGATGATCTACGGGATCACCGCATTCGCCGGCTTCGAGGCGGCCACCGCGCTCGGCGAGGAGGCAAGAAACACACGCCGCTCAATCCCCGCGAGCATGATCGGCGTTGTCATCGTGACGGGCATTTTCTACCTGCTCGTCGTGCACGCGGAGATGTTCGGCGTGGGCCGGCAGGGCATTTCCGGCTTCGTGCGGCAGGGTAATCCGCTCGGCTATCTCACCGGCCGGTACTGGTCGCCGTCAACGGTCTGGGTCATCGAGCTCGTGGTCGTGCTCGCCGGCCTCGGCTTCGTCATCGCCACGTTCAACGTGGCCATCCGGGTCATGTTCGCCATGGGACGCGAGCAGGTCCTCCCGGGGACGCTCGCCCGGTTGTCCCGCCGGCGTACCCCGACCGTCTCGATTGCGTGCGTGGCCGCGTTCGCGCTCGTCCTGGGGCTTCCGTTGACCTACGGCTTCGGCGGCGTGCGCACATTCGGCTACATCGCCGGCGCGGGCGGGCTCGCGGTCGTCCTGGTCTACCTGGCGGTGAACGTCGCGGTCATCCGCGCGTTCCGGACCGAGTTCCGTGATGAGTTCGGTCTGTGGCGGCATCTGCTCGTGCCGGCCACGGCCATCGTATTGTTCCTGTTTCCGCTGTGGGGCATCCTCCATCCGCGCTCCCGCCAGCTGGCAGACCTGCTGCATTTCACCGCGCTCGGCTGGCTCTGCCTCGGGGTCATCGTCGCTGTCATCCTCCAGGCCCGGCATCCCTCGAGCTTCGAGACGCTGGGCAGGGTATTCATGCCAGCCGATAGGCAACCGGAATACTCACTCGAATCGGCTGGGGATCTCGCTGCTGGTCATAGCAGCCGACAGGGAAACGGTGATGGGGACGCCTAGCGCGGGAGGGAGACGGGCGTGACGGCCTGGTCGAGTTGCGGACGGCTCACGGTGTTCATGCCCATGGCGCGCGGGCGAGGCTGCCTTCCAGGTGTCGCCTTGTTTGCCGGAAATTCACATAACGGTTGTGGCCTCGGAAGATAATGAGTCAGGAGACCATCAACGCACGTTTCGGAGCACGGGTGACAGTGGCATGCATCAGCTGGCCGGCCAAGCCCTGGGGGTAGGCCGGCCGGTTTTCGGCCCTCCGGCGTCGAAGTCCGGCTGTCCCCCTACGCGGCCGGGGACCGTCTGGCGTCCGTTGCTGATGGAAAGGCTGGCGCAGGAAGATCTTCCTCCGATCGTCTCGGTGGTGGCGCCGTCTGGTTTCGGGAAGACGACGCTGCTGACGCAGTGGGCCGAACGTGACAACCTGGCCTTCGCCTGGGTGCCGGTCGAGGAGGCTGACAACGACCCGAAGGTCCTGCTCAGCCGCATCGCGCAGGTGCTTGACGCGGTAGGGCCGATCGACCGGCGGGTATTCGACGCGCTGACCTCCCCGGGAAGCTCGATCGCGGGCCTGGTCGTTCCGCGGCTCGGATCGGCCCTGTTGTCGAGGACCTCACCGGTCGCGCTCGTCCTGGACGATGTACACGTACTGCGTAACTCCGAATGCCGGGCCGCGCTGTCGATGCTGGCCGATCACGTGCCGCACGGCTCACGGCTGGTGCTTTCCGGTCAGGTCGAGCCTCCGCTGCGGATCGCCCGCCTGCGCGCCGAGGGCCGGATCCTGGAGATCGGCCCGGGCGATCTGTCGCTCACCCGCGACGAGGCGTCGTCGCTGTTGCGGGACGCTGGCATCGTACTCGAGGAGCAGGAGGTAACCGAACTCCACCGGCGCACCGAGGGGTGGCCGGTGGGGCTGTACCTGGCGGCGCTGTACATCAGGGAGGGCGCCCCCTTCGGGCGGGTGGCCGACTCCTTCGGCGGTGACGACCTGTTCGTCAGCGAGTACGTAGAGTCGGAGTTCCTGTCGCGGATCTCCCAGCAGGACCGGGCGTTCCTGACCCGGACCGCGGTGCTGGAGCGCATGTGCGGGCCGCTGTGCGACGCGGTGCTCGAACAGTCCGGGTCGGCCGGAGAACTAGCCGATCTCGCCCGGTCGAACCTGCTGCTGGTGCCGCTGGACCGGCGCGGGAAGTGGTATCGCTACCACCACCTGTTCCGCGACATGCTCCTGGCCGAACTGGACCGCATGGAACCCGAGCTGATCCCGGTCCTGCGCCGCCGCGCGGCGGCCTGGTGCGTGCGGAACGATCTGCCCGAGCCGGCGCTGGAGTACTCCATCGCCGCCGGGGACGTCGACGCAGTCGCTGACTTGACGGGAAGGCTCGTCTTGCCCACCTACCAGCAGGGCCGGGTCACCACCGTCCAGCGATGGTTCCGCTGGCTGCAAGACAGGGGCGGGATCGGGAAGCACCCGATGACGGCGGTGCTGGCGTCAGTTGTGTCCGCGGTGACGGGGCGGCCAGCCGAGGCTGAGCGCTGGGCCGATATAGTCGACCGCTGGCAATTCGGGGACGGGGCACGGCCCGATGATCCTCCGGCCGAGGCGTGGGCTGCCCTGGTCCGGGCCGTGCTATGCCGGGGCGGCGTCATGCAGATGCGCGCCGACGCCGACGAGGCCGTTCGCGGGTTCGCGGCCGAAGGCATCAGGGCGCCCATAGCCTCGCTCTGCCAGGGTCTCGCCCGGATTCTGTCCGGTGATCTCGACGGCGGCGACGCGTCCTTCGCCGATGCGGTGATCATCGCGACCGAAGCCGGCGCGCCCGAGGGCCTCGCCGAGGCGCTGAGCGAGCGATCGCTGATGGCGATGGCACGCGGCGAATGGAGCCTCGCCGAGATCCTCGCCGACCAAGCACATAGCACGTTGCGCCAGGCCGGGATCGAGGACAGTTACGCGACGACCCTCGTGTGCGCGGCGGCGGCCCGCGTGGCTCTGCACCGGGGAGATGCCCAGACGGCGCGCCAGCATCTGGTCACCGCTCAGCGCACGCGGGCCGTGCTGACCTACGCGTTCCCGCACATGGCCGTTCAGGCCCGGATCGAGCTGATCCGCGTCCATCTGGCCCTCGGCGATCTCGCCGGGGCCAGGACGCTCATGCAGGAGGTGGACGAGCTGCTCAGGCGCCGCCCCGGACTCGGCAGCCTGGTCGGCGAGGCCCAGGCACTCCGGGATCTGCTAGCGAGTGAGCGCGGTTCCAGTGTTCCCGGGGCGTCGTCGCTGACAGCTGCCGAGCTGCGCCTGCTGCCGATGCTCTCCACCCACCTGTCGTTCGGGGAGATCGCCGCGGAGATGTTCCTCTCTCGCCACACAATTAGTTCGCAGGCGATGTCGATCTACCGGAAACTGGGGGCCGGCTCACGGAGCCAGGCCGTCACGCGGTCCCGCGAGCTGGGACTGCTGGAGGGATGAATCCGGGGCGAGAGCGGCCGGGGTTCAGATGGGGTAGCGCGTGGGTTCGGTGGTATAGGTGCGGCCAGACGGGGTGGTCCAGCGGAAGGTCCCGTCGGGCAACTGGTCGGCCGTCCATTTCGGGTGCTGTTTGAGCCGGTGGTCGTGACGGCATTTGGGGCCGGTGTTACAAAGACAGGTGCGTCCGCCGGCTTCGTAGGGGGTGTTGTGCTCGTGGTCGCACTGGGCGGCGGGGCGGCGGCAGATGGGGCTGGTGCAGGTGGCGTGCCGGACCTGGGACAGGTGCCGCAGCGTGACCCCGGGGTTGTGGCCGCGGGCTTCCAGCCGGTGGTCGCAGGGGTCGGTGGTGACCGGGTTGATCGTCACGATCAGGTCCGCTCCGGGTCCGGGGGTACGCAGCCGCCAGGCGCCGTAGCCGCCGGGCGGCCCGTCCCGGCTGGCCGGGGTGAAGGTGAAGCCGGTCCCGCCCGCTGGCGGGCCGGGGCCGGAGCGTTGCCTGTGACTTCTGGGTTCGGGGCGGACGCAGCCGTGGGCTACGGCGTGTCCCTTGGCGTCGGTGACGGTCAGGCACCAGGTGGTCTTGGGATTGGCGGCGGCGGCGCGGGCGAGGTCGCGGGCCAGCCAGGGGTCGACCGGTCCCAGGCCGCCGAGTTCGCCGGGCCGGTCCGCGAGGCCGGCCAAGGTGGCCAGCGGGATGGTGAGGGTGACCCGGCTGGCGAACCCCGAGGGGGCCGGGGCGGGCTGGTCCTGGCGGGGGCGGGAGTCCTGGCCCAGGAGCAGGTCCAGGTAGGCGCGGGCGCGCAGCTCGTCCGTGCCGCCGTCCAGCCCGGCGGCCTTCAGTTCCCGGGCCCAGGCGGTGATCCGGTCGTCCACCGCCAGCACCTCGTCCGGCGGGAGCTCGCGGCCCATCAGGGCGGCGTTGCCGGAGTCCTCCAGCCACCGCTCGACCCGGGCGAACTTCGCGGCGGTCTCCCGGCGCTTCCTCGCCTTCTCCGGGGCGGCCTTGATCACGGCGCGGGCGATCGCGGCGCGCAGCCCGCCCGGGGTCAGCCCGACGGCCCGGTCCAGGACCTCGTTCTCGGCGGCGCGGGCTTCGTCCTCATCCAGCAGGCTGGTGGCATTCACGATGATCCGGGCCTTGCCCAGGCTGAGAGTGCCGTCGCGCAGCGCCGCCGCGGTGCCGGGCAGATGGGTGTCCAGGTGCCCGGCCGTGCCCATCAGCTCATAGCCGCGGGCCCGGGACTCCCCTAGCGCGCAGGCGACCTCATCCGCGGTGAACTCCGCGTCCTCCGGAGCCGGGTTCCGCCGGGACAGCTCCGCGATCACGGCCAGCTTGCGGGCCGCGGCGTGGGCTTCCACGCGGTCCCAGGCGCACAGCACCCCGACCAACTCCCCCTCCGGCACCCCATCGAAGCCGTCAGCGGCGTCGGCGGCGACCGCCAGCTGCGCGCAGCCCGGCAGCACGTCGAAGATCATCCCCGGGCCGAACGCGGCGGCCGGGCTGGACGACTCGCCGGGGAAGACCCGCGCGGAGCCGGGCTGGCCCGGGCCCCGCCGCCCAGTGGTGGCCGCGGTCATGGCGAGCAGCTCATCGGCGGCGGCTTCGCGGATCTCGGCCAGCTCCTCTTTGGTGAGGGGGGCGTGGTCCTCGTAGTCGTATTCCGCGGGGGGCTCGTCGTGCGCGTGGGCCCGGTCCAGCCAGGACTCCCGTTCCGGGTCGCGGTCCAGCCAGGCGAGATCCTCGTCCCACCCAGGGTCCGCGGGAACAGGTTCCGAAGGCATGGAGCACCACCCGTTCGGCATGATGATTTCTATAGAACATAATAGCAAATATTGTTCATGATCACCAGTAAAGGCTGATATTCGAACAAAGATGTTAGAGTTGAAGCAGTGGCTCGGCGGCGAATCGAAGCGTGGGGCGGCGCCTGGGAGGGCGGTGGCTCGCGGTGCCCCGGAGGGGTAGCGGGCGGTGCTCTGGGAGGATGGCGGGACTGGGTTTCGGGAAGGGATGGCGGGATGAGTCGGGTCGTGGTCATCGGGGCTACCGGGCATATCGGCACGTACCTGGTGCCGCGGCTGGTGCGGGGCGGTCATGAGGTGATCGCCATGAGCCGCGGAACGCGGGATCCGTACCACGCGAGCCCGCAGTGGGAGTCCGTTACCGGGGTGACGGTGGACCGTGACGCGGAGGACGAGGCAGGGACGTTCGGGGCGCGGGTGGCGGACCTGCGGCCAGATGTCGTCATCGACCTGATCTGCTTCACCGCCGCGTCGGCGCG
>Ga0081540_1000213_pt1 | contig 61164 bp, 56 predicted proteins | sample TabmetS2T1R1_FD_71024 | JGI IMG/M metagenome (GOLD analysis project Ga0081540, IMG submission 71024) | Tabebuia heterophylla rhizosphere microbial communities from the University of Puerto Rico - S2T1R1 | ecosystem: Host-associated > Plants > Roots > Rhizosphere ...
CTCAAAACTCAAGCAGTTCCGCCGCGTCGCAACCCGCTTCGAAAAGACTGCCCGAAATTACCGCGCCGTCGTCACTCTCGCTGCCATCATCTTATGGATGCGATAAGTGTCCACACCACCTAGTGGGTCCAGGGCTCGATGCGCTTGAAGGCGAAATTGTCGGCATAGGCGATCTGCCGGTGCACCGAGTCCTTGGGCTCGATGACCTGATAGGGAATGCCATTGCGCTCGCAATAGGCGACCGCGTCTTCCCTGGTATCGAAATGCAGGGTGAGCTGCTGCTTCATGTCGCCGGAAGAGGTCCAGCCCATCAGGGGCTCGACCGCACGGGGCTGTTCGGGCTCGTAATCGAGCTGCCATTCCCGGGTCTTGGCCCTCCCCGATTGCATCGCGTTTTTGGCGGCCTTGAAAATGCGGGCGGTGGTCATTGGATGGTCGGGTCCCCTAAGGCGTATGCGACATGGAAGCGTTTTGTGGAAACGGCCGGGATAGTATAGACACACTTTTCAGGAATTTGATCGGTGATTCCAAAAACCCGGATGTACCTTTTCGCGACCGGTATAGTCTTTATGCCGTACAGTGACAATCCAGGGACATCCGGCGGCGGGGCCCCGGTCTTACGGCGCGATCTTCCCGAAAGCAGCAGTTCGAAACGGCACCCATGAAAATCAACGCAACCCTGCCAGAAAAAGGACGCGACCTCCGGCTCGACCTGTTTCGCGGGGTCGCGAACTGGGCGATCTATCTCGACCATATTCCGGACAACGTCGTGAACTGGATCACCACCCGCAACTACGGGTTTTCCGACGCGGCCGACCTGTTCGTCTTCATTTCCGGCTACACGGCCTCCTTCGTTTATGCCCGGATGATGCTGGAACGCGGTTTCATCGTCGGCGCCACACGGCTGACCAAGCGCGTCTGGCAGCTCTATGTCGCCCACATCATCCTGTTCGTGATCTATATCGCCTCCATCAGCTATCTGGCGTTGCGCTTCGGCGATTCCGAACTGGTCAACGAGTTCAACGTCGTCGGCCTGATCGACAATGCCACCGAAACGCTGCGGCAGGGATTGTTCCTGAAGTTCAAGCCGGTCAATCTCGACGTGCTGCCGCTCTATATCGTGCTGATGGGCCTGTTCCCGCCGGTCCTGTGGATCATGCTGCGCCAGCCCAACTGGACCATGGTGGCATCGCTCGTGCTTTGGCTGGTATCGCGCCAGACCGGTTGGAACCTGCCCGCCTATCCGGTCGGCACCTGGTACTTCAACCCGTTCGCCTGGCAGGTGCTGTTCGTGTTCGGCGCATGGTGCGCGCTCGGCGGCGCCCGCAAGAATTTGGCCATCATCAACTCGCCGATCACGCTGTATCTGTGCATCGCCTACATGATCTTTGCACTTATCATGACCATGGCCGGAAAGTTCCCGGCCTTCGGCGAGCTGTTCCCGCACTGGCTCTATTCGACATTCAACCCCAACGACAAGACCAACCTCGCGCCCTATCGCTTCCTGCACTTCGTGGTGATCGTGATCCTGACCATCCGTTTCGTGCCGAAGGATTGGCCGGGCCTGGAGTGGAAGGTATTCGATCCGCTCGTGGTCTGTGGTCAGCAGTCGCTCGCGGTGTTCTGCGTCGGCGTGTTCCTGTCGTTCGTCGGACACTTCGCGTTGTCGCTGAGTTCGGGATCGCTGTTCGTGCAGATCCTCGTCAGCGTCACCGGCATCTCGATCATGACCATCGTCGCCTATTACATCTCGTGGTCGAAGCGGCAGGACAAGCCGCTGCCCAAGGCACCACCAGCGGCACCGCCGGCGCCGAAAGCGGCCTGAGCCGCTTTCGGCCGGCCAGCCGGCGGAGATCAGGCCGGCTGCGCGGTCGACGCCACCAGCGTACGCACGTCGGTGTAGACGTTGACCAGCGGCGCGACCACCTTGTGCATCGCGGCCTTCGACACGATCGTGTCGTGCATGACCAGATGATCAATCCCGGTGTTCAGAAAGCAGTTCACCGCATCCCGCGGCGTCTCCACGATCGGCTCGCCCTTGATGTTGAATGAGGTGTTGATCAGCACGGGAACACCGGTCAGCGCCTCGAACTCCTTCAGCAACCGATAGAGCATCGGATTGGTCGCCTCGCGCACGGTCTGCACGCGCGCGGTGCCGTCGACATGGACGATCGCCGGGATCCTGTCCTGCCATTCGGGGCGCACCGGCTTGGCGATCAGCATAAACGGCGAATCCTCGTCGCCCTCGAAGATTTCCTTCATGCGCTCGGCCAGCACGATCGGTGCAAAGGGCCGGAACGCCTGGCGGTGCTTGACGCGGCTGTTGAGGATATCCTTCATTTCGCCCTTGCGCGGATCGGCCAGCAGGCTGCGGTTGCCGAGCGCACGGGGCCCGAACTCCGAGCGGTCCTGAAACCAGCCGATCACCTGCTGATCGGCGAGCAGCTTCGCGGTGTCGCGGCAGACGTTATCGCTGCGTTTCGCCTCGACCTGAATCCGCACCAGAAATTTCTGCAACTCGACAGCGACGTCCTGATCGCTGTAGCGCTTGCCGACATAGGCGTGATCCATGACGAAGGCGCGGCGCTGCTTGAGGATTTCGAGCCAGCCATAATAGGCGCAGCCGATCGCGATGCCGTCATCGCCGGCCGCCGGCTGGATCCAGACATTCTCAAACCCGGCTTCGCGGGCCACCCGTCCGTTCGCCACGCAATTGAGGGCAACGCCGCCGGCCATGCAGAGGTTTTTCGCGCCGGTGGTTTCGCGCAGCCAGCGGGCGCGCGCCAGCAGCACGTTCTCTGTGTCGTCCTGCGTGCGCCAGGCGACGTCCTCCCAGTGCTTCATCGAGGGACTGCGTTCCCAACTGCTGCCGTCGAACACGTAGGGCTGCTTGAATTCGGCAGTCCAGTGCGGCACCTGCAGCTTGCCGTCGGTCAGCTCGAGCAAATGCTTGACCTGATCGTGCCGGCCATAGGGCGCCAGCCCCATCAGCTCGCCGCACTTATTCCAGTCGCCGAAAATGTAGGTCGAGGCGCGGCTGTAGAGCGCGCCCAAACCCGGCATGTTGTAGAACTCATCGCTGAGGAAGCCGCGGTCGGGCTCCATCCATACTTTTTTCAGGCACTCAAGCGTTGTCCCGTTGAACTTGTAGTAGCTCTCGGACTCGCGCGCGAGCGGCGTCGCGGTGTCGCCGGCGGAAAAGCTTTCCATGACGTCGGACCGGTAGCTGCCGACGCCGTCGACGATCATCACGACGCCTTCGTCGAACGGCGATACCGCAAACGCGCTGTAGGCGTGCGCCAGATGGTGGGAGATCGTGACCACCTTGTCCTGGCGCGACAGATACAGCGGATGCTTGGCGGCGTCGCCGCGCTCGAATTCGGGGAGAAAGCCCGGCGCGTCGAAGTAGACCAGACGCTCCTCCATTTCCGGGACCGGCAGGATGTAGCAATTGCGCACGACCAGATCGACGTCGTCGAGTGTGATGCCTTCGGCTTCGAGGCAATAATCGATCACTTCCTTGTAGAAGCCGGACGCGTGCTTGGCGCGCGTGATCCGCTCCTTGGCAATTGCAAAGGCGATGACGCCATCGCGCAGCAGGCAGGCGCTCACATCGTGATCGTAGGTGTTCAGACCAAGGACATAAGTGTGTTTTTTGGGCATGATTACTCGTTAAGTCAGGGACGTCTTGCGCTAAAAAATGGAGATCGTGTCGACATCAAGTTGCCGGCGTGGCGCTGCCGCAGCTTCTTTCGGAATAGTGCGATTCATGATCTTCGGTGTTCATGAGACATTCAGGAAGATGAATGGCACGGCGCAGAATCCCTAGCAAACTCGGCCTCAACTTGACCTTACCTACCCTTCTGAATAAAGTCCTGACCGCTTCGAAAGAACCTTTGTGAAATATTGTCTTGGCGCATCTGAACCGAAAGCGTTCTCGCCCGTCTAAGTGGGATAGTGCCGAAGTCCAGATGTTTGGAAGTGACCTGGAGATCCTTGGAATGGCTAAACGCTACAATATCCTGACCCGCTGCCTCGCGGTGTTGGCCTTGTTCTTCGTCTATGTCGCCAGCACCTCTGCCGTTCTGGTAGGCGCGACAACCTCGTCGGCGCAGGCACGCGGCGGTCGTGGCGGCGGCCGCGGCGGCTATCGCGGCGGTGGCTTCTATCGCGGCGGCGGTCGTGGCTTCTATCGCGGCGGGCGAGGCTATTACGGCCGAGGCTATGGTTATTACGGCGCACCGGTGGTTGTCGGTCCGCGTTGCTGGTGGAATCCCTACGGCGTTCGCGTTTGCCGCTGGTGATCTAGCTCGGTCGCTGTCACGTTGTGTGCGATCGGCGGAAAAATTCAGGCGTGTCGGGGAAACCGGCACGCCTTTTTCTTTTGACCAATCCATTCCATCATGGTGAGGCAACAGCCTCGTTCAAAGCCGGTCATCCATAAATCGGGCGCGCCCGTAAAGGGTCCAGGGCGACGTTCTGCGCCCGCTGACAAAACCGCAAGATCGGTCGAGCGCGTCATCTCTGCGCGCGCTTAGCTGGTGCCGCCACGGAGAACAGAACGGTGAAGGCGGCGCTTCAAAACCACCATGCCCGGATGCAGCGGGTGCTGGATCACATAGACCGGCATCTGGACCACGATCTGGACCTGGACGCGCTGAGCAGCGTTGCGGCCTACTCGAAGTATCATTTCCACCGGCAGTTCTCGGCGACCTTCGGGCTGTCCGTGCATCGCTATATTCAGCTCGCCCGCATGAAGCGCGCTTCGTATCGGCTAGCCTACAGGGATGCCGAAAGCGTCACGGACATCGCGATGGATGCCGGTTACGATGCGCCGGACGCCTTCGCCCGCGCCTTTCGGCAGCGGTTCGGGCAATCGCCGTCATCGTTCCGGAAGTCTCCCGACTGGGAGCCGTGGCTTGCGGCCTTCGGGCCTCTCGACAACGCCAGGAGCAAGCTCATGCAGAAGGCTTTTACCGCCGACGACGTGATTATTCGCGACGTGCCCGCCACGCCGGTGGCGATCATGGAGCATCGGGGCGACCCGGCGACGCTTTCCGCCACCATCCAGCGCTTCATCGCGTGGCGCAAGGCTGCGGGCCTGCCCCCCAGGACAAGTCCGACCTTCAATGTCTGGCGCTCCGAGCGGCATCCTACGTCGCCTGGCGATTATAGCGTGGACCTTTGCGTCGGCACCGACCAGCCGATCGAGGCAAACGGCGAGAAGATCAAAGCCGGCGAGATCCCTGGCGGACGCTGCGCGGTGTTGCGCGTCGTTGGCAACACCGACAACCTGGAGCCCGCCGCGCTCTACCTTTATCGCGACTGGCTTCCGGCCAGCGGCGAGGAAGCACGCGACTTCCCGATCTATTGCCAGCGGCTGAGCTTCTTCCCGGAGGTGCCGGAGCATGAGGCGGTCGCGGAACTGTTTTTGCCGCTGAAATAGCGCTCTCCGAGGGCGGCCTGCCCCCGATCGCAAGAGACGGACAGGCCGCTATCCACCCAATCTCGGTCTTTATGGGTTCACGGCCTAGTCTTCCTTCCCACCGTGACCTAACTCTTCCAACCGCAGCTCGCAGATTGTGCGCCACTCGTCTTCGACGATGATCACGCCCGTGCTGAACGGGACGGAGTTGAGGGCATCCCGCGCAAGAATTTCGCGGCCGCGCCGCACCGCCTCTTCTGCTGCTTCAGTAACGTCGGCAAGCTCGACGCCTACTTGGTCCAAAATAGTCATTTGTCCACGTTTGAAGTGGAAGAAATAGCGGGGCATCTCTATTCGGGCGTTCGATCCACAAGGGGGTCGCATTTCGCGGGCCCACTATCGATCCCGCTAAGTTCGAGTTCGATTAGGCATGGGTGTAACGTCCCTAAGAAAGTGGACAGGTTAGTTTATACTTAGGTTTAGGCGGGATACCTGCGCGGCTCCGGTCCGGCATTGCGCGTGGCCTTTGGCACCGATTCGATATGAGACAATTGCCGCACGAGGCGCCGTGCAGCTTGTCAAGGATTGGTGTGCTGACGCTCACCTTGCTGCGCTGCAGAGCGCCTGATCCGACAGCGCCGGTGCGGCACGGCGATGGGGTTTGTGCCAGCTCGCGCGCCCGCGCTGATGAGCAGCGTCGAGTTGCAGGTCGCGTCGACGAAACCACGACTCGGCGCGGCGGTCTGCCGCCGGCGGCCGGTTTGCCTGCGCGAAATGACGAAACTTAGTGCGGGGCAATGTACGATCCAGCAACAAACTATTACGTTCGCGTCGGAATAGTTCGGTCGCGAATCGCCGTTCATCATCAAACCGGTTGGCTCAACCTCGTATCCAACCAACATCACGCTAGGTGTGCGCACAGCCATGCCAATAGCCAGAATTGCCAGGATCGCAGATTTGCCGGCGCTGCTCGATCTCTTTCGAGCGTCAGATGTCAGCGCGACGGTTGAGCCACTGGCGCACGCGGAGCAAATCTGGCGGCAGACCTTAGATCGCCACGGTGTGACCATCTTCGTCTCGGAGGCCGGAGCCAAGATTGCGGCGACATGTATGCTGATTACCGCTCCAAATCTGTTGCGGCGCGGGCAGGGTCACGCATTTCTTGAGAATGTAGTTTCTCACCCGGCCTGGCGGGGCCAGGGCCATGCTCGCGCCGTCGTTGAGGCCGCGCTCGCAGAGGCTTGGGCAGCCGATTGCTATCATGTCTTGCTTCAAAGTGGCAGAAAGGATCCGCGCGTGCATCGCTTCTACCAGCGCTGTGGTTTTGAGCCCGGATTGCGCACGGCCTACGTGGCTCGGCGTCACACAACGCGACAATGATCGCTCCTTCCACACAGCGCCCGCGCCCGAGCGTCCCCGCGTCAGGGAAATGTGTGCCGGCCAGCGCGCTCTTTCCGCGCGCCGCCACCATCGCAAGGCCGGCGCACCAATGTTTGAGAATTGTTAACCGCAGAAACGGAGAAGCAACGCGCCATTTCCTAGCGCCGCCGACGGCACGTTGCTTAAAATCGACCGCTTCGGAGTAACGGCGCAAGCCTCACTCTGCAAACGATCAAGCCCGCGCTCCTAAGCCGACCGCGTTTCGATGATGGTCAAATTAGTGCCGTTTTCCGGGGGGATGCATGCTTGCCATGTTCTGGACCTTCGACAGGCTGCAGCTCTTCGTGTGGGCCGCCAAGATCCGCAACAAGCGGGCTTGCGACGTGCGCGTCGCGACGCCGCCTTTGCAGGATCGGACCGAGCCGTTGCCGAAAGAACGTGCCCAGCGCGAGGACCGACGCGTCCGCCTCTGGAGTGAACGCAAGGACGCGATGTGGGACGCAATGCAGGCCGAAAGCACGAAGGCCGGCGCGACACGGAAGGCGCCGGTCTGGCCGCGGCAGTAACTGTTCCGGAGGTTGGGCGCGGCACTAACGGGACGCCTAGGCTCGCGCCTCATCACGACCTCGCAATGCCAAGACCTGACCCCGCAGGCGCTAGCTGCCATTGACCCGCACGGGTCTGCGAACGAGGGGACAGTTGACGCCATAAGAGTCGCTCGCCTCAAATAATAGTTGCCGCAGACACCCATCGTATCCGTGTTCATCGACCGCTGTTGGCGACGCGAGAGGCGGTGGGATCCTGCCACGCCATCAATCTCTGCGTCGCGAACGGCGCAGCCTCAAGCGCTGCCCGCACCGTAGGTCATACACGCTCGACGTCAAAGCTTTTGCCACGTTCGATGCCAAGCCACGCATCGGTCCAGATGTCGAGCATCGGCAGCAGAGAGTGGCGCCCGTTGGTATCTGGCACGGAGACCGCTGCTCCGCCCGACGGATTGACTGCTGACGGCATGGTGACAGGAGCGCGCGGCTAGTGTGTGCGTCGGTTCAAAGCAGGAGCACCATCGCGATGGAGAAGCAGATCTTCCGAGTCGAGCCATTCGCAACGTACGCCGAGAGGCGCAAGGTACCGATCAGCCTTGTCGTCGCCCATGCTGGCCTCGTCTATGTTTCGCAAATGCCACCCTACGATCCCCTCACTGGGGAGGTCGGGAAATTCTCGGTTGCAGAGCAAATGGAGGTCGTCATCAAACAGATGGAGCAGTGCTTGCAAGCCGCGGGGTCCGCGCTAAGTAAGGTCGTGCAGTGTACGCTCTACTGCAACGACCCGGCCCACCTTCAAACCGTCAATGCGGTCTATAGCCGGTTCTTCGAGACAAATCCGCCAGCCCGGAACCTTATATTCGTATCCGGCTGGCATGGGCCATTCGACGTCGAAGTCTCTTGCATCGCCGCCGCCTAGCAAATAGCGCCTGCCGCGTTGCCGGCATCAGGTACGAACGCATCCACGGCAATCTGCCCGCAGTCAACGTTGGCTAACCTGGCGCGCAGTGAGAGCTTAGCTCGGTCGGCGTGCATGCCCGAGACTACGCGGCCATCGGGTGTGCTACACGACCAAAGCAAATTTCTGAAACGTGTGGCAGTCTTCCGGAGCGCGGCCGCGACTCACCGCAAACGTCCAGGTCACCTCACTCACGTACAAATCATTCTTTGAATCCAGCGCCAATCCGTGCGGCGCAGCGAAACTGCCCGGCGCGGTGCAGTCGGGGGTACCCCAGCGCGCAAGCAGCTTGCCATACCGGTCGAAAATACTGAAACGGGCGTGACGCATGTTGGTGACCGGGCCGAAGCTGTATGAATTGTCGCCAACGTGCCAGGCAAGCTCGGTCACATAGACATTGCCCTTGGCGTCGAAGGTGAGGTGCGTCGGACGTTGGGTATCGGTCCACTGCTCGAGGAATTCGCCGTCCGGGCTAAAGATTTGAATCCGGTCGATTTCGCGATCGCATACGAACACCCGGCCGTCGGCGGCAACCGCAATACCATGCGGCAGCCGAAACTGGCCGGGGCCGTCGCCGGGCTCCCCCCACGAGCGCTTCAACTGCCCGCTGGGCGAGAACATGTGCACGCGGGCATTGCCATAGCCGTCAGAGATGTAGATGTCGCCCTTTGGGCCGATGGCGACGTTGGTTGGACGGTTGAACGGTGGCCCAGCGTGCTTTATCGAGCCGGTGGTCTTGCCATCATAGCCGGTGTCCGATGGCACGTTCAGCGTGCCCATGGTCATTAAAAGCCGGCCCTCGGGGGTAAACTGCCGCACGGTGTGGTTACCATCATCGGTCGCGAAGATGCTGCCATTGGGGGCCACGTAGATGCCGTGCGTACGCATGCTGAAGTCGCCCTTGCCCCAGGTGCGCAGGAAATTGCCCTCGCGGTCGTACACAATCACTGGGTTTTCACCGCGGCAAATCAGAAAGACACGATCTTCTTGATCGACTGCGACACCGGCGACGTCGCGATGTGCAAAGCCCTTGGGCAATTGCTCCCAGCCTTGGACCACCTTGTAGTGCATTTGCCCGGTCATGCCGATCTCCTATTCCCTTCATGCGCCAGATCGCCCCAGCTCGGCGATCTTTTGACAAACAGCCAGCCTAGCATCGCCATTGCCGAGCATGGTGGCAAGCCTGACCAGGCCGACGATCGGCGCTCAAGGCGTGGAGCGCGCCCGATTGATTGCGCGCCAGATGCGTTCAGGCGTCGCGGGCAAGTCGATATGTACCACCCCGAACTCGCGCAGGCCGTCGACGATTGCGTTGGCAATCACCCCAAGCGCCGGAGTGATTCCACCTTCGCCGCCGCCGCGTAGACCAAGCGGATGCGTCGTCGACGGCACTTCGCTGATTGCCGTCTCAAACATCGGCAGATCCGTAGCGCGCGGCATGGCGTAGTCCATGAATGAAGCGGTCAGGAGCTGCCCAGTGGGGTCATAAACGCATTGTTCCATCAGAGCTTCACCAACACCTTGGGCAATTCCGCCGTGCGTCTGACCTTCCACAATCATCGGATTTACCGCGCGACCCACGTCATCGATGGCGGTATAGCGGGCAAGCGTAACTCGACCGGTGTCGATGTCGATCTCCACCTCGGCGACGTGGCAACCGTATGGGAAGGACGAGACGCGGCTGTCGACCTCGCCGCCCGCCTGCAGGGCACCGCGCAACTCTTCTGGCAGCTTGCGATCAAAAATGGCCGCCGAAGCGACCTCGAACAGATCAACGGAGCGGTTTGAACCGGAGCGGCGGAAGGTGCCGTCGGCAAAGGCGATGTCGGCCTCATGGCAGTCCAGCAGGCAGGCGGCGATTCGCGTTCCCTTGCCAACAATTTCGTCGGTAGCCCGCCTAATCGTGGTTGCCGCGTGCCGCATCGACCGACCCGAGTGGGACCCTCCACCCATGGTGAGCAAATCCGTATCGCCGGTGATGAGGGTCACCGTTTCGGGAGCGACGCCCAACCACTCGCTGATCAACTGGCCAAAGCTCGTCTCGTGCCCTTGTCCGGCGGAAAGCGTGCCAATCGTCACGGTGACGGCGTGATCGGGCAATATCTTCACCACCGCCCGCTCCTGGGGCGCACCGCTTGCCGATTCGATATAGCACCCGGTACCAATTCCACGCCGCAATCCCTTCGCCATCGAGCTCGCACGGCGCGTTTCGAAGCCGCGCCAATCGGCGAGAGCGATGGCATCATTAAAGACTTTTTCGTAGAGGCCGCTGTCGTAAGTCATTCCGAACGGATTGACGTAGGGTAGCGCCTGCGGAGGAATAAGGTTCAGGCGACGGAGGGCAAGGCGGTCGAACCCGCAAGTCTGAGCGGCGCAATCAATGAGCCGCTCGATCACAAACATGACCTCCGGCCGGCCGGCACTACGGTAGGGTATCGTCGGTGAAGAATTGGAGTAGACGGCACGGGCCCGTACCGAGGCGGTTGGGATGTGGTAGATACTCGACATGAGTTCAGTGCCCTTCGTCAAAGGAACGAAGGAAATCGCGTAAGCGCCGACATTGCTCAGATTCGAGGCGCGCAGTGCCAGGAACTTGCCGGAACTGTCGAGCGCCAGCTCTGCCGACACCGTCAGATCACGTCCGTGGTAGTCACTGAGGAACGACTCCACGCGGTCGCCCGACCATTTCACCGGACGCCCCAATCTTCGCGCCGCCCAGGCCACCAGGGCGAATTCAGGATAGGAGTTATTGCGCGTACCAAAATTGCCGCCGACGTCCTTTGCGATCACGCGTATCTTGGCCGGCTCGAGGCCAAGCATGTGAGCGAGATCCATTTTTGGGCGCACCACCCCACCCCCACCGGCATAAAGGGTGATCCTGCCAGAGTCCGGTTCACACGCCGCTAAGGCCGTTCTGACTTCCATGGTCACGCCGGTAACGCGAGGTACCTTTGTGTCCACGCGAACCACGTGAGCAGCCCGACCGAACGCCTCGTCGGTGGCTGCGGCGTCGCCGACCTCCGCATCAAGCGCCACGTTCGACCCCATTTCCGGCCAAACGCGCACCGCCCCGGGTTTGGCTGCGTCGACGCCGTCGGCACTCGCCGCGAGCGGCTCGTACTCCACCTCGACGAGTTCGGCCGCCTCTCGCGCGGTCGCGAGGCTTTCGGCGACCACAAGCGCCACGCCCTCGCCGACGAACCGCACCCGATCGAGCGCCAACGGGTAATGCGGGGCAATGTACACCGCCTCGCCGTCGCGATTGCGCAGGGTTATGTCGGGGGGACTGACCGTGAAGGGTGAGTGGATAAGGGGCTTTAAGCCATCGGCCAAATAGTCGGCCGCGGTCAGTACCGCGAGTACCCCCGACAAGGCGCAAGCGCGTTTGGTTGCGATGCGCCGGAGAATGGCGTGCGCGTGCGGAGAGCGAACGATCGCCGCAAAGGCCTGCCCGGGTAGCGTGAAATCATCCCCGAAGCTACCCGCGCCCGTGACCAAGCGCTGGTCTTCACGACGCCGCGGCGAGCTGCCGATACCCGGCTTTTCCATGCCGATGCTCCCCGACCCCCAAATCAGGCGCGAACTTCATCACGATCTGCCCAAGGGTAAATTTCGTCCGTCCCACGAGCGCCTTGACGCGGCATCGCGACCCGATCGCTCTTCATGTCGCCGAGATCCCCTTGCGCGCCAGAAATTCGGGAAATGCGTCCTTGGCCTGCGCGTTGCGCATCACCTGTGTGGTGTAGCGCTGCTCGGCTGACCAGCGCGCCTCGAGGCTCTGCGCCTGCTGCTCGAGCAGCAGCGCCTTGACCCCCCTGACCGCACCGCGGTGGTTGCTCGCTATCGCTTTCGCGATCTCCATCGTCTTGGCGAGCAGGTGCTGCTTGGGAACCAAATGATTGAGAAGCCCAATGCGATAGGCCTCCTCGGCCTCCACGACGCGGGCAGTAAATAGCAACTCCTTGGCTTGCGGCCAGCCGATTTGGCTGCCGAGAGACCAAGTCGCGTTGATCCTTCCGTATGCGGCAGCAAGGAAGCGAAAACGGGAATTTTCGCAACCGACCCTAATGTCGAGCGCGGAAGCCAGCACGGCGGCGCCGCCGTAGGCAAGGCCATTCATCATGCCGATCACCGGCTTGCTGCTGACGGAGATTTCGAGGCTGCGCCGGGGATTGCCCATGCGATCCAGCTCTTCACGGCCGTAGCGCTTGTCGTCCTCAACCTGCTCCTTGATGTCGCCACCCGCCGAGAACGCCTTGTCGCCGGCGCCGGTAATGACGAGGCAGCCGATCGCATCATCGGCGTCGAGCGTCTTCACCGCGTCGAGCAACTCGGTTCCAAGCTTACGATTTATGGCGTTGAGGGCCTCCGGTCGGTTGAGTGTGACGATGCCGACGCCGTCCTGCCGCTCGATGAGGATGTACTCGTATGCCATGATCGGATCCTCCTCTGCCCTCACACCAAAGCGCGGCCATGTCCGCTGACGGCTTGCCTGCTGTCGAAGTCCTATTCACGGCCGCAGCGCCTTCACCGCCTGCCAATCCACCTCGAGGCCGAAGCCCGGCGCCTCGGACAAGTGCACGCGGCCGCGGCTGTGCGCCGCGCCACCCTGAAAGATGCGATGGTGGATTGGATGATTGCTGTCGTCACCCGACGACTCCGCGCCGAAGGCGGCGTCGCCGAAGGCGGAGACAATGTGCGCCTGAATGTGCGCCGCCGAATGCGGCGCGATCAGCACGCCCTTGGCCTGCGCATGACGCGCGATGCGGAGCGCCTCGCTAAATCCAGCGAAGCGCGTGCAGTCGAATTGAACGAAGCGGATGGCGCCCGCATCGATAAAGTCTCGGACCGTGAAGCGGTGCCATTCGCGTTCGCCGTGTGCCAGCGGCATGGGGATCGCCTTCGCCAACGTGACGTAGTCGGGCGGCTGCAGATACCAATGCAGCGGCTCCTCCAGCCAGTAGATGTCGTAGAGCGCAACTTCACGCGCAAAGCGGATACAGGTGTCGACGTCGTAAGGCGCATTCATGTCGAGCATGAACTGGATGTCGGGCCCGACCGCCTCGCGCACGGCTCTGGCGCGCGCCACCTCGTCGGGGAGCGAAAAAGCACCCGACTTGAGTTTCACCGCGCGGAACCCCTTGGCGACGAAACTCGCCAGTTCCTCGGCGCAGGCAAGCAGAGGCGCCCCTTCGTCGTAAAACCCGCCGACGGCGTAAGTGTGCACGTCCATGCGAGTGCCGCCCAGCAAGCGGAACACGGGTTTGTTCGCCGCCTTGCCCGCAATATCCCACAAGGCAATGTCTATGCCCGCCATCGCCGCCATGAACTGCGGCCGCTGGTTGCGCGCAAGCGGCGGCGGTAAGCCATCCCAGCCGCCGAGCCCGCCAGGCCGGGGCACCGTCACCTGCAACAACCGGCTCCAAACCGCGTCGATCGCCAGTGGATCCATACCCCTGAGCAAAGGCGTCGCTTCCGCCAGCAGCTTGCACACGATGGCTTGCGGGCCGCTCGAGATTTCACCGATGCCGACGATGCCAGCATCGGTGCGCACCTCGACGAGTGTCAGTTCCACGCGCCGCGTGATCTCTTGCGCCGTCCAGCGCACCCGCTCCGCCGCCATGGCCATGGGGTGCACCAGAATGTCCGTAATTCTCATGCAAATTGCCTACTTCCAGACGCGGGCCACCGCCGCGGGACAAGCGCCCGCTCGTCGCGTCGCTTCTCGTGCGCGCTGTTTCGCTTACACAGATACAACTGGCGCCCGCGTTGCACTAGAGTGTTGCACCAGAGTTCTGCGCTGGGGGGCTGCACTCGGACGTTGCCCATTGTCGAGCTCGTTTGCCGCGTTGCGGACGCGGCGATATGGCCCTTTCGCGAGTTTCGTTGGTGACGGCCGTGGTCGGGTTCTGCATAGTGCAGACGGCGGGGACACGCCGCCCCGGTGGGGCGACGTGGCAAGCGGGCAAGGAGGCATGGTGGCACCTTTAACACGAGTTGGCTTGGCGCTGCTGCTGACCTTGGGAGCCGTCTGCACGGGCACCGGCACGATGGCACAGCAAAAGGTCGTGGTGTATTCGTCCAACGACGATACCCTGCACAAGCTGGTCTTTGCGGCCTTCAGCCAGGAAACGGGCATTGCCGTCGAGCCGATCTCGGCCGGCTCGGGCGTCGTGATCAAGCGCATCCAAACTGAAAAGGATCGCCCCGGCGGCGACATTATATGGGGTGTCAGCCGGTCGCTGCTGGAGACCAACAAGCAGTACTTTGCACCCTACGTTTCCAAGAACAAAGATGCGACCCCTGCGGAGTTTCGCGAGGCGGCCGATCTGTGGATCGGCAACAACCTGCACCTGATGGTCATTCTGCAAAACACCAAAGTACTGCCGGCCGAGCAAGGACCCACGACTTGGGCCGATCTCCTCGATCCCAAATGGAAAGGCAAGATCGCCTTCACCGATCCGGCCAACTCGGGTTCGGCCTACTCTACGGTCACCATGTTGGTCGATCTGTTCGGCGGCGGTGACGCGGGCTGGACAAAGGTCAAGCAATTGATCGGCAATGCCAAGGTTCTCAACCGGTCGTCGCTGGTGTTTCAGGGCGTCGGCAACGGCGAATATCCGCTCGGCATTTCGCTCGAATACGCAGGTTACATCTGGGCCGCCGGTGGAGCGCCGGTGAAAACCATTTATCCCGCCGACGGCACCATCGTTCAGATGGAAGGCGTGGCGGTCATCAAAGGCGGCCCAAACACAAAGGCGGCCAAGGCCTTCGTCGACTTTATCAACCGCAAGGACGTGCGCGAAATGATCATCAAGGAGACGTTCCGCCGTCCCGCTCGCCAAGATTTGGATCTGGCCAAGCTACCGGGCGGCATGCCGGCACTCTCCAGCCTAAAGGTTCTCCCCTATAGGGAGAACGAGTGGACGGCCGCACGCGGCCCGACACTGGAGAAGATCAAGGATATGATCCAGGAAACCCGCTGACGCGCGAGGCGGCGGTTGACCGACATCAGGATCAGCAACGTCTCCCGATCCTTTGGATCGGTTGTGGCCGTCGACAACATCAGCCTGGAGATCAAGGCGGGAGAGTTCTTCACGCTGCTGGGCCCATCGGGTTGCGGCAAGACCACGCTACTGCGCATGATCGCCGGGTTCGCTGAGCTCGACGGCGGCCAGATCAGCATCGGCGGCAAACGCATTGATACGCTGGCGCCGCATCGACGCAATATCGGCATGGTGTTTCAAAACTACGCCATCTTTCCCACTCTTACGGTGGCCGGCAACGTCGGCTACGGTCTCAAGGCTCGCAAAGTGGCGAGCGCGGATATAGCCAAGCGAGTGGGTGAGGCGCTGGCGCTGGTCCGGCTGCAGGGCTACGGCGAACGTTGGCCGCATCAGCTGTCGGGTGGTCAGTTGCAACGGGTCGCCATTGCCCGCGCCCTGGTGATCCGGCCGGAAGTCCTGTTGCTCGACGAGCCACTGTCGAATCTCGATGCCAGGCTGCGAGTCGACATGCGCGGGGAGATCCGCGACTTGCAGCAGCGTCTCAAGATAACGACAGTCTACGTCACGCATGACCAGGAAGAGGCGCTGGCGGTTTCTCAGCGCATCGCAGTTATGCAGACGGGCCAGATCGAGCAGCTTGGTGCGCCGCGCGAGATCTACCGCCGACCCGTCAGCCTATTCGCCGCCCAATTCCTGGGCATGACCAACCTCCTGCCGGGAATCGTGGAAGGACGCCAAGGAGGCGGTGCCCGGGTACGCGTCGGCGCGGTCGACCTGGTCATTGCGGATGCCGCCGCCCGCCAGGGCGAGGCCGTGACCTTATGCCTGCGCCCCGAGGCCTTGCGTATCCTGGCCGCAAGCGACGCGCTTCTTACCGAAGAGGTGCGGCTGGAGGGGACGGTCAGGCACGCGGAATTCATTGGGGCGCTGATTCGTCTTGATGTCGAGCTTGCCGGCGGAACGCTCCTCAAGGTCGCGGTGCTGGATGATCCTCACAGCCGCGCGACGCCCGGCAGCCGCATTGTGCTGGCCTATGATCCTGCACGCCTGACGATTTTTCGAGCGGCTTGCCCATGACATCGTTCACCGTCGCGCCGCTGCTGCGCTTGCCGCTCGTCATTGCAGCCTTCGCCTTCCTATTTCTCGGCCTCTTCCTCATCTATCCCCTCTGGGGCGTGCTCAGCGCCAGCGTTCTTGCCGCGGACGGCACGAGCTTTACGCTCGAGCACTACGGCAAGGTATTGGCTAAGATCTATTATCGAGCCAGCCTCATCAACACGCTGACCATAGGTCTGCTGGCGACGCTCATCACCACACTGATTGCCATACCCCTTGCTTTGACGGTGGCGCGTCTTGACTTCCCCGGCAAGCTGCTCCTGATTGCGTTGGCCGCGCTGCCCCTCGTGCTGCCATCGTTTGTCGGCGCCTATGCCCTCCTCCTGCTGCTTGGTCGTGCTGGCATCGTGACGCAGACGCTCAACGCCTGGGGCGTGCCGTTTGGTTCGATCTATGGCACGCCGGGTATCGTCACCGTCTACGCGCTCACTCTTTATCCTTATGTGCTGCTACCGACCTTGGCCGGCTTCAAAGCGATCGACGCTTCCGTCGAGGAGGCGGCCCAAAATCTCGGCTCCTCGCGTCTGCGAACCATCTGGACCGTTACCTTGCCCATCATTATTCCATCCATTCTGTCGGGTGCATTACTCGTCTTCATCGAGACGATCGAGAACTTCGGCGTGCCTGCCGTGTTGGCGGAGGATAAGCCAATTCTTGCCGTTGAGGCCTACAAGCTCTTCATCGGCGAGACGGCGACCAATCCGTCTGCGGCCAGCGTACTGGGCACTCTGCTAATATGTCTGACGGCAACCGTACTCGTCGTCCAGCGTCGCTACCTGGCCAATCGCCGCTTTGCGACCCGTGCCGGCGTGCCTGCCCCAACAATCAAGGCTGGAGGGAGCTGGCGCATCATCGGCGTTATCTACTGCTGGGCCGTGGTGCTGCTAGCACTGGTACCGTTTTTCGCCATCGTCGTTCTTTCGTTCATGGAGTTTCGCGGACCGGTATTGCAGTCCGCCTTCAGCTTGAAGAACTACACGGAGCTGTTTGCGACGGCGGGTGGCCCGCTTCGCAACACGCTGATGTTTGCAAGCCTCGCGGCCTTGGCCACGGTCCTCATCGGTACACCGATCGGCTGGGTGCTTACCCGTAGGCGCTCGGTCTGGGTCAGTCTGCTCGATGTCACCGCCACGCTGCCGTTCGCCATTGCCGGGACGGTGCTCGCGATCGGGTTGGTGATCGCCTTCAACTCAGGCGCGATCGTGCTGACTGGGGGTTGGCTGATCCTGGTTTTGGCCTACACCGTGCGCAAGCTGCCGTTTACGGTGCGCACTTCCAGCGCAATCCTGCATCAGATCGATCCGTCGCTCGAGGAGGCATCGATCAGTCTGGGCGTGTCGCCGTTGTTCACTTTCCTGCGGCTTGTCGTGCCTTTGATGCTCGGCGGCATCATTTCAGGTGCGGTGCTGACCTGGGTGACGGTCGCTTCCGAGTTGTCGTCGACCGTGGTCCTCTACTCCGGTCCATGGCGCACACTCACGATCGTGATGTTTCAAGCCCTTGAGGGGACCGGGGCAGGGCTTGCCGTGGCGGCAGCATCGATACTCATCGCCGTCTCGTTGATCCCCGTCCTGTTGGCATATCGCCTGCTGCGTCGCTATGAGCTGTCGATGCTCTAGCCGATGGCCTCACCGCCCCCAGTGGCTAACCGCTGCACGAGGGTGACTTGATCGCGGGCAAACGGGCGCCCGAATGGCAAGCAGCGACCGCGGCCGGCGTGCTGTTTGCATCGGAAAAATTCCACGGCGCTATCGTTGCACTAAGCCTTCGCCTCGCCCTGAGCATTTCTGAGCCATCGCAGGCCCTCCAGCGCTGCGAGCGGCCACCGGGCGTGATTACGGCTGAGGCCGCCCGCATATGCCAGTCCCGGCGGGGCGAGGATCGCCTTACTCCCCACCAAGACAATACGTGACGGCCTCGTCTGCCCGGCACCATGACGACGAGAGAGCGCCGCTGCTGGTTGACGTGTGCCGGCACGCGCGTTGGTTGGATCAGCGCGGGTCAGGTTAGCTGGCATCACCTTGGCAAGTGCTCAATTTCGATCGATAGCCTCTCTGAGCCTAACTAACAGGCCTCGTGGGCCTTCCCCTGTCGCCGGGCCGGGTTGCGGTCGATTGCATGCCTGGGCGGCCAAGCATGGCAGCAGCGCCTTGATCGCTTCGCGTCGGCTGAGTACACACGACAACGGCAGGCTTATTTTATGATCGCACGTCCAACATGGCCGGCAGCGTCAACCATCCGGCTCTCATATCCAGCGCTTACAGTTCCGCGCGGCCTTTAAGCCAGGGGCAGCAGACATGATGTTTGGTGTGTTCGATCACATGGACGACAGCGGCTCCCCGCTCGGCCAGCAGTTTGAGAACCGCATGAAGCTCGCCGAGGCGTACGACCGCCTCGGGTTTTATGCCTACCACCTGGCCGAGCACCACGGAACTCCGCTGGGGCTGGTCCCCTCGCCCAGCTTGTTCATGGCCGCGCTGGCGCAGCGCACGAAGCGGCTGCGCTTCGGACCGCTCGTGTATCTTCTGCCGCTCTACCATCCGCTGCGGCTGATCGAGGAGATCTGCATCCTCGATCATATGAGCGGTGGCCGTCTCGAGCTGGGCGTGGGACGCGGCGTCTCGCCTGTCGAGGTCGGTTTTTTCGGGGTGAACCCGGCCGACGGATCACGGCAGTTCCCGGAAGCTCTTCGCGTCATCAAGCAAGGGTTGAGCTCGGACGTGCTGAACTTCGAGGGCGAATTCTATCGCTTCAAGGATGTGCCGATGGTGCTCCGCCCGCTGCAGAAACCGCATCCACCCCTGTGGTATGGGGTGGCGACAGCGGAGGCAAGCGTTTGGGCGGCACGCGAGCGGGCCAACATTGCGAGCCGGGTGCCGGCCCCGGCGACGCGAATCATCGCCGACCGCTTCCGGGTAGAGTGGAAAGCTTTGGCGCATCCGGAGCAGCCGCCGCCTCTGATTGGGCTCAACCGGCACATCGTGCTGGCCGACAACGAAGATGATGCCCGCGCCGTGATGGCACGCGCCTACCGACGCTGGCGGCGGCACATGGAACTTCTGTGGTTGCAGCACGGGGTCCAGTTTCCGCTTGCGCTACCTCAAGAAGTTGGGCCGCTGCTCGCCGCGGGCGGCGCCTTCGCCGGCACGGCGGCGGGTGCGCGCCGATACATTGGCGAGCAGATCGCCACAGCGGACGCGAACTACTTCATCTGCGGCATCAGCTTCGGCGATATTAGTTATGAGGAAGCGATGCGGACGGCGGAACTGCTGGGACATGAGGTGATGCCAGAGTTTGCGGGCCGGCACCAGAGCGCCGAGTAGGTCGTTGCCCCGCTCGAAGATTTGGTTGAGCTGATCTTCCCAGGAGACGGCGGCGTTTGCAGCCCGAGCGGCTAGGCCGATCTCGCACAACCGCCGTGCCGTTGCAGCCCGTTACAGGCGGGACTTGAGCATGCGATGCTGGATTTTTCCGGTTGCCGTCCTTGGCATCTCGGCATCGGCAATAAATGACACCGATTTCGGCCGCTTGTAACCGGCGAGCCGGGCCGAGCACCATTCCATGATCTCGTTTTCCGTCGCCCCCGCGCCGTCCCGCAAGACGATGACAGCATGTACGGCCTCTCCCCATTTTTGGTCGGGGCGACCGATCACGGCGACATCGCGGACGTTCGGGTGGCCGGCAAGGACGTTCTCGACCTCGGACGGGTAAACATTTTCGCCGCCCGAGATAATCATGTTGTTCTTGCGGTCGACCAGGGTATAAAAGCCGTCGACATCGCGCCGCGCCATGTCACCGACGGACAGATACGCGCCTCGGAAGGCCTCCGCGCTCTTGACCGGCAGGTTCCAGTAGCCTTGAAAGCACCAGGGTGTTCGCGAATAGAGCTCGCCAACCTCGCCCTCGGGCACCTCGCGGCCGTCCTCATCGAGAAGCTTAATGCGGCCGCAGCCGCTGAGCTCGCGCCCGACCGAGCCGAGCTTGCTCAATTGCTCGGAGGGCCGCAGCAGCGTGGCCCAGCCCTGCTCGGTGGAACCGTAGAGCTCCAGCAGCTCCGAGTTCTTGAACTGCTCCATGATGGCGAGCTTCGTGTCTCGCCGCGCCGGCGCCGACGAGATCAGCAGCTTGCGCACGCTGTCGGTGGCATAGCGCGCCTTGACCGCCGGGGTAAGGCCCAGCATCATGATATAATGCGTTGGCACAAGGGAGGTGAATGTCGCTCGCGTTTCCGACAGCGTTAGCAGCATGTGCTCGGCATCGAAGCTCTTGCGGTCGTAGACGCTGCAGGTGGCGCCCGCGCAGGCGAAGGCGCACGCCAAGTTGAGCGAGTTGGCGTGGCACATCGGCATGACAAGCAGGCAGGTATCGTCGCGGTCGAAGCCCATGTCGAGCAGGGTGGCAAAGTTGAGGAGCGCATGGCTGCCGTGACTGCGCATTGCGCCCTTTGGCTTGCCGGTCGTGCCCGAGGTGTACATTAGGACCCAGGTGTCCTCGGCCGCTACCGCGATGCCCACCTCGGTGGCTGCGCCCGACCCCAGCAGGTCTTCGTAGGCCGTCCATCCCGCCGGCACCGCCTTGGCACCGAGATGAACGAGATTGTGGTCAGGAATACACAAGCGGTCTCGGATCGCCATCACGCTCCCGAGCAACTCGTCCTGGACGATGAGGCCACGCGCCGCGCAGTCCTCGAGGATATAGAGTATATCGTCGCCCAGCATGCGGAAGTTGATCGGTACGGCAATGAGGCCGGCCTTGGCGGTGGCGGCGTAGATTTCCATCCACTCCACGCAATTGTAAGCCAGTACCCCAATGCGGTCGCCTTGCACCAGGCCCAGCCCCAGCAGGGCATTGGCCAGCCGGCAAGAGCGCTCGTTCCAGACCCGGAAGGACATGGATCGGCGCAAGTCGCGCGCACCGATCTTGTCGGGGAAGAGGGAGGCATTGACCGACAAGGTCTCGCCCATGGACAACAGCGGCGTCATGCAGGACCCCTGGCAAAAACCACCTCGACAACAACCACGCGAACGCGGCTAACTATGCCGCAAGAGTGGGCAGCAGGCCAGGGTGCCAGCCATGATGAAGCTTTCGACTGACAGCGTTGCGGCAGGTATTGCAAGGGTACTGAAGGCGCGCGGCATCGAGCGCGTGTTTGCCTTGTGCGGCGGGCACATCATGCCGATCTGGATGCGCCTCGACGCGGAAGGCATCCGCATCATCGACGTGCGCGACGAGCGTGCGGCCGTGCATATGGCCCAGGCCCAGGCCGAGCTGACCGGTGAGCTCGGCGTCGCGCTGGTCACCGCCGGACCTGGTGTGACGAACGCCATGACCGGCATCGCCAATGCGCACGTCTCGCGCGCGCCCGTTCTTATTCTATCAGGAACACCGCCACGTGCGCAGGAGAACCGCGGTGGTCTGCAGGATGTCGACCACACGCTTCTGCTGCGCAGCATTACGCGCTATGCCCGCACCGTGCGCGAACCTACGCTGGTGCTAGCAGAGCTCGACGAAGCCATCGCGCGGGCGTTTGGTGAATGCGGGGAGCCGGGACCAGCCTACCTCGACTTCCCGACCGATACCTTGCGGTCCGAGATTCCGAAGGCCCTGCAGCTCGCCGAGCACATCGAGGCCAAACCTCGGGCCCAAATCCTTCCCGACCCTGCCTCGATCGATCGGGCCGTGGACGTTTTGTGGTCGGCAAAAAGGGTGCTGGTGATCTCGGGGCGGGGTGCCAGGAGTGCCGGTAGGGAGCTCGTCCAGCTGCTGGACAAACTGCAAGCCGCCTACCTCGATACCGGCGAGAGCCGCGGTCTCGTTGCCGACACGCACCCCTCGGTGGTGGCTGCCATGCGCGGGGCGGTGATGGGCGACACCGACGTCGTGCTGACGGTCGGCCGGCGTCTCGATTTCCAGCTCGCTTTTGGATCGCCCGCCGTGTTCGGTAATGCACGCTTCGTGCGCATCGGCGATGTCCCGGGCGAATTGCGCGACAACCGACGCGGCGCGGTCGAGATCTGCGCCTCGCCTGCCGCCGCGCTCAGGGCGCTTGTCGCCGCCGCCGGCAATCGCCCGTCGGCGGTCGATGGAGATTGGGTGGCCAAGCTGCGCTCCGGCCACGAAGAGCGCGCCGCTAAGTTGCGCAAATCGATGGCGGCGGCGCCCGAGGGCGGGGATGGACGGCTGCATCCGAACAAGGTGCTTGCCGCAATCCAGGACCGACTCGACGCCTCGGCAATTGTCATCAACGACGGCGGTGATTTCCTGGCCTTCGGCCGTATCGGACTGGCGACCTCGACCATGCTCGATCCGGGACCCTTCGGTTGCATTGGTGTGGGCGTACCCTATGGTATCGCCGCAAGCCTGGCGTTTCCCGATCGACAGGTCCTCGTTGCCACGGGCGACGGAGCATTCGGCTTCAACGCCATTGAGATTGATACGGCCGTGCGCCACAAGGCGCCGGTCGTCATCGTCGTCGCGAACAACGGCGCCTGGCAGATCGAGGTCCACGACCAGACCGTCACACATGGCAAGGTTGTGGGAACCAAACTGCAGTTCTCCGACCATGCGGCCATGGCGCGCGCCTTTGGCATGCACGGCGAGCGCGTTGAGAAGCCGTCGGAGCTTGGTCCGGCGCTCGATCGCGCGTTTGCAAACCGACCGGCGCTGGTCGACGTCGTCGTGACCCCGGAGGCGATCTCATCCGACGGCAAAACGGGTCTCGCTTGGGTCCCGGACCTGCAACCACTTGCAGCCTGGGATGACGCCGAACGCAAATGGCGCGCGAGCTAACAAGACTTGAGCATGGACATCGAACGCGGCGGGTGACGGCCTCGATTGCTCGCTCTTTGCCTTGCGGGGTTCAGAAACTCGCTTGTCGCGACGCGCTCACGCGCCGTCCATGTTATGGCACTTCGCGATAGTTGAGAAACTTGGTCTTGAGCGCAGATCGCAAGTCAGGGAGGCGCATGTGGCAGGGACTGAGATGACGGGCCTCCGCCGGGCAACGCCAGAACGGCTCGGCGCATTCTCCGATGGGGTGTTCGCGGTGCTGATCACGGTGCTGGTTCTGGAGCTGCGGCCGCCGGAGGCTCCCACCTTCGAGGCACTGCTGTCGCTTTGGCCCACAGGGCTAAGCTACGCCGTCAGCTATCTCTTCATCGCCATTGTTTGGACCAATCACCATTATCTCATGCGCTACGCGAGGGACGCGACGCCCCGACTATTGTGGTTCAACTTCGCGCATCTTTTTTCCATGTCGCTACTTCCCCTCTCTACCGCATGGATGGCCGTGAGCCGTTTGGCAGCCCAACCCGTTGCCTTCTATGCGGCCGTCTTCTTCCTCGTCAACGTCACTTATCTAGGGTTGATTTGGGAACTTATTCATCGCAATGCCGCTGATGTGGTCCCACCACGGGTACGCGGGGTCATGCGCTTCCGAGCGATCACTACGCTCTGCCTGTTTGGGGTGGCCGCGGTGATAGCCCTAAGATATCCCTTGGCCGGACTCGGGATTTGTATTTGCTGCCTGGTCGTCTACCTGAAGCCCGATCCACCGGGAACGCGCGGGGAGCTTTCACAGGCCTAGTGCCGTTAGCTCGGCCTTCGGGGCCGCCCCTGGACGTAAAGGGCTGAGCGCAGCTCGGTTGCTCAAACGCCAACCAATGCGGTCCGCCGTTTTATGTCCTGACAGCGGGTGCTAGGGCCCGCCGGAATGCGTCGTACAGCCCGAACAGGGGCGTCTCGATCTTTTCCGCTGTGAGCCTCTTGCTGACGCGATTGAGCGCATCGTTCAACACGAGCTGGGCGAGGTGTTCACGTATCTTAATGGCATTGGGCTCCGACGACGATCTCAAGCTCTTCTTCAGCCCAAACGCAAGCTCCCACACCTCCCGCAGCTTTGGCTCCGGGTAGGTCACTTTGAGGTTGTGAAAAATGTTGGCAACGGATTGGTTCAGCAAGCCTTGGTCATTGATCCCAGCTTCATAGTGCAGGAGCTCTGTCGCAAAGATAGCGAACGCGCTACTCAAAGCGACACCGACAAAGTCGTGCTGCTGATGGTCCCTCCAATTACCAGGTGTCCGAGCGAGCAGCTTGCGATGCCAGTCGCTGGCCACCACCAAGGCGCCGAAGGATGCTTGCTCCGTATCGGTTCGAACAGCTGCATTCATGTCGATTGGGCGACCGGGCGCGCGAACGCCTTGCTGGCAAGAGCCGTCTTCGCCACGCGCCCCCTGAGCAATCCGCCGCAATGCGTCTCGTAGTTGGTCTTTCACTTGTCCACCCTGGCCCACCCTGCTCCGTCACAGAAGCGCCGATCTTATGCATTGGATGACCCTTGCGCCATTGGACAAAATGCATCGAAATGGCGCCTCGCTTCCAGCGTGCAATCGACGGCCGCTGGCCCATGCCCTCGGAGTTGGTTGGGCCCTCTCCGAGTTGGTTTTGCCTTCGGAGTGGTTGAGGTGACCGGGGATGGAAGCGATCAGCTTCGCCGCTTCTGCAGAAATCGCGCCAAGCAACCGCGCCTCCCCCGAATAGGCTTTACCCTCGGCCGCCTGGTACTATGGTGAAGCCGTTGCGAGAGCGAGGATCGATCCATGAACAGACAGGAATTCGAGGCGCGCCTCAAGCAAGACGGATACACGGAGATTGAAGCAAAATCGTTGCAACCTCGCCCAGCGAATGCCGCGCATGGACATCCTTTCGCGGTCCGCGGCCTCGTTCTAGCGGGGACCTTTGCGGTCACCCAAGGCAGCACCACGAAGACCTATCGCGCTGGTGAGATTTTCTCGGTCGCCGCCGATCAGGACCATTCAGAGGAAATCGGTCCCGAGGGTGCCGAGGTCGTCGTCGGCCGCAGGTACTGAGGCGCAGGTGCGCCCAAGCGCAATCGGCTGGGTCCTGGCCGGGCAGGCCCGCGCGCGACAACGCGCCTGAAGACGGCGCGGGATCTGCGTCCGCGCCAACGGCTCGAAGACAGTGTTTCGCCGCATTGAGACGCCGGGGACAGTGGCGCGCCCGAACGTCTCGATGGGTCCATGCGTGCGTAATGCGCCATCGAGGGCGTGGCGTTGTCCAAGGGCTCTCAGAAAAAAGTGGCCCCGACAAAAATCGCCTGCGGAAGACGGCTCGAGTGCGCGCCGGGGCCAGTTTCTGACGAAGGTGTGCGTAGGGTTCGTCAGGGTAGGCCTAGGATAGCCCAACCCGTGCGGCCGAAATCCGCAATGTTGGTACGGTAGCATACAATTCGCGGGAACCCCACGCCTGGGCCTACGTTCTTTTGGCAGTGCAGGGCCGCAGGGAGGGGAACTTTGGGGCAATGCCGGGAAATGATGGGGACGATGCGGCGCTCGCTGCACGATGGGTGGCACAATGGCGGGAGCTGCAAAGGGAAGCGGCCAACATTGCTCTGGCAATGAGCGACGCCAATGCCCAGCGCCACATGCTGTTTGTCGCCGAGAGTTACGCGCTGCTGGCCGAGCGCGCCGAGGAGCGCAGAAAACGCTTGGCGGCACGCGCCGAGGCTAAAACAGGTGTGTAAAGGGCGTGTAATGTCAGGGACCGGGTTCCACCACGGCAATCGCCTCCTCTGCAGCGGTTTTGCGCGCCGGCGCCTACGATTGCCTACCCTTGGGAATGGCTGACTTGACCAGCGGGTTGCGGCAGCTGGAAACGTACTTGGAATCGAGCTCTGCAAAACGTGGCTCGCCGGCCTTTACCACCTCTGCTTTCATGAGCGCCGTCTTGTCCTCCGGCTTTTGAACGACAAAAACGTGCGGAGCCGCGCAGGTGAAGAGCAGGTAGCCGCGCGTGTCTCGCTTTGCCGTGAGGCGCGAGGCATCTCCGTACCGGTAGATGTGTTCGCCCTTGTCGTCTTTAATGATCACATAGGCGATGCCGTCTCCCGAGGTGTACGCAGATCTGAACTTGGCAAGATCGGGATCGGGTTGACGCGGCTCGGCCTTCGCCACTGGAGGATGGGGTGAGGGAACCTGCGCCAACCCGGGGGACAGCCCGCTTGTGAGAAAGGCGGCAGTGATGAGGATGCGGCGGACCATTGGCGAGCTCCTAGGCTATACCAAAAACGTTTGAGCCGCCGGCCACGTTCCCTCCGGAGCGTCACTCGCCTTGGGCTTCGCGGCATGTTTGCCACTGGCGCCAGCCGCGGGTCGGGCACTGGGTTCGGCGGCCATTTGCGTGCCGGCCAGTCTGCTGGGCTCGCAGGATGGGCAAGGCGTAGACGAGGATTGCGATCGGCGAGCAAGACCTCCGGTCGGCGAGCAAGACCTCGAAGGGGCGGTGAGAAGGCCGCTGCCTCACCGGAAAAAGACGCGCGCATGCGCCAGAGCATGGGCGCCGCAGCGCAGAGCTTGCAGGGGATCGCCACTGCGCCGCACTACTCGACAAACGCCAGCTTTGTTCCAACAATGGAGTGGCGTTCAGTTTCGCAATCCGAATTTGGCAAATTGGCACCGCGTCCACGCGGAGGCTGGGCGCTCGGCCGGTGCGGAGGCGGGCGCCGAGGAGAAAATGGTTCGGGCCAACCGCCGGTCAGCTGATGAAAATTGCCACCTTCAATATCAACAACATCAACCGCCGTCTTCCCAACCTGCTGCAATGGCTGAAGGACGCAAGGCCCGACGTCGTCTGCCTGCAGGAGCTCAAATGTACCGATCGGGATTTTCCAACCGAGGCGATCAGACAGGCTGGGTACCATGCGATTTGGCGCGGTCAGAGGGCATGGAACGGCGTGGCCATCCTCTCGCGCGGGCATGAGCCCATCGTGACGCGCACGGCGCTGCCCGGTGATCCGAATGATAGTCAGGCCCGCTACCTGGAAGCTGCAATTGCGGGGCTGCTAGTGGGTTGCATCTACCTGCCCAATGGCAATCCGCAGCCGGGACCAAAATTCGACTACAAGCTTGCGTGGTTCAAGCGGCTCAATGCACATGCGCGCACGCTACTGCGGGACGAGATCCCGGTCGTGCTGGCAGGCGACTTCAACGTCGCCCCGACGGCGATTGACATTTATCCGACCTCTTCCTGGGACGATGACGCATTGGTGCAGCCGGAGAGCCGCGCTGCCTACGCGCGCCTCATCAGCCAAGGCTGGACGGACGCGATCCGGGAGCGTTACGGTCGGGAGCGCATCTACACGTTCTGGCACTATTTGCGCAATCGCTGGGAGCGTGACGCCGGACTTAGGCTTGACCATCTTCTTCTCAGTCCAGATCTAGCGGCCCGGCTGAAGGCTGCGCGCGTCGACCGTTCGGTTAGAGGTCAAGCCGGTGCGAGCGACCACGCGCCCGTTTGGATCACGCTACGACCCAAAAAGGCGAAGCGGTGATTACCTCTCCCCCCACTCGCAAGGCATTGCCAACCCACATCGCAAGCTCTGCCGTCGCGATGCCATTTGTGCGCGAAAATGGCAGCGAGCCTGGCAGCCGTTGCGGAAGCTCATGAGACGGTCATTCCCCCTCCTTGGGCATCTGGCGTAGAGTTCACCAGAGCCTTCAAAAAGACCAAGAGAGCGGACGGCAGGTAAGGGCGAACGCAACGCATGTTTGAAGTCGCCGTGGTTTTGGTTCTGATCGCGCTAAACGGCGTTTTCGCCCTTTCAGAGTTGGCGGTGGTCTCCTCGCGACGGTCCCGCCTCAAGTCCCTGGCGCAGGAGGGACGGCGCGGGGCCAATAGGGCGCTCGCACTCGCCGCCGATCCAGGTCGCTTCTTATCCACCGTACAAATCGGCATTACGGCCATCGGACTCATTGCGGGGGCCTATTCCGGCACGACCCTAACGGCAAATCTTAAAGCAATCCTCGTCGGGCAAGGGGCGACGGACGCGGTAGCGTACTGGCTCGCCTATGCCTTCGTGTTCTCACTCATCACCTACTTGTCGCTCATTGTGGGTGAGCTTGTGCCAAAAAACCTGGCTCTTCGAAATGCGGAGAAAATCGCATGCGCGGTGGCGCCGCTCATGACGACACTTTCTCGTGTTGCCGGCCCGGCGGTGCATCTGCTCGATGTTTCGACCCGGGCGGTGTTCTGGTTGTTTCGGCAAAGCACGCCGCCACAGAGCACCGTCACCGAGGACGAGATCAAGGCTTTGGTGGCCGAGGCCGAAACGATAGGCGTTCTCGAAAGTGGCGAGCGCCGAATGATCACAGGTGTGCTGCGACTCGGTGATCGCCCCGTGCGCGGTATCATGACACCCAGGACCGGCGTTGATTGGATCGATTTGGCGCTGTCGCCTAACCAGATCATCGAGCGCTTGATTGCGACCCCGCACTCTCGCGTGCCGGTTGGAGATGGCTCGCCTGATTTTCTGATTGGGGTTATGAAAACCCGCGATCCTCTGGCCATGCTCGCAAACGGCAAACCGCTCGAGGTCAAGGCGCATGTGGGCAAGGCGCCCGTGATCCTGGATACTACCGACGCGCTCGATGCTCTCGAGATCTTGCGTGAGGCCGAGGTGCCGATGGGTCTGATCCACGACGAGTATGGCCATTTCGAGGGTATCGTCACTCCGGCGGATATTCTCAAAACCATCGCTGGTGTCTTCCGCTCGGACGGCGAGGATGCAGACGCACAAGCCATTCCTCGTGACGACGGCTCATGGCTGCTCGCCGGATCGATGCCAGCCGACGAAATGGCGGACCAGTTGGGCCTCACATTACCCGCCAAGCGCGACTACCACACGGTGGCCGGCTTCGTTCTTGCCCATTTGCGCCGCCTGCCGGCCACCGGCGAGGCAATTGAGGCCTCGGGCTGGCGGTTTGAGGTGGTTGATCTCGATGGCCGCCGCATCGACAAAGTGCTGGCCGCGCGACTTCCGGTATCGCGGCGAATGTTATGAGGCATAAGATCGATCCAACACCCATGGCGTGGGCAAGGGAATGGCGGGTAGCAAGGCAGGCGGCGAAGGACCTTTGGTGGGGTTGGACGTCGATTTGACCCATGAGAGCATGCTCGCTTCAAAGCCGCGGCATGCCGGAGCGTCATCTGCGTGACTGAACGGTGGCGAAAAATGCCTGTTCTCCCGTGGCGCCGGTGTTCTTGGGCGCCGGTGTTCTTGCAGCCACCACATTGCAGGCTGCGCGTGTTTTGGCGCAGGCTGGGCTCAATAGCGAAATCGCGCCCAATGGCAAGTTGCGCCGGCGCCGTCATCGGCACGAGGGTGGCGCGGGATTTGGCGAGCCTAGCGGCAAACTCATCGCAGGTGAGCTCGCAACAAAATTTGAGCCTTTGTTTATTCAAACCCGCAGGCCTACGAGGCAAGCTTTAACACGCGCGACCACCTCTGCTTATTACTTTGCCATCGTCATTTCTGTTCGCCGACATTCCCACTCGTTGCAGGCGGTGTTCACGGACGTTCCGGTCCATTGCAGCCGACGCAAACCGCGATCTGCAAATTGATGATGTCAGCCCTCGGACGATGGGCAACACGCATGGAACCAAAGCTGAGCTTGGGTGTTTGTGCTTCGGGGCACAGTCACCCGCGCACAATTGGTTCGGGGCCGCTGAGGATAGCGATGCTTATCTATCTTTTTCGCGACGAATGCGACAGCAACGTTTTTGCCTTCTCGACGGAGGTGACGGGCGCCAACATTCCGCCTGCCACGCCGCTTACCGAGTGGATTTTCCTGGAGGCAATCGACACCTTGCGCTTCCCCGAGCCCTGGGACCTTGCCGACTTTCAAGGCGTGCTCGATCATCTCAAGGCAAACGGATATTACCTTTTCGAGGGCGAGCTTATCGAGCCATCACCAAGCCGGAAGCGAAGTCAACTCAGGCCAGAGTGTTAGGAATTTTTCCGCGGCGTCGGATCAAAACAGCCGTCCACCTTTTGCAAGCATTGCTAGCCCCAACGCCAACACGCCGAGGGCGCCGATCGGCTCCAAGCATCGACCAAAGCTGCGTCTCACGGCCTCGGCCCGCGTCAAGAGGGCGAGCAGCTTGTGGCGTGCAATCACTGCAGCAACGCCAAAACCAACCAGCGTCACGACAACGCCCGCCAGCATGCCACCGACAGCTGCAATACCTGCCGCTAACTTTCCGCGCGCTAGCGCATACGTGAGGATGAACGTTGTTAGCGGGCACGGCACCAAGCCAGTGACAACCGCGAGCGCCGCACCGCCACCAGCATGCTGATGCTGAGATGGCCGAAGCGAGTGCAATAGCAGATACGCACCGATACCGGCGATCAAGGCCCCACTTGCGGTCTCGAATGCGGGTGCGCGACCGGCAACGGCAAGCGATCGACTGATCACCGCCACCCCGGCAACGACGAACAGGATAGCCATGCCGACGTGCGTGCTGGCGAGGAGCGCACCCGTGGCGATGCCTTCAACTACGCGACCACGCCGCCCAAGGTGGTAAGAAACGAGCACAGTCTTGCCGTGGCCTGGCATGAAGGCGTGAACCATTCCGAATAGGAAGGCGATTGCCACCAGGATCGGTAGATCGCGCAGGTCGGAAGCCATGCGCATGTTTTCGGCCATGCCACCATACAGCCACCCCTGCACCGCGACCAACCAATCCATGGCTCATACGCCTTCGACCGTCGGCGCTCTCAGCCGATGACGGTGGTCACAAGCTGTATCACCAGGATGATCAGCGCCGATCGTCGCGCTGCGAAATGGGACGAGAGCTCTCATGGCGCTGCGCAGTTCGGTGCGCAGCCGTTGATTGTCAACAGCCCAGGCTGCACGGCAGGACCTTGGCGGCATGCTGCTTCCTCGGCATTGGTCTTTACATTATGGGAGCAATTGCCTGAGCCGGTGCCTCCCGATTGCTGGTCTCGCCTGTCGTTGTCTCAGACGAACCGATGACCTCGGCGATGCGAACGCCCGGGAAGGAGCTGGCCGCTGGCCTTGCGCGCGACTTGAGCGCGACTTGGGCGCGGTCGAGCGGTGGCAAGGCTCTAGCTATGGTTCCAGCTGGGTATGGCTCGGGCTGGTCAGGGCGAGCCCAACGCCTCGCGCACCACCGGTCGGCCGACCAGTGCCATACGGCGCGCTGGCGGTCAGCCGATCCTAGCGCCGGCTATGTAGGAACATTATGATCCCCTCGCCCACAGCGCCAAAGGCAGCGACCTGCGTCGACCACTTCACATAAATGCGGGGGTCCTGGGCCAAGCCGGACAGGCTTGCTCGCCAGCTACAGCAAATTGGCGTGACAACGCGAACCGCAGGCCTGACTTGAAGTTTCGAGGACAGGGGGACCGGGGCAGGCTGCCGAGGTGCGGCCAAACCTTCTGGAGGTCTCCGCATGCGACCCAAATTGTCAGTAAGCCTCCTCCTGCTTGCTAGCACAGCCGCCCTTGCCTTTCTCGGCCACGCGCGGGTGCGTGTGCAGGGCATGAACCTCGATACGGCCGCGGCGGCATCCGCAGGCAGCGACGATGCCGCCTTTCTCGACGGCGACTTCGCCATGCTGGAAAACGAGCTGCAGCCCGTCCTGCAGGCCATGCGCAAGCAAGGCATCAACATCGTCGCCATTCATCAGCACATGAGCCACGAGCAGCCTCGCTACTTTTTCTTGCATTACTGGGGCAAGGGTAAAGGCGTCGACCTAGCCCAGTCGCTGCGACGGGTTTTGGACGCGCCGGCGCAGGTGAAGTCCTAACGGCGGCCAAATCGCGTGTTGAAGGCTCAGAACATATCGGGGCGGTTTGGCGAAACTCTCCCATTAGCGGCATCCACCACCACTGGCCGAGATCCTTCGAGCCGGTGCGGGCAAGACAATGTTGCTCGAGATCTCAAGCCGAATTGCCCGCCGCCGCTGGTTCTTTTTTGGCGGCAGCATGGTTTCGAGGGCGCGGCGCAAGGACGCGACCATTTACCCCGAGCCGCCTACCCCTATCCAGGCCGCGCGCGATGCTCTGATATGGCTCCATGACAAAGGATCGATCATGCGGATTGCACCGATCGCCAAGCATCTTGCATTACCGGTGATCTGTTGCGGACTTTTGGTCCCTGCGGAGGCTGACGAACAAACTCGCGACAAAGGCCGAGCTGGCCTTGACGACCTCAGTCACGAGATGTGCACCTGCGCCGCCTATTTCTCCTTGCTATCCTCAATCATCGAGAAGTCCGCCAGATCGGCAACGACGCCTGGCGCGGGCAGGCGCGTCAAATCGATTGGACAAGCGATGCTGAGCCAAGGGATCAATGTGGCGAGCTACATTGGCGTCGATGAGACGGTGGCGACCAAAAGGGTCGAGCTGGCGCTGAAAGAAATGGTCGAAACAATCAACGGTGATCCCGCCAATAGCTTGAGCGCCATGCACACCAAGTACGGGCTACCCTGCGACACACTTCGGCGGGACACGCCGCAAAGGTTCATTGCGCTACTGAGGCAATACGAGGCCGAGTGAGCCGTGCGGCCGGCGCGCCCTTCAGCCGATAGGCCGCCCCTCAGGTTGTCTGTCCGATGCGTGTGTTGGTGCATGTCCAGAACCGGTGCCGTCGAAGAATAGGTTGCGGAACCATGCCACCAAGGCGGTGGCGACACCTTCCAGCGTCAAAAAAGCGAAGTCGCAGCCGCGTCGGTGAGGGAAGAGCAAGCATTGGAAGGATTGGACCGGTGATGGCTCCGGCCAGGATCCAGCCACAACCACAGCCTGTCCGGGCCGCTGAGGGCCACTTCGGTGGCTCCTGGCGCCGATAGGAATTGGCGTCCGAAATGGTGACCGAACGGCGACGCGGATCCGAGCCCCGCAAAAGAGCGGGCCGGCCAGAATTCGTGGGGTCGACGGCGCCAAGCAGGGTTTTGGCCCAGGCGTTGCGGCGCCAAACAGCACCGCCGAAATCAAGGCCACCACCGCGGCATCCCGGTTCATGACGAGGCTCGCGCGCCTGGTAAATATGCGACAAGGTTTCGGGCCCAGGGCCGAACTCCGCGTCGCACGATATTTGCGGGTTGTAGAGGTAGCTGCCGCAACGCGCGAGACCGGAGCCACGCACCGGTTTGGCTCGCTCAATTGCCACCTTGCAGCCCTTCGCCGCTCGAGTGCTTCTCACCGTCGAGTGCGGCGAGAAACTGGCGCTGTCGAGGGTCATGCGGTCTGATAGGTGATTGGTCCTGCCAATCTTGCCTCACGCTCAAGGTTGCGCTTTGTACGGCTCCACAGTCAGGCGGCGGCACCGATACCGAGCAAAGGTGCGAACGCATCAACGAACTGTGAGCCAGGGCACGCGCAGTCTGCGCTAAAATTTTCGGCCCTTTCTGCGACTGTGCCGGCCTGCCCACTGCCGCCGTAACCGTGGGGGCTCGTCTGCAGGGCTCTCATTCACGGGCACGAGGTCGACCGGCGCGCAGAGACGCGAGCCTAGTCTCGAACTGGACGAGCAATCGCGAGGAGAGAAAGTTATGAACCGTCCGCCCCTGCCACCATTCACCGCCGAGACATCGGCGCAAAAGACCCGCCTGGCCGAAGATGCTTGGAACACTCGCGAACCCGCAAAGGTGGCACTCGCCTACACCGTCGATAGTCAATGGCGCAATCGCGCCGAATTTTTTCAAGGCCGCGCCGCCATCGAGGCATTTCTCACGCGCAAGTGGAACAAGGAGCTCGACTACCGCTTGATTAAGGAGCTGTGGGCGTTCCGCGACAACCGTATTGCGGTCCGTTTCGCTTACGAATGGCACGATGACAGCGGTCAATGGTTCCGCAGCTACGGCAACGAGAACTGGGAGTTCGACGAGCACGGGCTGATGCGCAGGCGCATCGCCAGCATCAACGACCTGCCCATCAAAGCCAGCGAGCGGATGTACCACTGGCCGCTCGGCCGACGTCCCGACGACCATCCCGGCTTGAGCGAACTCGGCCTATAGAGGCCGCGAACAAAATGCGTGCGCTTAACCAAATGCCGCGTCGGCCAGCTTGCGCAAGCTCACGCAGGCTCCGTTCGCTGGAATTACTGCTGAGCTGACGAGACACGCCGGCAGCTTGAAGCCAGCATTTGAGGTCGGTCGGCTCTCGCGTCCATCCTGACAGGAACTAGGGTTTCGATTTTCGCTTTCGTGACGTTCCTTCTCTCTTCGCCGCAACCCGACGTGCCGCCGCCAGTGCCGCCCGCGCCCATTCCACAAACTCATCGGATTCGTCGAACAACCGCTCCGGCGCACGCCAAAAGGAGAGATCGATCGAGGCCCCCTTCTTCTCATAATTGAGGGGCGGCAACGACGCGGCTTCCTTGAAGGCCGCCCGGTTATGCTCATCAACCCGAAAGTAGAGCGTGTCGTGTCTCACCATCGCCAGCATCAGCCCGTCGCAGAACACGCCGGTCTTGCCGAACATACGCCGCATGGTGACGCGGCCAAGGGGCGCCAGCTGCTCGCGCACGAATTCGGCAAAGCTGTCGCTGGCAACCATCCGAGCTCCCCTCAATGGCAGCCACGGCTTTCCACGCCGCTGCCCAGCAGCGACGATGCTCGCATGGCCAGCCCCGATCGGACGCAGGTCTTGGCCACCCCGAAGCCATACCTTGCAGTGGTAGCAGGCGAGCGAAAATCCCGCAATCACAGGTGGAGAACCACGCGCCATCGAGAGCCGCAACCTCGTCGGGCGGCTCGACCACGTGCAAGAAAATCCGGATCATCGAGGGCGCGAGGTTCCGGACAGGCGACCAGCCCGTGGCCGGCATCGGTGCTTGCGCGAGAGGCCCGTTCAGGCCCGAATTCAATTTGCGCGGGCCCAGTTTGGCGGCCTTCAAGTCATCGTTGTCCGGTCAATCCACAGCGATGGGAGCTACTGCGGCCCTGAGTGCAGGGCATCAGGCCGAGGAAACAATTGCCACCGGCCCTCGGGAAAAGTCGGGTCCCCGTCAGTTGATCGGTGCTCACGTGTTCCCCGGCTTTAGCTTTCTCAGTCGTTCGTAGTCGCCTTGGTTGCGCCCGGCATACGCCATCGCAAATGCAGCGACCGCGTCGTCGAAGACGCCACGCTTGCCCAAATACCCCGCGAGCACTGCCGGGTCGGCCGAGCGCGCGTGGGCGCGGGCCAGCGTGCGCCCACACAGGCGCGCATAGCTTGTGAGGGCACGCTCCTCGACGAGCTCGCCGATGGAACCGAGACGCCGGTTTTTTAGATGGCGCACATAGAAGTGCCTGCCTGATGCAACGTCCTCGGTCCAGCCCAGGAATATGTCGCTCGCCGCTTGCATGACGCGTTGACCCTCGACCACCCGCTGACCCTGATGACCCTTATATTTTGGCGCGAGCCGCTCCAGCACGGATTTGTCCGCCTCTTTGATCTGCAGGAACAGCGGCGTGCCATCACCGCACGTGTAGAGCCCAATGGCGCAGAACGTGCCGACGCTGCCGACGCCGACCACCTTGAAGGCGATGTCTTTGAGCGTGTAGCGACTGAGTAGACAACGCCGGTCGGGTGCCAGGCGAATTTCATAAGCATGGAGTGCACGCTTGGCGTCCAGGTGATGAACAACATCGCCCTTAGACGCAAAATGATAGATGAGCGGTGGCCGGTCTTCTATCCGCGCCAGCTTTCCCTTTACCAGATGCGGAAAGTTGTCGTCCTCTGCGAGGTGATCCCGCGCCTCGACGAGGATGCCGCGCAGTTGGCGTCGCAGCCCGGGCTGCTCGATGCGCTCGATCTCGCGCGCAAGATCGATTTTGCTGTGCCAAATTTTCAGCGGTGAATACTTTGCTAGATTGCGCAGCCGAGTGCGATAGGCCTCCATGGTGGTCGCCGAGATCGCTCTGGCCCGTTTGTTCGAGAGACCTGCCGCCAAAGCGGCGACCGCGACGCTTGCCGCCAAGCGTTTGACGTCGACCGTGAAATCCACTCCAGGCAAGGTTTCGTCGAAATCGTTGATATCGAACAGGACGTTTTGCTCGGGGGTGCCAAAGGCACCGAAATTCATCAGATGGCAGTCGCCGCAGGACTGAACCGATATGCCGACGGCCGGTTGATGCCGCAGATCTTCCGCCATCACCGCGGCTGCACCCCGCAGGAAAGCAAATGCGCTCGTCAGCATGCGTTCATAGCGAACTGGTACCAGTTCCGGCACTCGGAAACGATCGGTCGTCGCGAGGATGGCGACCGCATCGCGATCGACCGGTCCTTTCAAATCAGCGTGCTTTTCCCGCGCCACCTTCTTGCGCAAGCGTGCGCCGCGGCCGTAGCGCTCGGCCAGCGTAGCAGATGCAGGCTGAGCCATCTGTCACTTCCTTTGCCCTTGTGCATCGCATCGTCGTCGCACAACCGCGAAGACGTCGGCGCTATGGCTACGGCGGTGTTGCGCCAACTCCAGAGCTCAAAGCGGGGGTGATCGCCGCCCGACCCGCCGACAAGTAGTCTCCTCGTTCCTGGTTTGCACAAGTAACAATGCGAACGAGCCGTGGTCATTGCCGGTTTTTGTTGAGAGGTGCGCGATCTTACCGACGGTAAGATTTGGGCGTGGCCCTGGCGTGGCGTCGCGGCAAAAAGCGACGGCACTAGTCCTTGGCGCAAGCGAAGGACGTTTCAATTTCCGAAGCGGAGGCGCGCGCACCCCGCCGCTCAGTCGAGATTTTGCGCAGAGCAGCCGCGAGCGAGGTCAACCCTGAGCTCCGCAATGCCACATACGGCTTGCCCAAATACCGAGCCATGCGCTTCACCGTCGCCACCGCGTTGTGGCTCACACAGTCAACGGGAAAGAACACGACGTCCGCCCGGGACACCTGCGTCTCGAGCAGCCCGCTGCGGTCCTCGATACCGCCATCATGGTGTAGCAATGTGGCGCCCGAGCGCTCGGCGAGCGCGCGCAATTGGGGAATTTGCTGCGTTCGGCCTCCCACATACAGAAGAATGCTGTCCCGAAGGTCGATACCCTGTTCGGCACCCTCCTCTCGCGTCCGCAGTTGCGCCAATAGCGCGAATTCCACCGAGTCCAGTTCCTGGCGCAGCTCGCGCGCGCATTCCTCCGAGGCGCGACGCTGCTGCCGTTCGCTGTCCCGTTCAGCCGTCACGGTCTCAAGGCGCCGTTGCATTTTCTGGCCACTTGCCGCCTGCGCGGACAACCGCCGCCGCAACTCGGCGATTAACTGGGCCGTCGTCTGCTGCTCAATCTCGCTAGAATAGTCATGGTTCGTCCGCCGCTGGTTCCTGGCCGATGCAATGGCTTTCCCGAGCATCTCGTTCAAGCCGGCGATCGTCGCCTCGCGTTTGACCACCGCATCGCGCAGCTGCGATTGCTGCCGCGCCACCTTCTCCTGCAGCGCGGCATTCTCGCCCTCCAGCTCGCGCAGCCGGCGAATATCGGCGCGATTGGCGGCACCGACGAGATGGGAGAGCATGTGCACCTCGCCGAAGACTTGGCGCACCAACTCCTCGGTTGTTTGCGGGTGTGTCAGAACCGCCCAATAGCCGCCGGGGATCTCGGCCCTTTCAACGGCGTTCGACCAAACGGCACGCACCTCCTCGACATCCTGGGCCCTGCTGAATTGGTTGATTGCGGCTCGGTGACGCCGATCCAGGGCCTTCTGCAGCAGCTTGGATGCGAGCTCTCGCTTGCCTGCCACAAGCATTGCCCGCACGTGGAGTTCGTGATCGGTTTCCTTGTGTACTCCCGGCAGCCCCAACCTGAGGAAAACCTGCCTCAGCTCGGTGGTTGTGAGACAGGTCCCGATAATCGAGCAATGCAAGTGGCCGCTTATCTCCCAAATGCGGCGCCGTCTTTTTTCGCGCGTCGCCTCGACCGCTAACAGAGATCGGCTAGCCGGCGCGTGCGGCCGCGCGATTGGCGCCGGGAAGTGCGTGCGCAGCGGTGGGAGCTCAATACCCATGCTACGATATATCCAAATGAATATAGCGCTGTCTACACCCAAATATGATCCGAGCGACCCTTGGTCGCCCAGAAAATGGGCCACTTGCGCATAGACACCTACTTTGGTGGCAGCCGCCATATTCGAACGACTATGTCAAGATGGTATCAGCCGCCTGGCGGTGCTGGCGTATTTGCCGCGACAAACCCATGGGTGGTCGAACAGTTGCCTTGCTCAGCACCTCGGCATCGAGGCGTGGCGCTCTCGGCGCATGCGATGGGCTTCAGGTTGGGTTGGGCGTGCCTCCACGCCCTCGTGAGCAAGCGCACGGCGTGGAGCCCAGGCGCACCCGTGCCGATCGCGGACTTCCCTCTAGACTGCCCTCGTTGAGGGCCGGCGCGGGGAAAGGAGCGATCGCGTCCGGGGCCATTGGGTAATGCTCTCCGGACGCGATCCAAGGCTGCAGAACCGGTGCCCTGACCGGCGGGTGAGACTGGCCGGGCTGAGATCCGCGTGCCGGCTGATGCTCCAAAATGATGAATGGATCGCGCCCTGACCATCTTTACGCCGGGCGGCCCATTCAAGGCCGGCTTTCCTGATCACGCTGGGTAAATGGCGTGCTTGGACAATCCTTCGATACCCATTTCGGGGGAGACCGTCGCCGCGGCATGGCTCGAAAGGATGTTTGCGACCACCGCCTGTTGCGCTTGCGCTGGGGCCGATCGATTTGACGGAGCAGCGGACCAAGCTTAGGGCGAAGCTAGCGAATACCATGGATCGGTTGCGGGGTTGTGCCAGCCCTACTGAGCGGCCACACTCGCTCGAAGCGTTGCCTTAGATCGAGGCAGCCCTCGTGCCACGAGTTCGGCGATTTGCACGGCGTTTAGCGCCGCCCCCTTTCGCAAATTGTCGCTGGACACGAATAGGACCAAGCCGTTGTCCACGGTCGGATCGCGGCGGATGCGGCCAACGTAGCTTGCATCCTTGCCAGCTGCCTCGAGCGGCGTTGGGACGTCAACCAGCTTCACACCGGCAGCCACCGAGAGCAGTTCCTTGGCACGCGCGACGCTCAACGGCCGCGCAAATTCCGCATTGAGCGAAAGCGAGTGGCCCGTATAAACCGGAACTCGCACGCATGTTCCCGCAACTCTCAGGTTAGGCAGCTCGAGAATCTTGCGGCTCTCGTTGACGAGCTTAAGCTCCTCGTCGGTCCATGCCTCCTCGCCCGCATATGTGCCAGCGTAGGGCAGCACATTAAATGCAATCGTCTTGGCGAATTTCTGCGGCGCCGGAAAGGAAAGCGCCGAGCCATCCCTGGCTAGGGCCTCCGATTGCGCGGCAACCGCCTTGACCTCGCTTGCCAAGGCATCCACGCCTGGCTGACCGCCACCCGATACCGCCTGATAGGTGGACGCAACCAAGCGGATCAAGCCAGCCTCCTTGTCCAGGGGCTTGAGGACCGGCATGGCTGCCATGGTCGTGCAGTTCGGATTGGCGATAATGCCCTTCGCACGAGCCGCGATCGCATGAGGATTGACCTCGCTCACGACCAACGGAACGCTGGGATCCATGCGCCACGCCGAGGAGTTGTCGATCACCACAGCGCCGGCCGCAACGAACCTCGGTGCCAATGCCCGTGAGGTGGCAGCGCCCGCCGAGAACAGCACGATATCGAGCCCCGTCGGGTCCGCCACCGACGCATTCTCCACGGCAATCTCGCGCCCATCCCAAGCTAGTCGTTTGCCCGCAGATCGGGCCGAGGCAAACAAGCGCATGGTATCGGTCGGGAATCGCCGCTCCGCCAGAATCCGGAGCATGGCATCGCCGACGACACCGGTGGCGCCGACAATTCCGATATTGAGACCCATTAAAAGCCTCCAAATCGCGGTCCCAGACTGCGGGAGTGCAAGAGGATCCTTGTCGCTATCCGACCGGTTCGGTCAAGCCTCTTCTTAACATGCAACGGGATGACCGACGGCAAAGCTCGCCGCGGTGGAGCATACGGTGAATTGCACGGCATCAGGCGGAAACCTCGCGGTATCGGCTGGGGAGGACTCGGGTCAGAGCTGGGTTCCAGCGGAATCCCGTCACACTTGTCACTCCCACCGTTTCGTTGCCCGGCGCTAACTATTTCTCCTGTCCGACCGTCATTATCGAACGGCGAAGGAGCCAAAACGATGAAACCACACAAGGCCGCCACGATCGGCATGTCCCAGCCGAGCACCGGAAACCATCGCATCGTCTCCCGGGACGAGTGGGTGGCCGAGCGCAAGGCCCTGCTCGTGCAAGAGAAGGAGCTGACCCGCCTGCGGGACCAGATCGCCCGCGAGCGGCGAGCGCTGCCGTGGGTGCGCGTCGACAAGAATTACATTTTCGAGGCCGCCGAAGGCCGGCGCACGCTCGCCCAATTGTTCGAAGGTCGCCGGCAGCTGCTGATACAGCACTTCATGTTGGCCCCGGGGTGGGAGCAAGGTTGTCCGAGCTGCTCCTTCATGGCTGACCACAGCGACGGCATGAATGTGCACCTGGCGCATCGCGACGTCACGCTGGTGGCCGTCTCGCGCGCCCCGCTCACCGAAATTGCGCGCTTTCGCCAACGCATGGGCTGGCGGTTCAAATGGGTGTCTTCGCACGGCAGCGACTTCAACTACGACTTCGGCGTCAGCTTCACAGCGCAAGAAGTGACCAAAGGTGAGCTCCACTACAACTATGGCACCTGGCCCTTCACGGGCGAGGAATGGCCTGGCATCAGCGTGTTCTACCAGGACGATGCGGGCCAAGTCTTCCACACCTACTCGACCTATGGGCGCGGCGTGGAGGTGATGATGGGCACCTATAACATGCTCGATTTGACGCCCAAGGGCCGCGACGAAAGGGAGGTGGGCCACAAAATGGAGTGGGTCCGTCACCATGACCGCTACCAGCCGGAACCGATTGTGACGGCAGCGGCTGGTTCTTGCTGTAAAGCGCACGGGTCGCTGGACAGACCTTGAATCCAAAGGCCGTTCCGAGGCGTCGGTCTACTGATTGGCGCGAGAAATTGAAGCCGAGGGCGAGGCTGACGCAAATGCAAGCGGCAATCCAAGCGCCCACGAAGAAAACCAAAGGAAGACAGCATGACAGTTGAATTTGCAGCCCCAGCGGTGGTCGACCGGGCCACCTTTCAGGTCGAGCTTGACGCATTGCGGAGCCGCGAGAAGGCCCACACGCGAGAAGGCGATGCCATTGCCGCCGCCCGCCGCCGGCTGCCCATGGTCGAGGTTGACAGTGCCGCACCGCTCATTGGCGACCGTGGACCGGTCACGTTGTTGGACACCTTTGAGGGCCGCCGGATGCTCATCGCCTACTACTTCATGTGGCACGCCGGCCAGCCTGCGCCGGAGCAGTGCGAAGGCTGCACCTGGGTGACATCGCAGGTCCGCGAGCTGTCCTACATTCATTCTCGTGACGTCACCTTCGCCACGTTCTGCCAAGGTCCGTACCGAGAGAGTGCCCGCTACCGCGACTTCATGGGTTGGGAGATGCCGTGGTACTCGGCGCCCAAAGGCACGCTCGAGACCCTCTTGTTTGGGCGCCAAGTGGGTATGATGCATATCGTCTGCTACCTGCGCCGAGGGTCCAAGGTCTTCGAAACGTACTGGACGACGCGGCGCGGCGTCGAGGCGATGGACAACAGCTACCGGTTGCTCGACTTGACCGTGTACGGGCGGCAGGAGACGTGGGAGGACTCGCCCACCGCCTGGCCGCAACCGCGCAAAGGCAAGCAAGTGACCCGTAACGATGGACGTCCGATCCCTCAGTGGGCGCGCCTGAAGGCCGGGCATTCCGACGACTTGGGCACCGACCAGCGCTGATCTCGTTCCTACACAACAAGCGTCGGCCGGCACGGGGTCTTGTTCGCGCGGAGGGCTTTGACGCGTTGCTGCCGAAAGCCTGGCATTGAACGGCGGTTGCGGTTTGCAATCCCGCGGCCGACGCAGAGCGCAGTGACCGTCATGCCAACTCAGATCCCAAGCGCACTCTGATAGGCAAAAAGCGCTGGGGCCCCGCCGGTATGCACGAAGACGACGTGCTCGTCTTTGCGCCAACGGCCTTGGCGGATCAAGGCGATCAGACCCGCGAGCCCTTTGCCGGAATAAACTGGATCGAGTGCGAGGGCTTCGAGTTGCCCCGCCAATCGGATTGCTTCAATCGTGGCCTGGTGCGGGATGCCGTAGGCTGGCCCGGCGTGGCCTGCGACGACCTCAATGGAAGCCTCGATGAACGGGACATCGAGCGTATGGGACGCTTCGCGCGCCAAGGCAACGACATCGGCGTGCACGCGCTCGGGTTCGGCATCGATGTCGATCCCCACAATCCGCGTATTTGGCATGGCGAGCGCTGCACCGACGACAAGTCCGGCCTGCGTTCCGGCACTACCGGTGCAATGGACGATGGCGCTAGGGGCGACACCCAACCGGGCTGCCTGGGCGTCGATCTCGGCAATTGTCGTCGCATAGCCGATCGCACCGAGCGCATTTGAGACGCCGTATGGGACAAAATATGGTTTGCAGCCGCGAGCTTCGAGATCAGCGACGAGCGTGCGAATCGAAGCATTGCGATCTCCGGTCCAGGGGACGTCATGCAAGTGGGCGCCATAGAGCCGATTGAGAAAGGCATTGCCCGAGGTTTTGTATTCCGGCGTCGGAGGCTCGAGGCGGCCGTGATAGACAGCCAGATGGCAACTCAGTCCGAGCTTGGCGGCGACAGCTGCAACTTGCCGCTGGCTATTCGACTGCACGACACCGCCCGAAACAATTGTGTCGGCACCACTCGAAATTGCCTGGTGCAGGAGGTAATCGAGCTTGCGCAGCTTGTTGCCGCCGAAGCCGAGACCGGTCGCATCCTCACGCTTGACCCAAAGCCGAGGCCCGCCGAGGTGAGCCGTCAGCCGCGGCATCGGTTCGAGCGGGGTCGGAAGCTGCGCCAATCCCAAGCGCGGGAGGAAAGCGAGCCTTTCACCCAGTGTGCGGCCTCGAGCGCCCATTGCTTGCAAATGGTCTCCGCGAAATAGCATGATCGACCTTGAGTGCGGCGATGGCAAGTGTCTGCAGCACGGCGGCTGAGCGGCCGGCGCCAGCGAGCACGAAGGAGCCACTTGAGGGTTCCGCGCGCGGTGAAGTGGTTGCCAGACCCAATTCTCCCGTGCCGGTGGCCAGCTCGCGAAAGGCGCCGCAATGGGCTCGTCGCGACGCGGCTCCACCAGCGCAAGCGCCGCGTAGAAGTAATTCTCACTGACAAAAGCGAAGTTTGTTGGCCTCGTACGGAATGCGGTCTATGCATGGGCAGAGCGCTGCGGCTGATCCGGTGGCGGCGATAGGCGAGCGCACGCAGATGATTAAAGCGGCCATCGTCGGTCTGGGTTGGTGGGGCGGCATCATCTACCGCCAACTGGCCTCCAGCGCAGTAATCCGGCCCGTGCTCGGCGTCGAGCCGGCCGACGCACCGCGCAAGGCGGCCGAGGCGGCGGGATTGGAAACAACGACCCGCTTCGAGGATGCGCTGGAGCGCCCCCATATCCGGGCCGTTATCCTGGCGACGCCGCACAAGCATCATGCGACGCAGATCGTGGCGGCTGCCAGGGCGGGCAAGCACGTCTTCTGCGAAAAGCCTCTGTGCACCACGGCACGCGAAATGGACGCGGTCGCCGAAGCGGTGACGACGGCGAAGGTGCAGCTCGGTATCGGTCACGAGCGCCGCTTTGAGCCGGGTATCATCGATTTGCGGACCAGACTTGCCGCTGGCGAGTTGGGGACGGCCTTGGCCATGGAAGGCAACTTCAGCCAGGACAAATTCCTCGCCCTTTCGCCCGACAACTGGCGCCTCTCGGCCGTGGATGCTCCTGTGGGGCCGCTGTCCGCAACCGGCATTCATCTCGTCGATTTATCGATTGCGCTCCTGGGCCGGCCCAAGGAGGTGTGGGCGCGGCTCGCCGCGCGCGGCAGCCCGTTCGCCAACGGCGATACGCTTGGCGTGATGATTGCTTTCGAGTCCGGCGCTACTGCTTTGCTGACGGCAATTTTGGCAACATCCTTTATGGGCCGCATCGCCGTTTACGGCTCGCGCGGCTGGATCGAGATTCGCGATCGCACTCACCCCGAGCACCCGACGGGATGGGACGTCACCGTTGCGCACCGCGGCAAACCTGCCGCGACGCATTCGCTGCCGCCGCATCCGGCGGTGCGGGACAATCTCGAGGCCTTCGGGCGTGCCGTTGCCGGAGAGGCACCCTACCCGGTGAGCATCGCTGAGATCGATGCCAATGTGCGCTCGTTCGAGGCTATCACGCGTTCTGCCCAGAGCGGCAAGCCGGAGCAGATCTGAGGCGAAAGCTGGTCGGGTGGCTGGAGCTGTTTGCAAACAGCTGCTGCGTCGCGCGCGCCCCAAATTCGCAGCGTCCGCTGCGCAAAAAAGCCCGGGAATGGGGCTGCGGTTCGCCCTGAACCGGCGTATCCTAAATCCGCGATCCGCGGCAGAGAACCCGGCACACACATTCGCGTCAAACAAAGGGGCTCGGCGCGCAGTGCGCGACCGGCCCACCGGGCTCTGGGCGGAAGCCGCGCCCACACGATGTGGGACAACGCACAAGGGAGGAAAAAATCAATGAATATCGATCGTGTACTAGCTATAGGCGTTGCCACTTCTGTCTTCCTCGCCACAACCAGCGTGTTGGCTCAGCAGCAAGAGATTAAAATCGGTTTGATCTTCGACCAGACAGGTCCTTTCGCAGGCGGTGGGTCGGTCGCGGCCCAGCTCGGTTCCAAATACGCGATTGATATCGCCAACGAGCGTGGCGGCGTCGAGGGCTATAAGATCACTCCCATCTTCGCCGATGCTCAATCAAAAGCCGATGTTGCGGTGAATGAGGGCGAACGCCTACTCAACGAGCAGCGAGTGGATATGCTGATGGGCGTGTATTCATCCGCCCACTGCGTACCGCTCTCGGCGAAAGTCGATGCCGCCAAAAAGTTCTGGTGGGCGACCGTATGCATCTCCTCGGCCGTGTTCCGCAACAAGAACCTCCAGTACGTTTTTCGTAGCCACGCGCATTCCGATCAGTGGGGTGAGGCCTCATGTGACATGCTCAATGCCTATTCGAAGTCAAAACTGGGCAAGGAGCCGAAGGACCTCAAGGTTGCCATTATTCATGAGGATGGCCCCTATGGAGTCGGCGTCGCCAAGGGGAACGAGGAGCGCTGTACAAAGCACGGTATTCAGATCGTGCACAAGGAGGGCTACTCGGCAACGGCCACGGACCTATCGGCACTCGTGACCAAGCTGCGCCGCGCACGACCCGACGTTTTGCTCCATACGGGTTACAACCCTGACATCACATTGTTCTTGAGACAAGCCAAGGAGGCAGGCCTAAAATTCCAGGCCTTGATCGGGCACGGTGCCGGCTATGCGCAGTACGACAAGCTTTCCGAGACCTTCGGTAAAGATGTGGAGCTGCTGTTCAACATCGACACGGTCGGCAGCCAGTTACTGGATCCCAAGACCCTGAAAGTGAAGGATGCCGCCTACCTCATCGATGAGATGGTGAAGCGCTACCGCAAAGACGTAAACCCCAAGATGATCCCGGTACACGTCTCGATCGGCTTTGCCAACACCTGGACCTTCCTTGCCGACGTACTGCCGCGCGCAATTAAGGACCACGGTGGCATCAGCACCGAGGCGCTGCAGAAAGCGGCTCGGGAGACCGACATCCCCGATGGCGGTACATTGCAAGGCTACGGCGTCAAGTTCTACCCGCCGGGACACGAGTTGGCCGGGCAAAACGCGCGAGCTTACCCGGTCGTCATGCAGTTCGTGGGAAATGAGACCAAGGTGGTGTGGCCCAAGGAGGTGGCGACCGCGGAGCCAGTCCTGCCCCTGCCAAGGGAGCACGCCTACGCCACCCACTAAGTTCGCGGCGCTTAGGCGGAGGGCGGCGCAATCCGGTTGGCGCCGCCTTGCCGTTTGCATCGGGCCAAAGCTTTTGCGCGATTTAGTTCCTTCAGGTCGCCGGCCGAAGCTGGTACGCAAGCTTGGGTCCAGACAGCACGCTTCGGCCCACGCCGCACGCGCACAAGCAGGTGCAAATGGTCTCAGCCCGCGGCAGTGCGGGAGTTAGGGCGATCGGCGGATCACGCCGTCCTTGATGAACACCCGCAAGGGCGTCGTGCCCGCCATGCTACCGTCGAGCGCCTGCCACCTCCCATTGGTGCATAGGATGCCGCCCTGTGTCACCACCGCATCGAACTCGACCTGGTTGTAATGGATCTTGCCGTTCGGGCCTGGCTCGGTGGCGGTGAAGTTGGTCAAACACCTGTCACCGACGACCATCGGTCGGTACTCATCGATCATGATGCCGCCACCGCCCGTGCTCTCGAAGGGGTTCACAAGCGGCGCCCAGCGCTCGTAATTTTGCTCGGCCGCTGCAGCCCCGATCGCAAGAGATGCGAAGGCCGCTGAGGCCGCCAAATGTCGGAACGATTGCATTTCTGTCCTCCCACCTCGCATTGGCTCGACCTGGTACGGATGCTAGGACGGGTCGGTTTTCCACCCGTTACTCACGAAGCGGTGAGCGGACGCCCCGGGACTAGATTCGTCGTTCGGAAATGTTGGGTCGTTGCCACACCCAGCAGGACCAACCGGAGGCAGTGCAAGAAATCCGGCGTCAGGAGCATTTAAGCCCGGCGCCTGAACGTGCCGGGCGCGGGCGATCCGAGCGCACGGCCGTGCACCAGCCGCGCCACGCGCTTGATGCTCTCCAGCTTTAGATTGAACCAAGCCTACCCCGAGGCGTTCCCGCCCAAGCAACATAACTCGGTGAGACACCGGCCAGGGCGACCTGACTTGGTGTGGAGCGGGCTGCGGCAGCCTAATCGGTCTTCGCGGAGCGCTCGCCACGGCCACGAGCAGGGAGCACGGGGGCGCCGCCAGGATGCGCGAGAAAGCGATGCACTAGGAATATTGGAAGAAGGGCCAAGACGATGAAAGTACCGAAACTGGTGTCACGGCAGGAGTGGGAGGCAGCGCGCCAGCAACTACTTGTGAAGGAAAAGGCGTTGACGCGTGCCCGCGATGCGCTGGCCGCCGAGCGTCGGCGGATGCCATGGCTGGCAGTGGAGAAGAACTATGCGTTTGACGGGCCTGACGGCAGAGCAAGCCTGCTCGACCTGTTTGGGGGCCGTCGACAGTTGATTGTCTACCGCGCCTTTTTTGAGCCCGGTGTATCGGGCTGGCCCGAGCATGCCTGCATCGGCTGCTCCATGCTGGCCGATCAGGTTGCCCATCCCGCCCATCTCAACGCCCGCGATACAAGTCTCGCCTTCGTGTCGCGCGCACCGCAATCGGACATCAAGCGCTTGAAGGCGCGGATGGGTTGGGAGTTTATCCCGTGGTACGCACTAACAGACGACTTCGATGCCGACTTTGGCGTGGACGAATGGCACGGCACGAACGCCTTCATTCGGGACGGCGACCGCCTGTTCCGCACCTATTTCGTCAACAACCGCGGCGACGAGCAAATGGGGAACACCTGGAACTACCTCGACCTCACGGCGCTCGGGCGGCAGGAGTCCTGGGAGGACTCACCCCAGGGTTATCCCCAGAGCCCGCCTTACGCGTGGTGGATTTGGCATGATGTCCCCCGGCGCGCTCGATCCTGATCGGCCCGGGCCCAGGGGGGCTGCCGCCAAAGAGGCCACACGTGGGGGCAAAAACGTGTGGCACGCATCAATCCCGTTTCGCTTGGTGCTCTAGCCAGCGACCCTCGGCGCGCTGCTACTGCCCATCACGTTGCGCGTGCGGCGTCAATGAGCCGGATGATCAGGACTTCGGTTGCCGTCGGCACTTGCAAATGAGAAGACTGAAACCGGCGATGCCAGCGAGTAGCAACGATCCGTCCTCGGGCATGCGAAGCAGGAACACAGCGGCGCTGCCGGCGGCGAGCGACCAGAGCAGGGGTATGACTGCAAGATAGAGCGGCGCGCGTCCCTCCAGCAGCATGAGCATGCCGAAGGTAAAGATCACGGTCGGAGCCGGCGCCACCCCGAATGCCGCCGCCCGCGGCAAGCCATGGCCCACAACCCAGCCGAGCAGCGGATAGGCCAGCAGCGCGAACAGACAAAAGAGCACGCCGGTCCAGCCCACCACATGCGGTTGGAAGCGAAAGCTGCGACGGCTGCCGATGGCGAAAGCAGCAAACAGCAGGCCCTGGATTGCAAACAGCACGGCGAAACCGAGCGCCGCAAAATTGATCTGAAAGAAATATAACAGGTGGTAGACGACAGCATTCCACAACCAAAAGGCGGACAGCACGGCGAAGGCGATCCGACCACCAGCCGCCAGCGGCCGCAGCGTCACAAGCAACGCCAGAATGCCAAGGCCATAGGCGCCCACCTGCACCGGCCAGATTGTGCTGTTGTAGGCTTCGAAGAGGGAAAGGTAGACGTCTGCCGTGAAGGGAAACGACCGCATGCGCTAGACGGTCTCGACGTAGCGCGTCATGCGCGCACGCGTTCGGGTGTCGGGCTGGCGACCCCGCATCGCCCCCATATTCTCCTCCAAGTGATCTACCCGCCTGGTGGCGGGGATCACGCAGGTGACGGCGGGGTGCGAAATGATGAACTTCAGGAGGAACTGCGCCCAGTTGGCGCAGTCGATCTCGGCCGCCCATGGGGGCAATGGATGATGCATCATGCGGTCGATTAACACGCCCTCCTGGAATGGCCGATTGACGATGACCGCGATCCCGCGCTCGGCGGCGAGCGGCAGAAGGCGTTCTTCCACCTCACGGTCCACCACGTTGTAGGTGAACGCCACGAAGTCGATGGGCTCGCTGCGCATGATCCCCTCGAGATCGCCGTGCCGCCAGCCCTGCGAGGTGGTGATGCCGATGTAGCGCACACGCCCCTGCGCCTTCATGGCCTTCAGCGTCTCAATGTGGGTGCTCCAATCGAGGAGATTGTGGACCTGCATGAGGTCGAACCGCTCCACACCCCAGAGTTTGCGCGAATTCTCCATCTGATTGATGCCAAGCGGTTTGAACGGCGTCCACACCTTGCCGGCGGCAAACAGCGCAGCCTTGTTTGTGATGCGGGCGAGGCCGTAGCCGATCACCGCCTCGGAGGAACCATACATCGGCGAAGAATCGATCAGTCTCCCGCCACGATCGAAAAAACTCTGCATCACTTGGGCGCGCGTGGCGCGCAGCTTTTCATTGCTGCCAACGTTGAAGGTGATCCAGGTCCCCAGGCCAACGGCCGGAATTTGCTCACCCGTCGACGGTATCGCCTTTTTCAAGATCGCGCCTGAGGCAACGCCTTGCCCGAGCGCTGGAAGTGTCGCCGTCGCCCCGAGACTAGCGACCGATCCGACGAATGTACGGCGTGTCAGATGACTCATGGCTACCACAGGGCTACCACAGGACGTGACGGTTTCTGCTGCCAAAGGACGCGTCGTTGCTGTGGCCTGGCCACGTGCCCCTTTCGCGCCATCCCCAGGGATTATGGCGACCGCTTGTGGCGGCATCCGGGCAACTCGCGCGCCGCGGCGAGGCTCCGCCGCTTAGCCGGCCTTCTCGCCAGCGAAACGGCAAAAGCCAGGAGTTTGAGTGGCCTTAGCGCACTGTGAGGGACGAGGCCGAGCCCTTCCGAGCGACGTGCGGCATGGTCGTTTCAGCCACGATTGTCGAAACAGCAATAGCGGCAGAGGCGCAAATGGTCGAGTACAAAGGGATCGAGAAGGTCGACGCTCAAGCGCGGAGCGCTCAGCGAGCCTTGACGGAGGCGCTGTGGCTCAGTTTGCGAAGGCAAGGCGTAAGACGCGGGACTTCACGAAGAATCGAATGCGTTTTCGTCGCCCGCGAGGCCGCGGCGGTCGCGGCGCTGCTCAATGGCTTTCCTGAAACAAAAGCATGGAGCCACGAAGTCTCACGAATGGACGACCCTCCAGACACCATTTCGGTCAAGGTCATTTCTCCTCTTGCTTACCTCAGCAAGGAAGCACTCCTGGAGCTCGTTGATGTGATGATGCTCGCCGCACATGATGCGGGCTGCCTTTTCGACGGCTTCCACATCGATTTGAGCGATCTGCCGCAACGATCCTGGTGGAAGTTTTGGTGAAAAAATTAAGTGCTAAACGGCAAAGCGTGCAGTCCTTTTGCGAGATACCCCGGCGCCGTGGGGATGCAGCCTACTGGCTGGCGAGCAAATGCGCCCGTGACAGCTTGCGCGCCGTCTTGCCACCGAAGACGATGGGCTGCCACAGGCCAGCGGACCGGCACCGTGCAGCGACGGCGGGGTGCGGGATTATGGGAATGACAACTTTATGCGCGTGGGGTTAGATCTGGTGTGCACACCCCGGCTTCGGCTAGACGATGTGTCCCGCTGCCATTGGACGATGGGGTCGCCTTGAAAGCACCTGCTCCGTGACCAGCTTGCATCAGAGCTCGTTTGCAAACGCACCCCACGAGACCTAACGCGATTGCCCCTCCAATTCCGTGAGTTCATCGCCTTGATGGCGCTGTTGATGTCGATGACCGCGATGTCGATCGACATCATGCTGCCAGCCCTGCCCGAGATTGGCGCCTCGCTTGGCGCCGGCGATGAAAGCAAGCTGCCGCTTGTGGTAACGGTCTTCATGCTTGGCATGGCGATCGGGCAGCTTATTTGGGGTCCGCTAGCCGATCGCTTTGGACGCCGTCGGCCGCTGCTACTGGGTCTATTGCTTTTCGCATTCGCAACGACTGTCGCGATGACGACACAAGGTTTTTCGCAGCTTCTCGCCGCTCGGTTCGTGCAAGGGATCGGCGGTTCCGTCGGACGCATCATTGTCACTGCTATCGTGCGCGATCTGTTTGTGGGCCGCGAAATGGCGCGTGTGATGTCGATGGTGATGATGGTGTTCATTCTCGTGCCAATTCTGGCGCCGTCGGTTGGCCAGACCATTCTTCTTGTTGCCACCTGGCGCTGGCTGTTCGCGGTGCTACTCGCCGCCGGCCTGACATCGTTGATCTGGGCATCGTTGCGCTTGCCCGAGACGCAGGCGCCCTTGGCAGCGGGTGCATGTCATCCAACTCTCGGCAAAGCCTTGCGGCTGGTACTCTCACAGCGCGTAACGTTCGGCTACGGCATCGCCTCCGGGTTCATCCTTGGCATCCTCGTCGCATATATCGCAAGTTCACAGCAGGTGTTTGGCAATGCCTATGGCCTTGGCAAACTGTTCCCATTCGCCTTCGCGAGCGTCGGTTGTGCGATCGCGCTGGCTTCGTTCACCAATGCGCGACTGGTGCGACACCTCGGCATGCGGCGCCTATCGCACACGGCCTTGCTGGCGCACCTTGGCCTCAGCGCAACCCTGGCCCTGCTGGGAACCATGTTTCCTCTGCCTCTCGGGTTGGCGCTCGCCGGCACGGCTGCGTGCTTTTTCCTCTACGGCTTGATCCTGTCCAACTTCAATGCCATCGCCATGCAGCCGATGGGACAAACTGCGGGTATGGCCGCATCATTGACCGGCAGCTACTCGACAGCGACAGGCGCCCTCTTGGGCACGCTGATCGCGGGCCAGTTCAATGGCACGATCCTGCCGCTGTTCACGGGATTCGCGCTACTTGGGCTATGTGCGCTCCTGGCGGTGTTTGCCGTGGAGGGGCGGACCGGCCTGTTTCGCGGCGAGTAAGCTAAAAGGGCAAGGCATCGCGCTCAATTTCGCCCGAGGTTTGGCAAGTGCGCAAACCAATCGATCACAATTACAGGCGCTGATCGGTCCGTCGACAGGCTCTAAAGCAACCACCAATGTGGGCGCTCGGTGGCAGGCAGCTCGTGGCTGAGGCTACTTCTCGAGCCACAGGTCGTCGAAACGCCAGTTGTTGTAGAGCGAGTTGTGGTGCAGGACAAAGCCCTTGACGTAGGGCTGCCAGCATAGGCCGGCGACGCCCTGGGTCATGATCGGCCGGGCGACGTCCTCTGCAAGCTTTCGCTCCACCGCCCAGACCAGCTTGCGTCGGTTCTGCAGATCGGTCTCCCGTGACTGCTGGTCAATCAGCTTCTCGACCTCGGGATTGCAATACTTGGTATAGTTGCGCTCCGAGCCGCAGGCGTAGCTTTCGTAGAAGTTAACGTCGGGATCGTCGATCGCCCCGGCGGTCAAGTTCATGCCTATTGAGTACTCCCCGCGGGCGATCTTGGGGAACCACACGCTCGTGTCCAGGACGTCGAGCTCGCTGGTGATATGGATCTGCTTTAGTTGGTCGATCAGCAGCACCGCCGGGTCGCGATAAAGCGGGATGTTGCGCGTCGACACCTTCACCTTGAGTGGGTTGTCGGGCCCGTAGCCGAGGCCCTCCATGATCTTGCGAGCTTCCGCGCGGCTCTTCTCCAGGTCGGCGCCGTAGCCGGGAAGCGTTGCTACCATCTCCGACGGCATGCCCCAGTTGCCTTCCGGCCCGGCCAACATGACGCCGCCGATCTTGCCCTGGCCATCCGTAATAATGTCGACGAAGGCCTTGCGGTCGAGCGCCAATGCCAGCGCGGAGCGGATCCTGGGATCGTTGAAGGGCGGGGCCTCGCGGTTAATGATCAGGTTGAAGGAATTGTTGGTGGGCTGCAGCTCGCAGACCGCCTTCGGTAGCTGCGACCGGATGTCGTTGGTGATGGCGACGGTGAGATCGAGCGAAAATGTCATGTCGAACTCTCCAGCGACGAACGCCAGCGCCCGCGTCGACCGGTTGGAGACCACGCGCCAATCGATGCCATCGAGGTACGGGTGGCCCTTGCGCCAGTAGTCGGGGTTGCGCACGAGCTTCACCGATTCGTTGCTCTTGAACTCGACGAACTTAAAGGGGCCGGTTCCGATCGGCTTGGTGCGCATCTGCGCCGCCGATACGTGGCAGGGATAGACAGGGTTGTAACCGGTCGCGAAAAGCGAGAGGAAGGAGGCCTGCGGGCGCTCCAGATGAAACGTCACCTCGTGGTCACCATTGGCCGTGACCTCCTTGAGATTGTGCCACCAGATCTTGCGTGGATTCTTGCGGAACGTGTCGCTGCCTTTATCCTGCAATCTATCGAGAGTACAGATCACGTCCTTGGCGGTGAACGGCGAGCCGTCGTGCCATTTTACGTCCTCGCGCAGCTTGAAGGTCAGCTTGGTCTTGTCCTCGTTCCAGGCCCAACTGACGGCAAGTTCGGGGCGGATGTTTTCGGGAGTGTTGAGCTTCTGATGCTGATCGTAGAGCACCAGATTGTTATAAATGCTCATGAAGGGTGTTACCGTCGATACGGTCGCCTCCTCGTGTATCGAGGCGCTGGGCGGATTGTCCCAGATATACATGCGCAGAACGCCACCTTGCTTCTGGGCCAGGGCGGGGCTGGCGGCGCCAATAAAAACGGCACTCGCAAGCATGATGGAGCGCTGGCAAAGCTTGCGCATGAATACCCTCCCTTTACACGCCTCGGAACCGGCGTCCCGGGGGCCTCCGGGTCTCGCGCTTTGTTTGTGCGTAGATCTAAGGAGAGTGTGACACAAGGCTGACCCTGCTTGATAGTACCATCCTTACTGCTATCGCTGTTCAATCCGCGATTCTTCACAGGCGATATGTTCTTGGCCGGCGCATTGATGATCCCTGCTCGATCGGATGATGTCCCTGAAACTCGACAGCGACGGGATGGCCGCAATGCGAGCAATCGAAAAGCTATCGCCAGGCGTTGGCAGGCATGAAATGCGTCACCGGCAGCCAGCTGCCAGAGGCCCAGTCAAGGCGCGGAAGGCCTCAGGGGTGCTGCTACTCGCCTATGCGCCGACCGGGCCCAAGCCCGCTCGCATATCGCTGGAAAGACCGCTATGCCCAAAATCGATATCGCCGCCGTACCGAAACGCAAAGGTACGTTCTATCCACCGCCATTCGACGCCCCTTGCGCCGAACGTGTGCGCCAGCGCCTAGGTGATGCCGGCGGGCTCACGGATTTCGGGGTCAATCTCATGCGCCTGCCGCCAGGCAATTGGTCGAGCCAGCGGCACTGGCATTCGGACGAGGACGAGTTCGTCTACGTGCTCGAAGGCGAGCTGACATTGATCGAAGATGGCGGCGAAACGCTGCTCCGCGCGGGCGACTTTGCTGCATTTACGAAAGGCTCAGGCAACGGCCATCACATGATCAACAGATCGGACGCGATGGCGGTCTATCTCGAGGTCGGCTCGCGCTCGCCTGCCGACGTTACTACCTGCTCCGACATTGACATGATGAGCACCAACGCCGATGGCCGGTTCGTGCACAAAGATGGCACGCCCTATGCCTATCCTCAAGGTCCCGACCGGCGCTCGGGTTGAGAGGCCCCGTTTTCGCGGCAGCCTGACTTGTATCGACCATGCCAGGTATCATGACCGCCGCTGTGAAAGGCTGGCGCTGGCCTCTGACGGAAGTGGACAACAATTGTCGGCCGGCACCGTGATGCGTATCGTGGCTCTCGCCAGAGGGGATGGCCCGGACACTAGCAATTGGAGCAGGTTCTTCGATGCCCGACAATCCATTTCGTCTCGACGGTCGCCCAGCCATCGTCGTGGGTGCTGCGCTCGGGATCGGCCGTGCCATTGCGTCGACGTTTGGCGCCGCGGGAGCCAAGGTTGCCTGCCTAGACATCGACGAGGTAGCTGCCAGTGAGACTGCGGCGCGCATCAGGAGCGCTGGCGGTACGGCGATGGCGCATCGCTGCGACGTCACCAGCGAGGCCAGCATCGCCGAGGCCGTTAAGGCCGCAATGGCGGCGCATGGCGGCCCGCGCGTCCTAGTCAACGGCGCCGCCATGCGCGAGCCGACAGGGACCGTCGTCGAGCTCGAGCCGGCCGACTGGAACCGAGCCATCGCCATCAATCTCTCAGGCGCCTATCTGATGAGCCGGACCGTCATCCCGCACATGACCCGTGCTGGTGGGGGTAGCATCATTCATATCGCCTCGCAGATGGGGCGGGTGGGCGCGGCGGGCCGCGGCGTTTACTGCGCCAGCAAGGGCGCGCTGATCCAGCTCGCGAAAGTGATGGCCGTCGACCATGCCCGCGACAATATCCGGGTCAACACGCTGTCCCCTGGCGCCGTCGAAACCGAGCGCGTTTCGTTCCGATACGGCAGCATGGCCGACGCCCGCGCCCAGGCCATCCCGAAGCATCCGATTGGTCGTCTCGGCCAAGCCGAAGAGATTGGCCGCGCCGCGCTCTATCTGGCGAGTGACGCATCGAGCTTCATGACTGGCTCAGATCTATTGATCGACGGCGGTTATACGGCGGTCTGATGCGCCGCGCGGGTGGTAACGGTTGCCGGCCCCACAGAGCTCCCCAGCCGCGCTGCCGCATCACGCCTTGCCCGGACGCGCAACTTGCACTTGGGCGAACCTTGCTTGCACAAACTGCCCGCGCTCAGGCATGCGGGGGGTGGGCCATCTGGGGCCGCGCGGGGTATGAAACACCCTTTGCCCCGCACGCCGCCAAGGAGATTGGCAAGCCTAGAACATCACCCAATAGCCCTTTGCGCGCATGCATTGTTGCATGACGCGGCCCTGGCCATTTTCATCGGCATTGGACGGCACCGTATCTGCGCAGCGCTCCAGGTCAAGGAGCCGTTGTCCGGGAGAGGCGCACGAGGATAGGGCCAGGGCGGACAGGACGAGGATCAATCGGAGCATGTGATTCGTGTCTCTTTTGGGGGCGTCCTAAAGCCGATTTGTGGCTTGGCTGTGCTCCTCACCGCCGATCCGCGAAACTTTGTTTTGTACCGGGTTCAGTGATGCAATTTTTCTGCGGGCTTTGGCGAGCCAGGACAGCCCGTGTGCTAACCCAGATTAGACCTGACCCATCGCACCGGTCACAAGGGGGCAAGCCTTTCAATTTCGTGCCCCGAGGCGATAAGGACGGCCTACTCGTCAAGAGGTGCTGGCTGGCCTGGCGGCCTTACCGATCAATGCTGAGGCAGGCGGCACAAGCGCCGGTCCCCGCGACGGCCAGCACGGAAGGCAGACAAAGGTCGCGATCCCGGATCAGCACCGCAGCAGAAATGCAGCGGCGTCCGCCCTGACTTCAAGCAGCCCCAATCTGCAACTTCCCCCGTCATAGGGTGCCAAGGGGAATTCCTGCCCAACGCCCCACCGGCTTCCGCGTCCCTTGATGCGCACACCGATACTGTTGCGCTGCAAATCTGGGTCTCGCACGGAAAGTATGATCCCCCGCTGCGTGAGTTCTACGGACTTGCCAATCTCCAAGCTGAACCGTTTGCCGGCGCCGGGCGCGGCGATGGCGGGTGCGGCAATTGCAATTCGATCGCCTAGCGCCGGCTGCTCCGCCTTGCGCTCGTCAGATCCAGCCCTGGGTGCCTCCGCGCGCCCCCGTTCGCGAGTAGCATCGATTGTCTCGATCCGAGCCGTTTGCGGGGGTGTTGCCGAAAGCTGCTGCTTTTTCAACTCGGCAATTCGTTGCCGCGCCAATTCGGCGTAGAAGGTGTCCTTGAAGCGGGCACTGTACGCCTCCAGCGCCGGAATTGCCGTCGCGTCCTTTATGATGCTCCAAGCCTCTGCAGCTCCGCGCGCGGCGACGTCACTGGCGCCTGTGCCTGATGAGGCGGTGCCAGTTGACCGGTTAAATAGACGCGCCTGACAAGACCGTTACTTTCCCCGGGGCTGCTGCGCACCCCCGCTTGCTGCGTAGACGGCTTCCTTGACGTTCTGAAACAGGCTCAGGTGGTCCACAGCTGGCCGGCCAAGCTCGGCTGCTAGTGCTTGCGCGTATGGTCCGCTCTTGTCACCGCGGTCGGATGCCGTTCGGCCCGGTGCGCTGGCATACGCAATAAACATGCCCTGCTGCTCGGCGACGGGCACTAAACCCTTGGTCGTGTCCTTGGTCGGCAGCTGCAGCTCGTTGCGGCAGGCATCCAAAATGACGAACTTCGCCGAGTACCGCGCAGCATCCAGCAGTTTTAGAACGTCATCGAGCTTGAGGCTGTCATCCCAAAACGTGGAACTGCCGGGATCCTTGGCGTCGACCGGGATAAGGTAATTGACATTGGTATCCTTCTCGGCGGCGCCGTGGCCCGAGTAGTAGAAAAAGCCGACGGCGCCGGCTCCAGCCGTGTTTAGTCGCCGCACCAGCTCTCGTACCGCGCCGAGGATGGTGCTGCGGCGCGCGTCCGTAATCGGTGGCAGCACCTCAAAACCTTGTTTGGCGAGGGCTTCTCCGAGGAGTGCGATGTCGTTGTGCGGGTTCTTGAGGACGCCAACCGAGGCATCATAAGCGCGGTTGCCGATCAGCAGAGCAATCCGCTTCTCCGCTTGCGCAAAAACAGCGGTCGGCAAAAACAATAGAAACAACGCAGCAGCTACCCGCACCCACATTTGCGAACGCTCCCCCCTAAACCCAATCGACTATAGCGAGCCGACACCGGTGTCGCCAGCTGGGCTTTCGCGCCTGCGCCTCGGCGCGCATGACCGCCTGGCCTTGTCAAGTCCTTAGACGGAGCGTTGCGTGACCAGCATACTTTCCAACCGATAGATGCGGCAGGCATCGGCCCCTTGACATGCAGGCATTTACCTGCATATTGTACTTGCACAAAGTGAAGACGATGGACGCCGACAGAGTATTCAAGGCACTGGGTGACCCGACACGCAGGCGGCTGCTCGACCTCCTTTGCGAGAGGAATGGACAAACGCTAGGCCAGCTTTGCCAACATTTGGATATGACCCGGCAATCCGCCACGCAGCATTTGGAATTGTTGGAGGCAGCCAATCTCGTCACCACGATGTGGCGCGGCCGACAAAAGCTTCACTTCATCAACCCCGTTCCGCTGCACGAAGTCTACGAGCGGTGGGTGCGCAAGTTCGAGCGCCAGCGCCTGAGCCTGCTGCATGACCTCAAGAAGGAACTGGAAGGAGACACCGAATGACCAGCGCGAAAACCAACTTTGTCTATGTCACCTACATTCGCGCCACACCGGAAAAGGTGTTCGAGGCCATTACCAACCCCGAGATCGCACGGCGCTATTGGGCGCATGAGAATGTCTCCGACTGGCGGCCCGGATCCAAGTGGGAACACGTGCGCAGCGACGCCGGTCGCAACGTGGCAATTGCCGGCAAGGTCGTCGAATGCACGCCTCCCAAGCGCCTCGTCATAACCTGGGCTAATGCGTCGGAGTTTGCCGATCCCAGCAAGCACAGCCGGGTCACCTTCGACGTGGTTGCGTTCGATGGCATGGTGCGACTGACGGTGACGCACGACGAACTGGAGCCGGGCAGCAAGATGTTAACCGGCATTAGCAAGGGTTGGCCCCATGTTCTGTCGAGCTTGAAGTCCTTTCTCGAAACCGGCCAGGCGATCGATGTCTTTGCCAAGCCGCGCGACAACGCCGAGGCGGCCGGTTAAATCCGCAACCCCGGATCAGGGAGAACACAAAATGCACAATTCCTATTCTGGCGGATGCGCCTGCGGTGCCATTCGTTACGAAGCGAGCAGCAGACCCATGGTTGAGATCCACTGCCAGTGTCGTGATTGCCAGAAAAGAAGTGGCACCGGCCACGGTTCCTATCTGACCTTTGCGCAGCGTGCGGACGTCAAGATCTCAGGCAAGGCCTCGGTTTGGCATGTTGCCGGTGACAGCGGGAATGAAAAAATCCATGCCTTCTGTCCCACCTGCGGGACGCCGGTCTACTTGACCTTTGTTGCCATGCCAGACCTCATCGCGGTTCATGCCGCAAGCCTCGATGACCCTAGCCGGTTCAAACCGCAAATGGTCACGTACGGTATCCGAGGCCAGGCCTGGGACACGATCGATCCATCCTTGCAGCGGTTCGAAACGATGCCGCCGGGCTAGAGGCCGCTTGGCACACCGGCTAAGCCTCGCCCGTTCGGCAACTCTGCTTTCCGAGCTAAGTCGCAAGCGTCGCCATCTCGAGCTAAAGATGCATCACGAACGCCAGTTTGAAGCCGGCGCTGCGGCCTTGAGCGGCGCCCGGCAACAGACCGGAGAGAGGGGGTGTCGCACAGCGCACGCCGTCGCCCAGCGCGGTCAGCTGAACCGCTCCCTCGCTGATTGACGCGAGATCCCCAACGCCGCCCCAATCTGCGCCCAACTCACTTCACGAGATCGCAGGATATCCACCACCTGCTGCAGTTGGTTGCCTCCGCCTTGAATGGTGTCCTCGATCGGTTGAAGCCGCTCCAATAAGCGTTCCGTCGGCAATGCCTCCGGTGCGGCGGTCTTGGCTGGGCCACGAGGAGGCCCGCGAGCAATGATCTCGTTGCACAACCCGGCACACTCATCGCAGATATACACGGCCGCAGGGGCGGCAATGAGCTTTCTCGCGTCGTGCTGTGATTTGAAGCAGACGCGACGCGACGAGCATTTCCTGACAAGAAAGAAAGCCTCGGTGTATTGCCCGCCAACCCTGAGCCTCGCTGTCTGGCGCCGGCCGTCGCGCCAGAGCCGATCGCTATGGGGCAAGCGGCGTTCAGGAAGGTTCGACAGGATCGCCCTGGGATTTGCCGCCTGCGTCAAAGGGCGCAGATCGATCACGCCTTTGTGGATTCCATGTGTTGCCGCTTGCTTGGCAAAAGCAAACGAACTGGCTCGCCCCGCGAAGTCAGCAACGCCCGCTGCTCGGGCTCGTAGCCGTGCGGGCGTCGACAGCAAATTTATCGAGGTATTGCCTCACCGGACGATCTCTGGGTCATCCGCCAGGCTGGGCGGGCGGTGGTGAGGCGGTGATGAGCAGAACGAAAGCAAGACCAATGATCGATGCAACGGCTGGCAATCGTGTGCGACGGGCCGGGTGCTACAGACACCTACCAGCGTCCTCGAAGCAAGCCGCCGACGCCGCCGATCAATGCGCCGGCCGGCACTAGCATAGAGCCGCTGCTTACGACGCACCCCCAACACACGTTCATTAGGAGAAGAGGCATGACTGTCGTGCGTCAGCCGCTTGTCAACGCGTTCCGAAACTGGTTGGATCTCAACGGTCCCTTGCTCGGGCCCGTCCTCTATTTGTTTGAGGGCATCAGATCATACATCGAGGAACGCGTCGAAGCCTTCGATGCACGTTTCGGCACCGATACGGCAGCGCCCTTTTTTGGGCACGATCAAAAGCCGGCGACTCACTTCTATGTGGCGACGACGGCCTCGCTCCTCTACGAGATTCTCAACTCGCTCGCGTTGCAGTCGGATACGTTCGCATTCGTTGATATGGGATCGGGCAAAGGCCGAGCCTTGCTTGTTGCATCGGAGTTCGCGTTCACGAAGATCGTCGGGGTCGAACTCTCACCTCACTTGCACCGCATCGCCGAACAGAACATCAAACGATACAGCCCTGCCTCCCAGCGGTGCACTGAATTTCAGCTGCATTGCATGAATGTTTCCGATTACGCCTACGGCCCGGAGCCGCTCGTGCTGTTCCTGTTTGATCCCTTTGGGCGAGAGACCCTTCAGAGCGTCGTTGCCAATCTGGAGGCATCGCTCAGCGCAAAACCTCGCGAAGCTTTCGTCGTCTACATCTACCCGCAGTTCGAGGATGCGTTGCAGAGTTCCCGTTTCCTTCGCAAGGTGAGAGACGGTGGCCCCCGCTGGCGGCCCTGGAGCCGGTATGTGGTGTACGCGGCTTCCCCGGCAGGCGAGGCGGCTAACCCAGGCTTCTCTAATGGGCTCGGGGATGTCAAGTCTCCCGGTGCGGCAGATTCCGGGTTCAGTAAGTGTTGACGGTCATTGCTCGATCCTTCAGTTGAGAGAGATCTTGTCGATAGGGCCAAGAGTGAAGTGGTTTTGCTTCTCATGTGTCGCCAGCCGGGTTACTTGCTTCTCTGCGTGGTCAGCGCAACGGCTGCCAGCATGATGCGATCAGAAGGGAAGTGGTGAGCGCTATCTAGGAACGCGTGGTTCGTCGGATGACGACCGACTGCCAGAGTTACGTCTTCACC
>Ga0081540_1000214_pt1 | contig 61107 bp, 50 predicted proteins | sample TabmetS2T1R1_FD_71024 | JGI IMG/M metagenome (GOLD analysis project Ga0081540, IMG submission 71024) | Tabebuia heterophylla rhizosphere microbial communities from the University of Puerto Rico - S2T1R1 | ecosystem: Host-associated > Plants > Roots > Rhizosphere ...
CGTTGCAAACATCTCCTCGGTGTAGACCGCCGCCTTGACATTGCGCGCAATCGCCCGATCGAGGGCCCTGGCGAGTGCCGCGCGATCGGCGCCGTAGATGAGGATTGGTTCGCCGATCAGGGAGTGATAGGGCGTGCCGGAGGCATCTTGATAGGGCGCTCCGATAGAGGCGGGATAGGCAGCGGCGATGCCGCTCGCCAAAAATGCTGCAACGTTAAGTTTCTGCCATGGCTCAAGATCGCTGCGGATGACAATGGCAATCTTGGTGGCAAATCTGCTCGCCGGCTCGCTCAAAGACCGCCCCTCCACGCTTGAATGATGCACGCCAGGCCGGTGGCCAGCAGGCCAACGCCGATTGCGACACGCCAGAAAGCTGGCATTGGGAGGAGTTTTTCGGCGGTTACCGCCGCCGTCAAACCTGCCACCCAGCGCAAGTCCATGACGGCGACCGCGAACAGCAATAGCATCAGGCCGCCACAGCAACCCATGCAGAACAGCCCGTGGCGCAGGCCCATGACCACGGCACCAAGATTGCCGTCACGCCATTCGTTCAAAATGAAACCGTCCGTCGAGCGGCAATAGCTGAGACATCGCTCCTTGAGCGGGCTGAATTGATAGAGCCCAGCGAGCAAAAAGAGCACTCCCGACCAATAGGAGGACGTCGACTGCAGCATGGTGGTGAGCAAGCCGAGCGTCTGGAGCAACCACTGCAAAGCCGTGGCTGCGAGCGAGAATCCCGACCAAGCCAGCAGGTAGCCAAGCAGAAAGACGGGCGTCGACACGTAGGGTGCGCTGCGTTCCCGCCGGCGACGATTGATGGTGGCAAAGGCCGTGACCATCGGGCTGGCCCCCGGCAGCATCATTGCGGCCATCATCGACGACCACATCAGCACCATGAGGAGAGCGTCGAGCGGGGTCCAGGATGGCTCCATGCCGTTCATGGACATATTCATGTCCCGCCACATCGCCGCTTCCATCGCCTGCATGTGCACGGCTTCAAGAATGGTGAGCGCCCAGGCCAAGCCGGCCACCAGCAGTACAAGTGCCAGCACAAGGAGGCGCTCGCGGCGCCGAAGCGTGGCGATGGCCAGCTCTGAAGTCACGGGGTCTTGAGGGGTTGGCGCCAGCTGAAGGTCTTGGGGCCGCGCAGATCGAAGGCGATGTGCTTGGAGGAGCGCTCCGACCAGTCGAAGTTGCGTCCAAAAGCGCCGGTGACGATGTTGCGCTTGGCCTGGCCGACGGTGAGAAAGCCCGGTACCACCTCGGGTCGCGGGGCATTGTAGATGCGACAGGTATCCCCGTCGGGTACCATGTATTTGCGGAATGGACCGCCGAGCCCATCCACCAATCCGGGTACCTCGACCTTCCAGTTCTCGGCATCGTGTGTGACGGTCATCGGTACGAAGGCCACGCCGTCGAGCCTCAAGGTCAGATCGCGCCATGCGGAGAAGGCGCCACCGGCATGGCCGGTGAAGATTTTTTCGAGCGCGAGGCGCTCTTCAGGGTTGGCACGGTCATCGATCAAAAAGCCAAACTCCCGGTTCTTCTCGAAGACATTGCCTTGCCAATGCATCACCAACACCACGGCCAGATCCTTGGCAAATTTGAGGTCGCCATAGCTGCCGTCGCGGATGAGCCACGTGAGCACGCCCTCGCAGAACCCGTAGGTCGGGTTCGAGCCAAAATTGCAGGGACAGCCGATGGCGCAATTGCAGAGGTCCCACCAATCACCGGTGAGCCGCCAGTCGGGGATGGAAACGTCGTTGGGCGCTGACATGGGCGATGGCGATCGGATTGGGTGAGGGTGCCGTCTGAACGTGCCAATAAATGTTAGGGCGCCGGGTTTGTGGCGGCAAGCGCCGATGCGCGCCCCAGGTGCGGAAGGCAACGGCGAGGCTCCCAAGGTCCTTATCCCATGGTGCGTCCCGACGGCCCGTTGCCTCGCTTGCTGCCTCGAGGCCAAATGCCGACCGCTACTGGGCTAGCGAACTTGAGCACCCAAAGGGGAACGCGATGCGGCCCGCCCACGTTGACCTCGACCACAGCAGCAAGGTCTCCGCTCCAGTCATGACCGTCGATCGAGCAAAGAAACCGCGGCGCACATCGAGCCAAGGCGCCAAGGCGGTTCGGCGCGCCATTGCCAAGGCCAACCCCACCAGGGAGCCGCCGACAGTGGGCAAGCCGGTGATTATTGATCCCGCCAAGCCCAATCGGGCGGTCAGCACGGCGCGGCAGCGACGCAAGGACCAAGACGACCGGCGCTGAGGCCTTGGCCGTTGAGGCGCCCTCGCCGTGAGCGCCGGGCCCGGTCGAGGTGTGCGTCAATCAACGAGCGCGGCGCTTGAGCGAGGTCGGCTAACGTGCGGTGCGGGGCGGCAGCCGTGCCGTGCGCGGTAGGCTGCACCGCGGGCAGGCCTAAGCGGCTGATTTCCCTTTGGCCAAGAGGCTGCTTGCGGGATCCGCTTAGCATCCGCTCTGCCCGGACCGTGGCATCCCTTGCGTCGATCCGGCGCGATCTCGCGTTCCGAGCTCTTTTGCAAAGGAGCCTAGGGAAAAGCACGGTCATTTTGGGTGCGGCGGCGGTCTTGGAACCAGACGGGTTCCGTGCCATATAGCGGCCTTACTGGGCCGTAGGGCTTTGGAACCAAACGGTCAGGCTCCCTTCGTCTATCGGTTAGGACGTCAGATTTTCAATCTGAAAAGACGGGTTCGACTCCCGTAGGGAGCGCCATAAAATCATTGAGAAATTTCGTTCCGTATACGCCTGTTGTGCACTCGTTTTGAGATCGTGTTGTGCACTTTGGTTCATTGGGTGTTCCTCTCCAGCGTGAGAATGGCGGCGCTGGCGAGCTTCTTTTGCTCAGCGCCTTTGGTGTACTTGGCGACCATGGCCAGGGTCGTGTGACCAGTGATGGCCGCGATCTGTTTTTCGCTGCAGCCGGCCTCGGCGAGCTTGCTGGCGGCCGTCTTGCGCAGACCATGCAACATGCAGTCATCCGATAGCTTGGCCTCCTCAATCGCCTCCGCAAACCAGGCGCCAGAATAGACGGGGTCGAAGACCTTACCCCTTGTGGTGGTGAGCAGGCTCATGTGGGGCAGCACACCCCGCCTCAGCTCGGCCGCCAGCTCCTGGTGCTCGGGTATCCACAACTCCTCGCCGGTCTTGTTCTGCACCACCCGGATGGCGCCACCCTTGCGGTCGGCGCGTGCCATGGCCACGAGGTCGGTCTTGCGCTGTCCCGTGTAGACGGCCAATGCGTAGGCGCGACGCTCCATCGTGCCGGGCGCCCAGCGATCTTCGAATTGTTTCACTCCTCATCCTTCCACGCCCGCCACTCGCCTTTGGGTAGCTCTTTGACGTTGGCCGCTGGGCTATGCGCTATCCACTCCTCCTCGACGGCGAAGTTGAGAACAATCTTGAGCATGCGCAGGATCGTGTTCGCCGCACCCGGCGTCTCAGCCTTGTCGTCTCGCATGGCGCGGACGTGACGGCGCTTTAGGTGTGCAACGCGATCATGTCCGTTGACGGATTGCAGTTTTTCGAGCACGCGCTTGTATTCGGCCTTGGTGCGCTGACCGAGCGGTTTCTTGCCTTTCTTCCCGAACTTGAAATCGCTGGAATTTAGATAGTCATTGATCAGACGACCGAACGTGCCGACACCGTAGCTGCGTTTGTCCGATGCTGCATTGGCAGTTGCGGTGAGCGCCAGTAAGCGCTGATACTCCGTAGCGAACTCTACTGCGTTTCCATTCGCGTTTGCGCACCCGGATCATGAACGTGCTGCTAGCATGCTGCGATGCAGCGAGCTCTGGATAGTAGGCGCCACAGCTTACCGTTGCGCCGAAAGTACTAGAGCCATTGCCCCTTGCGGTCGCGCTTTCTGTCGACGAATTGCGACGTGGAGTGGTCGCGCATCGAGGCCGCATGCGCCGACGCGCTAAGAGCGGCGGTGCCCGGCGGAAAATTTGTTGATGTGCTACACTGATTGCAACAGACAGAGGGGAGGAAGAAGGCACATGGATGAGCTGGAACGCCGATGCATGACCCTCGAACAGCACGCATTCCCCACTGCTAACCCTCATCTATGAGCTGAATTATGAAGCAGATGAGAATTGGCCAAAATCGTAAGGATCAAGCGATGAGCATCATCAGTCTCGGCGTGCAATTGCGGTGCAAACGACGATCCCGTACCTTCGGCTTTCGTGCGCAAATCGAAGCCTTGACAATGCTCCCATCTTCCATAAGCGGAATTATAGCGGAGATGGAGCACCCTTAGAAATTTAGCGCGCGTGCTCGGATAGCGGACCGGTAGTCCATTGCCATTGCTTGGAGTGCCTCGCGCTTCAGCGCACAAACATCGGTGCTGCGTTCCGTGGCGACGGACAACAGTGCTTCCGCGAGCTTTACTCTTGCTTGTGCGGCTTGCACGAGGTCGCTTTCGAAGTTCCCCGCAATCTCAGCCCAGGCTTGATCGAATGCCTCCCCTAAAGCCTTCACTGTGTCAGGACCGAAGGTGGCCCCATCGAGCAATCGACGCGCTTTCATCCCAGCGCTCCGCTTGTAGTCCCGCGCCAAGTCGAGAGAGCCTAGGAGCGCTACGTGACGTGTCAATGATGCTGCTGAGGCTTCTGTCCGCTTTCGCACCAAGATTTTCATTGTCCGATGCAAAACCAGCGACGCTTATTTTTGCGGAGCCAGGCACGCGGTCGGGTCTTCCCTTACGCCCAACGCCTAATATGCCCTCCTGGGTGGCATGTGCTCCAGTCCCCTTGTAGGGAAGCCGAATAGGCCACCTATGGGGGTCTCAATCGGTGGCCTTATAAAAAGCCTACGTTCGTTGTCCACTCCACTCCACCCCTGGGCATTGTAGGGATTCGCCTGGGGGTTTATTTTTTGTCACTTGCGCGCTGCGCGCTAGTTCTGCCCCTCCTTAAGCGCCAGTTGTAGAATCGGGAAGTTGGCCACAATTTCCTCGTCCGGGACCGGGTTGAAAACAATCGTCGTGTAGGAGATCGAGGTGGTCGCGACCGAGGTCATCGCGGCTATCGGGATGTTGAGCCCGCCCTTCGGGTCGCCGGGATCATTCGCGTCGCAAGCGTCTGCTGAGTGCCGACGGCAACCATAAGGCGGCCCGCAATAACTTTGGCTGGTGTTTTCATGGACGTGTCCCGCTGTTCTATGGTTGGCCGGAACGCGAGACAGGGAAACGGCGTGCACGCCACATGGCCCCTCACACCGCCTCGCGCAAGGGGCCGCGATTGCCGCTACACTGACTGGGACGGGAACAATAGTTGGCTTCCGCCTCGCTCCATGCCTCTAACCTTCACCCATAAGCGGAATTATGATGAAATACCCAGACAGCAAGGGTGATGAGCCAGATGCGGAGGTGGATGCAATTGTCGTCGTGGATGGCAAAGTGCATCAGCTAGAGGCAAAAAGCGCATCTGGTCTGAATGAGGAGGGGCGGAAAAGGCTCATTCTTGCGTCGGAGCGGATTCGGCCGGACGTGGTTGAATTAGGCTGCATGGAGGCGGGCAACTCGCTGGGCCGGCTAGAGGGCGAAATCAGAGTGGCTTTGCCAAGCGGGGTTGCGCTGGAGGTGCTCATATTTGATGCTAATGAGCTTGAGCGAGTGCCATGGCGTTAGGCGATCGTCTTGATCGCGCGCGTCGATTTCGGCAATCCGGCTTTCATCCGATCGAAAAGCTGCTCGCGCCGGATCGGCGTGACCCGGCTGCGCCCGCCGCATTCAGGGCAAACCCGCTTGCGTGCGGGCAGGCGGCTTTCGACCCTGCCCGGCGCCCGACAGACGGGGTGTTCAAGCGTAGCCGGCCGCGACAAGATAGATCGCCAGGAAAGCTAACTTAGGCGCTCTACCGAGTGCCTTATAGGCAAACGCTTCCAAGGAACGCAGAATCTCACGCCCGATGATGACAGAGGATGAACGCAAGCATTCCGCTCTGGCTGAAGAGCTGCTCAGTGAGAGTAGGTTCATCGCCAAGGTGCTGCGCGCTACTCGTGTAGCCATAAATCAACCCAGCATAGACCGGGAACAATGTCTTTGCGATATACCCGATGCTCCGCAGGGTAGATGCGAGCGGTGGGTCAAAGACGTTTAGCTGGTAGCCGGCGATCCCAAGTGGCGCCATTACTCAGCGGCAAAGGGGAAACCACATCTTCGCACGTCCGCGTATGCGAGTTGTGCTTTAAATCACAGCCCCTGGCGGACGGCGCGTTAGCTTGGCCGTGCGACGAATAGCATTCGGGAGGATCAATCATGCGTACCACGGCCTGTACCATTAGCGCCGCCATTGGCGTCGTCGGTCTCATTGGCTCGGCATTTGCCGCCGATATGACCGCTGCAGATATCAAGGCATTTGTAATAGGCAAGACAGCGTATCTGGAGACCACAGCAGCGTCAGTGACCGGGAAGGCTGGCGAGGGCGTGCTCTATTGGGCCGAAGATGGCACCGCTATTTACAAGACGCCAACAGGCGCCATGTGGACCGGTACGTGGCAGATGAAGGGCGATATGCTGTGTACAGAATGGAAGCAAAGGCCCCCCGCGCCGTGCGGTCGTTGGGATAAAACCGGCGAGACGGTTTCGATCATCGACTCCGCGACTGGCCAGACTCGCGCCAAAGTCGTGAAAACAGCGCCGGGTAACGCGGAGAAACTATCGCCCTAGGCGGCGAGCGGTTGCGCAAGTCATTGCCGCGAGAGCCAAAGCTCAGTCAACTTGCTCCTGTGCGAATGATCGATCCCGATTGCGTCAGTCGGGCAGCCACCATGTCGGTGAGGATGTCCGACTGAACGCAATCGCGGTCGCTGTTGGTTTCTAGGCGGCTTTTCCCGTCCCTCGAGGGACGATCACCAGCGATCCGAAGGGGTCGTCCACCCTCGATCGGGGCGCAAACGTCTGCCAGGCGTCGTCCCTGACGACCCAACAAACGACGGCATCGGTGTTGGCACTCACCCGTAAGTCATTCAGAAAGACGGTAATTTTCAATCTGAAAAGACGGGTTCGACCCCCGAAGGGAGCGCCAGTAAAATCAAATCCTAGGCGAAATTTCAGCATCATTTCGTTTCGACTCGAGGGTCGACAATTCTCGTGATCTTGCGAAACGGCGAGGCGGCGACACGAACTGCGTGCGGTAGAGCCAACCCCGTTCCTCCGGCTCGATTTGGGCGATCGCACGACTTCCAGGAGCCGGTAACCTCGTCACGCTCCTTAAGAAAGCTACGGCAATCCTCAAGCGATCCCGCGGTAGAGGCGGGCTAGGCCTTTATCGCCTGCGAAGGGACCGAACGGAGCGCGCGCGATCAGTGCATCGAGACCGAGGCTCCTCCCGGCGTTATTCAGCACGAAGAACCCCTGCACGAAAATGAGGAACACGTAAAGCCAGGGCCATTCATTGGGGTGATGGTACAGGCCGAGCCAAAGGTGCACGACGAACAGCATGCCAACCACGCCCAGTGGACGCACTAAGAACCCGAGCATGAACCCGACAGCAAGTGACAGCTCCGTCAGATAGACAAGCGGGTTGATGAGAGGGAGGAGTGGAATGAAGATGTTCGTGGCGATCCACTTGTGAATGTCAAAGGCCGCATACCTCGACAACTCCTCCGTCCAGTACTGGAAGGTTCCGGACACCGGCAGCGGAAGCTTCCACAGGGAGCCTTGAAACCACATGCACCCGATCATGAGGCGCATAAACCAAGTGGCTAAATGCTCCTTCGTGCGCTGACTGGGGTCGTCTTGCCAGTTGCGCCATGCAACCCACACGCTGCCAGCCAAGAGAACCAGGAACAAGACAACGAGCAGCGGGCCTACGCCGCTGTTGGTATGATCGGGAGTTTGCCCGCTCAGAAACAGCCAAGCGTCGTAGAACGGGTTGGTACGCATCGGATTTCTCCTGCAGCTGATCTCTTATAACAGGACGGACCGTTGCGCGGGCCGCCCGATTGGGACGTCTGCTTCTACTCTTCGATGGTCTAGGCGCCGTCAGAGCTCGCCGAGCGCGATGCACCGATCGCGTTTGAAACAGGCGATCGAAGAATCAACCCAACCGTGCGCTTTCTCTCAATCGACCTCCACTCCAGCTGCTCCCGGCTTGGCATAGCCGATAACCTGTGCGGCGGGGGTATCCCGCATCTGTGATTGCGGTAGCGATCGCAACGGCACGCCGGGTGTCGATCAACCCACCAGCCGACCATCGGCTTGGCGCGAGAATGAAGGTGTTCCACGTAGCAGGCGGCACCTGCTTCCGGATGATCGGCTGGAGCCAGGTCACCAACGCATCCCAGCTTGTAAGACCGCCGAGGTCCCAGCTGCGCAGTGGCGCAGGCACGTGTCATGCGTGACCAAGCGGGTGAGGGTAGTTTTGGGCACCCTGGCTTGAAGATCGTCACGTTGTCACTCCCCAATTGGCTTAGCATCTGGAGAGTTCTTCGTGCGCGCCCGCAGAAAAGTTACGGCACTTTGGCTGTGCCGATGAAGGCGACGCCGGAAAGGCCGATCGGCCCATAACCCAATCGCATCTCGAGGTTATCGACGAACCGCTCGAGCGCTGCGGGCGCTCGCTCGCCGAGACCGGCCATCATAGCGGCCATGCCGGGCGCAAAACCGATCCGCTCCGACAGCCAGCGGGCCGAGGGCGCCTCCAAGCGAGCCGTCATAGCCGTGATCAGCGGCTCGGCAAGGCCTGCTGCGCTGAACAGCGCCCGGAATTCGGCTTGCTCGCGGTAGCGGAGTTGGGCGGGTAGCGGGGTGGGCCGTTGCTCGGGCCAGATCGCCTGGATCGCAGCCCAAAGCTCCGTGGCGAGCTCGTAGTTATGCGGTTGGGTCCAGGTTACAACGGCGACCCGCCCGCCGGGTCGAACCACGCGCCGCATCTCAGCGAGAGCACCCTCCGCATCGGGGAAAAGGATAATGCCCAGCACGGACAGGGCGGCATCGAAAGTCGCGTCGTGGAGCTCAAGGGCCTGACCATCCATGACGCGTGCGGCAATCGAGAGGCCGCGCTCCGCGGCCCTGGTGGAAATGCGCTCAACCATGCGGGCCGATGCGTCGGTGGCAGTCACGCGCAGCCCCTGCTCGGCGGCCGCGAGTGCGGCCCCGCCGCAACCAGCGCCCACGTCGAGCACGGATTGGCCGGCAGCAAGCCCGAGCGTTGCAATTGCGGCACGGGCGAATTGTAGCGTGAACGGCTCGAACACGGCCTCGTAGAGGCCGACGTGGTCGTCCCATCGCAGCGGTTCCTGATCCGGCTGGGGGGCCGACTGTAACATTTTGCGTCCCTCGTTCGAATGATGTCAAAGGGCCGGTCTTGGGCCGGCTGCGCGTGCAATTGTGCCACTCTGGTCCGCCGTCGTCTTGCGAGCAAGCTCCCGATGCCCGTATCAGCAGCCCTCGACAACCCTCCCGCCCATTTGACCGGCTTTGCACTCGGTCTCGGCCTGACCAACGAATGCAACCTAGCCTGTGCCTTTTGCTACCGCGACACTTCTCGTGTCGATCGGCTGAATCTCGACCAAGTGCGTGCGGTGCTGGAGCGCATTCCGGTGCGGTCGGTCAATCTTGGGACCGGGGAGAATGGCTTGCATCCAACCTTCCTTCCCATTCTCGCCTACCTGCGAGCTCAGCCGATCAAGCTCACGATCACCACCAACGGCTACTCGGCAGCGTCGATTTCCGATGCGGACCTGATGACCTTCAAGGACGTTGAGTTCTCGCTCGACTACCCGACAGAAAGCGAGCAGGACAAGGAACGCGGGCCCGGCAATTGGCGTCTGTTGCACGAGCAGGCAGCACGCTGTCGACGCCTTGGCGTGCCCGTCACCTTCATTGCGGTGATGATGCAGTCGAATTTCGACCGACTCGCCGATATTGCCGCGATCGCGAAGACTTTTGATGCGCCGCTGAGGATCAACGTCTACCAGTCCGTGCGGACCGATACGTTCGCTCTCACCTATGAGCAGTATTGGTCAGGTTTCGAGCGGTTATTCGAGCAAACCGATGTTATCGCCATCGGAGAGCCTCTCGTGCGCGCTATGGCCGGCCTTCCCGCGCGCCGCGGGGGTTGCGGCGTTGCGACGGTGCGCGTTACGCCGCGCGCAACCGTGCAGCCGTGTGTCTACTGGCCTGGCGGCGGCGCGCCGCTCGACATCCTGCTCGAGACCGGCTCCGATGTTGTGGCGACGAGATCATTCGTGGATGCGCGCTCGGTGCCGGAGGCGTGTGGGAGTTGCGTTCATCTGGCCCAATGCGGCGGTGGATGTGCCGGCCGACGTCGCCTAATCGGGGCGCTTGGCGAGCCTGATCCTTATTGTCCGATCGTGCGGGGCGAACGGCGGCGCATGGTTATCCGCCAGGCGACCGCTCGCGAAATGCCAAAGCTCGAAAGTGCCTGCACGACCATCGTGATCGCGCGGGACTGATATTCACTGTACTGGATCGAAGTGAATGGCCAGGACGCGCGCGGTTATCGCCCCAGTATTCTTGACGTTGTGCTGTCCTCGCGCAGGCCGCCAGTAGGCTTGGCCGGCGCGGAGGATATTGCGACCTGCGGTCGTCTCCTCCATCAGTTCACCCTCGACGACCACTAGGATGACCGGACCCGGATGCTTGTGCTCGCCGGTCTCGGCACCGGGATCCCAACGATCATCACGCACCTCGAGATTGGCTGGCATTGGCAGGTCGGTCGCGCGATGCCGATCGGCCCGGCAATGAACGCTGTCAGGGAAGTCCATCCCATGGTATATGCTCCATTTTGCCCAAAGACACTCAGGCGATGGGCTTTTCACGGCGGGTACGCCGGAGCTGCCAGGCCAAGCGCGCGAACGATTGCACTAGGACGACCGTTGCGCGCGCCGCAGTGCGCCAATCACCGGAAACCTTCGAAACGCCACCTACACGACAGCGTTGGCCGACTGGAACCTCTGTGACACGCAACCCAGCGGCCGCGACCCGCATCTGCAGCTCAAGGTTCCAGCCAAAAGTTGTCTCGGCCATGCCCAAACTCTCGAGCACGTCACGGCGGATCGCTCGGAACGGAGACATGTCCGTAAAGCGCACGCCATAGAGAAGACGAATAAGAAGGCCGGCGAGGTGGCCAGCCACGATTTGTGATGCGCCGAGGCTTCCCCGTTGGCGCTCGCCGCGCAGCCGCGACCCAAGAACGAAGTCGACGCGCCCGCTCTCGATTGGCTCCAGCACCGACGGGATCATATCCGGCCGATCACTGCCATCGCCGTCGATGAAGAGAACGATGGAGCTCGTCGGCGCCAAGGCAGCCAACCCCGAAAGCATGGCTCGGCCATAGCCGCGGGCGGGCTCGACGATAACCTTCGCACCTGCCGCAGCCGCTCGCTCCGCCGTCCGATCCGTCGATTGCCCGTCGACGACGATGACCTCGCCTACCCCGCTTGCCAGTACGGCCGCCACGCAGGAGCCGATGGCGGATTCCTCGTTGAGGCAGGGGATGATGACGCCAACGTTGTGGCGCAGTGCCGTTTCGTCTGTCAGCACTCAAAGGCTCCAGCGCAGACCGCAGCTCGCGCATGATTTGGGCGGGGCATCCGAATGCAGTGCGGCACGAAACGCCTGATAGCGCGGCCCGTTCCAGATCTCTCGCAAGGTCTCTTGCGTCGCGTCACCAAGCGTGTAGTTCTCGTAGCCGCGTTGAGAGAAGGGGGCGATGCAGCAGGGAAGCGCGCGGCCGTTGGCGGTGAAGTACATGACCGCCCAGGGACGGCGGCATAAAGACCATGGATTGCAGTCAGCTTTGCGCGCCAGACTCTCGCCCACCTCGGTTGCCCCCGAGGCGTTGAAGCGGATGCCAAGGGTGCGCGCGAGCTCCGTTGCCGCATCGAGATATCCTTTTTCTTCGCGCGTGAGCTGCTCGAACAGCGCCTGATCTGGGCGTGCCAAACCAATCGCATCACGGTCGAAGTAGACGAGGCGCTGCAGGTAGACCTCGCCGACCCCGACGTCATGGGCGATGCGCACGAAATCGGGCAGCTGGGTGATCGTCTCCTTCAGGCCGGTCAGCCACAACGAGACGCGGGGGCGGGCGAGCCCTTGGCGGCGTTGCATTTCGGTGAACGCGCGCACATTACGCACGATGCGATTGAAGTAGTCCTTGCCGCGGATCATGAGAAACGTCTTGGCATCGGCGGCGTCGAGGGACACGCGCAGCTCGTCGAGGTCGGTCTCGCACAGCTCGCGCCCCTTTCTCGCCGTGAGTACCGTTCCGTTGGTGTTGAACAGCACATAGGCGCCACGCAGCTTGAGGTAGCGCACCATGCGCGGCAGGTTCGTGACAAGCATCGGCTCGCCGACGCCGTGCAGCACCACCCGTGCGATGTTGGGCACCTGGTCAACGATGCGGGTGAACAGCTCCCAGCTCATGTCAGCCTCGGGCTCGAGGTCGGCATAGGTGCGCGGACAGGTGGTACAGAGGAGGTTGCAGCGGTTAGTGATTTCCAGGTAGAGGCACACCGGATTTGTGGTCGCGATGCGCCCTAGGGTGTCGTGGACGCTTTCGTGGTAGCGCTGCGGGTCCACAGCCGTCCCAGCAGATGTGCGTTGTGCGCTCATGGGGTCTCTCCGGCAGGACGTAGCGCTTTCCTGTATTGGCTCCATAGGTCGCAGGCGAGGGCCGTCAGCATCGCCAGGGTGAATGTCGCGAAGCGTGTTGCGTAGCCCGGCACGAACGGCCCATCGTGTACGAAGTGGAGAAGCACGCTGGCTGTCGTCAACGTCCAGGCCGTGGCTGTTGGGCAAAGCGCCAGAAACGGTGTCAGTGCCAGGAAATACCAGGGATAGTGCGGCGTGGACAGCACCAGAAAGGCGATCAGGAGCCAGTTCAAGCCGTGGATCGCAGCCCGCGCGGATCTGTCGGCGCTAAAGCTGACGGCAAGCGCCATTGATGCGAGCACGAGCGCTGCCAGCCCGGCGTAGACCGCGCCCGCAAGCGGCAGCGGTCCCGTGATCTGCTGCAACAGCCACACGATTCGAAAACCACCGCCGTCGCGGAAGCCCTCCTCCTCTATGTAGGTCCCGAGGAATCCCAGCACACCGGTGCCGACCGACAGGTACGGCAGATAGGCAACGACGATGGTGGCAACAACTGTGAGCGGAAGCCTCCAATCCCAAGGGCGCCAGAAGACCGGGAGCGCAAGGACAGCGGTCGGTTTGATCAGGGCGCCTAGCGTCGCCAGCACGCCGCCAAGCAGGGCGCGTCCGTTGAGGAAGGCCAATAGACTCAAGATCAGCAAGGCAACCATTGCCGCGTCCACATGGCCGTTACCAGCGATTTCCCAGATCGGTAGCGGATGCCAGGCGTAGGCAGCAATGCGTGTCGGCGGCATCGCCAGCTGCTTCAGAAGACCGATGATGGCCGCCACGGTCACTGCCTCGAACACGAGCATTGCCAGCTTAATGACGACCACGTTCTCGCCGGCTCGTGTGATGGCGAGAAATAGCGCCTGGGCGGCAGGCGGATAGACCGTCACCGCATAGTCGGCGCGATTAATAAGCGGCCAGATTGCTTCGTCGCGGAGGGATGCGAGTTCTGGTGCTGCCGGAACATGGCGGTACGGATTGATGCCATTGGCCTGTACGCGACCATCCCAGATATAGCGGTAAATGTCGCTCGATAGCGCGGGCTCAGTGAATAGCAGCGAAAGCCGCATGGCTGCTGCACCGATCAGAATGAGGGCGAGCGCGTGTCTTTGATTGGCAAGCTCCCCAAGCCGCGACGCACAAAACGCACCAATAGCGGCAAAGCCAAAGATCGCAAACAGCGCCCAATCACCAAAACGCACGTGGAGCATAGGACCTGCCGCCGTGAGCACAAAAAGCGCTGCGCCGATGGTCGCAAGCCAAAGGCGAGGGCGGCTCAATCTTGCGACGCTACGTCGACGGCTCATCCTGCGAGCCCGCTTCTGGCGCGACCAGCGCAAATGCGTTCACGCAATCCCCAGTCCCGGGCCAGCGTCGCGAGATAGTCCCGCGTCCAGGGTGCTAACGCCGCCGCACCCGCCTCTCGGAACGGTCTGCCGTCGAGCACTTCCTCGACGAGGAGCTGTAGGGTGTCTTTATTGTCGACATCATACCAGGTCGGCAGTTGGACGACGGACACGCCGAGGGGCCCGGCGCGCGCAAGCGTCTGCGAAAACACCTGGTCGGTGCTCCAGGCGATATCCTCAAACAAGCCAGCATGGGGGCGCTTCATGCCAATCAGATAGTATCCGCCGTCGGTTGCGGGCCCGAGTACGATACGATCGCCGGGGGCGGCGAGGGCAGTTGCGGCGGTCACCAGATAACCTACGGGTAGCGTCGGGCTGTCCGAGTTGATGAGGCAGACGGCACCGTGACCTGCGCGGATCAACGTCGCGGCGGCATGGTACAGGCATTCCCCCAGGGTGGGCGCCACTGTCTCGATCAGGCCGATGCTTTTCGGCAGGCGGGTCCTGAAGAAAGACTCTGCGCCCGCGGGAGAAAATGCCACCCACCCCCGGATACTGGCGAACATGGCAGCGGACAGGATGTTGTCCGCGGCATCGCGCAGGAACACAGTGTTGAGCTCCGCGGCTTCATTCTCGGTCAGAGGTGGCACCAAGCGCGTTTTCGTCTCGCCGAGGATCGACGCTTTGGCCATGACGGCAATCGCGCACGTGGAGCGCAGATGCCAGTCCAAACTGTCACACATGGACGCCTCGACCTCGTTGGCGCACCGCGGGATCGCCAGGCCGGGATTTGCACCTCTAGGTTGCGAGCCCCTGCTGACGAGGATAATTCGCTTGGGTGCCCGACTTAGTTACACCGAAGCCGTGTCAAACTTGCCGCGAGGTTTTCCTGGCGCTTAAGCGCATTGACAGCGAGCCCGGCTGCCCGCCCAAGACGCGCTTCCCGAGCCAGCCGCCCAGTATGGCGAGGACCCCTGCTGCAGCCAGGTGCCAAACCAACACCATGATGCTGGCGTCGTGGATATGGGCGACCTGGAGGCCGAAGTTGGCGATCGAGGCGACGGCGAGTGCTGCCAGAGCCAGGGTAAGTCGGGGGTAAAGCGGCGCCGCCTTGCGCAGCATCACAATGAGGGTGGCTGCCGGCACGATGCCTATGATCATCGCCATCGGTAGGCAGTCCCAGTCCGGTCGAATGGCCAGGCCGTCTGCACCCAGCCGGAGCCAATCTTGCATGCATCCATGGCCCACACTAGCTAACCATAGCGCCAGCGGCGCCATGGGAAGGAGAAGGATTTTCATGTCGAAGCCCGGGACGGCGCTGCGGAAGGCAGCAATGGCCGCCGTCACGGCCGTCGCGAGCGTCGCCGCCTGTTCGATCATAAAGCGAGTATCGTTGGCAGCGTGGATCGGATCGATTACCGTCAGCTTGGCCCACACCACGATTGCCACGTAGGGCAGCGCAATTCCCAACCACAGGGCCGTCCTCGCCCAGGGCAGCGGCAACGGTCGCACCGGCTTGAGATCAGCTGCCAATCGCTCGATGAGCTCGTCGGTGTTCATGATCAGTTCGCGGCGCCGAGTGCCTTGCGCAGGGCCGATATTCCCCGGTGTACAGATACCTTGAGGGCCCCGATGCTCATGCCTGTGACCGCTGCTGCCTCCTTCAGCGACATCTCGCGCAGCTTCATCAGCTCGATTGCCTGCCGTTGGCTGTGCGGAAGTCTTGTCATCGCCTGTGCGAGTGCCTCGATGTCTCCGTACCGGTCCGCTGACATATTCGAGTCTTCGGCGGGAAAGGTTTCAGCCGGTCGGTCGGCAGGCCCCTCATGCGCCGCGCGCCGGGCATATCGTCGCGCATTGTCTGCTATGCGGTTGCGTGCGATTGCGGCGAGCCAGGGCAAGAAGGGCCGATTCGAATCGTAGGTGGCGCGAGCCGCGTGCACCGACAAGAGGATATCCTGCACCAGATCATCGACGTCTTGAGGTGGGAGGGAGCGAAGACGTTGGCGCACCATGTCTCTCAGCCGCGGCGTGAGGAGCTTCAGCAATGACGAATAGGCCCTTGCGTCGCCGGCCTGCGCCGCGTGCATTAACACAGGAAGGTGCTGTTCTCGGTCGATTTTGCGACCCATGCGTGTCCGCGGATGATAGGGGACCGCCAAGGCATCTGTAACCTCGCGGCCTCTCCAGGCGAAGTCAAGTTCATGTAAGAGATCGGGTTGGCGTTCGCCCGCCTCTCCGCTTGCCCGCCAGTGGTGTCGAGCGACCGGTCGTGGGTGCACCCTACTCCCGACATGCCTGGTACGCACGGCGGCAACAGCGATTTTGCTGTCTGTGGTTACGCCAATGGCAACCTGGCCACCCGCGCTGCGGGCGAACTAGCCGGCTTCGAACCGCCCTGCGAGATCGTAACGTTGCAGCCCCGAAAGATGCTGCCTGAGCGCAAACGTACGCCCGGCCGATCCCACTATCGTGGCAGTCTCATAGAAGGCCAGCAACTCGACGTGCTGCAACCAATCTCCAGCGGGGATGCCTCGTGGTGTGCAGCTCTCCCCGCTCGCCGAGCGAAACTGTCTCGGGTGTGACCGTCAAATTGTGCCCGAGCCGCAATGTGTTACTATCGATGCTCCAGGCACCAACAAGGCGGTGACTGCGCCGCGCGACGGAGTGCTCCCTCTAGGGCCGAGACTGTCCTCCGCCCAACTTTTTCTTGGTCGCACGAAGAATATCGTCCGATAGCTTGCGATCATTTACGGCCCTGGCGAGCACGAGTGCCCCGACCAGAGCAGCGATGGTCGCGATCGCCTCCTCTTCGCGCTGCCGTTGTTTGAGCCCAGAACCCATTCGGTCGCTCAGCAACCCGATCATGCCGCGCATTCCGGCTGTGAAGCGATCTCGTACAGCCTGGCTCTGGCGCGACACCTCACCAGACACGGCTGCCAAGGGGCAGCCGCTTCCCGGCCCGTCCCGGTGCGTCGGCGAAAGGTATTTTGAAACATAACTCCTCAAGGCAAAAACCTCAGGCACTTCTTGCCTTTTGCCGGCTATCGCGTAGGCCATTGCTTCCTCGACAAGCCGCTCCTTGGAGCGGAACTGACTGTAGAGGCTGCCATGGGTCATCCCCGCCGCCTCGGTCAACGCGTCAACACCAACGCTGGAGATGCCACGCTCTCGGATGAGGCGCGCCGCAGCCTTGAGCATCCGCTCGCGATTTTCCGCGGCTTGCTTTTTGGAGACGCGCATGCATACAGGTCCTTTGTCAGCGTAGGGTCTTGACAATTATGTGGGGATCGTCGTCTGCTGTAAACATTGCGATCGTCATCAAAATGCGCTCTCGCACCCATGTGCCCGCTACCCGCGAAGCGTTCATCCTTGGCGAAACGATAGCGATCGGCGCCGTAGTTAGGGGAAGTCCATGGCCACGAGCAATGGCAAGATCGCCCTCGGTGCTGGCGCCTCTTCAGGCAGCGGGGAAGCCACGGCGGAGCGGCTCGCAAAGGCAGCCTACCAGGTTTACGGCACAAGCAGACGGGAAGCCAAAGCAGGCGAGTGGCCATTTGCGATTCGGCGCCTCGGCGTGAGCAACGATGATGCTCTCAGCGAACTGGTGCGGCGCGACGGACGCATTGATCTGCGCGTGAACAAAGCGACCTTCGCTCACGACGACGCGAGGCGAAGCCGGCACAGTTGCCCTCCTGCTGCGAACACGTGACGCTATGGTCATACGTATCGGTCCAATCGTAACGGTAGCGTTGATTCTGGGTCTCGCAGCGATCGGCGGGTGGTGGATCAAGACACCCGCCGGTCAAGCGAGCTATGAGCCCACTAAGAAGCTCGGGGCAAACGGCGGCGCGGTACCAGTGACGGTGGCGGTCGCGGCGCGGGATACAGTTCCCGTGCATCGCCAAGGTATCGGCACGGTCCAAGCGCTCAACACCGTAACCGTTAGGGCGCAGGTCGATGGCCGGCTCTTGAGCGTGGACTTCGTCGAAGGTCAGATGGTGAAGCAGGGCGACGTGCTGGCGCGCATCGACCCCGCGCAGGCTCAAGCCCAGTATGATCAGGCGCAGGCCAAGAAAGCCCAAGACCAGGTGACACTCGCCAACGCCCGCATGGATCTTGATCGCTACCAAGGCCTCGTGCAAACCCTCGCCGGTTCGAAGCAGAAGGCAGACCAGCAAGCTGCCCTCGTGGGCCAGCTCGAGGCGCTCATAAAGTATGATGACGCCGCGATCGCTCATGCGCAGACGATCCTCGGCTTCACGACCATCGTATCGCCGATCAATGGGCGCGCGGGCTTGCGTCTCGTCGATCCCGGCAACATCGTCAGGACAGGAGATGCCAACGGGCTCGTCAGCATTGTTCAGGTCGCGCCCATTGCCGTCGTGTTCACGCTGCCGCAGAAAGATCTGCCCCTCGTGACCGAAGCCTTGGCGCGCGGCGACGTGCCGGTCGAGATCATCGGAGCGGACGGCCGCACGGTTCTCGCGTGCGGCCAACTGCAAGCGATCGACAATCAGATCGATATTGCGACAAGTACCATCAAGCTCAAGGCCACGTTTCCGAATGCCGGCGCGGCGCTATGGCCCGGCCAATTCGTTCGCACACGCGCCGTGGTGGATGTGATGTACGGCGCAACGGTGGTGCCGACGGCAGCCGTGCGCCGCGGTCCGGCAGGCACGTTCGTGTATCTGGTCGATGCGAATTTGAAAGCGGTCGTCCGGCCTGTCAGCATCGCCATGCAGGACAGCGCCCGAGCGATCATCACGGAGGGCATCGTGCCGGATGATCAGGTCGTCACCGTCGGGTTCGCTCAGCTCTCCGACGGCAAGCTCATCGACGTCGTTGAAAGCACAAGCCCGATCGTCCAGGGCTCAAGCACGAAGAGTCAGCGGCCGAGCGCGGCCAAGAATGCCAATCCCGGCGGCTAGCGGCCGGCGTGACGCAGGTGAGCTCGCTTATGAGCGTTTCCGCGCCATTCATTGCCCGGCCCGTTGCCACCTCTTTGCTCGGCGTTGCAATGCTCATTCTTGGGGTGCTCGGTTACCGGGCGCTACCCGTCTCGTCGCTGCCGGAGGTGAGCTTTCCGACCATTCAGGTATCAACCCGCCTGCCCGGCGCCAATCCGGAGACGATGGCCGCACTCGTCACTGCTCCGCTCGAGCGGCAACTCGGCCAGATCCCTGCGCTTACCCTGATGACCTCGACCAGTACGTTCGGATTGAGCCGGATCACGCTGCAGTTCGATCTGGCACGTGACATCGACGGCGCCGTCCAGGACGTGCAGGCCGCCATCAATGCGGCGTCTGCCGTGCTGCCGCGTCAGCTGCCCTATCCGCCGGTCTATGCCAAGATCAATCCGGCCGACACGCCGATCCTAACCTTCGCCCTGACCTCGAAAACGCTGCAGCGGCGCGAATTGTCGGATGCCGCCGATACACTCATTGCGCAACGGCTGAGCGAGGTACCGGGTGTCGGCAGTGTCAGCGTACAGGGTGGGCTCAGGCCCGCGGTGCGCGTGCAAGCCGATCTCGAGGCACTCACCGCGGTTGGATTGGGCCTCGACGATCTGCGTCTAGCGATATCGGGTGCCAGCGTGTCTGCGCCCAGTGGCTCGCTCGATGGTCCGGCACAAGCCTATAGCATCGGCGCCAACGACCAGATCACGAGCGCCGCGGAGTACGAGTCGATAACCGTTGCATACCGCTCTGGTGCACCCGTCCTGGTGCGCGACGTGGCGCGAGTCGTCGATGGTTTCGAGGATGAACGCGCAGGCGCCTGGCACAAGACCAATCCCGCAGTCGTCATCGACGTTCGCAAGCAGCCGGGCGCCAACATCGTCGAGACTGTCGCGCGGATCAAGGCCGAGGTGCCGCGCCTGGTGCGCGCACTTCCAGCCGACGCGACGTTCGCCCTTGTCAGCGACCGCACCGGAAGCATCCGCGCCTCGATCCACGATGTTCAGTTCACCTTGCTGCTAAGCGCGGCGCTGGTCGTGCTGGTCGTGCTCCTTTTTCTAAGGTCGACGGCGGCCACGCTGATCGCGGCAACGGCGTTGCCGTTGTCGCTCATTGGCACCTTCGGTGGCATGTGGCTCGCTGGCTTCAGCCTCGACAACCTGTCGCTGATGGCATTGACGATCGCTACGGGCTTCGTCATCGACGATGCCATCGTCATGATCGAGAACATTTCCCGCCATGTCGAGAACGGCGAAAGTGGCACCGATGCCGCCTATCGGGGCGCAGCTGAGATAGGATTCACTGTGATCTCGCTCACCGCGTCGTTACTCGCGGTCTTCATTCCGCTGTTGTTCATGAGCGGCATTGTCGGGCGGATGTTTCGCGAGTTTGCGTTGACGCTATCGATCGCCGTTGTCGTTTCCGCCGCCGTGTCGCTGACATTGACACCCATGATGTGCGCACGACTGCTCGGGCGGGTGCGTCATGCGAAGGTTGCCGGCTCGACGCCGTTGAGAAGCGGCCTTGGCGACCTCTTGATCAAAGGCTACGAGCGCACGCTGCATCTCGTCCTTGCTCATCGGACCGAGACGCTAATAGTAACGGTCGCAGCAGTCGCGGTTACGATCGCTCTTTATGTGGTCGTGCCCAAGAGCTTTCTTCCTGAGCAGGATACGGGTCTTATCACTTTCGTCGTCAAAGCCGATCCCGATGTGTCGTTCGCGGAGATGACACGGCTGCAGCAACGCGCCGTTGAGACCGCTCTCGGCTTGGTTGAGGTCGCCGATGCGGTCTCTACGGCGGGCAGCGGAACGATCAACCCGATCCCCAACGTTGCAACCTTAACGGTCGTGCTCAAGCCGCATGCCGCGCGCGGCCGGTCTGCAGGAGGACTGGCAAGGGAGATTGAACGATCGCTGGCAAAGATTCCCGGGCTCGTCGTGTTCGCCAAACCAGCACAAGACGTCCAGATCGCGACCCGCCCGAGCTTCAGCCAGTTCCAGTACACGATTGCGGGCAACGACGGCGCCATGGTCCGGCAATGGGGGCGCCGGCTGACGGCGAGCCTGCGTGAGGACCAGCGCTTTCGCAACGTCGGCTCCGTGGAGGAGGACGAAGGCCTTGCGACCGTGATCGACATCGATCGCGTCCGCGCCGGACAGCACGGGGTCTCAGTGCAGACCGTGAGCGATGCCCTGAACAGCGCCTTCTCGCAGCGCCAAATTTCGACGATTTACGGTCAAGCCAACCAGTATCGCGTTATTCTGGAGGCTGACCCGCATTACCGTGCCGACCCGTCGGGTCTCGAAGCACTGCGGCTGACCGGCCAAACGGTTTCCCCTTCCAATTCCATTGCCAGCGTTCAATCGAGGTCCGCGAGTGATGTCGTCAAAGAGATGGCTTCCTCTCCCGCGGGCTTTCTGGTTCCGCTCGCGGCCGTTGCCAGCATCTCGCGCCGCACGGCGCCATTGGCCATCAGCCATCAGCAGCAGTTTCCATCCTTCACCATTGGCTTCAATCTCGTCGAAGGCATCGCACTCGAGACCGCTGTCACAGCCATCGCGGATGCTCAGAATGCGATCGGCATGCCATCGCAGTTGACCGGCACATTCGCGGGGGAGGCCGCCGAATTCCGGACATCGCTCGAAGGTCAGCCGTGGCTCATTCTGGCAGCGGTGATCGCAATCTATATCGTTCTCGGCGCACTCTACGAAAGCTATGTGCACCCGATCACCATCCTGTCGACGTTGCCGTCAGCGGGAATCGGCGCGCTCTTGGCGCTGCACTGGGCGGGTGAGCATCTGACGGTTGTCGGCGTCATCGGTATTATTCTGTTGATGGGCATCGTCAAGAAGAACGCCATCCTGATGATCGATTTCGCCATCGATGCCGAGCGCCGCCGGGGCCTCGCGCCCGAGGCCGCAATCACGGAAGCCTGCCGGCTGCGCTTTCGTCCGATCATGATGACGACGCTTGCCGCGCTCTTTGGTGCACTGCCATTGGCGCTGGCGACGGGACCCGGCGCCGAACTGAGGATGCCGCTCGGGATCAGCATCGTCGGTGGACTCATCCTGAGCCAGATCATGACGCTCTACACGACGCCGGTGATTTATCTGATGCTGGATGGGTTTCGAACGCGCCTCGTTCGCGAGGCACGGCGATGAAGTTGGTTGAACCATTCGTGCGCAGACCTGTGGCAACGACATTGTTTGCGATCGGACTGCTGCTGACCGGCCTAGCCAGCTATCACGCGCTCCCGGTCGCCAGTATGCCAACGGTCGATTTCCCGACCATCCGCGTGTCGGCGAGCCGTCCGGGCGCCAACGCGGAGGCGATGGCGGTGAGCGTCGCCGCACCGCTTGAGCGGCGTCTCGCCGCAATTCCCGGTGTCACCGAGATCACCTCGAGCAGCTCGCTTGGCTCGACCACCATAACAATTCAGTTCGACGTCTCGCGCCCGATCGACAAGGCAGCACAGGACGTGCAGTCCGCGATCGGCGCGGCCGCGACGGACTTGCCGTCGGATCTGCCAGCGCTGCCGAGCCTCAGAAAAGCCAACTCGGGCTCGTTCCCGATCATGATTCTGGTGCTGACGTCGGCAACGCGGCTGGCACCTGAGATGTACGATGTGGCAGACACCATTATTGCGCAGCGGTTGTCGCAGCTGGAGGGCGTCGCCGACGTAGTCGTCAACGGCGCCGAACAGCCGGCCGTCCGAGTGAGCGTCGATCCAACGCGGCTCGCGGCGTCAGGCGTAACGCTCGACCAGATCCGCTCAATGGTCATCGACAGCGGTGCCCCAGGTCCTGTGGGCGAGTTCCAGGGCCACCGTCAGTCCGAGATGATCGTCGTCAACAGCGCCTTACGCACCGCCGACGATTTCAGTGATCTCCTGGTGCGGTCGCGCAATGGCACACTTCTGCGCCTCGGCGATATCGCGACCGTAACTGATGGTGTTCGCAATTTGCGCACCAGCGGCAGCTTCGACGGTAAGCCGGCTGTGCTGATCTCCATCACCAAATCGGCAAGCGCCAACGTCGTGCAAACCGTCGATCGCATTCGGGAACTGTTGCCTGAGATCAAGCGCTGGATTCCCGCGGATATAGACATTGCGGTAATGGCGGACCGAACGTCGACCATTCGCGCGACTTTGGCCGATATGCAACTGATTCTCGTGTTCTCGACCGTTCTGGTGATGGGAGTGGCGCTTGCGTTTTTCCGCCGAACGATCCCGATCGTGGCGACAGGCGTGACCATTCCCCTTGCCTTCGCCGGCACGTTCACCGGCATGTGGGTCGCCGGCTTCAGTATCGACAATCTATCGCTGATGGCTCTCGGCATTTCGGTTGGCTTCGTCGTCGACGATGCAATCGTGGTGATAGAGACCATCATGCGGCGCATCGAGCGAGGCGATGCACCGCTGCAAGCGGCGATTGCGGGCGCGGGCAGGGTCGCGTTCACGGTATCGACAATCAGCCTGTCGATGGCCGCTGCTTTCCTGCCACTGATGTTTGCCGGCGGCGTCCTCGGCAGGTATCTGCGACCGTTTGCGCTCACCGTCACGTTTGCGGTGCTCGTCTCGACCATCGTCGCGCTCACGGTGACGCCGATGCTGTGTGGCCGCTACATGGCGGCGAGGTCGCATGGTTCACCGGGCCCCTCACCCATCGATCGCGCCATGGCCGTATTGACACGGGCATACGCGGCCTCGCTGCGCGTCACGCTGCGCCATATTTGGATAGTGCTCCTGGCATTTGCGGTGACAGTCATGTTGACCGTTGGGCTGCTGCAGGAGCGCCCGAAAGGCTATCTGCCAGGCAATGACGATACCGGCCTGCTGATGGGTTGGACAGGCGGCAGCAAAGATATGTCATTCAGCGAAATGCAGCGCTTGCAACAGATAGCCGCCAAGGTCATTGCCGCAAACCCTGCCGTCGCGCATGTCGGCTCCTTTATCACTAGCTCGTCGACCAACGGCCAGTTCTACGTAACGCTGAAACCGATGTCAGAGCGGCGGCTGCAGGCCTGGTACGTCGTCGCCAACTTGCGCGAGGAGCTGAAGGCAGTTAGCGGCATCTGGGTCTCGCTGATCGCGGCTCAGGACGCGAGGATCAGTACTCGTCTCGCTCCGTCGGAATATGAGTTCACCCTCTGGAGTGCCGATCTCGACCTGTTGCGGCGGACCGCGCCGTTGGTGGTGGAGCGGTTGCGCCAGGTGCCTGGCCTCGTCGACCCATGGCATGATCAAGAGGGCGGCGGGCTACAGGCTAACGTGACCATCGACCGCGGCACGGCGGCGCGACTCGGCGTCGATGCTCGAGCGATCACCGGGACCCTCAACGACGTTTACGCGCAGCGCCAAATTTCGACCGTCTTCGGGCCGCGCAATCAATATCGGGTCGTGCTCGGTGCTGAACCTCAACTAGCGCTCGGACCCGAGCACCTCAGCGAGCTCTACGTCGCGGCAAGGGATGGCAAGCAGGTACCGTTCACGTCGGTCGCGCACGTCGACACGGCGCCGGCGCCGTCGTCGGTCTATCATCAGGGACAGTTCGCAGCCGCCACGATCGGCTTCAGCGTCAGACCCGAGACGACACTCGCGGCCGTCACGCCCCTGATTCGACAGGCGGTCACTGGCATGGCGCTCCCCGAAGAAATCCGGGCGGACTTTACGGGAGATGCCGCGGTGAGCGATCGGTCCGGCGCCAATCAGCTAATGCTGCTACTGGCGGCGCTGGTTGCGATCTATATTTTGCTCGGTATCCTCTACGAAAGCCTACTACACCCGTTGACGATCCTTTCGACCTTGCCGCCGGCCGGGCTCGGAGCGCTGATCGCACTAAAATACACCAATGCGGATCTGACGCTGATCGCCTTCATCGGCATTATCCTACTGGTCGGCATCGTCAAGAAGAACGGCATTATGCTGGTCGATCAGGCGCTCGAGCTTGAGTATCGCCAAGGCCGTGATCCTCATACTGCGATCATTGAGGCGGCCGCCCGGCGTTTCCGACCAATCCTCATGACGACGCTCGCAGCATTGCTCGGTGCCCTGCCGCTGCTGCTTGGAACGGGACCGGGCTCGGAGTTGCGGCGCCCGCTCGGCATCGCCGTCGTCGGCGGACTGCTCGTGTCGCAAGCACTGACGCTCTACACCACGCCCGCCATCTACCTGGCCCTTGCCCGCCTCGCCGCGCGACGGCCATGGCGGCGTCTGTCATAGAGGGGTCGATCGGCGCGGCGCTTCTGCCAGCGCGCATTGGTCTTGTCGATCGATCATCAGCACAGAATCTTAATTGCGAACTATCCTGATCGGCTCCGTAATTTGATTGGCGACACGGAAACCCGATGTTGTCGTCGCCTACCGCACGGCCGCGGCGGCGCAGGGCCGCAGTCGACGATGAGCTATCGCCCCTTCACATAGTCGGCGAAGGCCTCTGCATAATCGGGATGCCAGCGCGAGAGGGCTGGGCGGTTCTCGACGATGTCACCGGCCGACCAAAGAATGCGAGCCTCATCCAGAGGCCTGGGCGCGTCGTTGTCTGGACACAGTATGTAAAAATCCCCAACCGCCAGCCGCTCCAGCATAAAATCGACGGTCTGTTCTGGCGTCCATGCGCCCGCCGGCTTCTCGGTGCGGCCTTTGGCGGTCAGCTCCGTGAAGACGAAACCGGGGATCAGCAAATGCGCGCTTAGTCGGCAGCCGGGCGTGTTCCGCAATTCATGCTGAAGCGCTTCGGTGAAAACCCTCACGCCAGCCTTGGCCACATTATAGGCCGGGTCTCCGGGCGGGGTGGTAATCCCTTGCTTGGACCCAGTGTTAATGATCAGGCCCGGACGCCCGCGATCGATCATGCGGGGCGCGAACACTTGCGAGCCGTTGATCACGCCCCACAAGTTGACGCCAAGCACTCGTTCCCAACTCGCGGCCGCTCCGAACATGCGGCTTCCTGGCTGGACGCCGGCATTATTGATCAAGATATCGGTGCCGCCGAACCGCTGGCGGACCGCTGCTTCCAGCCGCCGAACCTCGTCGACGCTACTGACATCGGCCGCCACCGTCAGAACGTTGGCCGCACCACCCGGCGATGCGTCGGAGAGTACCTCAGCAGCTCGGGCAAGCCGCTCCTCACCGAGATCGGCGATGCAGATCCGTAGGCCGAGACGGGCGAAACGCGTTGCTGCGGCAAAGCCGATGCCGGCGGCGCCACCCGTGATGACGGCAACCGCTTCGGGGGTCAGGGCAGGATGTAACAAGCTGGTCTCTCCTAACTTTTTTTGGGAACGATGAGGAATGGTGTAACCTTCAAACCGCAAACTATCGAAAGACATGCCTCACGAATACGGTCTCGCCCGCGGAAAACGCCCGCTCTTGTGTTAGGCGCGACCTCCAGGATCGCTACCGGTCTGTCCCTGGGGAACCGTGAGCCTGCTCCCCGTCACCGCGGCCAAGGCATTGGGCCCCCTCTGGACGCGACGATGCTGGTTCCGGGGCAAGCCGCCCGAGATTCCGAATGTTCACCCACCCCTTCCGAGATAATTCCGCCCATCGTTCCGGAAGGATATCGCCCACCATTCCGGAATGATTTTACCCGGGGGTCGCCCGGGTGCCTCCGCTGGCCGAACCGGGTCCCCGCTCCTCGCAACTGCAAAGGAGGGGGGCAAATGCCGGTGGAGAGAAACGAGCATGCGCCAAGTGCGCGAAGTCCTTCGATTTTGAAGTTGGTCCGCAGGCGGGGCGCAAGCGGATCTAGCTTAGCAAGAAGCTAGCAGGCGCGCCGACGTTGTGTGACCTGCCGGCGACATTTGGCTGCATTCAACAGCTTAAGCTCATAATGCGCCGAGACGTTGCGAGCTCACCTATGCCAGGCTGAGCTCCGGCTGCTATTCGCACACACCCATGCAGCCATCCGGCGGTCCCGGCATGCTTACCCCGCTGGCCGGGACCGCCGTCAAGAATTCACGAGATCTGCCTGGCAGTTGGTGCGGGACCCAGGCAGCGATGCGGGGAGCTGGCAGCATCGGTGCCGCTCCTCGCCCTGTACCCCATTGCTCAAAACCCCTTTTTTACCGGCCCGAACTCAGGGGCAAGCCGCGCCGCCCTGAGGGGCTTGGTCCATTGGTCTACCCGACCCTACCTTTGGCTTGGCTTACGGCTCGGGCCAAGCTAGGATACCTTTTGCATGTTCTGCGTGAGGGTATTGCGGTGAAGCTCCGAGTGAAGAAGCTTCTGCACTTGCTCAACATAGAGCAGGACTTTTTGATTGGTTCGAGCGTCATTCTGGCATCGATGCTGATCGTCTGCATGGCGCGGGCGATGGGAATGATTTGAGCGCCAAACGTTCGCCGACGTCATCTTCCATACCGCCTCCGAAGCTCGAGTTTGCTTCAATTAAATCCGCGGTGTCTCACTCCTGAATGAGGCATTCGCGGATGTGGCGACGGAGCGAGGCCTGGCTAGCAATCGGTGCGCCGCTCCTCGCCTTCACGTTTTTGCGACGCTGCTTTTCCAAATTGTCGCCCGCAGCTCTTCCGAGGCTTTGGCAAGCTGTAGCGGGAGGTATACGTGCGCACAGCATACCCGCACCCTGTTGTGCGCCGCATCCCAGCAAGGGCGCTCTCGCACGGGGCGCCCTTCGCTTTCGATAGGCTCACCGATGTCGTCTCTAAGTCGCGACGGGACGTCTTTACAACGCTGAGAAGGTTTTGGTCGAAGCCGGCCAATCGCTCGATCAATAGGTTTCGGGGGCTGAGTCTTCTGGGCATCGGCTAGCAGTCAATGCGCCAATGAACCCGCGGGCGGCTGCGCACGCCCGAGGCATCGTGCCACTCGACGGTCTTCGGCGGAAGCACCGCCTGTTGGCGGCGAAAACGCGCGCTCGATAAATCCGCTTGCTGCATGATGTCCTCGCAACGCTCATGTGCGGTTATCAAATTCCGGCAGCAGCACCATACCTTCCTGCTCGTTCGGATCGCTGGGCAACGATGGCCACACAGTATTCTAAGTCGCTTAGATTGTAGGGCAGGTGAGGGATATCGGCGGGGACGTAGACAAAGTCTCCTGCCCGGGCAACGAGATGGTCTTCGAGTTTCTCGCCATACCACATGCCTGCTTCACCGCTGAGGACGTAAATTGCGGTTTCATGACCGGTGTGCTTATGGGCCTTACTCCACGCACCGGGCGGAATGGCCGCGATCTGCAAGTTGATTCTGCGCGCACCCACGGATTGAGCGGAGACGCCGGGGGCATACAGGTGGCCTTTTTTGCCGATGAATTGCTGCCCAGCGGCTAGCACTCGGCAAGTGGGCTTGGAGCCGGGGTCGACGGCGGCAGCTTGGGTGTTCGTCACTTGCTTTATCTCCTGGTGTGATTGGGAGTGAGCTCGCGGATGGCGCCGCGTTGGCGGTGTCTGGGAAAGACATGCGACCCCGTTCATGTAGATTCGGGCGGGTTTGGAACTCGACTCATTGCCGGCGCCGTGGTCGCTGCGACGCCGCCAGCCAAGTTGCGTCGCTTGACCGCTCAGGAGGGATCGCCACAGCAAGCTTCGAATTTCGTTGCGGCTGACGCCTATCTCGCGGTGCATACGGTGATCCAGGCGCGCAAGCTCTGTGCAAGCGCGGCGCGCACGCGACTCCGCTCGGACCGCCGATAGGAGCCCCGCCAGCGCCGTAAACACGTGCAGCAGCCAAGCAGATCGTGGGGAGGCGCGCGCCTTGTTCACCCATGCCCTGTAAGAGTACTGAGCCGAATGCATCTGCATGTGATTTCCTTCTCTATGCAGGCTCTATGCAGGCGACAAATCAGGACGCTCCGCGTGCGCTGCAATGCCGCGGATTGCTGGACGAACCTTGCGGAGGAATGCCCACTGAACCGACGCGGTGATCTGCTCAGGCAAGCGGGCCCGTGTGGGGCAATATCAGCGCCGGCGCATCAGGGCGTGCGGGGCTGGGTAGCGGGATGGCCGAGCGAAAGACATTGTCAGGATCGTAGTGCCGCTTTGCTCTGCTCAGTCGGTCGGCATTGCTGCCAAAACTGGACCTTGCGCGGTCCGCGTCGGCTCGAGGCAGAAGATTTGGATAACCGCCTGGCAGCGCCACCGCGTCAAACGCGCGAAGGGCGTCTGTCGCCCACGCCCGCTGCCGTAGCTGTTCTTGCGCGTCTGCACGCGCGTCCGTCGTGGCCAGCATTTCGACGAGCAGATGATCGCGACGGAGCCCGAAGGCCGTGGCGTCGGCAGGCCGGCGGGAGGCGGCGCCTTTGAACTCATGCGTGAGCAGGGCACAACCCGGTGAAACAGCGCGTTTCATCACCTCAATGAACAGGGCGATGCACCCGCCCTGCAAAGCCGGGATCCAGCAAGTCTCCATAAAGGTACGTTGGCCGTCGACGATGAACGGATCGAAGGCCGCCAGCGACGCTCGATAAGGCATCGTCTCTGCAGCGCCTGCAAGCAGCGTCCCCAACCGCATAAACGGTGCGACTCGTGCCTCACCCTCCTTGACAGCGCCGCACCAGGTCGGCATCACGAGGACGACGGGTTCGCCATCTGCACCCGTTACAAGGCCCAGCTGTAGGGTGAGATCGTCCGTTGCGGAGGCTGCAATGTCAGCGCAACCCTCAAGCACAGTCCGTGCCTCCGCAAAGGGATAGACCAACATCCCAGAACAGACGCTCGGGAGGTAATGAAGCTGCAGGTGCATGTCGGTGATGTCACCGAAATTGCCGCCGCCACCCCGTAAGGCCCAGAATAATTCCTCCTCGCAATCGTGCACTGCAGTAACGATGCGGCCGTCGGCAAGAACGACTTCGGCGCCGAGCAAATTGTCGAGCGCCAACCCAAACCGGCCGATCAAGGGACCATAGCCACCGCCCATGGTGAGACCTGCCATCCCAACGGAGCCACACGACCCGGTAACCGCGGCCATGCCGAACGATTCCACGGCGGCGAGCAGCGCGGCGGCCCGAGTGCCCCCGCCAACTCTCGCCGTGCTATTCTCGAGATAGTAGTCGACGCGCACCATGCCGCTCAGATCAAGGACCAGCCCGTCGCAGAGTGCGCGGCCGGCCCAATCATGCCCGCCGCCGCGCACCGATAACGGAAGATCACAACTGCGTGCAGCTCGAATGGCGGCTTGGACGTCCGCGGCCGTCAGACAGTGCACGACGGCACGCGGGGTGCTGTCGGATTTCGCCCAGATCGCCGTCGCCGCAGCGTAGCGATCTTGGCCTGACAAGGATACACGTCCTGGCAGCTGCGAGCTGAGGCGATGCAACGTCCCCGCAATCAAGTCGGTCATTATGCCGCTTCTCCTCTAGCCAGCCGAACGTCATGAATTACCCGTTCGAGCGCAGCATGTAGGGGGAAGTGGGATGCACATCATGAACATTTCTGCTTTTTGCTGGCTCCGCCTTGGCGAGCGAAGCACGAGAGATTGGGCGAGTTGAAAGAGCGAGCGGAATGTGACGCATCAAATTCGCGTCGGCGGCTTTGGTAGAGGAGAGGGCCCTCAACCCGCACTCGGGTCAGCGGCGGTAGTGTCGGAGTCAGCGCAGATCATCATCATCGCTCAATGTCGCTAAGCTAACCATTGCAAACTGCAGGATGCAGCCTGTCTATTGGTCTAGGAAGCCGGTTGTCGGTCGGTGAAATGCTTAAAACAGCATGACCTAGTTGGCCAGCCCGGACACTCTTCGCTCAGGGGAGCGGGCCTCGAGAGGCATCTATGAAGCGCACGTGGACGATCATTGGCGTAGCTAGCGTCTCGGAGAGCGTCAAGTGGTACCAGTCGCTGCTTGGCCTGCCGGCAACGGCTCCAGCCCACGACTACTTCGGCCAAGTACTCGACTCGGATGGAACAATCTTGCTCTGTCTGCATGCGTGGGGTGCCCACGAGCATCCCTCGTTGACAAGCCCCGACTACGCCAAGCCTGGCAATGGTCTGCTCTTGTTCTTCCGGGTCGACAACTTCGATGTGGCCTTGGAAAAGGCGTGCTCACTCGTGGGCCGGCTGGAAGAAGAGCCGCACGTGAATCCCAGCACTGGAACAATGGAGTTTTCGCTCCGAGATCCTGACGGGTACTACGTCACCATCAGTGCGCTCGATGATGCCTGACACTCGTGTCGCGCACTCCAGGACCTCTGAGAGCGCAATCGATCGGCCGTGCCCGCTGCAACGGGGTGGATGTTGGTGAAGCGCTACATCCTGTCGCGCAGAATGAGCGCCGTCATTTTCCCTCTCGCATCGTCGCGACGACGGCTGTCCCCGAGATCGCCGGACGCAGCGCCGCGCTGCCGAAGGCTTCCGCTTCGGACCCGTTCCACACATCGACCCCGTTTGATCGGCTTTGCCACGGGCAACCAGGAAGACCGCATCCGACGACCGCCGCGAACTGGCGCCAGGACATGGCCCCCGTGCCAAGGGCGCGGGCTGGCTTCTCACCATGGAAGTCCGCACAAATCAAGGATACCCGAACGCGGCGCAATTTTGAGATCGAAGACGAAGGGGTCAGTGATGCAGAAACGCACGCGCTCTTGTCCAGGTTGGTCGACAAAGACTTCTCCCTCGAAAGAGCGCCATCCCAGCCGCCTGTATAGCGGCGCGTGCCGCGGCTCGCAAAACAGCAACCCAAAATCGACTTCATGCGTATCCCGCAACTCCCGTACCGCCTCGCGCATGACCTCGCTAGCGATGCCCTGTCCGCGGCAGCCGAAATGCGTTGCCACGCCGCCGATGCCACCGATTTTAACCGACCGCGCAGCAAGGGTCGCATTGCGCAAAAATAGGCCGGCATGGCCGATGACATCATTTTGGCAATTGATGGTAAGCACGCGGCGGTCGGCATGCGCCCAGACCACATCCTTCCAAGGCAGAGCCGCAACGACCTCCGGAGGCCAGACGGCTCCAAGGAGGTGTGAAGCGAGCCCCCAACCCTCATCACCATTCACGATCTCGATGCGATTGACCATCGGTTGGATCAAACCCACCCTGGATTGAAAAGTCGGGCAGGCATACACCAAGGCGCGCCATTTTTGCAGCAGTCACAATCGATATCGTGCCGGTTGTCAGATGCGCGGTCGGGATCATCTTCGGGCGTCGCCGCGGGTTGCCGCCGCGGCAGTTGCCCGCCAAATGTTGAGCATTGCTTGTGCAAGTGATGGGGACTTGCCGGAGGGAAATTTATCGGCAGGACGGCTGAGGGTCACATCTCCCGGGACGGCAGGATGCCAACCGTTCACCTGATCCACGGATACATCGGCGCGGGCAAGACGACCTTTGCTCGCCGGCTGGAGCGGCAGCTACCTGCCATTCGCTTCAGTCACGACGAATGGATGACGTGCCTTTATGGCGACGACCCTCCCGTCGATCAATTTCCAGACTTTCATCAACGCGTATTGAAGATGATCGATTTTTATTGGACACGATGCGTAGCTCTCGGCCTCGATGTCGTACTCGATCTCGGTTTTTGGTCGCGACGCCAGCGGGATGAGACCAGGGCAGCCGCTTTCGCGCTAGGAGGGAGCGCATGGCTCTATCGCCTTGAATGCCCCGACGACGAAGCTTGGCAGTGGGTCGCGACGCTAACCTAAATCTCGACGGAAGCTTACGTATTGTCCGAAATACCTTCGACGTTCTTAAGGGCCGTTTTGAACCGCTGGGAGATGATGAGGACCGAATAGAAGTCCATGACCCGCGGTCGCTCCCCGCCTAGGGTGAGCGCATTCTCCGCGGCAGGCGCAGTTCCCTCTTGGAAATACGCGCGTTCGGAAAAAGATTGAGCCGCGATCGGACAGCTGTGCGACGGGTCATTCGTTGGTCGGCAAACCGAGCCGCCGCAGAGCCCGTCGGGCAAGGCCGCGCGTCGCGGGCCGACCCTCGAGCCAATTTAGGCTATGCACTAAACGCGATAGCCAGCGCTCCATGATACCGCGCCGTACATAGTCCCGAACCTCTTGCTCCGAGGCGCGCGAGATGGCTTCGGCTTCGCGCTCCGGCGCGCGTTCGATGTGGCGAGGTCGATCGATCATCGCCAGCGCTCTAGCAGCTGTGCTCGTGCGTTCTCAACGGATAACGCGTGCAACGGTTCCGGTTCCGAGTGCCGCAGCTGCAGCTGGACGATTCGATCATCGCAGGTTCGTGACAGCTGTGAACTCTTTGCATACGATCTCAGGATGACGCCGCAAGTGAAAGCCGCGCTTAGCGACGGCTATTGGTCAGTCCGGGGCGAGGTCCTTGTGGATCCTCCCATCCTTCATGATAAGGAGGAAATTCTTGGCCGGGTCCTCGATTAGCTTGATATCGGCCAACGGATTACCGTCGACCAGCAGGAGGTCGGCTAGCGCTCCTTCTTCCACCACACCGAGCTTGCCTTGATAGGGGCTGCGCAATCCTGACAAAGCAAGAAGTTCGGCATTATCTGCCGTCGCCATCTTGAGAACTTCCGATGGTTTGTACCAGCGGACCAGCTTAGCAAGTTGCGCGCCCTGACGGGTCGCGAGCTTCTGGTCAAATAGCGTATCGGTGCCCCAGGCCGTATTGATTCGGTACTTCTTCGCCAGCTTGTAGGCGTTATCCGTACCGCTGGTCACCTGCAGCAGCTTCTTCCGGTTGGCCGAAGCCTCCGGAAAGACGATGGCATCCTCGTCATCGAGGAACGGTTGCAAGCTCCACCAGATACCCTTCTCGGCCATGATCCTCGCCGTTGTCTCGTCCGCGAGATGTCCATGCTCAATGCACTTCACACCCGCCCGAATGGCCTGTTGAATCGCGCGCGCAGTGTAGGCATGGACGGTTACATACGTTCCCCAGTTCTCCGCGGCTTCAACGGCAGCGTGCATTTCGGCTTCGGTGAACTGGGTCACGTCAAGCGGGTCATAGTTTGAGGCAACGCCACCGCCCGCCATCAGTTTGACCTGGCTTGCGCCGAGCATCAGCTGCTCGCGGGTGCGGCGGAGCACCTCATCGGCACCATCAGCAATGGTCATTGCGCCCATCTTCTCGGAGAAATGTAGCGCATCGCATGGAGCGCGAGGCAACTGGTGGAGCGTACGGAAGTCCCCATGGCCAGAGGTCTGCGAGATGCCAGCCCCGGATGGCCAGATTCGCGGTCCGGCGATAAAGCCTTCGTCGATGGCTCGTTTTAGGCCAAAACTGTTTCCCGCCATATCACGGGCAGACGTAAAGCCCCGCATCAACATCTCGCCAGCGGCCCTGCCCTGTCGCAGCATCAGGTAGTTGGGATCAGCCGTGAAAAACAGCGGCAGAGGCACGGTCGAGAACGTCATGTGGGTATGGGCATCGATCAGACCAGGCATCAATGTGCGCCCGCCTGCCGCCACGACCGTAGTTGAAGGGTCCACCGTGATAGAGGCTGCCGAGACGCGTTCGATGATGTTGCCTTTGACGAGAACATTCGAGGGCGCGGACAGTGCACTTTCCTTACCGTCAAAGATGCGCACGTCCTGGAACAGCACTCCGGATAGGTTTGTTGACGCCATGTGTTCCTCCATCTGTGAGGACGATGCTTGCTTGTCAGGCTGTAGCTCCCCCTGTCATGACGGGACCCATTAGCCCCTCCTGGTCAGAGCACACGGCGCAGGACCTCGGGCTTGAGGTCCGCACGGGTCGGATAGCCGTCGATCGCCATGCACAGATCGGCCTCGGCCAGGAACGAACGGAGTATGTGCACGATGCCCTCGACCCCCCCGAGGGCAAGTCCATAGGCGTAGGGGCGGCCCACGCCCACCGCCGTTGCGCCCATGGCCAACGCCTTGACGAGGTCGGAGCCCGAGCGCACGCCGGAATCGAAGAGGACCGGCGCCGGGCTCACGGCCTTAACCACATCCGGAAGCAGATCCAGAGCCGCGAGACCACCGTTCGCCTGTCGTCCGCCGTGATTGGAACAGTAGATACCGTCCATGCCTTCGCCGATTGCACGTTGAGCATCGTTGGGATGGCAGATGCCCTTCAGGATCAGCGGCAGCTTCGTCAACGACCGAAGCCACGGTAGATCGTCCCAGGTCAGCGGGTTGCCGAAGATTTCCGCCCACTTCATCACTGCGCTGCGAAGATTGTCCTCGGGGTTCGCGCCGAGCAGCTCACGAAATCGTGGATCGGTGAAGTAGTTCGCCAGCCCGTGACCACGAAGTTGCGGAAAATTGGAGGTCGCGAGATCACGGGGCCGCCAGCCAGTCAGCCAGGTGTCGAGCGTCACCACGATCGCCTTGAAGCCGGCCCGCTCCGCTCTCTGGACCAGGCTCACCGCAAGCTCGCGGTCGGTCGGGGTGTAGAGCTGAAAAAAGCCCGGCGTGTTGCCGAACTCGGCCGCGACAACCTCCAACGGATCGACCATCAGCGTTGAGGCCACCATTGGCACACCGGTTTCAGCAGCAGCTCGGGCCGTCGCAATGTCACCATGTCCATTTTGGGCGCAGAGCCCAATTACGCCGATTGGAGCCATGAAGAGCGGCGTCGGAAGCTTCATGCCGAAGAGCTCAATCGAAAGATCGCGCTCCGTCGCCCCGACCAGCATGCGCGGCACCAGCCCCCATTTGCCGAATGCAGTGACGTTGGCGTCCTGCGTGCGCTCGTCCCCGCAGCCAGCAGCCACGTAGGAGACGATGCTCGCCGGCATCGCCTCGTGCGCCTTCGCTTCCAGTTCCTCGAACCGCATAGGTAGAGATGGCACAACACCGCTGAGGCCCGCAAAGTAGATCTGGTTTTGGTAGTCGCCGAAGTTGGGCATGGCTTCTTCTCCCGAGTAATGTCAGGTCGTCGGCGTTCGACAAATGATCCTTAAACTGCAGCCGGCGCGCAGCTTCCGGCGCCGAGTTGGAATCAATTCGTTGCCGGCACGGGATGCTGGCGCAGACCGTTGCCGATCCGATCGATGGCCCCGTCGGTCGACGGGACATGCCGCAGCGCGTTCAACGGCACGAAGTCATGAATTGTGCCGTTGTAGCCAACCGCGTCGACCTTCACGACGGAAGCTCGGGGTCGATCTGGGTGTCTGTAGCCGCATTCGGCGTTGCCACGGCTATTTGGCTCATGGGAGTTGCTCCTGTGAAAGCTACGAGCTTGCGATCTTCGTCTTGCGCCACGTGCGCACCGCTGACTTAAGCTTGGCCAGAGTCTGGCACTGATGATGCGCTTGGCCGGGTGGTATGACGTCATTGCACCGGATATTGTGAGGAGGGCTCGGGTATTCCACTCGCATTTAGATTTTAGGGGCTCACCGACGTGGCCCGTGACGGACCCAATCTAAAACTGCGGAAAACGCCATCGCAGGCGCGCTCGGCCTGGACGGTGGACGTGATCCTTCAGGCAGCGGCTCAGGTTTTGGAGGCTCGCGGCGAGGACGCGCTGACTACCAAGACCGTAGCCGAGCGCGCGGGGGTCTCGATCGGGACGCTCTACCAGTATTTTGACAACCGGGATGCCATCCTGATCGCGCTGGCGGAGCGCGAAGCGCAGCGCATCGGTGAACGCATGCGGGTGCTAATCGACCGACACCCGCAGAAGCAGGAAGACCCCGGCCGTGTGATGGTTAAGGCCCTCATCCGTTCAGACCTCGCGCGTCGCGGCGCGCGACGCCAGTTCGCATTGGTGGTCACCTTGACGGGCAGGAGCGGCGGTTCTTTGCTACGCAACGAGATTGCCGAGTTTTTGGGACAGACCTGGGGCCGGTCGGATGTAACAGGCGGATCGACTACAAATAGGGTTTACGCCTACGCCATGGTCAACGCGATTGTCGGGGTGTTGCAGGCTGCCGCCCTGGACAATTCTCCAGTTCTCAAAGAGCCTGCTCTCGAAGAGGCCTTATATCGCATCATCGCCACCCTGCACCCTTCAGGTCGGCAGCCGCGATGAAATTGTGCTTGGCGGAAGAAGCCTTCCTACCTCGCTATCCCCGAGGAAAGCTGCGGTCGCTACCGTGCTATGCCGGAGGCTTCCGCCGCTGGTTTTTTGCAAGTTTTGCATCCAGTTGTCCTGCGCAAGGGGTGCTCGCGACACTGTGGATGCCGCATCATTGCTGCTGAGTGTGGGGGCGCGACGGGAGATCTCGCATTCGCCTCACCCGGCGCTCGATGACGAACGCACGCGGTCCCGTCCTAACGACGTCCCATTTGCGGATGCCGCGACAACGTGCCGGCACGCTCCGGTGCGGGGAGATGCGAAAGAGCCGGCATGAAGATTGCGGCTAGTCCGACGCTGGTGGCGGGCTAACCAGCTGCGTAAGCGAAACGCCATGCACCCGCCGGACCCAGCGCCACAGGTGGCTTTGGTCCGCGAAACCTGTGCTGACCGCGATTTCGGCTAGCCCGGCCCGACCAGCACGCACGAGTTCCAGCGCGCGCTGCAACCGCAGATGCACGATGTAGCGGTGTGGGCTTACCCCGACAGATCGGCTGAAGACGCGAGAGAAGTGGAACGGGCTACGTCCCGCTATTTTTGCGAGCTCGGCCACCTCGATCGGCTCAGCAATGTTTGAGACGATGTAGTCTCTAAGTCGCGCCAGAACTTCCTCCCCCAAGGTGCCGCGCATTTTAAGCTGGGGTCGCGCTGTATGGCGCGCCACCAAACCGTTGATGAAGGTGCCGGCCAGCTCGTTCCAGAACAGCGGCCCATTGGGGTAGTTGCTCCGGCTCTCTGAAACCAGCGTGTGTGCAACCGTGAGGAGTTCTTGGTCGCAGCCGGCCAATCGCTCGATCAATTGAGCTTCGAGGGCGCAATCTTCTGCGGCGGCGAGAGCGAGATGCCGCGGATCGACGGCAATGAGAACGGCATCGACGCTGCCCTTGGCATCGGCAGCGCAGTCGATTCCCGCAGGACAGATCGCCAGTGAACCCGCGGGCGGCTCGTGTCGCAATGTTCGACCGCCGATGCGGCAGTCGAAACACGCTTGCGCCAATTGGAAGCAAATGAAGTGCTGTTGAACCGTCCCACTGAGATGGAGGCCATCTCGAAATCGAACGAAACGGATGGAAATCCCGCTTTCGCCGGGTGCGCTGCCGGCAACGATTGTCGTTGGAAGACTGCCATCCTCTTGCGCTAAAGCGAGCTCAATCTCGCGAGTCACCATGGCATAGCCTTCTAAAAGAGGTGTCCGTTGTGACTGGCGCACCCGCAATTGGTCCGGCCGTAAGGGCCGGCAACCAGATGGTCAATCGCTCCGCTCGCGCGTCGTTCGCAGAATGACAATGTCCTCGGGCGTGAGCCCGAACTGCAGCAGGCGCGCATCATCCACCGCCAACATGCATGTGAGGATGCGCTGCTTGGCTGCATCATCATGCGATCGCAGAAGAAGCCTGCGTACGAGACCGGAGCTCGGCATTGGCGAATTGCCTGGCAGCGGTGGCAGGCTCGGCTTGAAAAACTGAACCGTCATGAACACCACCTTTCCTACGCGACCGTGAAAGGCGCGCCACGGCTGGGCGCGGGATCGGCAGACGGAAAGGCAACGATTTGGGATCAATCGAACAGCATGCAAGGATGCGTCACGCATGCGTGATGAACGGTGATTGCGGCCCATCATCGCCATCGCGGATGCACAGACAGCGGAGCAAAACGCGGGCGGCCCCGCCTCCCGCGACCGGCGAAAACCCGGGCGATGAATTGGATCACCGCTGGTATACCGCCACCGCCCGACGCTCATGTCTGGCTGGCGAATTCCGGCGCTAACACCGTCCCGGCGCGGCGGCTGCAATGTCCGCACAGCTCGCCAGCAGGGTTCTAGCACGGCGAACGGGTGGACCAGCTCGTCGAAGCCGATAGTCCCAAGGGAGGCGGCTACCTGTGAGGCGCCAGGTCCCGGACGTGCCCCCCACTTCGGGCAGCCATCACTGACGTCGCGGGGGGATTTGAACGGCGTGACGGCAAAGCCTTGCGACGAAAAGCACCGGCAATACTGCAGATTAGCGCAAATTTTTCGACCGCCGCCGTGGCGGTGGCATTTGCTATCACGCGCTCACGGCTGCGCTGGACCCCCGCCCGTAAATTGAAGGCTAGAGCTCCCTGATGCAGCAATCGATAGCCATCGGGTCGGCGCGGCGCGTCCAAGCATCCGCGGCTGCCGATAGCCGACCATTGGCGATGCGGAACGCCTCGGTGTTCGCCATTCCCCGGCCTCCCCAACAATCCCTATGTTGGCAGGCGTCATTTCGGGTCTAGCTCAAGGGTCGCGATGGAACGCCTTTGCGTGGAGCCGGCTCGACCGGCTTTGCAAATGGCTTGCTAGCGCTCGTTTTCTAGCCGTCCCCGGCCGAGGTACGAAACTTCGACGATGAGAACCGTATTGTCGCAAGAGCAGGCGCGCCGCCGATTGGAAGCAATCATGTTTGCCGATGTGGTTGGCTATAGCCGCCTCACCGGTCAGGACGAGGTAGGCACGTGGCGGCGTCTGCGAAGCCTATTGCGTGACGTGGTTCGCCCCATGATCAGGACCTATGCTGGGCGGATCGTCAGGATCAAAGGCGACGGCATTTTGGTGGAGTTCCCGAGTGCGGTCGAGGCGGTGACCAGCGCCGTGGCGCTACAGCAAGCGATGGCGCAGAGGAACACCAATTTCGCCGACCTGCAACGTATTCATTTGCGCATCGGCATTAATCTCGGAGACGTGATCACCAATGACCAGGATGTCCACGGTGACGGTGTCAACATAGCATGCCGTCTCGAGCCACTCGCGGAGCCCGGGGGCATTTGCATCTCCGCCACGGTGTACGAGCACGTGCGCGCAAAGCTTCCCTATCCGTTCGAAAATCGCGGCGAGCAAACGCTTAAAAACATTGCTGTCCCGATACGGATTTTTGCGCTCGGACCCGAGATTATCGCCGGCCTGCCTCCCGACGACTTGCGACCGGATATCAGCAAAAGGTCTTGGCCCTCATATGTGGCCGCGCTTGTCGTGGCATGCTTGTGCGCGGCGGGGCTGTGGACGCTGTGGCAGCATCTTGCACCCGCCAGGGAAATTGGCGTCGAAGCCCGTGCACCGACCGCGTCCGCCGCCGAACCGAGGGCCTTGCCTAGCCTACCGGCCCAATCCATCGTGGTGCTACCGTTCACCGCCAGCGATTCGGAACAAGAATATTTTGCACACGGCATCACCGAGGATTTGACCACCGACTTGTCGCGCATACCCGGGTCCCTCGTGATCGCTCCGAGCACGGCCTTCACCTACAAGGGAAAGCCCACCGATGTTAGACAGGTTGGCCGCGAATTGTTGGTCCGCTATGCGGTGCAAGGCAACGTGCGCAGGGTTGCGGATGCCGTGCGCATCAACGCCCAGCTTGTCGACACCGCAAATGCGTCGCAGCTGTGGGCGGACCGTTTCAACGGCGAACTGGCGATGCTTGCGAAGGTGCAAGATCAGATCACACAGCGCATAGCGGGTGCGCTCCATGTAGTTCTTATCGACGCCGAGAGCCAACGCGCCTTACGCGAACGACCAACTAATCCGGAAGTCATCACTTTGACCATGCGCGGCTCGGCCTTGCTCAACAAGCAAGCGAGCCGCGAGAGCACTGAGCGGGCGCGTGAGCTCTTCGAGGCGGCTCTGCGGCTCAACGCTGAACATCTTCCGGCCCTCAATGGCCTGGCCCAAACCATGTTGGTGCAATGGCAGTCGACCTGGTACCCCCGTTCCAGCAAGGAACATCTTGCAGAACTCGATGCTGTCATGAAAAAGGCGTTAGCCGTTAAGCCGGACGACGCGATCGCCATCTACCATCGTGGCTACGTGTTGAAACGATTGCATCAAGACCTGCATCAAGCCTTGGCCGCTTTCGAACGCGCCATTGCCCTTGATCCCAATCTCGCGGTTGCCCATAACTACGTCGGTCAGATCAAGGTGTTTCTTGGCCGGGCCAACGAAGCTGCCGAGCACACGCTCAAGGCTATTCAGTTGAGCCCGCGCGATCCGCAGTTGGCGCTGTGGTACTACCAGCTGGCGCTCACCTACATCCATCAGCAGCGCTACGATGAGGCGGTGGAATGGGGGCGGCGCAGCGTCGAGGTCAATCCGAACCTGCGCTATCCCTATCGCATTCTCGCTGCGGCCCTGGCGCTATCGGGACAGCCTGACGAGGCTAAGTTGGTCGCTGCAGAAATGCTGCGTCGCTATCCCCGGGAGACCATCAGCTCGTTTCTGGTGCGTGAGCCTTGGCCTGACCCAGTCTATCGCCAGGGACAGAACCGTGAGGTTATGGGAATGCGGCTGGCAGGCATCCCAGAATGACGCACGCGATAACGAGGTGGTTCGCTGCGATCCGGTCATTGCCGGCAAATGCGTGACGGGGTGCGCACGCCCCCCAGCCCGTTGGGTTTTTCATCTTGGATTTTGCTCATCCGTTTGTTCCAGGCCTAGGTCCGTCTTTAGTCTGGCGCCGGCGCGTTGGCATCGAGGCTGTGCCAGCAATGATGAAGGGATGAGCGCATGATCCAGCTTCGATTAAACATCACCCGCGCTGAATGTGGGCATCGCTGGGGAGACAATGCCGAGCGACGCCTGCCAATACCCCCATAACTGCACCGGTGCGGAGCCAGCGGAAGCCTAAGAAGGGACCGTGTTGCGTCTTTTGCTATGGCGCGCCAGCGACCGTCTATCGTGGGGCCGTGTGGGATAGTGACAGTGCGGTGAGCACCCCCCGCAGAGACCGATCTGCCGTGCCAGATGCATCTAGTGTCCGCCGCAATAGCCGATCCATGATCTCAAAACCGAGCGCACGATAGCTTTCCATCTGCGACTCGCTGAAGAACTGGTCGCCCGTGGACTCATGCGGGAAGGCGGAATTGGCCAGAGCATAGCTACGTACGCCTGCGGAGCTCTCGGTTCCATGGTAGCAGGGCTTAATATAGAGAATAATGCCTTGCAGGCTGTCGGTTTCTAGCGCCTCGACGCCATCTGCTGCGGCGTAATCGATGATGCCGATGGCATAATATGCCGGTGCCGCATCGTGCACGGGCAGGGTTGCCTGTGCGGCCGGTAGCGCGTCGAGATGGTCGGGACTGTGCCGTGCCTTGAGTTTATCGAGCCCGTAGAAGTGTATTGGTACACCGAGATCGATTTGAATTTTGCGAACGGCGTTGCCGAGGTCCTCGAACTCAAAATCGGGATCGCAACCCGCATCGCTGACGACAATAAAACGACAACGCCTTCGCACCATCTCATAAAGGCCAAGATTTTCGAAGTGACCACCGTCTGAAAGATAAACGTACTTGTTGCTGTCGCTCGTCATGCCGAGCAACTCGGAGAAAAACGGCACCAGCGCATTCTTTGGACCATCGTACGTGTAAGTGCTCTTGCCGGCCCTCCCGGGGTTGCCCAGCCACCAGCCGAGCCGCACGTTGAACAGCGCCATCAGGAAAGCCAAGGGTGCGCTGGAGATGTAGCCCTGGTTAGGACTGGCCGCGGCCCCCGATACCGCGATGGCGGTTCCGAGAGAAATCGCCGCGCCATAGTCTTTGCTGGGGCGAAAACCCGTGATGGCACTGCCGCAATGCAATGGGCTGACGGTGAACGAAGCGGCTTTGCGTTCCTGCCAGTCGAGATGCTCGTGCGAGGAGGAGACATTCAGTGCGATGTTGACAAGGTGAAACGGTTGCCAGCCCTCCCTGCCGGAAGGCCACATCTCCCACATCGGTACATTGTCGTCCTGGTCGAAGTCGGTAAATGGATTAGGCCGCCGCTTTTCCTGGTTGGAGGCGCCAAGAAACATGCGGATGAGCCGATTGCGGTAAAGGGCATGCAGTGAAAATCTGTTGATGTTGATGTTTCTGGATGAAATCCAGCCGACAAGGATCACGACAAACAGGGCGACGAAGAAATTCCACGACGCGCCTTCGCAGGGGTTGGGTGGGCAATTTTCTTCCTGGCAGCGCGCACACTCCGCAATCGATTTTCCAAGGATGAGGTGATCAATCAGCGCAGAAATACCCACGATCAGTACCACCAAGAGCACTACGGCGACGATAGATAATGTGGTGTGGGCCGTGCGCGTTTTTCGATCCATTTTCGGGTCCAAATGCGCCGGCGTGCGGCCACTCCTGGCAATGACCGCCGCTATTGCCCCGATGAGATAGAGAAGGCCGATCAAGATCAGGCCTTTCCATGGATGCTCCGAGAGGAATTCGCCGGCCCGCAGTGTGATATCGGTGCTGATATAGGCGAGGTGGATGACCAGCAGCCATATTACGCCCGCGAGCAATGCCAACCCGGCCGCACGGCCCAGCCACTCGCGATCGTCGTCGGAGTAGGACTCCTCGCTGGTCAAGCCGACGAAAATCATCTCTGCCACCAGCTGCGCCAACAGCATCAAGGGCACTCCGAGATACAGCAACGCGAGCAGCCGGCGGGGGACGGCCGCTCCCGTGGTTTCACCGCCCCAGGCATCCAAAAAGATCAGCCTTTCGATGGCCTCACTGCTGTTGAGAAACAAGTACGCAATCGCCATCACCAGGGCGCCGTACACCGCACCGCTCAGCGTCCAGCGCCAAAAGTTTCCGCCGAGGATCGGTTCCCGTTTCAGCCCAGCATGTTCGCTTGCCGGACCGAAGCGCTTCCAGATCCTGCGTGCCGTATCAGGCCAAGATCTGATCCAGCTGATGGCGTAGCTCAAGGCATAGATACAGATGCCGAGGAGGGCAGCCGCTAGGAACCAATAGCGCGACGGCTGCACGACTGAGTTGGAAAGGGAAATGTCGAGTATCGGATACTTCGCCAGCAACTTTTGGCGGTACTCGTCCTTATGCACGATGCTCACCGCCAAAAACAACGTGAAGGCAAATGCGGCTATGCCCGACGGAAGCAGACCCCAAACCAGGAAGTCGAATTCGGTTGCCTCATTCGCCTCGCGCATCCCACCGCGCGTCCGGCTCGGGCGGTTGCGCAGCGTAAACGTGAAAGCACCGACCAGAAACACCAGCCAGACCAGCAAAGGGATCCACCATTGCCTGACCCACTCCTGCTGCCATTCGAAGAATACGCCGAGAGCCACCAGCTTCATGACGATAAGGACGGCGCACAGCACGGGTAGAAGAACCAGCCAATTCAACAGCAGATTGCGCAACGCAATGGCGACGCCGGCCATGGTATCGCCGCTGAGACCGAGCGTCGGCGTCAGAAAATTGCTGTGCACGCGCAGCCATCTGAGGGGCGCCGCCTGTTCGCCCGGGTCCTGATCACGACCCGCGGGACGGACGAGATCCTGCCACACTTGCCGATAGCCGGCGCGAAGCACCCAGGCCGAGAACCAGGCGCCGATATAACCACCCCCCGAAACGGTCGAAAGATAGTTGAACTCTGCAAGCAGAGACTTGCGTGCGCGCTGATCCGCATCGGCCGCGTGGCGGGGGTGCCTCGCCAATGCCTGTAAGATGCCGAGGGCAAAGGATGCACTTCGGATGCCTCCGCCCGAAAGGCAGAGCGCCGTGCGACCGCTTGCCTCGACGCCACCCAGCAACCAGCGATAAACGCCCGGGCTGACGTCTCTCAGCCCGTCCCGACCCAGCTTGTGCTGCTGTTCTGAACGGTCGTGGAAGCTCTTGGCAGTTTGGATCAAAAGCTGGTCCGGCTCGGCGCCATGAATCTTCCAGGCCTCATCGAGGAGGACCTCGCTCGCAGACAGGGGATGATCGAGCTGCTGGCCTTGCAAAAGGCGGCGCACGACCAGCGCGGCAGCGAGCAGGAGGAGCCCGACACCCAGGAGCAAGATCGCTTGGTAGACGTTGTCGGCCAGAATTTCGCGCACACGTGCGGGCACAAGCAGCCATTCCAGCGCGCTCGTGGGGAAGGGTGGCTCCAGACGGAAGATCGTGAGAATGCGGGGCAGCAGTCCAACGAAGATCAGGATCAGCGAAAATCTGACTAGGCGCCAGGGTATCGGAGGCATGCGAGCATTCTTCCCTTCTCGACAGCAACAGACTTGGGCAGCTTGCTCGCCCGCAGGGCGGGCCAGCCAAATCGGCAACCGTTGTTGGCGCTCAATTGGGAGACAGTGGCACCGGCCCGCTTCACAGCACGCGCCCGCAACGACGAAAAAATCGACAAGGCCCGCATGGGGCCGCGCTATAGCCTGTGAACGGCTACCGCTGCGTTAGGTCCTGCTCAAAACAATTCTATCAAACATACTCGGCTTGGCATTTGATCGTGACAAAACGGACACGGACGAAATTTGCCTTGTTGGCCGTCCATCTGGACAGGCGAACAAGTGCGGTAATTGCATTTGTGCGCCCGGCGTCCACAAAGCACCAATATTTTCCCTGGCGCCGCAGGGTATTGTCATGCCGCAAAGGCGCGTCAATCGCGCCAAGGCAACCACAATATGTGCACGGAAAAACGTCGCTGCTGCAGAGCAGCACGAGAATTCGCCGAGCATGGACGACCGTCCTTTTCCGACCGCTGATGGCCCTGGCGGTCGTTCCAACGGCGGCGCTATCCGCCGCGCTCGTCTCGGAGCTTGCTTCGCCGGATCTTACCGGCCTCATCGCGCGGCAGGGTCACGAACTCGTAGCCGCGCGGCAGTTTGTAGCTCGCCAGGTGCCGCCGTAGATGGGCGTCCAGGTCCTCCAACGGAGGCGGTGCGTCCGCGTTGACCGGCTCGACCAGCGCATGAACGCGCCGGCCCAGGTCATCGTCCTTGAGGCCGATCACCGCCGCATCGCGCACGCCCGGATGCTGGGTTAAGATCGCCTCCACCTCAGCCGGCACGACGTTGGCACCGCCGGTGATAATTAGGTCCACGCGCCGGTCGGCCAGGAACAGATAACCGTCGGCATCGACGTAGCCGAGGTCCCCGACGCTGGCGAAGTCGCCATCTACCGTCTCGACCGGCTTGGCACCGAGGTAACTGTAGTCTGCCGGCGCACCCCTAAAGCGCGTGAAGACTTCGCCGACCTCCCCCGCCGGCAACGGCCGGCGCTGCTCGTCCAGGATGCGGATTTCGGTGGCAAAGCCCTTGCCGACGCTGCCCGGCTTTTGCAGCCATTCGCGGCCATTGATCACCGTGACGCCGGTGGCCTCGGTCGCCCCCCACAGTTCGTTCACCTTTTCCGCGCCGATGCGCTCAATCCAGCCGCGCTTGACCCAGTCTGGGCAAGGCGCCGCCAGGTGCCAAAGACTGCGCACGCTGGAAAGATCCGCCGCCTCCAGGTTCTTGCTGCGCAGCATGCGCAGCATCATGGTCGGCACCAGGTTCAGAACCGTCGGGCGATGCCTCGCGATCGTGGCCAAGCACTGATCCGCGTCGAACTTTTCGTTGAGCACCGCGCAGCCGCCGACGAACAGGATCCGCTGCGTGAATGTGAAGGCTTGGTTGTGGTAGAGCGGCCCTGGCGAGTACAGCCGGTCGCCCGCATTGAGCCCCATAATGGGGAACGGATTTGCCGCCGGCGCATAGGCAAACGCGCTGGGCGTGACGATCAGCTTGGGTTTGCCGGTCGAGCCGCCCGAAGCGATTGCCTTCTGCGGCTGCGGCACCGCATCGGGCGGCGGCGTCGCCGGGTAGGATTCCAGCGCTCGCATTTGCGCGCGCGTGATGCCATTGACGTCCTGAGTATCACTCAGCACCGCCGCAGGTTCCGCCAGCGCCATCAGCTGATCGCGTTCTGCAACCGGCATGCGGTAGCTGACCGGCATCGGGCAGGCGCCCAGCTTGTAGGTGGCCAGCGTGCCGACCACATGCTCCTGGCCGTTGGGCAGATTGATCGCCACAAAAGACCTCTGCTTCACCGCCGCCTCGGCCAACCGGTGCGCCAACCGGTTCGCCCATTCTTCCAGGTTGAGCCAGGTCAGGGTATCGGCGCTGCCATCCTGCCGCTCCACGATCAGCGCGATTTCTTTCGGCTGCTGCCGCGCCAGCTGCGTCAAGCGGCGTCCGGGCGTCAACAATTCTACCTGCTGCGACATGGCAAGCTCCTTGCGCTCGAACGCGGTCCCGACGGCTCATCGTAGAGCCGATGGGAAATTGGCAGATAGGAAATTGGCCCCGATGGGAAATTGGCCCGATGGGAAATTGCTTTGTCACGGCGGTTACTCGTCGCAACCGAACACACCCGCGGGCTTAGCGCGTCAGAGGCGGCCCGTGAAGCGGCAGCGGTTCTGGCAGTTACCGGTCACTGCGCAACCCAACTATCAGCGTTGCCACGATCTTGGCCACGATCTTGGCCACGATCTCGGCCACGGTCTTGGCCACGATCTCGCCTTAGTCGGTTCCCACCTGAGTGTTGCCGGCCGCGGGAGGTCGGCATTTCACGAGCAGGAGTGGCGTAGTGGCTCAAAAAGTGCACGTAGGAATTGTGCTCGACCGTTCAGGCTCAATGGAGGACTGCCGCACCGACGCCATCGGCGCCGTCAACAGCTATTTGCGCCAAGTGAGGGACGACAAAGACATGGAGGCTGCCATTAGCCTCATCACCTTCGACTCCCAGTCCATCGACGTCATCCGCGACAAGGCACCGGCGGGGAGCTGCGCCGAACTCGCGGCAAGCGAGTATCAGCCGCGCGCATCGACGCCTCTGCTCGATGCCGTCGGTCACGGCGTGGCCCTGCTCGATAAACGCAAGGGGGCGGGCGAGCGCTGCATCTTGGCCATCATGACAGATGGGCGCGAGAACGCCTCGCGCGAATACAGCAAGGAGACGGTCAAGGCGCTGCTCGACCGCAAGCAGAAGGAGGAAGGCTGGCTGGTGCTTTACCTGGGCGCGGACCATGACGCCTGGGCGCAGGCGCACGCCATGGGATTGTACGCCGGCAACGTTGCCGGCTTCGACAAGCAAGCGGTAGGGGTCAGCATGGCGGCCATCGGCGCGCGTTCCAAGCGCTATGCCATGGCGAACGACGCGGCCGACGAGGCCCAATCGGGCGGCTTCACGGACGGCGAGCGCGCTGGCATGCGTCGGACGCGAAAACGTTGACGGGGCCATAGGCGCCGATAACGGGTGGATCCGCCGACGGCCGCTTGCCCGTTCCAGCCAGGGCGGCCCCGGTTCGGACTCAACGGGTCGGACTTAACGGGTCGGGCTAACTTAACGGGTCGGGCTAACATGAGATCCCGGGGTTGGAACCAGCGGTTCAACCCCGGGTTCGGTGTCGGGCCCACGGGGCTTGTCGGAAAGCCCCCGTCGACGGCCTACTTGCCGCCAAGAGCCTTGCAATCCGGCGTCTCGCGTGACGGCAGACCCATCGCCCGGAAGGCTTCGGGCGTCATGCCGAGCGTCTGGGTGACATTGTCAACACGACCCACCATCTTGTTCGATAGCGAGCCGTCGGCGTTTGCCGTCACTTCGTTGATGAAAACCGAGCCGCTGGCCTGACGGTTCTCGTTGAGCGTGACGACACCCAATGGCGTCGGCAGCTTCAGTTTGGACAGCGCGGCGCGGAATTTCACCTGGTTGTCGCTGAGGTCGCCCTTGACCTCATTCAAGCCGGCGATCATGGCCAGCGTTGCCACATGGTAGCCGATGCCAAACAGCGACGGCGAGGGGAACCTCTGGTCGGCAGGGAACGCGTCCTGGTAGGCCTTGACGTAGCTTGTCCACTCCGGCGCTGGGTTGTCAGCGGCGAACGGACCCGACGTCGGGGTGCCGACGAGGGCATCCTTGGCTTTACCCTTGGAGCTCAGCACGGTCTGGTCGGCCATGATGGTGCCGCCGATCAGATTGGCTTTGCCACCAGCCTGCTGGTACTGGTTGAGGAAGTTGATGGCATCCGTACCGCCGACGCCGAGGTAGATGGCGTCGACATTGTCGGGCAACTTGGCGATCACACCCCCAAAATCACCCGAGCCGAGCGGGACCCAGAGGCGCTCCACGATTTCGCCGCCAGCCTTGCAGAAGTCGACCGCAAAGCCGAGGAAGTTCGTGTAGCCGAATGAATAGTCGGCGGAGATGGTGGCAACGCGCTTCCAGCCCTTCTTGTTGACGACGTAGGCACCGAGGCCCGAACCCCACTGCGCGCCGTCCAGATTGAAGCGGAAGAAGTTCGGCGACGGGTCGACCCAGGTCGTCTCCAAGGCGCCGGAAATCCCATTGATTACCGTCTTGTCTGGGATGGTTTTGGAGTAGTCGCGCATGGCGATGCCTTCCGAACCGGAAAGCGGGCCGACGATGATGTCGACCTTGTCCTGTTCGATAAGTTTGCGCGCCATTCGCGTCGTGGTGGCAGGCGTGGTGTCGGTGGCGGCAACGACCGTCTCGATCTTCTTGCCTCCGGCCTTGCCGCCGGCCAGCTTGAGCGCCAATTCGACGTTGCGCACGCCGTCCGCGCCGCCCGCCGCAAACGCCCCCTCGAGGGCAACCAGGATGCCGACTTTGATCGTGTCTTGCGCCGCGGCTGCGCCAGGCAGCATCAACGCCAAGGCGGCCGTCGCCCCGATTAGTCCCTTCATGCGGATCCTCCCAAGGATTGATGATTATACGTGGCTCGTTAGACCACCGCTTGGCGCCCGCCAGCTGAGCTGCCGCGGACGTCCATTCACCTCTCGCCTCTAGCTCGCACCAACACTTAATTACATCACAGGGGCGCCAAACAGCCAACCGCGCCGAGCCTCGGCCGTCGGCTTTTTTTGCCCGCGGCTGGACCTTGGTCCCTTGCCGAGCGCGGTCGCCTTGTCGTGGTCGACGACATCGGCCTTGCCGGGCGTTAAGCACTTTTTCACGGCGCAACTGCGGCCGCTTGCCAGGCGAGCCCAATCCAATATAGTCGTGGCTAAACAGCGTCAACGACTGCTGTGGGAGGAGGATGTGTGACGCCGTGGCGGTGCCCCACGGCGCAATCGGACGCTTCTACCCCTCCTCTATCGCCCGCACGATACGGTGGCACTCCATCAAAATTGGCGGCATCGGCATTGGCGGCATCGGCATGGCGGCGCCAAAGAGCGCGCGCAGCCGTGGCGGCAATCGGCCTCGATTTGGCTTTTCCGATCAGGCAAGATGTTCGTGCCGCGTGATCACCAATTGCCGGCCGGCGCTCTTGGCGCGAGGCGCCGATCGCCTCCTGCCAATGAACCATAAATTTGCTTCCAACGTGCCCAAATCGGTGAAATCATTAGACTGTCTGGTACGGCCGGAAGGACTATTACCTCGAACAAGCATGTGGCAACTGCTGGTAGCATGGGCACCTTGCAGAACCTCAGCACGCGCCATCCGATCTGGACCGTCGTGGTCCTCGTGCTCATCGTCGGTCTGGTCTGGCTGATCGTTGCACCGTGGCCGCCGGGTCTCGAGCAGGCCCTGGGCCGCAAGCGGATCTTTCTCAATGCGATCCTGTCGGGCATTACGCTCGGTGCGCTCTATTTTCTGGTCGCGTCTGGCTTCACGCTGGTGTTCGGCCTGATGCGCAATGTCAACCTCGCCCATGGTTCGCTTTACCTTCTGGGCGGCTACATCGGTTACGGTACGGTTGACGTCACCGGCTACTGGCTCCTCGCCTTTCCGGTCGTCTTCATTCTGATCGGCGCGCTCGGCCTGCTGCTGCAGCATCAAGTGTTTCGGCGCATGGAGGGGCAGGAATTGCGCCAAACGCTCGTCACCATCGGTATATCAATCGTGCTGGCCGACCTGATGCTGTGGTACTGGGGTGGCCAGAGCTATCAGGTGCTCTCGCCGGACTGGCTCAGTGGCCCGATGACGCTGCCGCTGATCAGCTCGATCCGTGCCGACGGTGAAGCGGTGTACCTGTCCTACCCGCGGGTCCGCATCGCGATCCTGATCGCCGCCATCGTGATCGGCTTGGCCATGTGGTTGGCGCTCAACCGCTCGCGGCTTGGCATGCTGATCCGGGCCGGCGTCGACGATCGCGACATCCTGGCGGCATCCGGCGTGCGCATCCAGTACGTGTTCCTGGCAGTGTTCGCCTTCGGTGCCGGTATGGCCGGAATGGCTGGCCTGGTTGGCGGCACCTTCCAGTCGCTGTCGCCGGGCGAAGACACGCGCTTCCTGCTGGCTTCGCTCGTGGTGGTGATCGTGGGTGGTATGGGCTCGATCCCGGGGGCCGCGCTCGGCGCCGTCATCATCGGCCTTTCCGAGCAGATCGGCCTTGTCTACGCGCCCACCTATTCGGTGGTCTTCACGTTCCTGATCATGGCTGCCGTCCTTGCGTTCCGGCCGCAGGGCCTGCTTGGGGCCCAGCACTGACATGGCACACGTCCTGCCCGCAACCGCACCTGAAAGGCTGATGGTGCTGGAGCGGATCCCGGCACCGGTCTGGGGGATCGGCCTGGTGCTGCTGGCGATGCCGGCCTTGGCCAGCAACTTCGTGCTGTTCCAGATTTTCGGCTGGAGCTTCGTCCTGGGCACGATCGCCCTGTCGCTGATGGTGCTGGCCGGCTATGGCGGGATGGTGAGCCTGATCCAGATGACGGTGGCGGGGCTCGCCGGCTACGTGGTGGCGATCCTCGGCAGCAGCGGCGTGCCGCAGATCAGCTTGGGCTGGCCGTGGTGGCTCAATATCCCACTGGCGATCCTGATCGCGACCCTGTTTGGAACGCTGGTCGGCACGCTCGCGGTCAGGACCGAGGGCATCTACACGATCATGATCACGCTGGCGATCGCCGCGGCGTTTTTCTACTTCAGCCGCCAGAACTATGTGATCTTCAACGGCTACACGGGTTTCAACAAGGTCTTCCCGCCGGCCCTGTTTGGCATCGACTGGCGCCAGCCGGTGCCGTTCTATTATCTGACGCTCGGCTGCGCCACGCTCTCTTATTTGGCGGTCGTGTGGATGGCGCGAACGCCGTTCGGGCTGGCGCTGCAAGGCGTGCGCGACAACCCCCGGCGCATGAGCGCGCTCGGCTTTTCGGTCACCGCCCATCGCGTTCTCGCCTATTCGTTCGCGAGCGTAATTGCGGCCGTCGGCGGCATCCTTCTGGTCTGGCAGAATGCCCAGGTCGTGCCCGGAACGGCCGGCATTCCGCAGGTGATCGACATTCTGGTGATTGCCGTCGTTGGCGGTCTCAAACACCCGATCGGACCCTTCATCGGGGCGCTGATTTACGCGCTGCTCAGCATGTTCTCGTCCGACATTCTGCTGGCGTTTGGGATGTCCGGAGAGCGGTTCAAGCTGGTCGTTGGCTTGGGTTTTCTAGCGGTGGTGTTCTTCTCCCCCGATGGCGTGCTCGGGCTCTGGCAGCGCTGGCAGGCGCGCATGCAGCGCCGCAGCCGCGACTTAAGACCGGGCGGGGAGGTGGCGCCATGATGCCCGCCGCCGCCGGACGCTTGCACACGGCCGGATCGGCCAACGCGCTGGAGCTGCGCGGCGTCACGCGCATGTTCGGCGCGCTCGCCGCACTGACCGACGTCACGATCAACGTAGGTCCCGGCGAGCGCCGCGCCGTGCTCGGCTCCAACGGCGCCGGCAAGACCACGTTGTTCAACTGCATCACCGGCGACTTTCCGCCGACCTCGGGCACCATTCGCTTCTTCGGCGAGGACGTGACCCATTTTCCCCCGCACGAGCGCATCCGTCGCGGCCTGCGTCGCACCTACCAGATTTCGGCGCTGTTCGCCGGCCTGTCGGTGCTCGACAACGTCTATCTGGCCTGCCGCGGCGTCTCGCGCGGGCGCTTTTCGTTGCTCCGCCCGCGCACCGGCGACGCCCTGCTGCAGTCGGCAGAGAGCCTGATCGAGGCCGTGCACCTTGAGGCCGTGCGCGAGCGACTGGTTGGGGAGCTGAGCCACGGCCAGCAGCGCCAACTCGAGATCGCCCTGGCGCTGGCCGGCGCACCGCGTTTCATCCTGTTCGACGAGCCTGCCGCTGGGCTGTCGCCCAAAGAGCGGGCGGAGCTGATCGAGATCCTGACCTCGATGCCGAAGCACATCGGCTTCATCATCATCGAGCACGACATGGATGTGGCCCTACGCGTGGTCGAGAGCGTGACCATGCTGCACAACGGCCGCATCTTCAAGGAGGGCCCGCCCGAGGAAATCGAGTCCGACGACGAGGTGCAGGAGCTTTACCTCGGAGGCGGCCATGGCTGACCGCTTCGTCGCCCGCGCCAGCGGCACGCCGCTGCTGGAGATCAAGAACCTCAATGTCTTCTACGGCCGTTCGCACGCGCTGCAGGGGGTCGATCTCACGTTGCGACAGGGCGCGCTCTCGGTGGTCGGGCGCAACGGCATGGGCAAGACCACGCTGTGCAACGCCATCATGGGGCTGGTGCGCGCGTCCAGTGGCTCGATCCGGTTTGGCGGCGAGGAGTTGATCGGGCGGGCGCCGGCCGACATCGCGCGGCTCGGTATCGGCTACGTGCCGCAGGGCCGCCGCCTGTGGCGCTCACTGACCGTGGATGAGCACCTGCGGATCGTCGCCGGCGAGCGCCGCGGCGCCTGGACCATCGAGCGCATCTACGACACTTTTCCGCGGCTGGCGCAGCGCAAGTCTAATGCCGGCTCGCAGCTCTCGGGCGGCGAGCAGCAGATGGTGGCGATTTCGCGGGCGCTGCTGCTCAATCCGCGCCTGCTGGTGATGGACGAGCCGACCGAGGGTCTGGCCCCCGTGATCGTCGCCCAGGTCGACGACATCCTGGTCCGCCTTGCCGAGGATGGCGACATCGCCGTGCTGCTCATCGAGCAGAAGATCGGGGTGGCCACCGAGGTTGCCGAGGCCGTCGCCATCATGGTCAACGGCCGTGTCAACCGGCTGATCGAATCGCGCGAGCTCGCCGCCGACCGCGAGCTGCAGGAGCGCCTGCTTGGCGTCGGCCGCCACGGCCATGAGGGCGTCGCCGACCACGGCCGGGCTGCCGGGGTTAGCCTAGCTGGGGCACCGACGAACGCGGCCCCGGCGGGACCCGTCCGCATCTATATGTCGAACCCGAAGCCGCCGACGCGCTGGTCGCAGCCGGTGCCGGCGGCCCAGATCGAGGCGCAGGCGCGCACCGCCTCGGCGGCGGCGCGGCGCCTCGCCGAGCTGCCGCAGCGCACGAGCGGTTTGCCGTCGCTGGCCGGCAGCGATCCCTTTGTCGTGGTGGCGGGCACGCTCGACACCAAGGGCGACGAATTGCGCCTGATCCGCGATCTTTTGAAGGAGGCCGGCCTGCGCACGCGCCTGGTGGATCTCTCTACCAGCGGCAAACCTTCGGGCGCCGACGTGCCGCCCTTCGAGGTCGCGCTCAATCACCCGCGCGGCGCCGTCGGCCTGTTCAGCGGTGACCGCGGCACATCGGTGGCCGCCATGGCACTGGCGTTCGAGGCCTGGATCAAGCGCCAGACCGCCGTTGCCGGCATCATCTCGGCCGGCGGTTCGGGCGGCACGGCGATGGCGGCGCCCGCCATGCGCGCGCTGCCGATCGGTGTGCCCAAGGTGTTGATCTCGACCGTGGCATCGGGCAACGTCGGTGCCTACGTCGGCCCGTCCGACATCATGATGATGTACTCGGTCACCGACGTTGAGGGGCTCAACTCCATTTCGCGTCAGGTGCTTGCCAATGGCGCGCAGGCGATGGCGGGAATGGTCAAGCAGCGCCTCGCCGAGGCGCGCGCCGGGGGCCAGCGCCGGGTGGCGGAGGGCTTACCCGCCGTCGGCCTCACCATGTTCGGCGTCACCACCCCTTGCGTGCAAAAGGTCACCGCCCAGCTCAAGGACGAGTACGACTGCCTCGTGTTCCACGCCACCGGCATCGGCGGCCGGTCCATGGAGAAATTGGTCGAATCGCAGCTGCTGTCGGGAGTGATCGACGTCACCACCACCGAAATCTGCGACCTGCTGCTGGGCGGCATCTTTCCCGCCAGCGAGGATCGCTTCGGCGCCATCATCCGTGCGCGGTTGCCCTATGTCGGCTCGGTTGGGGCGCTCGACATGGTGAACTTCGGTGCGCCCGAGACGGTCCCTGAGCGCTACAAGGGCCGCACCTTGTACCCGCACAATCCGCAGGTGACGCTCATGCGCACCACGGTGGAGGAGAACGACCGCATGGGCCGCTGGATCGGCGAGCGGCTGAACCGGATGGAGGCGCCGGTGCGTTTCCTGCTGCCGGAGGGCGGCGTCTCCGCGCTCGACGCGCCGGGCCAGCCCTTCCACGATGCCGCCGCCGATGCTGCCCTCATCAAGGCGCTGGAAGAGACCGTGCGGCGCACCTCGAGCCGGCAACTCGTGCGCCTGCCCTATCACATCAATGATGCGCCGTTCGCTGCGGCCCTGGTCGATGCGTTCCGCGTCCTCCACGGCAACGGCCGGCTGCGCCGCAGGGCAGGGGGACGCTGAGCCATGCCGCGCTTCCAGCGATCCGTCCTGCTCGACAAGTTCAAGGCCATGGTGGCGCGTGGCGAGCCCATCGTCGGCGGCGGCGCCGGCACCGGCCTTTCCGCCAAGTGCCAGGAGGCCGGCGGCATCGATCTCATTGTGATCTACAACTCGGGCCGCTACCGCATGGCCGGCCGCGGGTCGCTCGCCGGGCTGATGGCCTATGGGGATGCCAACCAGATCGTCGTCGAGATGGCGGCCGAGGTGCTGCCCGTGGTCAGGCGCACCCCGGTGCTGGCCGGCGTCAACGGCACCGACCCGTTCCGCCTGATGGACGTCTTCCTCGACCAGCTCAAGAGCATGGGCTTTGCGGGTGTGCAGAACTTCCCCACCGTCGGCATCATCGACGGCACCTTCCGTGCCAACCTCGAGGAAACCGGCATGTCCTACGGGCTGGAGGTCGACATGATCGCCGCCGCCCACGCCAAGGACCTGCTGACCACCCCTTATGTGTTCAGCGCGGACGAGGCCATGGCCATGGCCAAGGCCGGCGCCGACATCGTCGTCTGTCACCTGGGGCTGACCACCGGAGGCTCGATCGGCGCGGAGACCGCGCTCAAGCTGCAAGACTGCCCCGCCAAGGTCGATGCCTGGGCGGAGGCCGCCTTGAAGGTGCGGCGCGACGTCATCGTGCTGGTACACGGCGGCCCGGTGTCGAGCCCGGGCGATGCCTCCTTCATCATAAACCATACCAGGAACTGCCACGGCTTTTATGGTGCGTCATCAATGGAGCGCCTGCCCACCGAGGTGGCGCTCACCGAGCAGACACGCCAATTCAAGGCGATTGGCCGTCAACGAGGGTGAGGAGCGACTGGCGGGCGGGCCCGGCGGCGGGCTCGCGCGATTGGAGTGAGTGGAAATGACTGCACAACTGATCGGGGCCATTATCCTGTGGCTGATCGTGGCGATCATCGCCATTGCGATCGTCGTCTATCTGGTCAACTGGCTGTATCGGCGCTCCTCCAAGGAGGTGTCGTTCGTGCGCACCGGCCTGATGGGGGAACGGGTGGTGATCAACGGCGGTGCCTTCGTGCTGCCGATCATCCACGACATCACGCCCGTCAACATGAATGTGCTGCAGATGAGTGTCGCGCGCGCCAAGGACGACGCGCTCATCACCAAGGACCGCATGCGGGTCGATATCGACGCCGACTTCTACGTGCGCGTCGCTCCCACCAAGGAAGCCGTGTCGCTCGCCGCCGCGACGCTGGGCCGGCGCACCATGGAGCAGGAGCGCCTGCACGCGCTGCTGTCCGGCAAGTTCGTGTCGGCGCTGCGCTCGGTCGCCTCCGAAATGAGCATGGTGGAGATGCACGAGCAGCGGGGCACCTACCTGCAGCGTGTCAAAGCCGCCGCGTCGGAGGCATTGGCGCAAAACGGCCTCGAGCTCGAGACCGTGGCGCTCACCGACCTCGACCAGACCGATCTGCAGTTCTTCAATCCCTCCAATCGCTTCGATGCGGAAGGCTTGACCAGGCTGATCGGTGAGATCGAGGACCGGCGCAAGCTCAGGAACGACATCGAACAGGACTCGATGATCCGCATCCGCAGCCGCAACCTGGAGGCCGAGAAGCAGGCGCTCGACATTGAGCGCGAGAGCGAGGCCGCCCGCCTCAACCAGGAGCGCGACGTGGAGGTGAGCCGCGCCATCCAGCGCGCCGAGCTGGCGCGCGAACGGGCGCTGCGCGACACCGAGGCCGAGCGCGCCCAAATCGCCGCCCGCGAGGAGATCGAGAAGACGCGTATCGCCAACGAGAAGGCGATCAGCGAGGCCCGCATTGCCTCCGAGCGCGAGATCCGCCAGCGCGAGATCGAGCGCCAGCGCGCCGTCGAGGAGGCCGAGATCGCCGCCCGCGAGCAGGTCGAGAAGGCCAGGATCGCCCAGGAGCGGATTCTCACCGAAGCCCGCATTGCCAAGGACGAGGACACTCAGCGCCGCGAGATCGATCGCACCCGCGCCGTCGAGCAGGCCGACATCGCCGCGCGCGAGGCCACCGCCAAGGCACGCATCGCGCAGGAGCTGGCCGTCAACGCCGAGCGCATCGCCTCCGAGCAGAACGTGCGCAACCTCGAGATCGAGCGCAATCGCGCGCTGGAGGAAGCCGAGATCGCCTCGGGCCGCGCCATCGAGGCCGCCCGCATTGCCCGTGAGAAGACGATCGCGGCCGAACGCATTGCCTACGAGCAGGAAACGCACGTGCTGGAGCTAGCGCGCAACCGCGTGTTGGAAGAAAGTACCATCCAGAACCGCGAGAAGGTTGAGGCGGCGCGCATCGCCCAGGAGGAGAGCACGCGCGCGCTCGAGATCGCCCGCAACAAGGCGCTGGAGGAAGCCGACATCGCCGCCCGCGAGGCCGTAGAGACGGCGCGCATCGCCCAGGACAAGAACATCGCTGCCGCCCGCATCGCCAGCGAGGAAGCGATCCGCGCCCGCGAGATCGAGCGCAGCAAGGCGGTGGAGGCGGCGGACATCCTCGCCCGGCAGGCGATCGAGAGCGCCCGCATCACCCAAGACGGCAAGATTGCCACCGAGCGCATCGCCCGCGATGAGGTCGTGCGTCAGCTCGAGATCGAGCGCAACCGCACCGTCGACGCCGCCGAGATCAAGGCGCGCGAGGTCATAGAGGCTGCCCGCATCGCCCAGGAGAGCGCGGTGCTTGCCGCGCGCATCGCCGCCGAGCAGGAGACCAAGACGCTTTCGATCGCCCAGAGCGAGGCGATTGACGCCGCCGAGATCAAAAAGCGCGATGCGGTGGAGCGCGCACGCATCGCCACCGAGCTGGAGCTGGAAAAGGCGCGCATCGCCTCGCAGCGAAGCCGCGAGGTGCTCGAAATCGACCAGAAAAAGGAGGTCGAGATCGCCGAGGAGCAGCGCACCATCGAGGTGGCCAGCAAGCGGGTGGAGCGCAGCGAGGCCGACCGGCAGGTCCGCCAGGCCGAGATCGTCGCCCGTCAGGAGGTCGACAAGACCGAGGTTGCCCGCGACCAGGCCGTGGAGACCGCCAGGGTGGCCCGGCGGCGCGCGCTGGAGCAGATCGAGTTGGCGCGCGCTCAGGCGCTGCAGGAGGCCGAAATTGCCTCGCGCGAGGAAATTGAGCGGGCACGCATTGCCTCCGAGCGCGGGCTCGACGAAGCCCGGGTCGGCCGCGAGCTAACGCTGCGCAAGCTCGAGGTCGGCCGCGAGCGCGACGTGGAAATGGCGCTGATGGAGAAGGCCATCGCCGTCTACCAGAAGTCGCTGGAGGAATCCCAGGCCAAGGTGGAAGCCGAGGCCCAGCGGGCGCGCGCGGCCGAGGCCGAGGAGCGCGTCACCACGGCGCGCGACAGCGAGGCGGCCAGGCGCCGCACCTCCGTCGAGGTGATGCTGGCGCAGAAGGATGCCGAGGAGAAACGCATTGCCGCGCAGGCCGAGCAGGTGCGCGCCGCGGTGGCGGCGGAGGCGCAAAAGCTGCTCTACGAGGCCGAGAACGTGCTAACCGACGAGGCCCGCTACGGCCTCTTCCGCCGCCGTCTGCTTGACCGCATCGAGGGCATCGTGCGCGAGAGCGTCAAGCCGATGGAAAAGATTGAGGGCATCCGCATCCTACAGGTCGATGGCCTATCCGGTGGCGGAGGTGGTCGCGGCGACGGCCGCAGCCCCACCGACGAGGTGATCGACTCGGCGCTGCGCTACCGCGTGCAGGCGCCGATGATCGACCAGGTGCTGAAGGAGATCGGCATCGAGGGCGGCAGCCTTTCCCGACTGCCCGGCCTGATGCGCGAGGCGAGCGATATGCAGCGGGTTGCCAAGGAAGCAGGCACCGGCAGCGCGAAGAGGGAGGCCGCCCCGCCCCCGCCAGCCACCGACGGTGACAAGGGTCGCGAATAGACGCAAAAGCAGATGGCAAAGGTCTACACCTCCAGCGTCGTCAACGCCCCTGCGGCCAAGGTCTGGGCGCGCGTGCGCGATTTTAACGGCTTGCCCGGCTGGCATCCGGCCATCGGCGAGAGCCGCATCGAAAACGATGAACCGGCCGACAAGGTCGGCTGCATCCGCAACTTCCGCCTCAGAAACGGCGACCGCATTCGCGAGCAGCTGCTGGGCCTGTCAGACTACGACATGTTCTGTACCTACTCGATCCTGGAATCGCCCATGGGGGTGGAAAACTACGTCGCCACGCTCAGGCTCACGCCCGTCACTGACGGCCAGCGCACCTTCCTGGAGTGGACCGCCGAGTTCGACTGTGCGCCCGAACGCGAGGGAGAGCTCATTGCCAACATCGGCACCGGCGTGTTCCAGGGCGGTTTCGATGCGCTCAAGCGCCAGTTTGGAGGCTAAGCGTCGTGCCCCGCGTGGTGAAGAGCACGATCATCGAGGCGCCAGTCGAGCGCGTATGGACCGTTTTGCGCGACTTCAACGGCCACGACCGCTGGCACCCTGCGGTGAAGACGAGCACGATCGAGCGCCATCTGCCGTCCGATCTGGTCGGCTGCGTGCGCCGCTTTCAGCTCAATGACGGTGCGGAGTTGCGCGAGCAGCTGCTCGCACTGTCCGACCTGGAGATGGCGTTCAGCTACTGCCTGCTCGACACGCCGATCCCGCTCTTCAACTATGTGGCGCACGTGCGCCTGCTGCCCGTCACCGACGGCAACCGCACCTTCTGGCACTGGGAGTGCCGGTTCACCACGCCGGCCGGCCGCGAGGTCGAGATGACGACGATGGTGGGTGAGCAGATCTACCAGGCAGGGTTTGAGGCAATTCGCCGTCACGAAGCGCTGACCCAATGAGGCCGGGATGACGGTTCAGGTCAAAACCTTCAACTCACTGAGCGAGGCAGCCGCGGTGCTGGCCTCTGACCGCGCCGCGCGTTTCTTCTCCGGCGGCACGCTGCTGATGCGCGCCATCAACGAGGGCGATACGACCATTGCCACGCTAGTGCGCGCCATCGATCCTAGCTATCGCCAGATCCGCAACGAGGGTGCGCGCATAACGATCGGCGCCGGCGTGCGCATGGTCGGCTGCGTCGGCCGCGACGCGAACGCAGACGAGGCACTCGCCGGCCTGCGCGGGGCCGGGGTCGAGCTCGCGGTCCGCGACGTCGAGGCGCCGACCGGGATCGCGATCATCCTCGTCGCCGCAGACGGCGAGAACCAGATCGTCGTCGTCCCCGGCGCCAATGCCGAAGTGCGCGACTTCACTGCATCCGACGAGGTGCTCTGCCAGCTGGAGATCCCGGACGACGCGCTGTGCGAGGCGCGAGAGCAGGCCGACTGGCTCTGTGTCAACGCGGCGCCGGCGCGGCCGCTTCCGGTCGCCGCCGACCTCGTCGTCGCGAACCGCTACGAGGCGGAGCTGATCGGGGAGCAGCCGCTGCTCGCGCTCACGCTCGGGGCGGAGGGCGCGGTCCTGCTCGAGAACGGCCGCGAGGTCGCCCGCGCAACGCCGCCGCGAGTCGACGCCGTCGACGGGACCGCCGCCGGCGACGCGTTCACCGCGTGTCTCGTCGTGTCGCTGCTCGAAGGACGCGACCGCGAGGAGTCGCTCCGGCGCGCGTGTGCGGCCGGTGCGATCGCCGCATCTCGTTTCGGTGCGCAACCTTCACTGCCGACCGCCGACGAAGTAGCCGCAATACTGCGGGCGTGAGCGCGACGAAGATCCTGCTCGACTGCGATCCGGGACACGACGACGCAATCGCACTCCTGCTCGCGCTCGCGTCGCCCGAGCTCGAATTGCTCGGCGTGACGACCGTCGCCGGCAACCAGACGCTCGACAAGACGACGGCGAACGCGATTCGCCTGCTGGAGTTCGTCGGCCGCAGCGAGATCCCCGTGGCCGCGGGCGCCGACCGGCCGCTGGTGCGCGAGCAGTACGTCGCCTCGTACGTCCACGGCGAGACCGGCATGGACGGCCCCGACCTTCCGGCGGCGCAAGGCAAGCCGCTGGACCGCCACGCGGTCGACTT